>ERZ791753.1852-NODE-1852-length-12272-cov-3.047639_pt1 | contig 12272 bp, 17 predicted proteins | sample MGYA00509951_ERZ791753 | MGnify/ENA primary metagenome ERZ791753 (study PRJEB30046, sample SAMN00792026) | human gut metagenome | study: EMG produced TPA metagenomics assembly of the A metagenome-wide association study of gut microbiota in type 2... | reverse complement strand
TCACGTAGAAACCTGCGAAAGGATCGGCGGCAATCCAGCCGTTCTTATACGCCGTATAGGTCATCAGCTTCAGTTTTTTGAGCGTAGAATGGATCGTCCCGGAACGCATCCCTTGTACCGAGGAGAGGTAGACCACAAACTTTTCGATGAAATCCCGCTTCAGCTCTTTGAACGCAATGTCCTTGACGCGGTACTCGTATTCGAGGAAGGAGGCCAGACGCCGGCGGCGTTTGCAGTAGTCCTCATAACTGGAATAAGCGCGGTCTTTGCCCACGCGCTTGCGGAAATCTGCAAGGTATTCGTCGAAGGTCTGCAACAGCAGGCGGCAGTCGTCACCCATACCGAGGAAAGCGTTGCGGACCTTTTCGGCCGTAACGTATGAATCACGGTCGCAGAGACGTTGGTACTGCTTGCCGATATTGGTCTTGATGTTCTCCAACTTTTCATTGAGACGCTGGGCTTCAAGACTTCTGCCGGAGGCTTTGTTGGCTTTGGCATCCCAAAGGCTGGAACGAACGGAGAGTTTGCAGCTGAACTGCGACATCGTGCCATTGATGGTGATACGGCCCATAACGGGAACCTGACCGTGTTTTTCCGACTGCCTTTTTACATAGAAAAGGACTTTGAAAGTGCTGCGTTGCATAATAACTTGAACTTTGTGGATGGGTTAAACGTTAAGTCAAGTTATTTGTTATGCGGAAATCCGATGCAACAAACTGAAAACAAATGCCTTAATGCAAACAAAAGCATTTCGGGCAGGTAACGGATAAGTAACAAAACTCACCGTCAAACCTGCCCGATTATGCAATTTTATTGCTCGGAACAGATGCAGAACAGAGAATTAAATACCTGTAAACAAGATATTTACTCTTTTCTGCATTTTCTCTTACCTACAAATACCGAACCCGGCCGATATGGATATTGAAATGTCCCCTACTATGGGCGTATTATCTGCAACTCAGGTTTTACGCATCAATCCTTTCGCCATACAGCAAGGATATGACGGCGGCCTTTTCAAAACTAGGTCCATATAAATCAAACAGTAACCATGAAAGAAGAACAAGAAAGCCAGCAGTCCCAAGGAGTGACGGCCATCGACTACTCCGAGGAAGAGGCAAAGAAGCGCGCTGCGGAATGGGCGGAAACATTGCCCGACGCCGAATAATCCAAACGTACAACAAGATTTTTAACAACTATGAAAAATTACGAATCAATTATCGAGACATACAAAGCGGCCATCCCTCAATTGGAGGCCGCAATACAACAATTGACCGCTTCACGATTGGAAATAACCACCGAAAGCCTCAAGGATATTGTGACGGATAACAGTAAAAGTATCCGCGCACAGGTGCTGCGGATCGCAGCCGAAGACGCAAAGAAAATAAATATCGTCAAGACCCGCCAAACGCTCACGGATCAGGCTGTTGAATATCTAAGCAAAGCAATAGACAATTCGCAGCAGGTCATTCATGAAGCGCTGCACCTCGGCAAGGAGGCGGCACTCGATTATACTGCTTTTGTGGTTAATGGCGATAAGGTCGAAATAGCCTCCGAATGGCTTGCAGATCAAGAGCGGCAACGCCTTATTGATGTAAGCACTATGCGGGGGCGTGTACTTCAGCAGCTCGACGAAGTGCGCCGGGCTGTTGAGGCTCTGAACGCCTTGGTCGCCTGCAACAAGAATTACAAAATGGGGTTGCTCCCCGCCGGCACCCGATACCGGACAATAGCAACCATCGACGAGGACGGAAAATTGGAATTGCATTCTGAAGCATTGGATTTTCTGGGATAACAAAAGAGACGGGTGGGGAAAGCCCCGCCCATCTCACTAACATCCATATTCACTATGCTATACCCAGACGAAACAAATGTATGAATAATCTGGGGAATGCGCAAGAGGAGAGACAGGATAACCAAAGGATTTGCAGCTGTAGACGATCGTATGGACGCTTGAGTTGAACCGCGACGAACTGATGATAATTCTGAACGGGATTAAGAATCACCGGATAAAAATGGCGCGTATGAAACTGGCTGCCTTGCGGGAGCAGAGAAACCGACGGCGGGATCCCGGCAAAGCAATCAATGTAAAATCAAAAAAAAGTAAAACCCATGAACGAGAATAAAAACGCACACAAGGACATTGCGACAACACCAAGGCCCCAAATGGCCGCATCCGGAAGGCGGGATTTCATCAGTTTCCGAATAGCCCAAAAAAGCTACACGATATACAAGATGTCACCCCGGACCACGGCGAGAATCATGGCCGCCCGGCATATCGGCAAGGGATCTGACGGCAGCAAGGCGTGTATCGTGGCAATGGCCTATAGTATTGCGCTGGCCGTCGCTGGAAGCAAAAGCATATTCGCGGATCTCAAGGCGTGGTTTATATGCCGTCGCTTTATGAAGCGAAGCACCTTCGCCGAGCTGTTCGACTGCTATCAGAAAACCTTGCTGATGATTCCGCTGGAGGACATTGCATCGGTGGCCGCCGTGATGGAAGGATTAGCGACAACCATATCCAAAGATCATGATTAAATCGGCAGACATTGTCGCCCGGTCTCTGCTGAACAAGCATCATGTCGCGGTAAAGCTCGGAATGTTCACATTCCGGATGTACCAGCCTTTTGTCAAAGACTTGGCAAGGGCCTTTGCTGCCGGGCGGATAGATGTATCGATACAAGGCCGGCAAAGATTCTCTCTGGGCACAATATCGCGACTTATGTTCCGGCGCAAGTGGGCGCAGAAGGTATTTCTATGGTACGCCAAGAGATATGCCTCCTATGAGGAAATATCCCACGCCACCTGCGCTATAGCAGAAATAGTGTCGGGGAAAGACTTGTTCGATTCAGTCAAGATTGACAAGACGCGGCGCAATACCATTGCGGAGACCGTCGGCAACAACACTATAACCGGGATCATGGCGACGATGATGGACCAGCTGAACATATCCTACAAAGAGGCGTTTCAGGACATAAACTACCCTACCATGCTTCTGATGATGACGGACAAGGTCCGCGCGCTCGTCGGCGACGAGAAAAAGATAGTCAAAGGATCGGGGGCCGAAATGGCCAAAAGAAGAGGTAATAAAAGACGAGGTAATAAAATACATCAATGAGTGCTTTATCATTCAAAATAAATGCGGAAACCGACAAACTCAAGAGCTTCATCAGCATGCTTGAGCATTTGCGGCGCGTGCTGGCGGACATCCCTGACAGCACCAAGGATTTCGACGTCATAAACCGCAAGATCGGAGAAATGGAGGCCCGTGTGGAGCAATCCATGCGCAAGATCGCCCAAATGGAGCGTCAGGCGATGGATGCGGCGGCCAAAACAGCAGCTTCGGCCACTATAGGGAACACGGGTGGCGACTCTACAGCCGGAGCACAAGCGGCCAAGGCCGAGACGGCGGCGTACGAAGACCTTATCAGCACCCTACGAGAGGCGTTTGCTCAAAAAAGAATGCTTACTGGAGAGATAGAACGCTTAAAGGCATCCAATCGAGCGCTGACCGCAGAGTACAATAGCCTCACTAAGGCTCAGAAAGAGAATTTGCAACTAACCGACGAGCAAAAATCCAGAAGATTGGAGTTGTCATTGTCTCTTGAACAAAACAAACAGGAACTTGCGCGATATAGGAAAGAGCTTGTTTCTCAAATCAAACTGGAGCAAACCGCAAAAGGGTCTGCTGATGAAATGGCGCAGGCTCTTGCTCGGATGCAGGCTATTTATTCCTCCCTTAATAAGAGTGAACAAAAAAGCGCGTGGGGACAGGAATTATCCAAGAATATTGAAGCACTTGACAACAAAGTCAAGGCTCTCGACGCCACAATGGGCATCCATAAGCGCAATGTCGGTAATTATGCCTCCGGATTCAATATGCTCGGATTCCAGATTCAGCAGGTCGCCCGCGAATTGCCGTCGTTGGCGTATGGTCCTCAAATATTCTTTTCGGCCATATCCAACAACCTGCCGATGCTGGCAGATGAAATAGCCCGTGCGAAGAAATCTGTTGATGAATTGAAGAAAGCCGGGCAAACATTCACGCCCGTATGGAAGCAGATCGCATCGTCCATCTTCTCGTGGCAGACCCTGCTTGTCGCCGGAGTTACCGTACTTACCCTTTACGGAAAGGAGATCGTAAATTGGGTGTCAAACCTTTTTGCGGCAGATAAATCGCTGGACTCGGTAATTAAGAATATTGACCAGTTCAACAACCAAGTTACAACCAGCAGAGAAGAGTTGCAACGCGAATTTCGGGCTTTATCCCAAGCAAAGAAAGGGACTGCAGAATATGCTTTAGCACGTCAGACGATAATGGATAAATACGATAAATATTTGTCCAAACAGCGCGCTGAAATACAGAATCTGGAGGATATGCGTGGTGCCTATGAAGTGCTGTTGAGAAGCGTACTGCCACGTCTGTAGCTAAAGGATTGGAGGAAGCGAATGCTAACGCTGCAACTGAATATAGTGAGGCTTTAAATAAAGCATTTGAAGGCGTTCAGGCTAAATTTATTGCAAAGTTCGGCAAAGAAACAGGAATAACTTACTTTACAAGATTCCGCGAAGGATTACAAAGCGGGGTTCCTGAATTAGAGAAAGAAGCGCTGGAGATATACAAGATGTTTGAGGGGGCACCTGACGGCATGAATGTTATTGACACGTGGAAAGAGATATTTACAGGCAAAGCGATAGGGACAACTACTCATAACGCATTGGAAAACAGCTTTAATAGCGCACGTGAAGCTACAATGCGCTATAATGAAACTCTTTCTGCCAATAAAGTTGCAATGCAAGCTCTGTTAGATATGTATAATATCTCAGCGGAAGATATTGACAAGGATGGTAAAGCGACAGAAGATATAGTAGAGCAGAAGAAAAAGGAAATCGCGGAAATCGAAAAAATTGTAGCCAAGACACCCGAAGAAGTTGCCGCCCGCAACAAAAAATTGGAAACGGCACGGAAGGAGTTGAAGGTATTGGAGAATTTAGGCCTTGCGACGAAAGAGCAAATTGAATTAGACAATACACGAAAACAAATTCAGCGCGAAATGCGAGATGCTGGATTTGAAGCAAGACAGGCGGAAATTGACGTAATGCCGGAGGGGATAGATAAAAATATCGCCCAAATAGAATTAGACTATCAGAAGCGTGAAGCTGCCATAGCAGATGGAGCAGAGCGAATCCGTGAACTTCAGAAAAAAGAGCTAAGCCGAGGACAACGCGAGTTAATTGCAGCGCGCCAACAGGCTATTAAAGCGTTGAAAAATAAAGAATGGGATACTGCGTTTTTGGCAGAAGCGGGAATAAAAGACCCCAAGACATATTTAGATGACCAGCTTGAAGCGTGGAATGAGTACTACATGAAGTACGGGACCATTCTCGAAAAGATACAGGCTACAAAGGAGTATTACGACAAAAAAAATCAGCTTAGCAAAAGACGCGGGAACGGCCGAAGCATTGAGAGCCGAAAAAGACGCCGCGATGGCTGCTCTTGAGATAGAAGGTGACGACTTTGTCAATAGCCTAATCAGCAAGACAAAAGAAGATATAGAAAAACTAAAGAGAGAGATAAAAGCTGCATTAAAAACGCTTGAAGATGAATTTAATAAACTCCCTTCTTCGGATTCTGAGCTGGGGGATGACCTGCGAAATAAAATAAATGTTCTTCGAGCGCAACTATCTGCTATTGAGAAATTGGACCCCGTTAGCGACGAAAAGCACAGCGAATCCTTTGAAAAGTGGCAGAAACTATACAGCACGCTCACTAAAATTGAAGGACAATTTAACGACATCGGCGAAGCTGCGGGCGGTGCGATGGGGGAAGTAATATCGACCGCGAGCAAGATTACGACCAGCTCGCTGCAAATGATCAATAGCATCAAGACCCTTGCAGAAAATTCGGCAGAAGGGATTGAAAATACGGGAGAAGTAGCCGCAACCACCATCCAAAAAGTAGAACGGGCATCTGTAATTCTGGCCATTATTCAAGCTGCGTTGAAAATCATACAAAGCATTGCCAGTATATTCGGAGATACGGAAACTTCAATGGAGCGGAATATCCGAGAAGCCCAAGAATTAAACGAAGAGCTGCGGGTGATGAATGAACGCGCCCGCCTGAATGCCGATGTATTCAAAACTATTTTCGGAGAAGATGCCTTTGGGAATTACGTTAATAATGTAACAGCCTTAACTGACGCCATGAATGCCTATCAGGCAACAATGGATAAAATTACAAATCGTGGCAAAGAAAAGTATGTAGAATTTGGAACAGGTAATACAGGTCTGGCTAATTTATGGAAGGATGATTTTATCTGGGAAAGCGTTTCAGAGTCTGTTGCTAACATGATGAATCAAGTTCAACATTCTACATGGTTCCGAAGCGCAAAATATAAGAAATTAAAAGATGTAGTCCCTGAATTATTCGAAGAGAGCGGCGTGTTAAATATGCAAGCCCTCAAAGAATTTGTAGAGGGGAATAGCGATACTTTCAAACACCTCTCCAAAGAAAATCAGACATACCTCAAAGAACTGGTAAATAATTGGGAGACATATGAAGAAGCGATAAAGGCAGTCAATGACTACCTCAATGAAATATTCGGCGAATTAGGAAACACACTGACCGACGCACTGGTCGATTCTTTCGAACAAGGAACAAATGCCGCGGATGCCTTTGGTGAAGCGGCTGGCAATATGCTTAAGAATCTTGCAAAGCAGGTGTTATACACGGCAACTATAGGACCCGAAATAGAAAAAGCGCAGAAAAAAATTGACGCCATAAATCGGGACCTGTCACTCTCAGATGAAGAGAGGTACAATGCACTTGCCGGAGTTGTAGATACAATGCTTGATGATGTTCTTGCCCAGCAAAAGGTAGGGCAAGAATTATGGGAGCGGCTCAAACAGGCCGCCGAGGAGCGCGGTCTGCAGTGGGAGGCAGAAGCAGCGGGCCAAGAAGCGACATCTCGCGGTTTTCAGGCTATGTCTCAAGATACCGGCGACGAGTTAAACGGCCGATTCACGGACATTCAAGGCAAAGTCACCGACATTCGAGGGTATGTAATGGCAATGGCGCAAACTGGAGGAATTATAACCGCCATAAACAACATCGCCACTTTAGGTGATAGAATAGATCAGATGTCGGTCGCCTGCTATGAATCGTTGCGCTTTGACGCGGAAATCCTTATCGAAGTGCGCGAGATAAATTCCAGCACTAAAAATATGGACAAAACCTTAGCACGGATCGAGGAAGGGATAAATAGCATTAAGAAAAATACTGAAAGCCTCTAACGCTTTTTACTACATGAAGATAAAAAAAGACATAGCAGACCTGAAAGCGTTTATGGACAATATCGAAGACGAGGTTGTCGATTTCATGGATGAAAAAGCCCACGAAGCACTTATTGAGCAAAAGGCAGCTCGACTACTATCTGGCAAACGCGACTATTTAAACCATACATGGAATCTTCGCAGTTCACTTGGTTATGCCGTGACTTATAATGGCAAGGAAAAAAGGCGATTTATAGGGGATCAAAATCATACGGATCCGACAGCGGGTGTCGAAGCGAATAAAGCCCTAAACGAAGTAAATAAAGCAGGCACCGGCGTTATTTTCGTCGATGGAATGGATTATGCGTCCTTCGTCAGTTCCAAAGGCTATGATGTGATAGATACCGCTGAAGCTTATCTAAAGAAAGAATTAAATAAACAACAATAAAAACTGGAAATGTAAAATACAGACTCTCTTTAAACAGTGTCAGTGCACCAATTTGATAACATCTATCCCGGAATGTATTTTGGAAATAGATTCCGGGATATTTTTGTAAGCGATTATTATTTCATATATTTGGTTGTATAAACTATCTATCTATGAAAAAAAATAATATCATTTACATTATTGCCATATTGGTATTTTCAGGCTGTAAAAACATTGGAAAACAGGAATATATATACACTCAAACAACGATAAATGGAGCGGAAGAATCTTCGTCTATTTATGAAAAATCGGATTCAGCAGCATATTGGGAAGCATTAAGCAAATTTCAATTTTTCAAAACTACAGCACGACAAACTAATGCCCTTGATCGCACGCCTATATATTTCGTATTGAAGGATAAAAAAGGAAAGACAATCTATTTTCCTGATGCGGAAAAGGAATACAACGAAATTATCCAAAAATTATATGCGGGTGATGATAAATTTACTCCCGAAAATATCAATAAAGCGTATGGAGGTGCCGAATTTGGTATGAGCATAGAGCAGGTTAGAGATTTACCCACTTTTCGTAATTGGACAGTTTATGATGATAGAATTGTAAAATACAACCATACTTTGGGTGAGCGAAAATATGATGTAAAACTATTATTTGTTAATAATCAATTATATGCGATAAGATTCACGTCAACGTCTTTTGAAAATGCAGTTCACCTCAATACGTCAATAAAAAATGATGTCGATAATTTCAAAAATATTATCGCCAAAGTATACGGAGAACCTATTTTTTATTATGGAATGCCTTCTACGAAACAATTAACGGAAGGATATACTCGATGGGTGTACCGATGGAAAATCGCTAACAAACATATTAACATTGGAGTTGCCGAGAGCCAGAATGGAGCTGAATATATAATGAATGCTGAAATTATTGATACTCAAAGGGAAAATGCTTTAAAATTAGATATAGAAAGAATGAAGTTAAAAAGCATAGAGGAAGCTACAAAACAATTCTAAGACCAAATAAAGGCCGGATACATTCCGGCCTTTATACTTAATTGGCTACGCTTACTAACTTTGTTAGCGTCCGCTATGCCTCGTACCCCTCGTAATAGTACGATTGTTCTATTCCCTTGAAAATAACATCCCGATCCTCCGTGCGGTCAGTCAATGCCGGTTGTAGCAGGGCGCGTAATTCAAGGTCATTGATCGGACTGCGTTCCATAGCCTGCAAATACAAATCCTTATCCACCTTCCGCCAATCCACAACCTGCTGGAGACGCTTTTTCAGCATCATGTCAAGCCAGATACGGGTGGTCCTACCGTTGCCCTCCATGAAGGGGTGGGCGATGTTCATTTCGACGTATTTCGCAATTATATCCTCAAAGGTCGTTTCCGGCATTTTCTCGATCACCGGAAGTATTGCATCCAAATATAGGCAATTTGCAAAGCGAAATCCGCCCTTTGATATGTTCAGCGTCCGAACCTTTCCGGCAAAGTCATACAGCCCGCCAAACAGGTAGCGGTGTATCTCGCAAAGCCCGGCCACGGTTCCGACCTCGATGCGTTCGATGTCCCCCGATTCGAAAAGGGCGTGCGCTTGTTCGAGGCTTTGAGCGTCTATCTGGTCTGTTTTCTTTTTCATCTTTACTCCCCTTTCTCCACTTTGATAAGTTTGCCGCAATGCGGGCAATGTATTACACCCTCTTTCGGGGCGGCGAACAACTCCGACACCTCAACACCCAACACGCCCGCAATCTTTTCGAGCAACGGCAACGATGTACTACCACTTGCTGCCCTGCTTAATGTAACCTCCGAAACACCCAATTTTTCGGCCAATTCCTTTTGCGTGGTATTGCGCATTTGGCATACCTCCTTGATTCTCAATTTCATTATCGCGTGATGTTAATTGTTTGTACCTGCAAATATACAACAATATAGCACTAAACGATAATTAAAGCCCCAAAAAATACATTTCGTGATAATTTTTTTGTCGATTTATTTTGTTGTTATTATCATTAAACGTATATTTGCGGTAGAGAATTAAAGTTAAACGATAATAACCATGAAAGCAACCTACAACAGATCGAAGATCATGAAAAACGCTTGGTATCTGAAACGTGCCAACGCCTCGATGTCGTTCTCGGCCTGCCTGAAGAAAGCATGGCGCAACGAGAAGCTGGCGATACTGACGGCGAAGATCGAGAACCGCCCGACGGAGCAGCCGAAGGCCACGGAATACCGCCCGCAGCTGTTGACGGTGCCGGCGGACTACTACGGCAACAGCAGGACCTACTACGGAGACTAACGGCAACCGGGGGCGGACCGCCCGTCCCCCTTCAACACTCATTACCGAAATAGACAAATAGCGAGATTCTCGCAAAACCTCGATAAAATTATGAAAGAGAACGTAAACACGACGAATTCCCCGGAAATTGATTGGCGAGCGGAGTATTGGAAAGGTGTACGCGATTACATCGAACAGGGTGATCGCCTTATTGAGGCGCACCAGCGAATAATCGAACTAACAAAAGAGCTTACAGAATGCCGTGATATTTTGGCCGGCAGACGCACAATCAATCAATACCAATGCAGAACCAGCAAACTAAGTTAATACCATGAACACAGCATTAACCCGGTCCGACATTCGGACAATGGCCCGCAAGGCGGCCGATTATATTACCTTCCACTGCGACGGCATAAGCGAAGGTTTCGAGATCACCCACAAAGGGTATATTGCCTTCATCGACTACGAGGCGAAAGAGTGCAGCGACGATATGCAGGAATCCGTGACGGTTCCGGCGGTCTGGGACGCCGAAGGCAAAGAGTATCCCGATATATCCGAAACCTTGCAATTAATGTTGAACTAATCATCTAAGGTTATGATCTACGAACTATCCTTTGAAGGGCATACGCTGGGATATTTCCCCAGTGAGGCCGAAGCGGTCCGCCGGGCCGAGTTCCTGCCCAAAGGTAAATATACGGTCCGAGAATGGGCCAAAGACGGCGAATTTATGATGTTTGATCCCTCTATCAATAACGAATATGAATACGCAGCCAAATAAACCGTCCGACTTTAACAGCCTTTCGGAACTCTACATGAAAGCCTGCGAAGCCCGATTCCAATTACTCCAAGAACGCAGCGAATTAGTCATGGAGAACTTCGAACTGCGGATGCAGCTGCAGGAACTGCGGGCGCAGGTATCGCCGAGCAAGGCCGATCAAAAGCCGAAAGGATTATTAATGAAACTTACCCGATAAAACTATTGCATCATGAACAGAGACCAAATTTTACGCCGGAATGACGAGATAACTGCGGAGACAGATGCGGTAATACGCAGAGGGAAAGAGATTGTTGCCAAATTGGAAAGCGGCGCAATAAAACCGGAGGATCCGCAGGAAAAGGAGGTGCTCCAGCAGCTTATAGAGCGACGGAGGATCGGCACCGAATTTAATGCCGAGTTGAGCAGGCTGGCAGATGAACAACATAATAATACACACACTCAATGCTGAGGAATTCGCGTACACCCCAAGATGCCCCAGCCGTCAATTCGGGCGGCTGGGTTCGTTATTGGCGGCCGATTTTTCGACTGCCAAAAATGGCAAAGCCGTTCGGGGAATCCCCCGAACGAATCCCGATGTGGATTGGTTGTTAAATACGGGGAATTCCCGTCTTTAAAATCAAACTCTGATTGTAAGGCACTTAAGAAATCTTTGGTTGACTGGAGCCGGAAATAATCGTCCAGATCCTTTCTTTTTAAATACCCATTTTTCTGGGGATTTAAAGGTGTCTGATTTGGCACGTTTAAAAACAAGGGCAAATCAGCCCGTTGCTGGTTATCAGCTGATTATAAGAAAACGGCAAGATTACAAGGGTATTTACAATTTGGCAGCCGAAAAATCGACTTGAAAACGACTTTATGCCCCAAAGGTTGCCCCAAGGTAAAACAAGCGTAAAACAAGCGTAAAACAAAAAAAACATCAAGGTTACGTCAAGGGTAAAACAGAAAAACCGCAAGATTACTGCAAGGGTGAAACAAATACAAAAATACGGCAAGATTACGGCAAGGGAAATGCAAAAACACCAAGGGTACACCAAGGGTAAAAAGGGTTAGATTAGGGTGAGGTTACAGCGAGGGGAAAATCAACCCCAAGCAAGGATAATTTTTCCACGTCCTTACGCGCGCGAAGCCGATCATCTAAAGCCGGCGTATCCAGCACCAAAATCAAACCTTTAGAACAGTTTAACGCAATGAAAGAGTGTTTGCACTACGTAAAATTCAAACTTATAGAATAATTTAACAGGGGTAGTACAAGGATTAAACGGGGAGGTTACGGGAAGGGTGAAAGTTAATGGGGGAAATTTTTCCCTCAGTGAAGTCGAACGGATCAACGAACGCAATTTTATGCCGGTTTAGGGGATGCGGCCGAACGTGTTTGCCGGGGGATGACGTCTTTAAAATGGGCGAAGTTGTGTGTAAATTGTGTACCCGCACTAAAACAAATCAACCACCTACATCGCTGTAAGTGGTTGGTTTTCAATCGTCGGGGTAGCGGGA
>ERZ791753.1849-NODE-1849-length-12277-cov-6.784323_pt1 | contig 12277 bp, 8 predicted proteins | sample MGYA00509951_ERZ791753 | MGnify/ENA primary metagenome ERZ791753 (study PRJEB30046, sample SAMN00792026) | human gut metagenome | study: EMG produced TPA metagenomics assembly of the A metagenome-wide association study of gut microbiota in type 2... | reverse complement strand
GGTGCGGCTGGCGTTGGCGCTGGCGCAGGCTGCGCCGTCGGCGGAGTGACCGTCTCTGGAGTACGGCTTTGCACATAGAGTGTTCCCGCCGCCGCGAGTAAGCCAGCGCTACAGAGCAGGGTGATAATATGGGGTTTGAACGGCAGTGACATAGAAGCTCCTGACCCAAAAAGTAACCCATCTCGCTAAAGTATCGGCGAAAACGGCGCGTTTGCTGATTATAAGTAAGCGGTATGGCTTTTTATTGATGATTGTTGGGATCGGCCCATGGCGTTGTACGCGGAAAGGAATTTTTGTCGCGGGATTTGAACAGAAAGCCTGCAATATCCTGCCCTTAACGATTCAGCTAAATTTTAATGTTGCTTTTTTGTAAACAGATTAACACCTTTCAAAAATCCTGCTATGCTGCCGACGCGGTATCGGGCATTTACCCTACAAACTGCTGTCTCACAGGAGCGTGAAGAAAATCGCCCAGCCACTAAATCCTTCAAGATGCGTCAAGGCGGCAAACTGCCAATACCGAAGCAGATTGATTGAAGAGGTGTAGGCCGCATTATGACAATGAGAAGCGAGGAGAACCGTCGTGCTAGAAGAATACCGTAAGCACGTAGCTGAGCGTGCCGCCATGGGGATTGTTGCCAAACCCTTAGATGCAACCCAAATGGCCGCGCTGGTAGAACTGCTGAAAAACCCGCCTGCGGGCGAAGAAGAATTCCTGTTAGACCTGCTGATTAACCGTGTACCGCCGGGCGTCGACGAAGCCGCCTATGTTAAAGCTGGATTCCTTGCCGCGATCGCCAAAGGCGAAACGACCTCCCCCCTGGTTACCCCTGAAAAAGCCGTTGAACTGCTGGGCACCATGCAGGGTGGTTACAATATCCACCCGCTGATCGATGCCCTGGACGACGCGAAACTGGCGCCGATTGCCGCGAAAGCGCTGTCCCATACTCTGCTGATGTTCGATAACTTCTACGACGTGGAAGAGAAAGCGAAAGCGGGTAACGAGCACGCTAAACAGGTTATGCAATCCTGGGCCGACGCTGAGTGGTTCCTGAACCGCCCGCAGCTGGCAGAGAAAATCACCGTTACCGTTTTCAAGGTCACTGGCGAAACGAACACCGATGACCTGTCTCCGGCGCCGGATGCCTGGTCGCGTCCGGATATCCCGCTGCACGCCCTGGCGATGCTGAAAAACGCCCGCGAAGGCATTGAACCGGATCAACCGGGCGTGGTTGGCCCGATCAAACAGATCGAAGCCCTGCAGCAGAAAGGCTACCCGCTGGCCTACGTCGGCGATGTGGTCGGGACCGGCTCTTCACGTAAATCGGCCACCAACTCGGTGCTGTGGTTTATGGGCGACGATATCCCGAACGTGCCGAACAAGCGCGGCGGCGGCCTGTGCCTGGGCGGCAAAATCGCGCCAATCTTCTTCAACACCATGGAAGATGCGGGCGCGCTGCCTATCGAAGTGGATGTGTCAAACCTGAACATGGGCGACGTCATCGACGTTTACCCGTTCAAAGGCGAAGTGCGTAATCACGAAACCAACGAACTGCTGGCCAGCTTCGAACTGAAAACCGATGTGCTGATCGACGAAGTCCGTGCCGGCGGCCGTATCCCGCTGATCATCGGTCGCGGCCTGACCACCAAAGCACGTGAAGCGCTGGGTCTGCCGCACAGCGATGTCTTCCGTCAGGCGAAAGACGTGGCGGAAAGCACCCGCGGCTTCTCTCTGGCGCAGAAAATGGTTGGCCGCGCCTGCGGCGTTGCCGGTATCCGCCCGGGCGCCTACTGCGAGCCGAAAATGACCTCCGTCGGTTCTCAGGACACCACCGGTCCAATGACCCGTGATGAACTGAAAGACCTGGCGTGCCTGGGCTTCTCCGCTGACCTGGTGATGCAGTCCTTCTGCCACACTGCGGCCTATCCGAAGCCGGTTGACGTCACCACGCACCATACTCTGCCGGACTTCATTATGAACCGCGGCGGCGTCTCGCTGCGTCCGGGCGATGGCGTGATCCACTCCTGGCTGAACCGCATGCTGCTGCCGGATACCGTGGGCACCGGCGGCGACTCCCACACCCGTTTCCCCATCGGGATCTCCTTCCCGGCGGGCTCTGGTCTGGTGGCCTTCGCCGCCGCGACCGGCGTGATGCCGCTGGATATGCCGGAATCGGTGCTGGTGCGTTTCAAAGGTAAAATGCAGCCGGGCATTACGCTGCGCGACCTGGTCCACGCGATCCCGCTGTACGCCATCAAGCAGGGCCTGCTGACCGTTGAGAAGAAAGGTAAGAAAAACATCTTCTCTGGCCGCATCCTTGAGATTGAAGGTCTGCCGGATCTGAAAGTGGAGCAGGCGTTCGAGCTGACCGATGCCTCCGCTGAACGTTCTGCTGCAGGTTGCACCATCAAGCTGAACAAAGAGCCGATCGTTGAGTATCTGAACTCCAACATCGTCCTGCTGAAGTGGATGATCGCCGAAGGCTACGGCGACCGCCGTACCCTGGAGCGTCGTATCCAGGGCATGGAGAAATGGCTGGCGGATCCGCAGCTGCTGGAAGCCGATGCTGACGCGGAATACGCGGCAGTGATCGACATCGATTTGGCGGATATCAAAGAGCCGATTCTGTGCGCGCCGAACGATCCGGACGATGCCCGCCTGCTGTCTGACGTACAGGGCGAGAAAATCGACGAAGTGTTCATCGGCTCCTGCATGACCAACATCGGCCACTTCCGTGCCGCCGGTAAGCTGCTGGACAGCCACAAAGGCCAGTTGCCGACTCGCCTGTGGGTGGCGCCGCCAACCCGTATGGACGCCGCGCAGCTGACCGAAGAAGGTTACTACAGCGTATTTGGTAAGAGCGGGGCGCGTATCGAAATCCCTGGCTGTTCCCTGTGTATGGGTAACCAGGCGCGCGTCGCCGACGGTGCGACGGTGGTTTCCACCTCTACCCGTAACTTCCCGAACCGTTTAGGTACCGGCGCTAACGTCTATCTGGCCTCTGCCGAGCTGGCAGCGGTGGCTTCTCTGCTTGGTAAACTGCCGACGCCGGAAGAGTACCAGACCTTCGTGGCGCAGGTGGATAAGACAGCGGAAGATACCTATCGCTATCTGAACTTCAACCAGCTGGATCAGTACACTGAAAAAGCTGACGGCGTGATCTTCCAGACCGCGGTGTAAAACCAATCGGTCAGCCTGGCTGACCGTTTGGCTACAAACTCCCCAATGCCCGGTGAACATTGCATCACCGGGCATTTTTATTTCCAAACCTCCTGCCTGTTACGCTTTTTTTCTTTCGGTCTGCTGCGATAATTACTCCATGGGTACAGTGCAGCGGTGACGCATTGCCCTTGCAGAGGAAAAGACGATGGACTACGAATTTCTGCGCGATATTACCGGAGTGGTAAAGGTGCGAATGTCGATGGATCACGAGGCGATTGGCCACTGGTTCAACGAGGAGGTGAAAGACAATCTTGCTCTGCTTGACGAAGTGGAGCAGGCTGCGCGCACCGTGAAAGGCAGTGAACGTTCCTGGCAGCGTGCCGGACATGAATATACGCTGTGGCTGGATGGCGAAGAGGTGATGATCCGCGCCAATCAGCTGGAATTTTCCGGCGACGAAATCGAGGAGGGGATGAGCTACTACGACGAAGAAAGCCTCTCTCTGTGTGGTGTTGAGGATTTCCTGCAGGTGGTTGCCGCCTATCGTGAGTTTATGCAGCAGCGTTGATGACTCGTTTTGCGCCGGGCTGCGGAAAAGCGTAGCCTTGCTAAGCGTCGCGTGCGCAGGGCACATCTCCGGGTCGCGACGAGTACCTTTCCCCCGCTTCCCGCCGGCGCAGAACCCAGGCCCGGCGCGCAAAATCGCCGCCGGGCATTTGAGGCATTACACGGCAGGAATATTGCGGCCGTAGTAAATCTCGCGCATCTCTTTCCACAGCAGGTCGGTAATGACCTTGCGCTCTTCAGCGGTCAACTCTTCCGGTCGGGTATGGAACATGTAGTGCTTAAGATCAAACTCCTTGAGCAACATTTTGGTATGGAAGATATTTTCCTGGTAAACGTTGACGTCGACCATGTCATACAGCGACTTCATATCGTCAGACATAAAGTTCTGAATTGAGTTGATTTCATGATCGATAAAATGCTTCATCCCATTGATGTCGCGGGTAAAGCCGCGCACGCGGTAGTCAATGGTTACAATGTCCGATTCCAGCTGGTGGATCAGATAGTTCAGCGCTTTGAGCGGTGAAATAACCCCGCAGGTAGAGACTTCGATATCGGCTCGGAAGGTGCACAGACCGCCTTCCGGGTGGCTCTCCGGATAGGTATGCACGCAGATATGGCTTTTATCGAGATGGGCGACCACGGTTTCAGGTAGTGGGCCGGGGTGTTCGGTCTGGTCGATAAGCCGCGGGTCGACGGGCTCTTCGCTAACCAGAATGGTCACGCTGGCACCCTGGGGTTCATAATCCTGGCGGGCGATATTCAGGATATTAGCGCCAATAATAGAGCAGGTTTCGGTCAGGATCTCTGTCAGGCGATTGGCGTTATAGAGTTCGTCGATATAGGCGATGTAGCCGTCGCGCTCTTCTGCCGTTTTGGCGTAACAGATATCGTAGATACAAAAACTCAGGCTTTTGGTCAGGTTGTTAAAGCCGTGCAGCTTCAATTTTTTCAATTTAGTTCACCCCCTTATTTCGCTTCACGGTGCGGACAGAGCATCATGCAGATATTGTGGTAAGGCGAAGGCCGCCGTATGGATTGCCGGATTGTAGTAACGGCAGGTCAGGTTGGCTTTGTGAAAGCGCGCCTGAATGATTTCGCTGGAAAGATGGCGCAGCGCCTCGTTGTCGCTCGCCCAGGCAAAGGTCATTATCCCGCCGTAATAGGTCGGAATCGCCGCCTGGTAGAAGCTGACGTCGCGAAAATAGTGGCTCAGTTTGCGATGGCTACCGACCGCTTCATCCTGCTGCAGGAAGCAGACGCCGTTCTGTGCAACGAAAATTCCTCCCGGCTTCAGGCAGCGTTTGCAGCCTTCATAAAAAGCCGAGGTGAAGAGGCTTTCCCCCGGGCCGATAGGATCGGTACAGTCCGAAATGATCACGTCAAACGTTTGCGTCGTCTGGTTAACAAAATTGACGCCATCATCAATCACCAGCGTAAAGCGCGGATCGTCATAGGCGCCGGCGCTATGGTTGGGCAGGTACTGGCGGCAGAATGAGACCACTCCGGCGTCGATTTCCACCATGGTGATACTTTCGATGCTGCGGTGACGAGAGACTTCGCGCAGCATCGCGCCATCGCCGCCGCCGATGATCAGGACATGCTTCGCGTTGCCGTGAGCCAACAGCGGCACGTGGGTCATCATTTCGTGATAGATAAACTCATCGCGTTCGGTGGTCTGCACGACGCCATCCAGCGCCATTACGCGGCCAAAGGCGCGGTTGTCAAAGATGATCAGATCCTGATGATCGGTTTTTTCGTGGTACAGCACGTTATCAACGCTAAAGTACTGACCAAAATGGTCATGCAGCGTTTCATGCCACAGTGGATTATCGGCCACGGTGAGGCTCCTCCTTCGTTAACATCTGTTACACCCGTAAAACGAGTGCAACATCATAGACAACTATAGATGAGGATGCACGGCGGTTATTGCAGCAATGCGGCAGGAATAACAGCACCGCCCGGAGAGGGCGGTGGGGGGACGGGACTATTTTGTCGGCGCGGGTTGGCTATCCACTATCCGCACTGAATAGACCATGGTGGAGCCTGGGGGGATCTTTGGTGGCAACCCTTTACTGCCATAGGCTTTGTCGGGCGGGACGACCAGCGTCACGGAGCCGTGGTTCTGCAGGCGCTTTAGCGGGCCGCGAAATACCGGGGGATAAGCATCCAGTTTCTGGGTGAGCGCCTGATCTTTCGTCTCCATATCATTGATCACCGTTCCGTCCGTCAGCATCTCTTTGATCACCACGGTCACCAGATCGTTGCCGCTAATTTTTCCTTTACCCGGGTAATCGATACGGCTGTAGACGCCCTCTTTGAAGACCACACCTTTTTTGCGCGCAAACGCCTGCTGGTATTTCTGACCGGCGCTGATGTTTTTCTGCTCGATTTTATTCAGGTTCTGGAAAACCTGCTGTGAAATGTCAAACAGCGCTTTGTTACGCTCCTGTTCGCCGAGGCGAAGCTGGCCGCTGAAAGCATCTTCGATGCCCTGCAGCACCAGGCCAGCGTCGACGTTAACTCCCTGAGTGCGACGAGTCGTGAGGACGTTAAGCGCCTCTGTACCCATCGAGGCGCCGATGGCGTAAGCCTGCTGTTCACCTGGCGCGCTGAGTTTGGCGGCGGTTTTGCCGGTGGTATTTCTCGGCGGGACCGTCAGCTGCGTCCGCAGCAGCTGGATTTCATCCTCTTTCATCCGCAGCTGGGCGTTATCTTTGTCCGCCTGCAGGCGATAGGCCGCCACTATGGCCGCCATCTCGGGGGGCTCATCTTTTGCCGCCACGGCGGCATCGGCGCGGCTCGATGGCGCTTTCTCCGCCGCGGCGAGCCGGTTAGCCAGCGACTGCTTATCGGCGTTAAGGGCTTTGATCTGGTCGAGGGCGGTCTGCTTCTCTTTTTCCGCCGCCGCCAGCCGGTTGACCAACGGCTGTTTGTCGGCGTTAAGTGCTTTGATCTGGTCGAGGGCGGTCTGCTTCTCTTTTTCCGCCGCCGCCAGCCGGTTAGCCAGCGACTGCTTATCGGCGTTAAGGGTTTTGACCTGGTCGAGGGCGGTCTGCTTCTCTTTTTCCGTCGCCGCCAGCCGGTTGACCAGCGGCTGTTTGTCGGCGTTAAGGGTTTTGACCTGGTCGAGGGTGGTCTGCTGCGCCTTCTCTGCCGCGGCGAGCCGGTTAGCCAGCGTCTGCTTATCTGTATTCAGAGCGGTGAGGCTGGCGCTGAGCCGTTTATTTTCAGCTGCGGCTTGCTGAAGCTGTGACGTTAATTGTTGGATCTGCTTCAGCGCGGCGGCCTGACTTTGCTGCAGAGTCGTATTCTGGACTGCGCCTTCTTTTTTAATTAACGCCTCATTTTTCGCGGTGGCGGCGGTTAAGGCGATCTGTAATTCTTTTATTTTGTTATTTAAGGCCGCTTGCTCATTCGCGATGGAGGTTTCTGTGGCCGGAGTGTTAGCAAGCTGTTTTTTTAATTGCTGAATAGTTTTATTTTTTTGCTCAATCGTCGCCTGCTGGCTGACGATTCTTTTTTGCAATTGCGCGGTATTAGGCGTCTTTTTTTTATTATCCGCATTTTGACGATCGCCTGACGTTTGCTTTGCGGTTGCAGCATCGCTTTTTTCATGCGCCTGGGTTTGCTGCTGGGCGTAGTCAAGAAACGCCGGCGCGGCGCCGGCGAAGAACGGTGTTGAAAGCGCCAGCGCCGCGACGAGCATCAGCAGGGGCGCGTTGAGGGTCAGCGTGGCGGCTCTGTTCATGGCTGTTTGCTTTCACCCGGCTGTACCAGGCTATCGATCAGCGTTTTCTGGATATCGGCGCATAGTTTGATGGATTTAAACTGATACATGGAGTCAATGCCAAGCCGGGTGGGATCCGCCACTTTCTCGCGCACGCTGTTGTATTGTGATGCCGCACGCACTAAGGCGTTGAAGTCATTGCTGAGTTTGGTTGCCTGCTGTGGGTTAACCTCTTTTAGCGAGTCCAGCGCCTGTCGGCAGGATTCAATGCGCGCTTGTTCGCTAGCCGCGCGCTCCTGCTCTGCCTGCTGCTGTGACGTTAGCGGAGTGGTGAGCGGTTTTACCTGCTGGCGAGAGGCGGTATTGCTACAGCCGGCTAATAACATAGCGGCGAGTGGAATAATACGAAGAGTCAGCGAGATATTCACAATTTCAGTCCATGAAGTAGATATATTTTCAACGGATTCTAAAAGGGTGATTTTTATTTTGCAATATATCACTAGGGATATTTTATTGTTTTTTCTGGAAAGGCTGTTAGTACGGGTTTAATTTATTTATTGGATTGATGTATTGCGATATATATAAGGTTTATTTTATATAAAATAATAATGGTAAATATTAGAGGCGGGTGAGGAGGGGAAAAGCGCGGCGCGTTGCCGCCCGCGCGGGAAATTATTTGACGTAAGCCAGCAGGCTAAGTGAATCGCGGGCCAGCGCTTTACATTTTTTCGCCGTCGGAAGGTTAATGCCGCTGAGATCGCGATAGCTGTCTTCGCCAAGCGCTTTCATGTTGTAGCTGTCGTAGTTGCTCAGGTCCCACTGGTTCTGTTGGGCAAAGAACACCAGAGCGCGCCGGATCTGCGTGTTGGGCAGGTTCTGGTAGCCACAGTCATTTTTCAGAAACACAAAAACCGCGGTTAAATCAGCCATGTCTTCCGCTTCGGATTCGCTGAGCGCGTAGCTGTTGGCGGAGAGAGTAAGCAGGCTGCCGAGTACCATTGTTCTGAAAAGCGTCTTCATTTTTTCTACCGTTAGATCACCGACGCTTCAAATTAGCATACTTCTTTACACAGCGCCGATCTTTATTCTCACTCTTCTGCTTGACCTTCCCGTTACGGTAGGGTTTAAGCTCAAATATTCGCCCGCAGAATAAAAGGATGTGAATATGCAACGTCGAGACTTCCTCAAACTGACCGCCGCGGTCAGCATGGCCAGCGCGTTACCGCTTTGGAGCCGTGCGGTCTTTGCAGCCAGTCGCCCGGCCCTGCCGGTACCGTCGCTGTTGACGGCCGATGCGCGCAACCGTATCGCGCTGACCATCCAGGCGGGCAAAACGCAATTTGGCGGGATGAACGCCACCACATGGGGGTATAACGGCTCGCTGCTGGGGCCCGCGCTGCAGCTGACGCAGGGGAAGACCATCACGGTGGACATTACTAACCAGCTGGCAGAAGAGACCACGCTGCACTGGCATGGTCTGGAGGTCCCGGGCGAGGTCGACGGGGGACCGCAGGGGGTTATCGCCCCGGGCTCCACTCGGACGGTGAGCTTCACGCCAACGCAACGGGCGGCCACCTGCTGGTTTCACCCCCATCAGCACGGGACCACCGGTCGGCAGGTGGCGATGGGGCTGGCGGGGCTGGGGCTGATCGAGGATGAAGAGAGCGGACGCCTGCTGTTGCCGAAGCAGTGGGGAATCGATGATGTACCGGTTATCGTACAGGACAAGAAGTTTACCGCCGCTGGCGAAATTGATTATCAGCTGGATGTCATGAGCGCCGCCGTCGGCTGGTTTGGCGATACGCTGTTGACCAATGGCGCTCTCTATCCTGAACATGCCGCCCCGCGCGGCTGGCTACGTCTGCGCTTGCTGAACGGCTGTAATGCCCGTTCCCTCAATTTTGCGACCAGTGATAAGCGCCCGCTGTACGTGGTGGCCAGCGACGGCGGTCTGCTGGCGGAGCCGGTGAAGGTCAATGAACTGCCGGTCTTGATGGGGGAGCGTTTTGAGGTGCTGGTGGACACCAGCGACGGTAAACCTTTTGATCTGGTGACCCTGCCGGTGAGCCAGATGGGCATGGCCATTGCGCCTTTCGATAAACCACAGCCGGTACTGCGCGTCCAGCCGCTGGTTATTCCTGCCTCCGGTAAGCTGCTGGATACCCTGGCCGCTCTGCCGGCGCTACCGTCCCTGACGGGGCTGACGCAGCGTCAGCTCCAGCTGTCGATGGATCCGATGCTTGACAGGATGGGCATGCAGGCGCTGATGGAGAAATATGGCGATCAGGCGATGGCCGGAATGGATCACGGCATGATGGGGCACGGCGGGATGGGCGACATGGGGAGTATGCACCACGGCGACATGAGCAACATGAACCACGGGTCCGGCATGAATCATGGTATGTCGTCGGCTAAGGGGTTTGATTTCCATAACGCCAACCGCATCAACGGCAAAGCCTTCGACATGAATGTGCCGATGTTTGCCGCCGCCAGAGGAGAGTATGAACGCTGGGTCATCTCCGGCAAGGGCGACATGATGCTACATCCGTTCCACATTCACGGCACCCAGTTCCGCATCCTTAGCGAAAACGGCAAGCCGCCAGCGGCGCATCGTAGCGGCTGGAAAGACACCGTTCGTGTGGAAGGGGACGTGAGTGAAGTATTAGTGAAGTTTGATCATCCGGCGCCGAAGGAGTTTGCCTATATGGCCCACTGCCACCTGCTGGAACATGAAGACACCGGGATGATGTTGGGATTCACGGTTTAGGGCGGTATAGCCCTGGCGCGTGGAAATAGGGGATAAAGACAAAAAAAACGGCAACTTTCGTTGCCGTTTTGCGTTTTATTTCGCCTCATCCGGGAGCGCATAGGCGACGATATAATCGCCCATTTTTGTACCAAACGAGCCGTGACCGCCGGCAGAGATGACAACATACTGTTTGCCATTCACTTCGTAAGTCATCGGAGTCGCCTGGCCGCCGGCTGGCAGACGGGCTTCCCACAGTTTCTCACCATTGCTCATATTGTACGCGCGCAGGTAGTTATCCGCGGTCGCGCCGATGAACAGGACGTTACCCGCCGTGGAGATCGGCCCACCCAGCATCGGCATACCCATGGTGAACGGCAGTTTAACCGGCATCGGGAACGGCAGGCTATCCTGCGGAGTACCGATACGTTTTTTCCATACCACTTCGTTGGTTTTTAGATCCAGCGCGGAGATATAGCCCCATGCCGGCTGTTTGCACGGCAGGCCGAACGGCGACAGGAACGGGTTCAGGGTGACGCCGTAAGGGACACCGTACTGCGGCTGCACGCCGGACTCGGTGCCTGAGCCTTTCGCATCTTTCGGCGGTTCCATTGGGTTGCCCGGGCCGCGTGGGATCAGTTTAGAGACGAACGGCAGCGCCATTGGGTTGGCGATAGCCACCTGACGGTTCGGATCGACGGAGATGCCGCCCCATTCAAACATCCCCAGGTTACCCGGGAAGACGAGGGTGCCCTGCTCAGACGGCGGGGTAAAGATACCTTCATAGCGCATCTGGTGGAAAATCACGCGGCACACCAGCTGGTCGAACATGGTGGCGCCCCACATGTCCGCGCCGGTCAGATCTTTCTTCGGACGGAAGCTCAGATCGGAGAAGGGCTGGGTTTTGGCCACATAATCGCCTTTGGCGGCGCCCTGCGGGACCGGTTTTTCCGGGGCCGGGACCACCAGCTCGCCGTTACGACGATCCAGCACGAAGATGTTGCCGGTTTTCGCCGGAGCATAGATGACCGGCACGGTTTTGCCATTGACTTCAATGTCAGCCAGCGTCGGCTGAGAAGGCATGTCCATATCCCACAGGTCGTGGTGGACGGTCTGGTAGCTCCAGGCCAGTTTACCGGTGGTGGCGTTCAGCGCGACAATCGAGCTGGCATAGCGCTCTTGCTCCGGCGTGCGGTTGCCGCCCCAGATATCCGGAGTGGTCACGCCCATCGGCAGATAGACCAGATCCAGTTTGGCGTCGTAGGCGGCAGGCGCCCAGGAGTTCGGTGAGTTGAGCGTGAAGTGATGCTCATCGCTTGGGATGGCGTTCGGATCTTTCGCGCCTGGATCGAAGGCCCACAGCAGTTTCCCGGTATTCACATCAAAACCGCGGATCACGCCTGACGGCTCACGGGTAGAGAAGTTATCGGTGACTGCGCCGGCAATCACGATGGTCTTATCGGTGATAATCGGCGGGGAAGTGGGTTCATACATGCCCGGCGTGGTCACTGGCATGTTGGTCTGCAGGTTGAGAATACCTTTGTTGGCAAAAGTTTCGCACAGCTTACCGTTGTCGGCGTTTACTGCGAACAGGCGACCATCGTTCACCGGCAGGATAATGCGGCGCGGACAGTCGGCCACGACGTCAGCAGGGGCGTTATCCGCTTTCGCTTCGTGATACGAGACACCGCGGCAGGTGACGTGCTGGAATGACGGGTCGGCGTTCAGCTGCGGGTCAAAATGCCATTTCTCTTTACCGGTGGCGGCGTCAAGCGCGAACAGGCGCTGATGGGCGGTACACAGGAAGAGCGTGTCGCCGACTTTAATCGGTGTCACTTCGTTAGTGATTTCACCCGGATCGTTCGGCTGTTTCAGGTCGCCGGTGCGGAACACCCAGGCTTCCTTCAGGTTCTTCACGTTGTCGGCGTTAATCTGCTTCAGCGGGGAGAAGCGCTGACCTTCCTGGTTGCGGCCATAGGCCGGCCAGTCGCCGTCGGCAACGGTGGAGATCGGCGCGGCCGGGGTGGCGTCGGCGCTCAGGGTGCCGTTGATCTCCTGCGGGTCGTTAAAACCA
>ERZ791753.1848-NODE-1848-length-12291-cov-2.234554_pt1 | contig 12291 bp, 8 predicted proteins | sample MGYA00509951_ERZ791753 | MGnify/ENA primary metagenome ERZ791753 (study PRJEB30046, sample SAMN00792026) | human gut metagenome | study: EMG produced TPA metagenomics assembly of the A metagenome-wide association study of gut microbiota in type 2... | reverse complement strand
ACACTCATGATTGCGGCGGTTAGGTCGGCGGTTATGGCGGCAAAGAGGGTGTGGCGAATTTTTTTGACTCGGATACAGCCAAAGTACATTGCGATTGCGTAGAAGGTTGTTTCGCTTGAACCTGCGAGTACGGATGCTGTTCTGCCCGCAAAGCTGTCGGGACCGCAGGTTTTGTAAAGGGCTGTAAGGAGTGCGGTTGAACCGCTTCCCGAAACGGGGCGGAGGAGTACGAGCGGAACGATTTCTTTCGGAAATCCTAAAAATTCCGCTGTCGGCTGAATCAGTGCGCATATTGCGTCAATTGCTCCGCTTGATTGCAAAAGGTCAACGGCAAACACAAGTCCCATAATTGTAGGGGCAATGTTGTACAGAAGTTTTACTCCCTCTTTTGCTCCCGAGATGAACACATCGAATACGGGAACTTTTTTTATCAGCCCGAATACCACAACAATACACGCAAATGCCGGCATTACAAATTCCATTTGCTCACCACATTTCTCAAATTTTGCCTTGCCTGATATTCAGCGTACAGGCAATCAGCAATGCCACCGTCAACGCACACGCAGAGCTTATCCAGACGGGAACGATAATTTCAAAAGGCGCAGAGCTTCCGTAGGATTGGCGGAGTGCGGCAAGCGTTGTTGGTAAAAGCTGGAGTGACGCTGTGTTCATAACTACAAAAACAACCATTTCGTTGCTCGCAATGTCACGGCGGTCATTGAGCGTGTGCAGCTGTTCCATTGCTTTTAGCCCGAAAGGTGTTGCGGCATTGCCGAGTCCGAGCAGATTTGCACTGATATTCATGGTGATGCTTTGAAAGGCGTCGCTTTTTTTATCAAGTCTCGGAAAAAGCGGACGGAGCAACGGTGCAAAGATTTTTGCAAAAATGTTTGTCAAACCGCTTTCGACTGCGATTTTCATAATTCCCGACCAAAGGCAGATTATGCCTGCCATTGTGAGAATAAGCTGTATTGATGACGCTCCGCTTTCGATGAGTGCGTTTGAAATGTCGGCGGTGTTGCCCATAAACAACGCACACAATACGCTCACGGCAATGAGTCCGCTCCAGATATAATTCAGCATTTTTACTCCTTTTGCTGCAATTAACGACAAAATGTACAATATTGTCATTTTTGTAATCAAATTATTTAATAAAATCGTTGACAAAAATCCCGAAAAATGGTAGTATAGGTAAAAATAGGGATTATGGTGAATTAAAAAATAGGGATTATGGTGAATTAAAATGATTTATACAAACTTTAGGGAAATTGATAAAGCAGGCAGAATTGTAATATCAAAGGATATCCGCAACCACCTCAACATTAAGCCGGGTGACATTCTTCACATTGAGGCTGACGATGAGTGCGTTACGATTAAAAAGGCAGAGAGCGTTTTTTGCAATACTCTTGATAATCTGATTGCATTCGGCGGAAAATATGTATGCAGAGATTGTGTTGAAAAGCTCAAAGGCTGATACTGCTTTTGACTACTCTAAAATATACTTGACCGAATTTGAAATTATGATAACGGACGGTGTTTTTATATGGACAGAATTGACAAAATTAATTATTATCTTGACATTGCCGAAACTGTGCTTGAAAGGGGAACTTGCCTGCGCAGAAATTTTGGCGCAATTATCGTGAACAACGACCAGATTGTTTCAACAGGCTATACAGGCGCTCCGAGAGGCAGAAAAAATTGCTGTGATTTGGGATTTTGTATCCGTCAGGAACGCAACATTCCCCGTGGCGAGCGTTACGAACTTTGCAGAAGCGTTCACGCCGAGGCGAACGCTATTATCCACGCTTCAAGAGAACAGATGATTGGCGCAACGCTTTATCTTGTCGGCAAGGAGATGTCAAACGGCGAGTATGTTCAGAACACATCTTCGTGTGCAATGTGCAAGCGTATGGTTATCAACGCAGGTATTGACAAGGTTATTGTCAGAAACGATAAAACCGATTTTACGGAAATTGATGTGAACGATTGGATTATGTCCGATGATTCGCTTGACGCTCTCCGTGGCTATTGATATGAAAACACGGCTTTTTATAACCGATATCCGCAAAATCTCTTTTGACAGAGTCGGTGAGCTTTCTTCCGAAAGGGCGGAGCGTGTTCAAAGATGCCGCAGAGCTGACGATAAACTGCGTTGCATTGCAGGCGGCTTGTTTATGAACAAATTTCTTGGCGGTGCAAAAATCACCGTGAATGAATTCGGCAAGCCCGAATGTGACAATGGGCTTTGTTTCAATATTTCGCACAGCGGAAGCTATGTGCTTTTTGCGTTGTCGGGGTCCGAAGTCGGCTGTGATATTGAAGAAATTCGATTTCTCAAGGGCATAAGGCTCGGAAAAATTGTTTTCTGCGACAACGAGATGAAATTGCTCGGCAACGCTTTTGACAGGCTCGGCACATTTTTTGAATTGTGGACTAAAAAAGAGGCACTCCTAAAATGTATGGGTGACGGATTTCACCGTGGCGCAAAAAGTGTTGATGTCGGCAACGGAAAATTCTCTGAAAATCAAATCGAATATTATATGAAGCAATACAAATTTTCGGACTATGAAATCAGCCTTTGCAGTGTGCAAAATGATTTCCCGAAAGATATTGAATTTATCACTTTATAAATATAAAAGCCACGATTTTGAACCAACCTCCAAAATCATTAGATTTTTGGTCTGACTTTTTTTGGGGGTAACATCAAATTCGGGGCTTTTTTACATAGAAAATACAAAACAAACCCCTGATTTTGTTAATATGCTTGTTATTGCTATATTTTTGAATAATTGTGATACAATTTACTTTAATTAGTGTAGCAATCGGCTGCATATATTGTGTATGAAAAAATTCGGAACGGAAATATCCGTCTGCACACGGATGTTTTGCAATTTTCAGGGGGGACACTATGCCGACATTTACCAAGGCGGCTATCAAGGCGACATTTATTTCGCTTTTGAATAAAAAGCCGTTGAATAAAATTACAGTCAAGGAAATTGTTGAAGAATGCGGAATTAACCGTAATTCTTTCTACTACCATTTTGACGACATTCCGTCGCTTCTTGAGGAAATTCTCGTTGAAGAGGCTGACAGATTTGTTGCGACCGAAACCGACAACAATACCTCTGTTTATGAAAGCCTGATTTCTGTAATTGACTATGCTTTTTCAAACAAGTCGGTGATTCAGCACATTTACAATTCTGCGAACAGAACTACATTTGATGTGTATCTCAACAGGATTTGTACTCACGCTATAAAAAGCTATTTTGACAAGCTTGAAATTACAAAGAATATTGCCGAAGATGACCTTGACGCAATGATTATGTATTACAAGTGTCAGCTTGTCGGTTTTATTATCGACTGGCTCGGCGGAGGTATGAAATATGACCTCAGAATTAAGATGAAACGCATTTGTGAGCTGTTTGAGGGTTCAATGGAGTCTGCATTGGACAGATGTGCCAAAATCAATGCCTGATTGCTGTTTTATTGGTTAAAATTGAATATTTGCGTTTATTTGCGTGTCTGAAATGCAGACGAATTTAACAAAATGTCTGATTTCCGTACAAATTTATTGCCGTGTCTAAATTCCTGACACGGCATTTTTTGTGTCTGTTTAAATTTTAACAAAGTCGTAATAGAATATATTACGGACAAAGGAAATACGGTTCACCTCTCGGATCGTTCCTTTGAATGCAGAGTGCAGTCTGCAAATCATATATGAAGGAGTATGAAATATGAAGTTAGGGAAAGCGGTTGTTAAAAGCCGTTTCGTAATCCTTATACTTGCCGTTGCGCTGATGATTCCGTCAGCCTTGGGAATGGCATTTACAAGGGTTAATTACGACATTCTTAGTTATCTTCCCGATAACCTCGACACAATCAAGGGTCAGGATTATTTGCTTGATGACTTTGGAAAGGGTGCTTTTTCATTCCTCATCTTTGAGAATATGGATGATAAGGATGTTGCGGCAACAGAGGAAAAAATCAAAGAAATCGACCATGTTGATACGGTTCTTTGGTATGACGATTTTGCCGACATCTCAATTCCAAAGGAAATGTTGCCCGACAAAATTTATGATGCGTTCAATTCGGGAAATGCAACAATGATGGCGGTATTCTTCGATACCTCAACATCAGCTGATGAAACAATGAACGCTATCGAAGAAATCCGTTCGGTTGCCGGTAAACAATGCTTTGTTTCGGGTATGTCGGCAATGATTACGGATATGAAGGATATGTTTGAGGAACAGGAAATGACTTATGTTGCAATCGCTGTTGTTCTTGCGGTAATTGCAATGATGATCTTTATGGATAACTGGATTATCCCGTTTGTGTTCCTTGCAAGTATAGCGGTTGCTATCCTCGTAAATATGGGCAGTAACTACTTTATGGGTGAGGTTTCATTCATTACCAAAGCGTTGGCGGCAGTCCTTCAGCTTGCGGTAACAATGGACTACTCAATCTTCCTGTGGCACAGCTATGAAGAACAAAAGGGCATTTGTGAAAACCACAAGCAGGCAATGGCTGTTGCAATTCACGAAACCGTCCGTTCCGTAATCGGAAGTTCAATCACAACGGTTGCAGGCTTTATCGCACTTTGCTTTATGACATTCACACTCGGTCTTGACCTCGGTATTGTAATGGCAAAGGGTGTTATCCTCGGTGTTATCTCCTGTGTAACGGTTCTTCCGTCGCTCATTCTTGTTCTTGACAAGCCTCTTGAAAAGACAATGCATAAGTCGCTTATTCCGTCAACAAAGAAGCTTGCAACAGGACTTGTTAAAATTTTCCCCGTATTTCTCGTAATGTTTGCGGCTCTTATTTATCCGTTCTATTCGGCATACAGCCAGACAAACAATGAGATTTACTACGATTTGTCGGAAAGTCTTCCCGAGGATATGGCAAATGTAATTGCCAACACAAAGCTTAAAGATGAATTCGGTGTCGGTACAACACATATGGTTCTTGTTGATTCTTCGCTTTCTGCAAAGGACGCAAGAAATATGACAAACGAGCTTGAAAAGGTTGACGGCGTAAAATATGTTCTCGGTCTTGAAAGCGTTGTAGGTTCGCTTGTTCCGGAAGAAGTTCTTCCCGAGTCAATCACAAGCGTTCTCAAAAATGATAAATGGGAGCTTATGCTTATCAACTCTGAGTACAAAACAGCCACAGATCCTATGGCAAAGCAGATTGACGAGTTGAATAAAATCATTACAAAGTATGATAAGGACGGACTTCTCATCGGTGAAGCCGCTTGTACAAACGACCTTGTAAACATCACGACAGTTGACTTTCAGGTTGTAAATGCAATTTCTATTGTTGCAATCTTTATTATCATTGCGATTGTTGAAAAGAGTATCACACTTCCGATTATTCTTGTTGCGGTTATTGAGCTTGCAATCTTTATCAACCTCGGTATTCCGCATCTTATGGGCGAGTCGCTCCCGTTCATCACACCTATCTGTATAAGTACAATTCAGCTTGGTGCAACGGTTGACTACGCAATTTTGATGACGACACGATATAAGAAGGAAAGGTATCTCGGAAACGATAAACGCACCTCGGTTATTACGGCTCTTGAAACTTCAATTCCGTCAATTATCGTTAGTGCAATGGGACTCTTTGCCGCTACAATCGGCGTCGCATTCTACTCGGATGTTGACCTTATTTCATCAATCTGTAAGCTCCTTGCAAGAGGCGCTGTCATCAGTATGTTCTGCGTAACGCTTATTTTGCCGGCAATGTTTATGCTGTTCGACAAGGTAATTGCAAAGACAACTCTCGGTTTTAAGCCGAAAAAAACATCAATTTCGGAGGCTGCTGTATAATGAAAAAGAATAACAAAAATAATAATCATAAATTTTTAAGCAAAAACTATATCAAGGGTGCTATTTCGGGTGCACTTGCACTCACAATTCTTTGCAGCGGAGTAGGCGTTGCCGCTTATTCCGCCGGTGCAGACAATACTGCACAGGCTCTCGGCGTTCAGACAGAAAGTACGGTTGAGGCTGTTAAGAAGGCAAGCACAACTAAAGAGGCTCTCAAAAAGCTCAGCAAAAATGAAACCGTTTATGTTATTGCCGACGCAAGCGGTGCGGCTAAGAAAATCATTGTAAGCGACTGGCTCAAGGGTGTAGATACAAAAGGCAAGGTAAAGGATGTTTCAAACCTCAAGAATGTTAAAAATGTTAAGGGTGACGAAACATACACGGTAAACGAAAACAACGCTTATGAGTGGGCTGCAAATGGCGATGATATCTACTATCAGGGAACAGGCACAACCGAACTTCCCGTAAAGCTCAAATTAAGCTACAAGCTCAACGGCAAAACTGTTTCTGCAGATGAAATCGCAGGCAAGAGCGGTAAGGTTACAATCCGCATTGACTATGAAAACACACAGAAGGAAAAGGTTAAGATTAACGGCAAGACAGAAGAAGTTAATGTTCCGTTCCTTATGCTTTCAGGTATGATTCTTGACGATGACAACTTCAAAAATGTTGAGGTTTCAAACGGCAAGGCTATCAATGACGGTACAAGAACAATTGTTGCCGGTTTTGCTCTTCCGGGTATGCAGGACAGCCTTGACATTGACAAGGATGAAATGGAAATCCCTGATTATGTTGAAATCACAGCAGACACAACCGACTTTGAACTTTCAACAACAATGACAGTTGCAATGAACGATATTTTCAACGATGTTGATTTTTCAAAGGTTGACGATAAGGTTGACGAGCTTAAGGATTCTCTTGATGAACTCGAAGACGCCGCAGAACAGCTTGTTGACGGTTCTTCACAGCTTTATGACGGTATCGGCACACTTCTTGACAAGTCAGGCACACTCATTGAAGGTATTGACAAGCTTTATGACGGTGCAGAACAGGTAAACAGCGGTGCAAAAAAACTTGACAGCGGTGCAGACGGTCTTTCAAGCGGAGCAAAAACGCTTGATGACGGTGCGTCAAAGCTCAAAAACGGTGCATCACAGCTTGACAGCGGTGCATCACAGCTTGACAGCGGTCTTGCAACACTTGCAGGCGGTGCGTCACAGGTTGACAACGGTGCGGCAAGTCTCAGCAGTTATGTTGCAACACTTGCGGGCGGTCTCGGCAAGCTTTCATCCAACAGCGCAACTCTAAACAGCGGTGCAGAACAGGTGTTTAACACACTTCTTTCAACTGCCGACACTCAGATTGCCGCCGCAGGTCTTACAGCCGACAAGCTTACAATTAAAAACTATGACAGCGTTCTTGAAGGACTTATTTCATCACTCAGCGATGAAAATGCTCAGAAGCTCGCTTACAATACAGCACTTGAAACAGTAACGGCAACTGTAAACAGCCAGAAGGATGTTATCAGAACTGCCGTTGAGGCAACGGTAAGAAAGTCTGTTACGGAACAGGTTCTCGCAGCCGCAGGTCTTGGTATGACGGCAGATCAGTATGATGCCGCTGTTGCCGCAGGTCAGGTCAGCGAAGAAGTTCAGGCTCAGGTTTCTACTGCAGTTTCTACACAAATGAGTTCATCTGCGGTTCAGACTGCAATTGACAGCAATACAGAGGCACAGATTCAGAGCCTTATCGAAACAAATATGAACAGCGAAGAGGTTCAGAGTCAGATTCAGGCAGGTGTTGCAAAAGCTCAGGCAGGCAGAAAGTCACTTCAGGCTCTCAAAACTCAGCTTGACAGCTACAACACTTTCTATCATGGTGTGCTTTCATACACAGCGGGTGTTGATCAGGCTAACGAGGGCGCTCAGCAGATTCTTGCCGGCACATATACACTCAAGGACGGCACAGGTTCACTTGTAAGCGGTGCCGGTCAGCTCAAGAACGGTTCTTCAAGTCTTAAGAGCGGTACAAGCGAACTCAAGAGCGGTACTTCAACCCTCAAGGACGGTACATCAAGCCTTAAAAGCGGTGTAAAGACTCTCAAAAACGGCACAAGCTCACTTTCGGACGGTACAAAGAGCCTCTTCGAGGGCGTTGGTACTCTCAAGGACGGCAGTGCAGCACTTGTTGACGGTGTTAAACAGCTCAATGACGGTGCAATGACATTGTCCAAGGGTATGAAGAAGTTCAAAGAGGAGGGCATTGACAGCATTGTTGATGCCGCAAACGGTGATGTCCGGGATATCATCGACCGTTTCAAGGCTGTTCAGAAAGCATCAAAGAAGTACAACAACTACAGCGGTATTTCCGAAGATATGGACGGTAAGGTTGACTTCATCTACAAGACCGATTCAATCGAGAAAAAGTAACTCAATATATTTTAACAGCAAGACGAAAGGCTTATTTCCCTAACCCTTTCATACACAATATAAAAAGCAGTTATGTCGTTTGGCATAGCTGCTTTTTGCTTTGTATGATGTTTTTTGTGAATTTCAAAACTTGAAAAAATTACAAATAATAAAACGAATTTCACCGCAAACAATACTATTGCGGCGATGAAAACGGGATGCCGAAACGCCGCTTTATTAATAAATTTAACGAGATTTAAAAGTTTTGAAAAGGAGAAAACAAATTATGTCAAGCAATAACAATCAGATTAATGTACCTCAGGCAAAGGAAGCCATGGAACGCTTTAAGATGGAATGTGCCAACGAAGTAGGCGTAAACCTCAAACAGGGATATAACGGCGACATTTCTGCAAGAGAAGCAGGTTCTGTAGGCGGTCAGATGGTTAAAAAGATGATTGAGTCTTACGAAAACAGCATGAAATAAGCTTTAAAACCGATTTTCAGGGGCATATAGCTATGTTAGCTGTATGCCCCTATTTTTCGCTCACAGGCTTATTATGGACGATTCGGAACATAAAAAACAGGACTGCACATTCGCACAGTCCTGCAATTGTCGATTATCAGATATTTACAATATCAACATTAACTTTCAGATGTTCGGGAAGTGTTTCCTGCTTGAAAAACATTGACATATACCATGGATAATATGTTATGCCGTTTTCAATTTCCAAATTGCCCTTGCAGAACACAATACCGCTGTTTATGTTCCAACTCTGCTTTGCAATCAAGTTATCCAATGCCTTGTGTTTTGTGTAGTCATTGCCCGACTTAATTTCAATCGGTACGGCTGACTTACCTTTTTGAACGATAAAATCAATTTCACCGATATTCTTCTTATTGAAATATCTTAAAAGAAAACCGTTTGAAATAAGCTCCTGAGCAAATACATTTTCAAGAATACTTCCCATATTAACGGACAAATCTCCCGACAGTATGTCAAACTGAATGTTTCCCATTGATGCGGCACAAAGCAGTCCCGTATCACACAAGAACAGTTTAAAAAGATTGTTCTGTAGGTTGAGCTCAAGCGGCAGTACGGGTTCGGTTATGTTGTAACAGGGGAGAGCAACTCCTGCGTCTGCAAGCCAGTTGAAACTTGTTTCGTATCTCAACATTCGTGCAGAATTTTTAATATCGGAAAGTGTAAATCTTCTGTTCCTGTCATTAAGCTGAGCGGGAATTAAATCAAAAATGCTCTTTATCTTCTCTTTGTTGTTGTCGGAATATTTTGAAATATCCTGTCTGTACAAGTCGAGAATATCTTTTTGAATTTTCAAGACCTCACCGATGTCTTTTGTATCAACAAATTTCTGTACAACCGCAGGCATTCCGCCGACAATAATATAGTATTGAAAAAGCTTCAACATTGATTGATGAACTGCTTCCGTAACCGTTTCTTTATTGTCGTAACATTTCTTTAAATATTCTATCGTTTGTGGCTGAATACCGTTTGCAGTTGCAAATTCTTCAAAATCAAGCGGATACATACGGTAGTTTTCTTCGTAACCGACGGGATAGGACTTTACTTCTTTATATCTTACTCCGAGCAGTGAGCCCGATTCAATGTAATCAAACTGCCCGTCATCTACAAGAAATTTAATTGCCGTTCTCGCAGACGGACATTCCTGTATCTCGTCAAAGAAAATCAAAGTATCTCCCTTTACCAAGGGCTTTTGTGTGTATGCGGTTAGATTAATCAGTATCGTTTCAGCATTCAAATCCCCGTTGAATATCTTTGCGGCATCGGGATTTGTGATGAAATTTATCTCGATAAAGTTTGAATAATTTTCTTCTGCAAATTTTCTTATAATATATGTTTTGCCGATTTGCCTTGCTCCTGTAATGAGCAGAGCTTTTTTATCGGGTGTATTTTTCCATTTTACTAAATGTTCATAGGCTTTTCTTTGAAGCATAAAATCACCTCTTAATTGTAGTGTAACATTATTCTTGAAAATATTCAATCATTTGTAACGAAATTCTTAATTTTTAAAGGTGATTTGTAACATTTTTCTAAACAGAGTTATTTAGAGCATAAAAAACAGGACTGCACATTCGCACAGCCCTGAAAATTGAATTGTTAAATTGATTAAGCCTCGGCTCTGTTGATTGCGTTGAGAACACCGAGTACCGATGCAACATTGACATTTGAGTCAATGCCGATGCCGAAGATATTCTTTCCGTCAGGCTTTTTGAGTTCAATATATGAAACAGCCTTTGAGTCGGAACCCTGAGAAATTGCGTGCTGACTGTATGAGATGAATTCGTACTTGTCAAGACCGACCTTTTTGATTGCATTGAAGAATGCGTCAATAGGACCGTTGCCGACACCGCTGAGAGAAACCTCTTCGTTGCCGTTAATCTTCATCTTGCCCTTAAAGTGAACATAATCATTGCCGTTTTCGCTCTCTTCATAAATCTTTCTGCTTGAGAGAACATATTTCTGCTTATGCTCAAGATAATTCTTCTCGAACACCTCAAACAGCTCTTTCGGAATAAGCTCTCTGCCAAGCTCCTCACATTTTGCCTGAACAAGCTTTGAAAATTCGGGATGCATTCTCTTCGGAAGGTCATAACCGAAGTTGTTGTTCATAACAAAAGCCGCACCGCCCTTACCGGACTGTGAGTTGATTCTGATAATCCGCTCATACTCTCTGCCGACATCGGCAGGGTCAATCGGAAGATACGGAATTTCCCAGTAATCAGTTCCGCTTTCCTTCATATATTTCATACCCTTGTTGATAGCGTCCTGATGTGAGCCCGAGAATGCTGTAAATACAAGCTCGCCGATATATGGCTGACGAGGATCAATCTTCATGTTTGTGCAACGCTCGTAGATTTCACGGAGCTTTGGAAGATTTGAAAAGTCAAGCTTAGGATCAACGCCCTGTGTGAACATATTAAGTCCCATCGTAACGATATCCATATTACCTGTACGCTCACCGTTGCCGAAGAGTGTACCCTCAACTCTTTCAGCACCTGCAAGCAATGCAAGTTCGCCTGCGGCAACACCGCATCCACGGTCATTGTGTGGGTGAATACTGATGATAGCGGCGTCACGGTGTTTAAGATTTCTTGCAAAGTATTCAATCTGATCTGCATATGTGTTCGGTGTGCACATCTCAACAGTATTCGGAAGATTGACAATCAACTTGTTTTCGGCAGTCGAACCGAGTGCCTCGATAACCCTGTCGCAGATTTCAACAGCGTTTTCAGGCTCAGTACCGCTGAAGCTTTCGGGAGAATATTCAAATCTGAAGTTTGTATCTCCGTCATATTCATCCGTAAGCTGTTTAATAAGCTTTGCACCGTCAACGGCAATTTTGATTACACCGTCCATATCTGTTTTGAAAACAACTTTTCTTTGGAGAGTTGAAGTTGAGTTATAGAAATGAACGATAACATTCTTAGCACCCTTAACAGCCTCAAAAGTTTTTCTGATAAGATGCTCCCTTGCCTGAACAAGAACCTGAATTGTTACATCATCGGGAATGTGGTTGTTTTCGATAAGCTCACGGCAGATTTCATATTCTGTTTCTGACGCACTCGGAAAACCAATTTCGATTTCCTTAAAGCCCATATCGCAAAGTGCGTGGAAAAATTCGAGCTTTTCTTCAAGGTTCATAGGATCGACAAGCGCCTGATTACCGTCACGAAGGTCAACACTGCACCAGATCGGTGCTTTTGTTATAGTATTGTTTGGCCACTGTCTGTCCGGCAGATTAATCTGCTTAAAGGGAATGTACTTTTCAAATGATGGTTTCATATAATAACCTCCTGTTAAATAGCACAAAAAAATCGCCCCCCTAAACAAAGGGACGAATAAAATCCGTGGTACCACCCGTATTCAAGAACACATCACTGTGTTCTCCTTAAAGACTTCTGACAAAGTCCCGACCGATAACGCAGTCTTGCGTTTCGCATTACATATATAGTATATATACTTCACACGAAAAACTCGGGGATGAGCTATCCATACAATGTTCCATGCTGACTCA
>ERZ791753.1830-NODE-1830-length-12418-cov-2.843808_pt1 | contig 12418 bp, 9 predicted proteins | sample MGYA00509951_ERZ791753 | MGnify/ENA primary metagenome ERZ791753 (study PRJEB30046, sample SAMN00792026) | human gut metagenome | study: EMG produced TPA metagenomics assembly of the A metagenome-wide association study of gut microbiota in type 2... | reverse complement strand
CCCGCCACTCCTGAAGGGTTATTCAAGTTTGGGAAAGGTTTGTCAACAACAAACACGTTGTACAGCATTCTCGTGGCATTGAAGTCAATATTCACTCCTTCACCATCCAACACCTGATTGACATTCTTTTCTGTTCGCTTTTCATCAATTGTCACGAGTTGGTTGATATAATTCTTCTGTACAGCTTCCGAAGTCAGAGCCGAATCGTACACACGTAACCCATAAAGATAGAGGTTTGCATAATCATTGCCCAACGTTATCTTTCCGGTGTTTTTGAAGTAGTCATTACTTTCGTAGGCATACTGGCGGTTCTTCTTTCCGTTGATATAGATGGCGACAATGTTAAACCCAGCATTGCCATAAGCATCCGGCATGACAACCACTGTTAGTCGGATACGCACACCGTTATCTATAGGAACATCCTGTGTGGTACTTTCATGTTCAGACTGGGAGAAGAAGGAAATATTCTCGCCGGACACCTTTAGGCCGACATTCCCTTCGGCAATAGTAATAATGTTCTTCGAAGCATCCGAAGCGTTCTCCACTTTAAAATCAATCTCAATACTCTTACCCCTGCGGGCAGCTTCAATAGTGAAAGGCTGATAATCTATCACCGCAGAACTGCGGGCAAATATTTTCAATGCCTTCACACCTTCATCATCCGTCACCCATCCGTCATTGCCCCAGTTCAAGTTATTCCAGATCACAGGGATAACAGACTTATCCGCCTCATTCACAATGCTGCGGCTGTTGGATTGTGAGTTACTCCGTGTCTTGGGATTGATGTAAAGTACTGCACCTGCCGTGGCGGAATATCCAAACGAATTGTTCACACCAAATGTAATCGGTTCAATCAGATTGTTATTGCCACTGGTGACAGACACAACAACATCAAAATTCGCATCGTCATCTGTATCCACTTCCATCGGATAAGTGAAAGTGTTCTTTGTATTCGTCGCAATAGTGGTATTCTCAGAACTATATATTTCCGTTCCGTTTTTAGTTATAGCAAACAATGCGTCAGTCTGTGCGGACGAACCGTCATAAATGGCATAATCGAAGACTGTATTATCCTGCCAGTTGGTAAGCAGACCAGCCAAATTGTTCACACACATCAGCTTCACGGATTCACCCGAAGAAAAACACATGATGTTCACAGATACCAGTTTTGTCTGGATCGTATTGTCGGAATTCGAAAGGTAGAAGCTGACATTATACACACCGGTGGCTCCAGGATGCAGAAGCGTATAGATATAAGGAGTATCCAGATATACGGCTGTACCAAGATTCTGGGTATAACCCTGATTGTAATTATCTCCAGTAACTGTCACATGCAACGTTTTGCTGATGTTGCCATTAATAATCATTGGAATGGATATGTCTCCCGCAAATGCCATCCACCAGGCGAAGTTCGGCGTACTGATGCCAAGCGAAGTCAATTGCACGATATAAGTAACAGGAGCGGTAGTCTTGTCGGTATTCTCACCCTCAACACTTACTTTGATATTATTGCTACCGCTGGTCAGCCATTCGGACACGTCCTGCTTGACTGAAACGTTAGACGATATCTCCATCCGTTTTACAACCGTGAAGTCGGTGAACTTAGAGTTCTTTATCATAACCGTACAGAGTCCCAGCTCTCCGGTCGGTTTATATGGTTCACTGATGTCATCCCGATACTGTGAAACAAAGGTAAAGTCGAGCACACACTTCTCACCGTGTTGTGCAGTAAAGCCCAAAGAAGGCATATTATTCCGCACATACACGCTATACATGGTTCCGGCACCACCTGTCAGTTCCCGTACCATCTGCTCCAATGCCGCACCCATGGCACCATCATAAGCCGTGCCCGTAGTGTCACCGATAATTAACGATGCATCCGCAAGCTCATTAATCTTCCCTACTATTTCGTTCAGTTCTTCCGCTTTCAGAACATTACCCTTGATGAATATCTTATCTAATCTGTCCATAATACTATCCTAATATATCATTATCCAATATTCCCGAATCCAGTGTAAAATCAAGGTTCTCTACAATCTTCCCGCCCGGAGCGGACAAAGCATGCATAATCAGGTTTGTCTCAAGCATGGCGTTATCTGCCATATCCGATTCAATACGGCTAATAACAGCACGAGTGGCATGCCCCTGTTCATCCACCTTTCGCAAACTCATCACAAACCTTATGTATCCCATGTCAACAGCCTCCCAACAGATTTATTACCTCACGTTTGATAGCTGCTATAAACGAAGATTGTTTCACCACTTCAATAATAGCCTTACAATAACGTTCCGGTACTTCCACTTCCCCATCAGAGTAGTAGATTGTACGAGCCAGATCCTCGAAGCCGATATCAAGTAAAATACTTCCGTTGTACATCATCATATTGCCTATTTCACGGGCAATATCAAATACTCTCTTCTCACCTTCAAAAGAGACTTGTACCTCAATTATTCTAAAATTCACTTTCATTATTTCCTTTATTTTCAATTAAACAGTTCCATTAAACCATCCATTCATCCAATATGTACCATCATATAAGAAAAAATTAATTTCCGCCCTATTGGTTATTCCAAGAACTGAAATAATACTACCCTTAAAACTTATAGCTATTCCATTTCCATCAACATCTACCTGCTTAGCAGTTCTCATCAAATATACGATCTTTCCAATTGGAGGATTTAGCGGAAGATATACTCTTATTTTATTTTGATTAGAGCAAGTGACCCAGCCTACTGATAGGTCAAGCGTAGTATCGGCAGATACGTTCGTTACCTTTATTGCCATTCCCTCAATATAAGTATGAGATCCTTTAAACTGTAGCGATTCAGTAGGGCGAGCTGTCATCTCAACATCTCCATAGCTTCGTATCGCTATCGATTCATCTCCGGCCTGGGCTGTAACATCTATTCCAATCGAATTATCACCAAAAGCGCTTATACCAAGCGCCGTAATACCATCTCCCCGGATAGCGCACATTGTTCTGGAAGATGTATTGATCCTGAAGAATTTCCCTCCGTCCTTCTCTATTTCTATTCTTGCCAAAGGGTTATCACCGATATTAGAAAGTCCATATTCATTTATTTTAAATGCCCCGATATATCCGTTTTTCGAATTAACAATTCCTGCAATCGTAGCGTTTGTCATTGACACATTCCCCTCTTCGTCAACGGTAAACTTACCTCCTGAAATAACTGTCTTCCCAATAAAGTTGATCTTATCCGCCTGTATCACCGCATTCGAAATCAAATTTCCCGCCTCGTCCTCCGTTATGAACGCACTGATATCCGTCTGTTTTACCAGCCCTTCGGCGGTAACCCGAGTGGCGAACAGCCCCACGAAGTCGTCTTCCGTCACCAATCCGGCCGTGCTGATATTAGTCACTTTTCCGTCAGCGTCGAACGTAAATTTCTCCGTTATCAGCGAGTTCATCTCGGCGGTAGTTACCAGTCCGGACTTATTGACATTCGTAATCAGCCCGTCATCGTCGAACGTCACTTTCGCCGCCAACGCCGTAATCTTCTTGTCGGTCACCTGTATGGCAGCGGCATTGGCCGTGGCGGACTCGTTAGCGCCATCAGCGGTATCTTGTGCCGTGCCCGCATTGTTGAACGCTTCCAGTGCCTTCGCCATGGCTGAGGATGCATCTTCCACACCCTTGTTAGCTTGGGTCATGGCATCCGCCGCATCACTTACCCCCTTGTTCGCCTGCATCATGGCATCCGCCGCCGCGGACACCGCGGACGCTATTTTCGTTTCCGCTTCCCGAATGGCGGCATCAGTGGATGTCTGATTCTGGGTAATAAGCCCGTTCAACTCATCGTAGTTGCCGCTTACCTGCAACAGGATACTATCTCCCAGATTCTTCATATACGCCGTTGTACCGTTGCTTGCCGGCTTCCAATGGTCGATGCTGAAAGCCGCTCCCACCGTCTTGGCCGTCTTGCAGACAAGCGTGTCATTCTCGTATGTATAAGGAGCGACCGCCGGGTAAGTCGCATTCGTCCACAAGTCCCCCACGTCATACGCCTGCGCCTCCGTCGGTTGGGAGACGAAACCCCGCCGCTTGCCGTCCGCCGTGTCCTGGGCCTTGGCGGCATTTTCTAGAGCTTTAATCGTTTGTTGGTCAGTAATATCTATCCATTCCCAAGTGTCAGCAGACTTTACGAATCTATATGCCAGTCCGGAAGCTGTGTTATAAAACATATCCTGCTCATGCATCATCTTCAATTCGCTGGTATTCCAATCTATGGCTGGTATATTGGCTAATGTCGGAACGTATTCAAAGAACCATATCGTATATTCCTTATCTGTCTGCTCCTTTATCAGACCAAGGTCCGCCTGAAGTTCATTGAACATACTATCATAACTCTTCCCGGTCGCTTCGGAGATAAACTGCCCGATAAATTTGTTCAGGAACGGAGAAATGATGGTAACTTCTTTGCCTTCCAAAGAATATGAATCAATGTCTTTATATTGTTTGATAGAAGGGGCATCGTCGCCCACCGTCGAAAGGATTATCGCATTCTGTCGTGTTGTATCCGTCCGGTTGCCAAGCTGCACGATGGAATCGCCGGCTTCAGGAACACCGCTGCCCGTATCACAATCTGATTTTGAAAGATCGATATAATTATCACCTATGGCAACCACCAAACGCCAATAATAGCTATTAGTAACATTATGAGACGTTCCTTCCTTGATATTAAAGGTTTGTGCACGCACTTGGTCATCGATTCTAAATTCCTGTATGATGGATTTATCCCCACTATCCTGCTCAAAGTAACAGCGGTAACAGGCATCGTACTCCTCTACCTTTACGCACTTCATTGATGCCGGAGTCAGAATGATTTCCCCACCGACGTATGATAAGCGTTTGATGATTAGTTCAACGAAATATGCCAATTTCCGTACGAGGATTTCATCCACCTCAAGATAAGACCTTCCCGTCTCCTGATTATATTTAAGGCTGAATCCGGTTCCCAAATCTCCGGAAACAAAATCGGAAGACACGATGCCAAAGATATTCTTAAGTTCGTCAAAGATAGCCGTAACCACATTGGAATCACTGATAGATATGCTATGCCCGCTATTGCCTATATATAAACCTTCAAGAAAAGTAGTGATTTTTGCGGCAATATCCGCCACATCCTTCCGTAAAAACTTATCATATACCGGGCTGTCAGCATCTACGTCATACGCCTTGTCGGCATGGATAGCGTCATCAGCCTTTGCGGAATGCTCCGCTTCATCAGCATACCCCACCTTAGCTTTTTTTTCTATATATTCATATCCGTCTTCTGTTTCTTCAAGTTGTTTCAGATAGATATAACGGTCGTTATCAGTGATAACCTTGTCTATGTCGGCCTTGTTGGCATGCGTATGCCCGTCACTTGTAGAACCAGATGAAGACGAACCACCCGTCACACTAACCACAGTCGATGAATTAGATAAAGTTCCTCCCATTCCGAGTTCTCTAAGCCGCTTACTCCGTGGCAATGGAGTACGCAGGACAGTACCGGCTGTATAAGTTTTTTTGCTCATATAATAATTCTTTTTTTTTAAAATACCACTCCAACGTCTTTCAATACACGATTTTATTTCTCTTCATATTCATCCGGTCGTAATTCCACCATTTTCAACTCCCGTTCATCAGCTATCAAATCCTGTACGTCTTGCAATACAATAAAGCGCTTATCTTCTTGATTTGCATCAGTACACGACTTCAGTCCTCCCCCCGTCAGCCGGGTTGTGCCCGACAGTACGGTTTTTCGTTCTGCGTATTGACTGTAAAGTGTACCTATCAATAGGTGTTCCACCTGCGTAGTGCGCCCAGCTCTGGTCATTTCTGTTATCTGCAGCCCGGTGGAAGTTTGGTGATAAGCTCCCCGCGCTACAGGATTTACTTCCTCCATGGTACCGCAGATTGTATCTATTTTTATGTTGTCTTTGGCATTCTCATTCAGTACTCCGGTATACTCCACATCATCACTACTATACTCTTCAAATACAGAATTCGTCCTTACCACGGACAGTGCCGGAAGCTTATAGAGCATCCAACGCACGCGGGAGGTTATATCCGTCTCTAACACTATATCGTTGCTATCCTCCCGAGAACTCCACAAAAACGTTTTACATGTTCTCATACCTGTCAGTATACTGATCTCTAAATATCCGGATACAGGAGGATATGCCATATATTGTCCGTCGTCAACCTTCAGCCATGACGGCCTCCGCATAATAAATTTTTTGTTCCGCATCAGTGTCTGCCGATTGGTTCTCCAGCCCAACGATTGTAGTGTCCCTCCGGGGTCGTCAGTATTATAGTAGGCCAGCACCGCTTCGTCCCATTCGGCCGGTGCCCCATCCACCCATTTTCCAGTGGTATATTTCATGTGCGGCTCCAAATAAGTCTTAGTAGTTTCGTACTTATTGGCATAATGACACAGCACGTTGCCGGCATTATCATATATTACGGCACGGAATGGAAGATACAGATAACCGGCATCGTTCAATATAGCATTATAGTTCCCTTTCTCGTTATCACCATCAGCGTCACTGAAAGGATTATAGCGTGCATCTATCAGTATGCCAAGTTGCAGGCGCAGCAAAGTATGCGCCGTTTCGTCGGCACCTATTGCAGGCAGATATATCTTCTCTGTCTTTATCACAGGAGTATCGTTACGAGTCGATGGAGGTGTTCCTACCGGTTTAGGAACTCCTGAAGACAGAGATCCGTAGCCAGTGTAAAAGAAGTAAGCCACTCCTGTGCTTTTGGAACCTCCCAATATAGGTGCTATCTCAAAATAACGCTTATAAGAAGAACTACTTGTTCCTGTACCCTTGCTGCCCACATACATCAAGAAAGAAATATCACTGTAATCCCAGTCGTAATCCTCCGGTTTCTTATAGTTTGGAAGATATTTATAGCAGTTGGAACCATCGGGCTGAATACCCGTATTTTCGGTTTTATCACCTCCATACTTCAAATCTCCGGCCAACAGCCTTGCATCGCTATAGGGTGAAAAGGTGATTTTCACATTGTTTGCCACCTTGTCCGTACCCATGTGTTGATCGGTCGATTCCCAACGTACTTGTTCCGTACCGACCTTTTGGTACAGAGCGTTCAAATCGTACACGTACACTTCTCCCGCCTGTTGCACCATCCGTAGCCCCAGTGGCTGCAACATGCCTTCCAAAACTTCGTACATGGAAAGAGCCTCCCCATCCTCATCATAGAAGTTGTCCGCCCGCAAACTTAGGTCAGACAATGTGACGGGTATCGCGTTCCCTTTCATACAAGTAGATATGTATTGTCGGACTGGGGAGCAATGTCCCAGTTTCGCTCGTTGCAATGCGTCATTCAAAATGTCCTGCATAGACTGCATGCCTTCCATATTGAATTTCATGCGATTCAATATTCCGAAGTCACTGAAGGTGAGTGTCACTTCATATTCAGATCCCGAAGAATAAGGTTCTTCATAAAATTCAGGGTCAAGAGTCCCGCTCCAATAAAGAGAGCCGTTACGGTATATTTTCAAAGTGATATCTCCGGGAGTAATGGTATATAAGTCTTCGTAAGTACGGTCTCCCGGACTTATAATAGTAACATCGGCTACGCTTCCACACAAGCTTTCCTCCTTGTCAGAATGTGCCCATTCTATGACGACAGGTTCATCTGAAGGGAACTGTAATTTCCCAATAAGATCATAGGCAGCAGCAGCCTCCCGGTATATCTCTACAGAGCATACTGTGTTATTCCGGCTTAAAAACTCTCCTTTATACTTCAAATATTGCATAACTTCTGTTTTTAGCTTCTGTTATTCAGGTTTCCTTCGCGATTCAGTATTCCTTTCAGATAACGTCCGGCAATCTTAAATTCCACAGTACCGCCAACATTCGCATTTCCAACAGGCTGTATCAACTGCCTCAATCTATTAAGCGGAGCTACTACTTCCGGATTATTAATCGCCCCGGAATATTCTCCGAAAAGGCCTAAAGTGGGGCCATAGGCTATACCACCATAAGCAAACTTAGGCAGATTGGCCAAAGCAGCCAATACACTCGCTACAGCCGCAATAGCCAATATAGGCCCCACAATAGGAATACTCGACATACTGGCAGCCGCCCCTGTTGCAGCGACAGTTGTGTTAGCCGTAGCCTGGGTGGATTGGATGCCTAATAATGCCAAAACTTGCGGAATAGCTTGTCCTATTGCCTGTACTGCATTGGCTCCCCATTGCAACCATTCACCTGCTGCTCCACCTATCAGGTTACCAACATTTCCCATAGCAGTCCCCATTGCTCCCATATTATCCGTCAGTTCCTGATTCTTTTCTCTTGCCAATCCCACAGCCTCATTCCATCTCTCCATACCGGTTAAGGGTTCTTGAATATCAAAGTGCATCGGTTCGAGTTTCATATCTTTCAAACCTCCATCTTTGACGCCAAGTTTTAAAGAACTAGTCGTATCAAATCTTCCATCAACAGGAGCCGCATCTAAATCAGTCGGCTTCACCGGATGCGCTGCCTGAAAATTCATCTTATTTATAATAGATTGGGTTGAAGCTATATCAGACTGCAAATTGGCAATATCTACTGAGAAAGTAACGATTGCCTCAAGAGGTGCCTTTCGCTGCCTTTCTCTTAAATCGGAGAGTTTCGCTTCTAAATCAGCCAAACTGCCTTTGGCAGGTTTCAATTCTATATGAGGAGTAACAACAGGAGTATGCGGAGAAGTACTACTATTATTTCCTGTTACAGCTGCATTACCGGTTATTTCTCCCGCATTTGTTTGCGGTGCAACAGGTGTACCTAATACATCTTTTATCCGTTCTATCTCACTTTCATAATTCTGATTAGCCTTTTCTATTTTTTCTACGTACGGTTGTAATATCTTTTTCAAATTCCCTTTATGATTGTAATCTAAATTTCCAGGCAGTCCCTTTACAAATGTGTTCCAATCCTTCAATACATTTTCTCCCTTGCGAATGCTAGCAGCAGTATATTCAAAAACATCTCCTCCCGTTTTTCCTCCCAACTGTTTAATAAGAGTATCACGCATCTTAGTTAATTGCTCACCTTCCGTAGTAGCATAATTATCCCCTGCCTCAGATAAGGCTTTTTCTGATGCACGGCTACGGGCTGTTTCCCTAATAGAAGCACTCAGTTTATCATAAGCTGTTTTCGCACTGGTTACGTCAGTGATTTCAATGCCGAGTTGCTTTAAATAATCCCCATATTGCGACACAATACGGTCTTTTGCTTGCTTCCAGGCATCTGTTCCTTCCTGAGCCTTATTCAGTTCATCAAAAAGGAGATTTAGTTTTGTTGTTTCTGTTGATACCTCTTGTTGTACTGATTTATAGGAGTTGTTCAATCTTTCTTGTGCTTTCGCTGCTTCATCGCTATTGGTACATAACTTATATACAACAGTGGCTACGGCAGCAATCCCGGCTGCTGCTATCATCCAAGGGCTGGCAGCAATGACCATATTTAGAGCTTTGGTTGCACCTGTAGTAGTGGTTATAGCGGCACGAGCCGTTAAAACTTGCATTCGATATACATATATGGCACTTTGTGCTATATCTACGATTTTATTATACACTCCCTGAGCCCCAGACGCCGTCTTCGTTACGTTCCCTATTTGATTTAAAGCTTTCCTTATCTCAATCAAACTAACAAGCCCCGCTGTGTTTTCAGATAAAACAGCAAAATAAGCACCTGCATCGCCCGATAGTTTTAGCCAATTATTCCTAGCATCATCTATTGGATTCTGCATTAAACTTATATTTTGTGACATAAGGTTTGTCATTTTCATCGTACTCACCTGTATATCAACCATTAGTTTATTAATTTCTCGAAGAATACCAGAAGGATTATTTTTCAAATTAAAAACTACATCATATGTTATTTTTTCCATATCTTTGTAACATGATTATTAAAGATTAAACATATGGGACCTTATATTATACTTATTTGTCTCATACTCGGTGCTATAGGAGCATGGAGTATAGGTGGAATGTTATCTAAAAATGATACTTCTAAAAATGAGCCTCCACAACTCAGCAAATTTGAAGAAAAAATGAAAGCTTCCGTACAGAAAAGCCGCGAAGAAACCCTCAAGAAACGCGAAGAGCTACAACAACTTCGCGAAAGGTTAGCACGTGAAAAAGCTGAAAGAGAACGCCAAGAAGCAAAAGAAAAGCGTCGCATAGAAGAAGAAAAGTGGGCTAAATACAAAGAAGAAGCCCTTATGACCCGTAAAGAGTTACAACACCTTCGTGAAAAAGATGCAAATTCATCTGATGAAAACAACTCCTCAAATGATAAAGAAAAGTAAATAACATCCCTTCTTTACCCCCATTTCTTTGCTATCTCTTCGAACCTTTCTTTTGTACTAACTTCTTTCTTAGCTTCTTGTTCCCGTTTCCTCTCCCACGAGAATCTGCAAACATCCGTCGGACTCAATTTCTTTTTACTATAAGGTTGCAACATACAGCAAGCCAAAAAGCGTGTCTGCTCCCAATCATTCTGTACATTTCGTTCATCATGTTGCAGCCAAAAACGATAAATAACCGAAAACTCAGCAAGGGTGCATCGGCGAAAATCGTCTAAATTCATCCCAATACACCCCATTGCCAAACCCAGTAATTCCTCAATGCCTACAGCTTCCTCTCCTGCCCCTTTTTTTTTGAGCCATCCTCACCCCCGGTTACCATACTCTCCTGAAACCGATTGAACTCGCTCAGGTCAATACCATCGGCAAAACGTTCAAAGCCAAGATCAAACGTCACCTCATCAGCACGACAAGCAGAACGAACACAGCAAAACATAAACATCGTCAACAGCTCCATATCCGCGCCGATTTCATTTACATCCTTACCCGTCTCACGCTTAAAGTCAATCATGGCACCCATCGTCACCCGATTAGGATATTCCTTACCATACAGTATTACTTTGTTCATACTCATGCTTTGGGTGTAACCACTTTAACTTCCACAGGTCCGCTATTCTCCAACGAGATGCTGTAAGTAGCATCATCATCTGCCGCAGACACCTCTTCTAACGAAGTAATAATGAAATTGCCCTGACGATACTTCGTGTCTTCTTCTCCACGAAGCGCATACTTCACAGGAACAGGATTCCCGCTTTCCCACATCTCCAACAGTTTGTCATAGCCCATGCCATCACCGTAAAAAACAAATCCTTCGGAACTGATACTTACGCTCAATCCACTCACGGATTTCTCTTTCCATTTACCGGCAGCGGCAGCCTTTGCCTTCTCTTCCAATGTCGGTTTCACCGCACGGTCTTTTGTCTCAGCCGTGTTAGTAATCGTACACGTCTTACTGTGTCCCAGAGGGTTAAAAACATCCTCTACTAAAATGCCTACCAAGAGGTCACTTCCATGAACATAATCCGCATTCTCGTTTTCCATAAATTAGCTTTTAAGTTTTTAAAAATTCATTTATTGTCACGTTATAGTTTCTTTCGCTTTCTGTTTAGTTGGCTATTTTTGTATATTTACGGCTGTTTGTATTTCTTAGGTTTCGCAATTATAGGAAATTATCTAATACAAAACAAATAAAATCGGAGAAAATTTCCTACTTATTGCATAATTTTATTTAGGAGGGTTGTTCTATGATATTACAGCGGATCAAAGAATATATTGATTTAAAGGGTATTTCTATCTCCGCTTTTGAGAAAAGTATCGGAATGTCAAATGCTTCTTTTGGACGTTCCCTGAAAAACAATGGGGCTATCGGCACCGATAAATTAGAAAATATTCTAAGCATATATCAAGAGATCAACCCGGATTGGTTGCTTACCGGACAAGGCAATATGGTACGTTCCGGTTCGAAGATAACACTTCCGCCTCCGGTAACAGAAAAAAAAGGGATTCCCCTAATTTCCTACCAAACATTACCGACGCTATTTACCGGTAAAAAGGGAACATTCTCTCAAGCTACGGAACATTTCTCCCTACCTCTATTCAATGAGGCGGACTTTCTGATTCCGGTAAAAGACAACAGTATGGCTCCACAATATAAAGGTGGTGATATCATAGCCTGCAAATGCCTTTCCAACGAAGGGCTTTTCTTCCAATGGAACAAAATCTATCTGCTGCTTACCCCACAGGGAGCACTCATAAAACGAATACATCCGGGAAAAGACGAAGAGCATCTGACGCTTGTCTCCGACCATACTGATTATCCACCTTTCCAATTGCACCGTTCTTTAATAGGTAATGTAGCATTGGTGCTGGGAGGATTATCTGCAGAATAGTCTATCCAAGTCTCACTAAATGATACACCGTCCCCCTATTCGTCTTCTTGCAAGGGATATCCAATTTCTTCAGCGAACGACCGAAGTGCCCTATTTTGCTGACCGACAGTTTATCGCGGGTTTTCTGCTGTAGAT
>ERZ791753.1816-NODE-1816-length-12488-cov-2.707070_pt1 | contig 12488 bp, 11 predicted proteins | sample MGYA00509951_ERZ791753 | MGnify/ENA primary metagenome ERZ791753 (study PRJEB30046, sample SAMN00792026) | human gut metagenome | study: EMG produced TPA metagenomics assembly of the A metagenome-wide association study of gut microbiota in type 2... | reverse complement strand
GCATATCGTCTTTACGCCGTACTTACAGCGAAATTCGTTGACGAACAGGTGCCGTTCATTTGTCTTTACTTCTTCCGGTCTTTTGCGAAAAAACCGAGTGCATCCTTTAAAATATCATTAGCTTTTCTGAGTTCTGCATTTTCTCGTTCAAGCTCCAGATTCCGCTTCTTCAGCTCTTCATCAGACATTTGATACTTCCGGTTCTTGATAGCTGCATTTCGCTTTGAACGCCAGTCAGACAGTAGACCAGTCCACTAACCTCAACCCTACATCTCAATGCTGATAGTTATAAATACCAGAAATCAAAGTAACTCTCTTATCAAAATCACGAAGCTTGTTTCTGTAACGAGAAGATAAAATCTTGAATCTTTTAAGGTATCTATTAGTGTGTTCCACATAAATACGAGACTGAGAAAGTTCTTTATTATAGCGCTTTTCTTCCAGTGTCAGAGCGTGCTTTTTTGAGGATTTTATTGGAATCAAAGTACATATATAGTATTGATTTATCCCTTGATAACCACTATCAGCAATTACTTTGATGAGGCAGGAGTATAGCAGCTTGCTTTGCTTAAAAAGCTCAAAATCATGAACACTTCCCGGAGCAAAGGTGCAGCAGATAATGTGCCTAGTAATTATGTCAACAACAAGCTGGAATTTTAAGGTGTGTCTTTTCTTTTTGCCCGAGTAGTAGAGCTCTTGGTTTTTTGGGGACGTTCGACTTCAACTTCAGAAGCATCTATCAATACGCAGTGAACTTTTCCGTCAGCAAGACTTTCTTTTGACTGCAAAGCAAAAAGACCACTGTTGACAAGAGCATCTTCTGTCCAATGGATAATTTTGCAAATATTTGACTTAGACATTCTGTAATCGATAGCTAATCTACGCATGGTGCGATATTCGCAGTAGTAATTCAGAGTTATTACAAGCCTGTCAAAAACGCTTGTTTTCATAGGCTTTCCGCCGTGTTTATGCTCACCAGCACTTTGTTTTTCAAGCACTTCGAGTGAATCATAAAAGGTTTTGCGCTTCACCCCGAGATACATTTGAAAATCTTTGTCAGTTAATCTTTCAAGTTTTTCTTTAGTGTCCATATTATCACCCTCTTGAAAGATTATATCCTATTATTATGAGTTTTTCAAGGGTTAGTGGACAGGTCTAGTGTGTAATACTGTATCCCTAACTGCTGAGTAGCCTTTTTCAGTCCAATCTCGTCTGAGAGTTTCAAGGCTTCCTCTTTGAACTCTTTACTGTACTTCATTTTTTCATTTTACTTTCTGGTTTTTATTGCTTTTATTCTACCAGATTTTTGGGCGTTTGTCGACTGTTCTTTCAGTATAACATATCACATGAAAAAGTGATGATCTTCTGGTCAGCCTCTTGCATTCACCCAAAAATTATGTTATAATAAAAGAAATAATATCCAAAAAGCGGGTGAAATAATGAACAGCGAAAACGATTTCGAGAAGAATGATAAACAAACGGGCAAAAAGCCATTAGCGACCGAGCTGTATTTTGTGATAATAATTGCTGTGTTTGTCGTGGTTTTCACAGCCGCTTGGCTTTTAGATACCGAGGATGATAAGGCTGAAATATACTATAAAGCGCCTGAGGTCACGAAAGCTGATACCGAAATTTTCGATAGTAAGCAAGCTACAACGAAAGTTTCGATGAAAGTAACGCAATTTCCGATAGATATAAATCTGGCGACAGTGGATCAACTCTGCGAAATCAACGGCATTGGCGAGGTGATCGCACAAAAAATTATAGATTATCGTACAGAAGTTGGAATTATACATGATCTAAAAGAGCTTGAACAGATCAGCGGCATTGGCGAATCGACCATCAAACTGCTGGCAGAAAACGTTTTCGTTTCAAATTCTGACTACATACCGTTTACCATTACGATAGCGACGACTACAAAAATTACCACAACTGCCGTTAAAAACACAACCACGCGGGAGATCACAACGACTGCACCGCCGGAATCAGAAGTTCCCGAACCTGAATTCGAGGACGATTCGCCGCGTGAGGTGCATATCAACTATGCAAATGCAGATGAAATTGCCGATAGCTTGAAAATATCACACGAATTGGCTGAGCAGATAGTGTCGGTTCGCGAGCAGATCGGAGGATATTCGACACTGGAGGAGCTGTATCTTGTCGATTCGATGACTCAGAATATCATGCTGCAAATAATGGATCATATCGTAATAGACTGATAAGAGTACAATAAAACGGACAGATATTAGTGAGGTGTTTTTGGATATTTATAAATATTTTAAACACCACTTGACAAACAAATGAAAATGGTGTATAATATTTTCAATACATTTGAAAGGAGGCTAAAAGCCAAAATGGACGATAGTGACAATGATAATGATAACTGCAACTATTGCAGTAGCATTGCCGCATTCTTTTCTAAATCGAATAGCTTTGATCGGGACATATTTCGCCATCTAATCGAATAGGCGAGTTATGTCTTTTTGTGTTTTTATCAACTATCTTATTTGAATTTGGAAAGGAAATATAATTATATGAAACAAATAGTGCTGCAGATAGTACTTATCTTACTGAACGCAATATTCGCAGCGACGGAAATCGCGGTAATATCCATGAACGATCAGAAAATGGCAAAAATGGCTGATGAGGGCGACCGTAAAGCTAAGCGGCTTGTTAATCTCACATCGCAGCCGTCAAAATTTCTTGCAACGATACAGGTCGCAATAACGCTTTCGGGTTTTTTGGGAAGTGCGTTCGCCGCAGACAACTTTTCCTCGCAGCTTACCGGACTTATCATGAAGACAGGAATTGGCATTTCTGAAAAAACGATAAGTACGATCTCGGTCGTGATTATAACAATATTGCTCTCGTACTTCACTTTGATCTTTGGCGAGCTTGTACCAAAGCGTGTGGCAATGAAAAACGCTGAAAAACTGGCGCTGGCTATATCAGGACTGATCACGTTTGTATCGAAAATTTTCGCTCCGATCGTTTGGTTCTTGACTTTATCCACAAATGTTGTGTTAAAACTGCTCGGGATCGACCCTAATGCGAATGAAGAAGAGGTCACAGAAGAGGAAATTCGCATGATGTTAGATCAGGGGAGCGAAAAAGGAACGATCGATGAAAACGAGAAAGAGATAATCGATAACGTTTTCGACTTTGACGACACACAGGTAGAAACTGTATTTACACATCGCAAAAAGGTCGATTTTATATCCACAAAGGACGATATTGACGAGTGGAAGCGCGTTATCTATCGAAATATACATACGAAATATCCCGTTTGCGGCGAAAATTTCGATGATATTATCGGTGTTTTGGACGCTAAAAAGTACTTTCGACTTGAAAATAAGACTCGCGAAAACATCCTAAATGAGTGTGTTTCGCCTGCATATTTCGTTCCTGAAACAGTCGCCGCCGACGTTTTATTTAAAAATATGAAACAGAGCGGCAACCATTTTGCGATCGTACTTGATGAGTACGGCGGAATGTGCGGTGTTATTACGATGACAGATCTTGTTGAGGAACTTGTTGGTGAAATTGATCTATAAATTACATTTTATAAACATTTCTGCATTATTGTGTATATAAGCAGCCGGAATAATCGCCGCAGCCACTTTCGTGTGGCCGCGGCGTTTTGTTTAGCAATGATATTCGGCGATGGTTCGCAGCATTTTTTCGTCGATCGGGTAGCAGGCGCTCGCGAGTTTCGCTTTGTTTTTCAGCATATCACCAATGCTCAGCTCCAAAATGTTACGCGGGATTTCGCAGCCATTGCAAAGTCTTGCGATAAAGTTTTTCAGCTCGAAGAAGTCATTAAAGCCAAGCTGTTCCATTATTTGCTTTTGACAATTAGCGGGGGCTTTCTCGATAAATGGCGGTAAAAACACCGCGCATGCTAAGCCGTGAGCCATTTTACACTCGTAAGTAACGCGGTAGCTCAGCCCGTGTGGGATAGATGTGCCTGTGTAACGGATAGCAATTCCAGCGTATACAGAAGTTGACATGAGTTTATCAAGTACATCATCAGTAAAATTGTGATCTGCAAGATCATTTTTCGCTTCGCCCCAAATCGTCAGACCTTTTTCAACGGCTTTTCGGCTTTTTACATCGGCTTTCGCGTGCAGAAAACTTTCGCAAAGGTGCGCCAGAGCGTCGAGCGCTGTGCTCGTTATGATTTGGTCGGGCGCAGCTTTCAAATACTTGCTATCAACAAAAGCTATCTCAGGGAATATTTGATGTGAGATAGATTTTTTGGTATGGCTGCTGTGAAGCGTAAGAACAGAAACTCCTGTGACCTCTGAACCGGTCCCGCAGGTCGTTGGAACGGCGGCGACGGGCAAGTGGGGAGCGTTTGGTATGGGTGTGTACAAGAAATCTTTGTCAAATTTGCCGTTTGCTATAAGTAAAGAGATCGCTTTTGAAGCGTCAAGAGGCGAGCCTCCGCCAATTCCTATGACAAAATCGACGTTTTCGGAAGTTCCGAACTGCGCACCCGCTATCACGCTTTCGACCGATGGGTTTTCCTCGATCTTGTCAAAAACTACATATGGGATATTGTGGGTCGCAAGTGCTGCGGTTACATCGTCGAGTGAGCCGTTTTTTCGCGAGGAATTGCGCCCTGTGACGATGAGCGCTTTTGTTCCGAGTGCGCAAAGTTCGTTTGAATGTGCTAAAACGCAGTTATTTTCATGGTATAATCTAGTTGAAATGTCAAAATCCATAATATCACCGTTTCATCTAAATGCTTTTATAAATAGTATAATACAACTTGCGGCGTTTGTCAATACACTGGCTGACGTGCAACAAAAGTTAATTTTATATTGACAAGTTAATAATTTTGTGATACAATATATACAGATTCATGCGCGTTTTTCGCGATAATAAAGTGCAATTTGACAATGTGCACGGTTCATAACAGTACAAAAATCTGTACTGTTAAATTTTTATGGAGATAAACATGATAATAAGTGTAAATGTGAAAAAACTAGGAAAGAAGATTGCTTCGGTCGAGCCTACGCCGTTTGAGATCGAGGGTATTCCAATGACTGCGGAGGAGCTTGTGACCGCCTGTGTGCGAAGCTGTGTGGCGGCATACAATAGTCGAATCGACAACCGCGAGCCACGGTGTATTTCTGACGAGCAGTTTGCGGCAATGGAGGCGGCAGGCAAAATGGCGTTTGGTCTGCCTTTTTCTGACAAAAAAGCGAACGTGAACGAGGCGGTGCTGACGGCTTTGCAGGCGTTTGACGATGGGCTGTTTCGCGCATTTGTCGGCGAAACGGAGCTGGAATCGCGCGAACAAGAGATTAAGATAGGCGAAAACAGCGAGGTTACGTTCATAAGATTAACAATGTTGGCAGGGAGGATATGGTAATGGCAAGTTCTGAGAGCTATAATGTGTGGAGGCAGGCGCACGCGACGGCGATCGAAAACGCGCGCAACAAGCTTCCGACTGAGATCAGGCAGTTTCTTGACGGCAAGCATAATTGCAAACTTTACAAAGATCTCTATACATATCTGGCAAAAGGCGGCGCTCCGTCCAAGTTTATTAACAAAAATATGGGTGCGATTTTTGGTGGATTGCTGAATGAAAATGGCTGGATAGATAAGAAATACAAAAATGATCTGCTTTGGGCTGTCGATAACTGCACCAAATGGCAGTATTCGTCAAGCATTTGGCGTAGGTCGTTTCGTTCATCAAGCTACACGGCGTACCTGCAATCGAATTTCATTTTGAGTCAGCTGGAGAATTATGCAAGACTTGGTTGGCTTGAAAGCTCGCTTGAAGATGCTCTTATGGGAAATTTAACAGAAAATGAAAACCAATATTTTTACAAAGATGGATTTAGCCTCCCGATAAGCACTCTGTTGGCGGCACATCTGGACGCTGGCGACAGCAAGGTTTTTGCCGCTTTAAAGCACGTTATCATGGATAACGGCACGAATATCAGCCTGGAAATTATCCGCGGCGTGATGATGAGCAGCAATGCCGATGCGCACAATCTGATCTGCCAGCTTTTGGTCGCCGCACGTTTGCAGGAGGGTATGCGGCAAGCGATATGCGAGTCCGCCGACAGCGGTACGATCGAAGGCCTGCGCGCGGTCGTTGAAACCATCAAGGCGCACGATCTCATTAGATTTTCGGCGGTCAAGCGTGCGATTTTTACCTGGTGCGGAATTTTTGCGGACAAGCCCGAGTCAATCGACCGAATTGCGGGCAAAATGCTCGACCTTATCGCCGAATGTCTTGCTGACAGGGCGGCGCGCGACGCGTATCTTGAGAGCGAGGACGCGATGCAGATATACATTGCGCTGTGGGCTTATTCGGCGGAGGACGCGCGCGTTGGTGCGCAGATCTGCCGTAAACTGGCAATGAGTGAGAGTCGTCACCGCCGTATGGTCGCGGGAATTTTTGCAAGTCAGTTTGAAAACCCTGACTTAGAGAATGAGTTGGGCAAGTTTGCGCTTGAAAATTTTGCCGATGATACGGAATGTTTGGCGGTGTATTTTTATCATTTTATGCCTGATATTAACATGGCGCTGAACAATGTTGCCTCGGATAATCGCCAGGGGCCTTACGAGCGGGAAAAGAAAGAACCGCCGAAAAGCCGCGTGTACGCTGATCTTTCGGACTATTTCGAGAGCAGGGATGAAGCGGAAAAGTTCCGCGGCATATTGCTTAAGACTCACGAACTGTTTACACCAAAAAAGAAGGAATTTGACTTTACACCCTGCGTATTTCCGTGGATCTCGGTCAAACTCAAGCGTATGGACGTCGCGGCGAAACTCTGCTGGATCGCATCTGCGCTGCAAGACAACACGCTGATCGACGAGGCGTGCGGAATGCTTGCGGAGGTCGACAGCGATATACGCAACCGCGTGCTGCGAATGTTGGTGACATTTCCTGAAACTGACATTCAACGTGACACATTGGTCAACGCGATTGCCGACAAGGAGAGCTACACTCGCAGTTTGGCGATAAAAATGGTCGAAAATATCGAGCTGACGGACGATAATTACCTCATGCTGGAAAATATGCTTCGCTTGAAAAATTCTGAAACGCGAACTGCCGCAATTGAACTGCTCGAAAAGTTGGACGATGAACGTCTGTACGGCGTTTGCGAGCGACTTTTGGCGGATAAAAACGGAGAAAAGCGCGCGGCGGGTCTGGACATGGTGCTTCGTCTGAAAAAACAGCCGGAGCGTGCGGAGCTTTTTGCGCGGACAAAGGCGTTGGCGGCGGCAATGCAGAGCGATATTTCGCGCGAAAAGATCTTGCTCGACCAAATTCTGGACGAGGGAAATTTTGAACTGCCTGCCGATTGCGGTCTATACAAGCTTGAAAATTGTAAGATTGCGCCAATTGACAAGCAGTTTGTTGACGATAGCAACAAAGTCTTCTGCCGTTATTTTCCTGAAAGTGAGTTGGCTGGCAGCGATAAAAATGCAGATAAGGCAAATTGTGCTGTTGCTCTTAAGAAGCTGGACGCGTTATTGGATGCGCATAAAAATGATGAATTTACAAATTATTGGGGCGAAACGAAACTACTGGGTAATGCACATTCGCTAATTATCAGCCACTCGCCAAAGAAGATTTGCTTTGAGGAACTTTGGGACGAGTTTTATCAGACCGAGATCGGCTCGCCCGAGCTGCTGCTAAGAATGTACATAAAATTAAAAGCGTACAGAAAAATGGACAAATACGTTACGTTTAAAAAGGCCGGAAAGGCAGCAGCGGCAAGGCTTTTCGGCGCTGATCTTGCCAACCCCATCGACGTACATTTTCTTTGCAAGGACATCGTGCAGTATCTGTATGATAAGTTTGTGCCAATGGACGACAGACGTAAAATCGCCATATCTGCTGCAAACTGGCTTTACACGCTGGACGACAAAACGCTGAAAGTGAAGATCAGCGGCGAGGAGGGCGTGCAGCAGAGTTACGGCAGACACGGTAGGGAATTTGACCCGGAGCACCGCTCACTGCTGGATCAGGTGCAGATCGACACGGTGCTAAACTGGCTTTTTGAAATGGAAAACAACGAGTTTTTCGCGAAGATGATCGATGTGAAGACCGCGCTGACCGATCGCCTTGATGGCTTGGCGGGTATGTATTTCGGCGATTACGAGGAGCAGAGCGTTTACGCGCTTGACGCGCCGACCGCCGATGAGCTTGTACGTGCTTGCGCGATGGGCGTGATAAATGACGACGAAATGTACCGCAGACTGGTCAATTCGGATGATCTTGGTGATGTGCTTAGCGCTCTTAGCGGACATATTAAAACGATTCGCGAGCGTGACAAGCTTGTTGCGGCGCGCAGCCGGTGGAATATGGGCGGAAATAGCAATTTGCGCGGTTTGATCGGCAATCATGATATGGATAAACTGACCGAGATCGACAAAAATGTAATTGTAAAAGCGGAAGATGTCTACAATAAGTTCATTGGCGTGGTGTTGGGCGAGGAACTTAACCGCGGCGACAGCGAAACGCGGTTCTCTCCCTACATCACTTCGATCAAGCGCATTTATGGCGTGGAAAATTACGTTAAAATTTTGGCAGCGCTGGGCAAGGAAACCTTTGTGCGCGGCTACATTTACGGTTCGCAAAGCTCGAAAAAGGAAACGCTCAGCCACCTCATCAGCGTTTGCGTACCGAATGAGGGCGACACCGCCGAGAAGCTTCGCGAGTTGGTCAGCGGCACAGATATTACCGAAAAGCGGCTTATCGAGGCGGCGATGTACTCGCCCGAGTGGCTGAACATTACCGCCGATTACCTCGGCTGGGAGGGATTCAAGTCGGGCTGTTGTTATTTCATGGCTCATATGAACGAATCTTACAGTGATAAGATCACGGCGCTTATCGCAAAATACACGCCGATCTCGGTTGAAGATCTGCAAAACGGTGCTTTTGACATTAAGTGGTTCAAAGATGCCTATGCGACGCTTGGCGAGAAGCGTTTTGCGATGCTTTACGATGCTGCGAAGTACATTTCCGACGGCGCGAAGCACTCCCGCGCGCGTAAATATGCCGACGCGGTGCTCGGAAAGCTCGACCCCGAGGAAGCGAAAACGGCGGCTTCGGTCAAGCGCAATAAGGATATGCTGATGGCATATTCGCTTATCCCATGCAATGATGACGAAATTATGCAGAAATACCTTTTTATACAGCAGTTTTTAAAAGAAAGCAAGAAATTTGGCGCACAGCGCAGGGCAAGTGAAGCTGCCGCTGCGGAGATCGCAATGCAGAATTTGGCCTTGTCGGCAGGATCAAGCGACGTTATGCGCCTGAAACTGCGCATGGAGAGCGAACTTTTTGAGAGCATACGTCCACTGTTTGAGCCAAAAAATGTTGGAGAAGTAAGCGTATGGTTGGAAATACGCGATGGAAAGACCGAGATCGCCTGCGAAAAAGGCGGAAAACGGCTGAAAAACGTGCCTGCCAAGCTGAAAAAGGACGAGTACATCGTCAAGTTGACCGAAACGCGCAAGCAGCTGACCGACCAGTACCGCCGCACGCGCACGATGCTGGAGCAGTCTATGGAGGATTCGACGGTGTTCACTCTGAGCGAGATCGTCGGGCTGATGAAAAATGACAGTGTGAAGCCTTTGCTGGAAAATCTTGTGTACTGCTTTGACGGCAAATGCGGCGTGCTGAAAGACGGCAGGCTTTGCACAGTCGGCGGCGAGGAGATCTGCGCGGACGGGACGAACGAGCTGCGAATTGCGCACCCGTTTGATATGTACGCTGACGGAAGCTGGCGCGACATACAGAAATATCTATTTGATGATCAGATCGTTCAGCCGTTCAGACAAGTTTTCCGCGAGCTTTATATCAAGACTGCTGAGGAGCTGGAAAACTGCGAAACGCCGCGATTTGCGGGCAATCAGATACTCGTGAAAAAGACTGTCGCCACTTTGCGCGGTCGCCGTTGGGTATGCGATCTGGAGGACGGTCTGCAAAAAGTGTACTATAAGGAAAATATTGTTGCGAAATTGTATGCCCTTGCCGACTGGTTCTCGCCCTCAGACATCGAAGCGCCGACGCTCGAGCACGTCAGCTTCAGCGACCGCGTGACCGGTAAGCCGATCAAGATCAAAGACATTCCCGACATAATTTTCTCAGAGGTCATGCGCGACGCCGACCTTGCGGTTTCGGTCTGCCATGCGGGCGAAGTTGACCCCGAGCATAGCCACTCGACCATCGAAATGCGCGCCGCGATACTAGAATTTACGCTGCCGCTCTTCAAGCTGAAAAATTGCGAGGTCAAGGGCTCGCACGTTTTGATAAATGGTACGCGAGCGGATTATTCGGTGCACCTTGGCAGCGGAATTTGCCATATTCAGGGCGGCGCGGCGCTCAACATTATGCCCGTTCATTCTCAGCACCGCGGAAGGGTATTTCTTCCATTTGCAGACGACGACCCGAAAACAGCCGAAATAATCTCGAAAGTGTTGCTTTTGGCGGAGGATAAGAAGATCAAAGACCCATTCATACTTGACCAGATACACTAAATATTAGCAGAATCGCATGGGCGGACGGTGAAGGCTGTCCGCCTTTTTGTGAAAATCCGCTTCTTGCGGAGGGCGGTCGCTGCGATGATTTTTACCAACAGGACGGCTATCATCCCACGCAGGTGAACGGTTTGTTGACATCTCTGTACTTTTACGAAGTAATGACGGGCATCGAACAATAAAATACCATATGAGATATATCGAATTTGTTTAAATACTACATATAGTATTATATTTGTATACATGATAGTGGGAACATATATATGCTTCCCGCTTTTTCATATGTATTAAAAGACCTAGTAACAATTTGCAGATATCTGTCATAATATATGACATAGGGCAGAAATATCTGTCAGAAATATGGAGGTGCTTGATATGGAAGCATTAGACGCTGCATTTTTCGGGAAAATATATGACCCGAAAGATGAGGATGCGGGCGACTGCGAGGTCACGGCGGGCGTATTTCCTAAGGAAACGCCGATAGCTATGGCATATGTTCCGTTCCAAAAATGGGAGAAACCGTATGACGTTATGACAGCTTTGGCACGGGCAACGATCTTCCCATCGCTGGATAAGCCGTTTATTGGAGAGGAGGCGGTTCAGCGTGCTGCGAAGTGAATTGTCTGAAAAACAGAAGCTGCTGCGAAAGGTTCAGGCGGCGAGATTCGCGCTTATTGAGGCGAATTTGTATCTCGACAGCCACCCGACTTGCCGTGAGGGGCTGAAATATTTTCGTGAAAAACGTGCGGAAGCCGACAAGCTCATAAAAGAATATGAAACTGAATATGGCCCGCTAACAGCTGCGGCAAGTCACGCAGAAGACTGCTGGGAGTGGGTAAACACGGCGTTTCCGTGGGAAAGGGGAGAGAGCTGATGTGGCAATATGAAAAAACACTGGAGTACCCTGTAAACATCAAAGATCCAAACCCCGCGCTTGCAAAGGTCATCATCTCGCAGCTTGGCGGGCCTGACGGGGAAACGGGCGCGGCGATGCGCTATCTCAATCAGCGTTACGCATCGCCTTGCAGAGAAGTTCAGGGTATTCTGACTGATATTGGTACCGAAGAGTTGGCGCATGCCGAAATGATCTCGGCTATACTTTACCAACTCACCCGCAATCTGTCTATGAAAGAGATAAAAGACTCGGGATTTGATACCTATTTTGTCGATCACACTACAGGAATTTACCCGATAGCGGCGTCAGGTGTTGCATATACTGCCGATTATATCCAGTCTACCGGCGACCCGATTGCCGATCTTACCGAAGATCTTGCTGCCGAGCAGAAAGCGCGGTTGAGTTACGACAACATTCTTCGCCTTACTGACGACCCCGACGTTCGCGACCCGATAAAGTTTCTGCGCGAACGCGAGATAGTGCATTTTCAGCGCTTTGGCGAGGGTTTGAGATATATTCAGGATCAGCTTGATTCTAAAAACTTCTACGCTTTCAACCCTGCATTTGACAAATAATATTATTTTAAGCGGACTGCTGTATGTTTGCGGCAGTCCGTTTTATTGTACATAAACATGCAATAGTACAATAAAATGTACATTAGGATCGGTTCGAGAATATACCAAAAGATTTAAAGACTGAGTTATTTTCATGTTGATTTTCTTTGTGCCGAGAATTCTGTTGCCCGTGTTACACAGAACTGAATCGATGAAACCGTACTGCGCGATGCACACGCCGTCCAAGAATTAATCCTTGATACGCGCGATACAGATAGCGCGCAGTGCGGGTTCTCAACAACATAAAGCAAATCATATAAAAAAACAAAACCTACTGCATTTACAGTAGGTTTTGTTGGATTGGCTTGCGACTATAAAATAGATGAATGGAAAAGTGTCTGCTTTTGACAACAATTCAAGACATCTAAAAAACGCAAACATGATTACATTTAATATTATACTTTTTCACTTTTGGTTCCGAAAAAGAAACCGTGTAAACGCAATAATCGCCAAATTTTTGACAA
>ERZ791753.1805-NODE-1805-length-12531-cov-2.727557_pt1 | contig 12531 bp, 6 predicted proteins | sample MGYA00509951_ERZ791753 | MGnify/ENA primary metagenome ERZ791753 (study PRJEB30046, sample SAMN00792026) | human gut metagenome | study: EMG produced TPA metagenomics assembly of the A metagenome-wide association study of gut microbiota in type 2... | reverse complement strand
CAAAGCTCTGAAATTCAAGGATTTCAGAGCTTTTTCTTTTTCTCCACTTCGTTAAAGAATAGCGGTTTAAAGTAGTTCTCACGTGGCTTATAGAGAGGCCGAATTATACGATTATTGTACGAATGAGACGATAACCCATGAATCTTTGTTTTATGAGAAACTGACGGAGTTCCTGAAACATTACGCAAAGAAGAATAAGTGCGTGAAGATTCGTTTCATGATGCCCTATTATAGTGCGAATGGTGAAAGCGTGGAGGTAAAGTAAATGGAACAGCACCTATTTTATGGAATACGAAATAAGGTTTGAAAGGCATGTCCGAACATTCTTTTAAGTATCTCGCTTCTTGGTGTTAACTATTCAATGCCAAAATGGGAAACGTTAGCCTCGGAACAAGGATATACAGAGAGAAAGGCCTGATAAAGAAAGTAGGAGAAAGCGGTTGTTGTTTTCTCCTACTCTGTTTTTATAAAACTATAGCCTGTTGTTTTAGTGAATTCTGTCTATAGCTTTTGGGGTATTCTTTGAAATGAATTGCTTCACATGGTATATGAAGCGATAATTACATACCTGCGCTACCATTGTTGTCGCCTGTTTCGGGACTCCAATCAGTAATGCTTGAGGTTACTACGTTTAATCCGGATAAATTGGCTGTAACGATATAGCGGTATTTCTTTCCTGCTACAAACGTTTTTTCTGCCGGTAATTTATAAATTAGGTTTTCGTTAATGCGGATAAATGCTGTTTTTTCTGCCAACGTTTGTGGAACAATGATGGCTTCGTTGAGTGTTATTTTAGTGTCATCACTACCATTTGCATCAGCCTGAAGGGTTGTTCCGCAGTCTATTGCAATCGGATTGAAATCAGCTGGAATTGTTTCAGCAGCATCTGTCGCTACGCTAAAAGCGGTTGTTTTGCTCGGTGTAAATACGGCTTTTAACTTCGTATTGGTATTTCCGCAGAAGTGATATTCGGTGCACCTTTACCTTGTACCAATACTACTTCGATTTTAGAAAGCATGTGTGTGAACGTTAGTGAGATTGCGTCAGCAGTTCGTGCTTGTCCTGCTATCTTTGCATATACTAAATCAGAACCTTGATAACCTGCTCCGGCAGTGGCGGTTGCAGCTTTTTGGTCTTGGGCTACCGTATGGGTTAGTTCACCAGGAAATTCATCGCCTGTAAGAGTAGCATTGGTATGCAGCGCATAGATATTTACTGTGTTACCGCTTTGTGGAAAATACATGGCATCTCCGGACAATGCACCGGCATCCCCTACGGTCAGTACATTGTTTTTGTAGAGATTTTCCGTTGTAATACCTGCATCGGGAGATTTTGAATCGTCTACCCATACATGTACAGATTCACCTACTCCCAAAACTTTGTCCAGACCGTGCGTGGCGCGTGTTTGCGCCTCGATGCTACTACTCAGGCGTATTTCGCCGTTCCAGCTTTCGTTTTCTTCGTTACCACAACTTGCCAGCATAAACGCAGCGGCAGCCATTGTCAAAAATAATTTCTTTTCCATTTTCTTTCTTTTTAAAAAGAATTAATAATTATATAAATACATTTTGCTTCTTTTTTATACCAGAGTGGTACTCTTATGTTCTCTCCTCCGACAACTAGACGCGCCGGGTGGTGAGTACATTTATATGTTCTCTACATCATCTGATATATGGTATGTGCTTTCTTTCCGGATGTTTTGCCGGGGGACGATAACAATATAGCTGTTGAAGCTACATTTTGTAATAGATAGCCTGCTCTTGGGCTACGGACGCATAGATGCCCCCTTCTTGTTTTTCTATTCCTTTTTTCTTTGGTTCTTTAATTTAACAATATGAATTTATATTCGCATTCCGGTTGCTGATAACGGAGAACCGGACACCGCTTCCCATTTCTGGGAAAAAGAACATTGAAAAAAAGAAATAGGAAACAAAATTCCAAAAAGAAATAATAGAGTGATTGTCGTGTGAGTATGAGGTGTTTATAATAGATAAAAAGCCCGGCATAGAGAGGAACATAAAATATTTGTCATATGCAAACATCTTTCCACCCCTTTGCAGTTTTTTTATGTCTATTATTCTTCCTCTCATGATATATCTATGTGTTTTTTACAAATGTATAACATTCTTTTTAATATCCTACAAAATATCCCTTCTTTTTTTACTTTATTCCTAATATTCTTCTTTTGTGGCAAAGGAAGTTATAGAACGGTATAAAGAACGTCTTTTTCTTTTCTATACATACTCTTTAGAAACCCTGTTTTTTTGATAGTTTTTCCTTGATTTATTATCTTTATTTTGTTTTATGTATGGGAGCTATAACGTTTTGTAAATTCTGCCTAAAGCCTAATTTACCGGACAGAGGAGTAGGGCTAAACGTAATGATTTAGAATTGTCTTCATATAACTTGTTAGTAGAACTTTTTAAAGGCCTTTTAGTAGAAGCATCTATCTGTTTTTGTATTAACTCTTCTTATTTTTATATAAGAAAGAGAACCTTAAATAAATGATACACATTGAATTGTCTCTTTATTTCTACTGTGGGAGGATGCAGATTAACAGGTATTATTTGCTTTGCCACAGCAAAAGTTCGTTGGTATAGTGAAGTGTATGGCAAGCAAGCTTCTTTAATGGGGGGGTAACTATATAAAAAGAATATAGTAATAGAGTCTCAACCGTTTTCATCGGTTGAGACAAATTAAAACGATGTGGCAAAGGGTTAAATCCCTCTCTTTTCTTGTACTATATATATATCTAATGAGAGTTTGTATCCACTGTTTCATCCTTATCCAAATGAATAAAATGGCGGATTTCGTTTAGCAGTACCTCCTGCCTGATGGGTTTCGAGATGATGCCCGATGCTCCTGCTTGCTTGGCCAGCCGGATGTTCTCGTCAATGCCATAGGCCGTCTGGATAATGACAGGAAGCTTTTTAAAAGTCTTTCGGAGCTTGGTTAAGGCAGTAATCCCATCCATTTCTTGCATTTTGATATCCATTAATATAAGGTCTACTTTCTGTTTACGAAGGATTTCCAATACGCCATTTCCGTTAATCGCCCAAATGATGTGACAGAAATCTTTGAGAATGTTGTTTAGAATCAGGTAGTTGCTTACACTGTCTTCGGCAATTAGAACCACCGGACGTCTTTTATCATCATTTGAAGTTATTTCCGGTTTATCCTCCGAATGTTCCTTTTTGTCTTCTTCATGCTCTTTAGCGCGCTCATCTTCTTTATCAGCCATGCAAGGCAGTGTGACTTCAAAACGGCTGCCTTTCTTTTCTTCCGAAGTAAGAGTGATTTGACCATTCAGTTTCGTTACTATTACCTGGCAAATAGATAATCCCAATCCTGTTCCCTGGGCGAATTCATTGACCTTATAGAAACGGTCGAAAATCATTTTCTGATGCTTTTCGGGAATACCTTCTCCTGTATCTTCTACATAAACGCGGACGTTTCCCGTTCCTTCAGTCCGCTCTATTCCAATGGCCACATGCCCGGACGAGGTGAATTTGAAAGCATTGCTTATTAAATTCACAAACACCTGCTTTAACCTCATTCTGTCGGTTTCGATATAGGTAGGTTGTTGAGGTACATTGACTATAAAGTCAACTCCCGAAGGTACCTGTGTTGTACACATATTATGCGCTTCTTCCACAATTTCATTCAAATCACACTGTTCGATAGTAAGAGATACATGGCCCGATTCAATTCGTGAAAGCTCTAAGATGTCGTTGATTAGCTTAAGTAACAATTCGCAATTCAGATTGATGATGTGTATGTATTCCTGTTTCTCTTCATTAGAGAGCTCATCGTCTTCTACCAGCATATTCGAGAAACCCACAATTGCATTCAGGGGAGTGCGGATTTCATGGCTCATGTTAGCCAGGAACGATTGTTTCAGTTCGGCTTTGGCGGCCAGGTCTCTGGCTGTTATCAGTTCTTGCTCTTTGTCTTTGTAATCCTGAATATTCATCACCAGGCCGATAACCGATAACTGGTCTTCTAAGAAGCCTGAAATCTTTAGAAATCTGAATTCATACCATACATATCCTTGTTCATTGAACTTTATTCTGGAACGGACTTCTCCATGTGTGTTTTTTCCGTTCATCACATTGATGAAACTGGTCAAGGCTTGTTCGGCATCATCGGGATGGGTCATTTGGTTTAAGATATCCAGATTAATGGTTTCGTAGTTTGTACCAACGGTGTCTAAAAACTCTTTATCAAACACAAATTGGTTGGTGGCGCTGTTGTATCGCCACGCAAAGATGTTGTTTCCCTCCATGGCCAGAGATAAGAAATTCTTTTCTTCCAGCAAATGCATTTGTGCCTGACGTTTCCGTTTGGTTTCGCGATAATATAGAAACAACAAGTTGAAGATAATGGAGAGAATCAATGCTCCGAAGATAGAAGAACCGACAATGAGTTCGAGTTTGTATTTTATATAAAAGGGCATGTTCACAATCTCGAATTCTCTGGGAACCTGGTCCATGGGAATTTCCCAGCGATTGAGAACATTCCAATCCAGTACATATTTTTTCGGGGACTCTTTTATCGGTAAAGTGGAGGCTTTTTCTCCTCTTATAATTCGGAACAGGTACTCGCAAGTAGCATGCACCTGGTCTTCCGTAGTAGTGAAATAGCCTCCGAGAATATCCATGTGCTGAGTAAATCCCTCATTGACGGCCGAGAAGGTAGGTACTGTAGCCAGGCGGCCGACATCGGCAGTGGTATAATCGTATTTAGCCAATAAGAAAACCGAGTATTTGAACGAACCGGTAATGTTCCACATCAGGTTGCGTCCCAGTCCATCCCACATGTTAATAAAGTGCAGGCTGGTTTTTGAAGGTGGCAGGTCGTAATCGTTTCCTCTCAAAAACGTATTGATTTCTTTTATATCATCCGTGTTTTCAATCGAATCTTTCGTTTGCAGAAAATAGTCCAGTCTCTGGTAAAGTTCTTTATCCTTCTCTTTATACTGTTCTGCCAGTCTTTTTATAACCTGCTTGCCGTTATACGTTTTATCGTAGAAGAAGCGGATGTACTTTACTCCCAGAAATTTTTCTATCATCTCGATATTTTTCTCATAATCGGGCTTGTCCCATATACCGGTTACGTTCGGATACTCTTTGAGCAATTCCCAATTCGGGAAGTTCACTCCCGAAAAGACAATAGGGGTGTTTTTTAAAAGCGGATGTCTGGATGCCAGCAATGAATAAGTGGCTTGGTCGTCGAAAGGGGCAATGATATCGGGCTTGATGCGGAGCGTATCCAGATAATGGTAAATACGCTCTGTCTCGCCGTTGTGGTCGAAGGCGTCACAATCTAAATAGAACGTTTGGATGTTTATCGTTTTTTTGTTCTTTTCCAGTTCCGATGCAAGCCGTTTATTGAGTTTCGGATAACCGGAAAAGCTTTCCTCAAACGAATGTATAACCAATAGATTTACCTCTTCATCTCCAACATAGGTTGTTTTCGATTGGACAGAATGAACCATGCAGGTTGCAAACAGAATAAGCGTAATGCATAATCGAATGTTACGATTACCACTCAGATTTCCCATAGAATAAATTTTGAATATAGTTTAGCTAGTCAGTGCAAAGATATAGAATAAAAAGGAGATAGAGAAATGAAAGCTAAACTTTTGTATTTAAGCATTTTCTATTTGCATTTTCATTTTATCGTTATTTTTATTCTGCCGATAACTCTTCGTTCATTCAAATCTCTTTTTTGGAAAAATGGACTATCATTCGTTTGTCCGATGACGGTATAGGTATGCCGGAAATGGAAAAGCAGCACCTTTTCACCTTATTCTATTAGAAAGGGACAGGAGAAGATGGTAGAGGGGCATGGCATCGGTATGGCCTTGGCTCAAAAGATTATCCGCTTGCATCAAGGAAACATCGCCGTGCATTAACCTCTTATATAACCACTTGCTTAGTAACCGAACGTTGACGGTAGCTGCTGTTTTAGTTGTATAGTTCCACATTGTAATGCCAACAGCTTGGCACAAGTGTGACACATATAGCTGTCACAACCATGCCAACAGCTTGGCAAAGGTGTGACACATACCTCTGTCACAACTATAACAATGGTGTGGCATTACATCTAATTATAGAACCCGCTACTGATGTTCTTATACGAACCTGGATTCAGTAGATATGTATCCAATCTTATGTTTGATAAGGCTTGAGAAGAAATGCTTCTATGCCTGTACGGCGTTTACTTGTTAGAGATCGGGAATACCACTCTGGTAGTTTTCTAACGGCTACCTCCGGAAGTCTTTTCTGCTTTTGCGGCGTGATAAGACAAAAAGAGCTGTTCCCCGGACTTCTAACAGGGTTTGTTGATAGGAGTATGGAGTCTTTTGGCCTCTGGCGAAGTCTTTTTCCGGGTCTGCCCGCCTCTTGTCTTTTACTGAAAAAGTACCGTTGTAAGAGGTCTGTTCTAGTATGAAAGGTTGGAATGTAACGCGGATTTTTGAAATAAATAATAAATATTGTATTAGAATGCTTCTTTTTGTGTCGGATTGTAATGTTTATATATGATTGTGTGCTATCTTTGGCTCCAAAACGTGACAATCATTTATTAATCACTATACTAATCTATGAAACACAACTTATTTGCTTTATGTCTCGTAGCCATCGGGATGTTATGTAATACCTCCGCTTTTGGAGACAATCATCCGCGTACATCCGTTCTGCTGGATAAAGGGTGGGGATATAAACCGTTAACTGATAATAAGAAGAATGCACCTCTTATTCCTGTCACTTTACCCCATACCTGGAATGCCGATTATGTAGAGGGAACAACACATTACAATCGGGAGATGATGGTGTATAAACGTCAGTTGGAGATGACTCCCGAAATGGAAGACAAACGGCTTTTCCTTTATTTCGAAGGAGTGAATTCGGCGGCCGATGTGTTCGTTAATTATCAAACAGTAGGGCAGCACTTAGGCGGATATACGGCTTTCTGTCTGGAGATTACGGATTTTGTACACGAAGGCGATAACTCTTTGGAAGTTTGGGTGAGCAATGCCTATCGTACGGATATTCTGCCAATCAGTGGCGACTTTAATATTTATGGAGGTATCCATCGTCCTTGCCATTTGATTATTACGGAAAAGAACTGTATTTCTCCGGTGTTTTATGCTTCACCGGGAGTCTTTGTACGGCAGGATAAAATTACAGAAAAGCAGGCCGATATCACGGTCGAAAGTGTGTTGTCCCTGAAAGAGATGAAAGAGGGATTGAAGCTAAAGACTACGGTGATGGATGCGGACGGCAAAGTAGTTGCCAGTGAGGAGACTGCCGTATCCGGAGAATCTGTAAAGCAACCTCTCCGTCTTTTGAATCCCACCCTTTGGAACGGGAAAAAGAATCCCTATTTATACAGCGTTTCAGTAGAATTGTATGAGGGCGACCGCTTGCTTGATAAAGTAACTCAGCAAACAGGTTTCCGTTATTTCCATGCTGACCCGGATAAAGGATTTTTCCTGAATGGGGAATACTTGAATCTATATGGTTTTTGCCGCCACGAAGATGTGAAAGGGAAAGGCAGCGCTTTGCACCAGGAAGATTATGATAAAGATATGGAGCTTATTAAAGAGGTGGGAGCTACGGCTATGCGTTTGGCACACTACCCTCATGCGGAGCCCATGTACAAATCATGTGATGAGAATGGTATCCTTTTGTGGACGGAGATTCCGATGTGCGGCCCGGGCGGATATGCCTACACCGGCTATTTGCATAATAAAGGATTTGAGGAGAATGCCCGGCAGGTGCTGAAAGAGTTGGTTTATCAAAAATTCAATCATCCGTCTATCTGTTTCTGGGGTATTTTCAATGAGTTGCTGATAAGCGACGGAAAACGTTTTCAGGCATACGATAATCCGGTGCCTTTTGTGAAAGAAATCAATGCATTATATAAGGAGTTAGACCCTTCGCGCTTAACCGCTTTCGCTACTTGCGTAGACCAGACTCATTATTTGGGATGTGCCGATTTGGTTGCCTGGAATAAATACTTTGGCTGGACTAATTCCAAGCAGCAGGCAACTGAGTTTTTCGACCATGCAAGAAGCACTTCCAACAACCAGCCGGTAGGAGTTTCCGAATATGGCGCCGGAGCAAGTATTCATCAGCATGCTTCTCCTCTGAATAAGGAAGCCCAGCTCCCCAAAGGCTTTCATCCGGAAGAGTATCAGGCTATCTGTCACGAGGGATATTGGGAGGCTTTTGCCGAACGTCCTTATTTATGGGCTAAATTTATTTGGCAGTTCTCCGATATGCAATCGTCTATCCGTAAAGAGGGAGATACAGACGGCATCAATGATAAAGGAGCGGTTACTTACGACCGCAAGGTGAAAAAAGATGCGTTCTACTTTTATAAGGCGAATTGGAATCCGGAACCGATGCTTTACATTTGCAGCCGCAGGTTTACCGAACATACCGATGCGCAGACATTGGTCAGGGTGTATACCAATTTGAATGAAGCTACGCTTTACATTAATGATAAGAAGATAGGTAAACAGAAAAAAGATAAAGTGAACCGCATCGTATGGGATAATATAACCTTGTTTCCCGGAGAAAACGTGATTCGTGTGGAAGGCAAATCGGGTAAGAAAACCTTTACCGACACTTGTACATGGACTTTAAAATAAGGTGTATTCCAATGAACGCAGTGCGTACTAGCCATTATCTCAACTTGTACATGGACTTAAAATAAGGTGTATTCCAATGCTTCATACCAGTTTGGAAAGTTGGACACAACAACATTAAGAGCTTTTAAACGGAATATAGCGCTATAAAGATACAAAACGGGAAGAGGGTATGTCAAAAGTTTGAACAATTGACGTACCCTCTTTCTTTTATTCTGTTATAGCCTTCGATGCATCTGTTTCAATACATCTGTTCCGATGCATCTATTCCAATGCGTTTCGGTTTATTCTTTATTGAGTGATAACTTTTGAGTTATCCGGATTCTTCCACCAATATAGTTCTTTTGTACCAAAGCTGGATGCCCAGGTTTTGAATTGGGGATAGGCCTCTAAAATACTTTTTTGTTCTTTTGGAATAAGGAAGTCGGCACCTCGTTTGGTTCCTACCTTGACACCACTCACCTGAAGTCCGGTCGGTAGATTTTCATTATTTACGTAATAGAGTCCTTCTTCCGGTCTGGACGCATCCGTGTCTTTCCCGAAATAAGAGGTATTCATCTTGCTTGTCGGAGGGAATTTTACAATATGGGCTTCTTTATCACGCCCCGTATTGGCAGAGATAATGATGAAAGGATTCATATTGTACTTATAATCCTGGTTCCAATAGGGACTATTGAAGAAAGGGGTAAATGCCTGTTCCGTATATTTCTCCCGTGCAACATTCATGGTTACGGTGAATGTCTGGTTTAGAGCGGTTTTATGATTGTCGAACAAAATAAAGGTCGGGTACTCTTGTCCCGGTTCTCTGTCTTTTCCTTCCATGTATTTGGAAGCGACGCCGTCCGATTCAATGGATATGTTTGAGATATCGCTATCCGGTATGCCTGTAAGCTGATAGCCGAAGCCGTTTGAGTTATTTGCACCGTCGTATTTAGGGGTAAAGGTATCTACAATCTTTACGACTTTGCTTGTTATGATGTTTTTGTAAATGTCGCGTTTATACTCTATCACCACATCATTCATATCATAATCTCCTTTAGACGGCCATAAGTCTTCAAAAGCTAATACGCCTTTAAAAGAGGTGTAGATATCACCAAGAGGTGCTTCCGGAAGTTCTTCTATACCGCCTGTTTCAACCGAATTACCATCGGTAAAGTCGAGATAGAATACCGCATCACCAAAGTTGCCTCTTCGGGTATTGTCTTTTGTAGGAGTAAAGTTGGTGGCGTCTTCCATACCGAAAGCAACTACCTGTCCCGACTGGTTCTTCAAAGCGATGGTACGGTGTTCCTTGCTCCGGTTTAAATCGCGGATAGAATAGAATGTGCAGTTGTTGTTAAGTATAGCGGAAGTATTTTGGTTATAAGAAGATTCGATAAGGAACCAGGCAATACTTACTCCTGCCGGGAACTCTTTGACAAACTTCTCGCCATCCCAGTATTTTAAATCTACACGGTCGCCTGTATACATGCCACCCACTGTCGTGCCGGAATTACATATCTTTGATGAAATGCGTGGAAAGGCAATGATAGGAGTAATCTGAGAAACGTCGGTCGGTTTCTGGTTAGTAGGATAAGTAAAGTATCCTACGGTGTTTTGTTTTGCAGCTGTACTGCTCAGCATGACGAGTCCAATTTCGGTGGGTTTGGTAATATTGATTTCTATATTTACATTGTCGTCTACATATTGAGGATAAATATCTTCCATTGCAGCTCCTCCTCCCGGTTCAATAAATACCTTACGAATGTTATATAATAACTGGGCGTCTATCTCCGTAGAGGCAGAAGAAAGATAAGTAGGACAGCCTATTGAGGTCCAGTCGCCTAATATTTTAAAACCGTCGGGATAGGAATACCCGTTATTGGTAATGCTTCTGGTACTTTTCGTATTTCTTTGGCTTTGTATAAAAGCTTTTTGGTCAAAAGAAACTTTATTGTTTGCGATTTGTAGTTTAATAGGGCTTACCGTTCCCAGATAGTCCGAATAGAGATAGAGCTCTGTAAGATATGACGGGATAGAGATGAAATCATTAAAAACACCCTTTTTGTCCGTTGCACCACGATAAACCGGTTCCTCTTTGGTTCTGACGAGGTTACCATACGCATCTTCAGAGACCGGATTTTCGGCATATAACTCAAAAACCACTTGATAATTCAATCCATAGTCTAAATCGACCGTACAATTGGAAGAAGTGGTAAAGTCAAAGAACTCTTCGGCCGGCTTTACTTCCGGACCGTGATATAAATCTTTGTCCACACAACCGGCTAGCGAGAGTGCACAGAGCGCTCCCATGAGAATCTTTTTTGAGTAGTTCGTATACATAAATGTTTTAATAAATTAGTTAAATGTGCAAAAGAACGAATTAAAAACATTGAAACAAAATATTTAGGCATAAAAAGAACAGAAAGACAGAACGATAGCATCTGATGTGAGAATTAAAGAGGAGGCTTTCTGGCATAATTTAGATTTCTCCTTTTGTAAGCTTCGTTTTCGAGCGTACTTTTTTCGTAGAGAGAAGTTCTTTCTTTTTTAACCGGATGGAAGAAAAACGTCTTCTTCCCTGGTGAAATTCTCTTTTTGCCTGTATAAAAAAGAGATTTCAAGAATATCCCTGTTTATCCGTTTCTTTTTGATTGAATATCTGCTATCTTTGCAACGTGAGCTATTCGTAAGTTTCTTTTATGGAAGGAACCTGTCTTCTACGAATGAGGTTGCTTCGGTCGCACTAAGGCAGGGCTGTTTAAAATGGGACGAAAAGAAGAAGTCGCAAAAAAATAAATGTAATCGTTTAACATAAACTGCAGATATAAATGGATAAAATTGCATTGATTTCAGGTATTACGGGCCAGGACGGTTCGTTTCTAGCAGAGTTCTTATTGAGTAAAGGATACGAAGTACATGGTATTTTGCGTCGTTCGTCTTCGTTCAACACCGGGCGAATAGAACACTTGTATTTGGATGAATGGGTACGCGACATGAAGAAGGCCCGTTTGGTAAACTTACATTATGGTGATATGACGGACTCCAGTTCGTTGGTACGGATTATCCATGATATTCATCCGACTGAAATTTATAATTTGGCGGCACAGAGCCATGTAAAAGTATCGTTCGATGTGCCAGAGTATACCGCTGAGGCCGATGCCGTAGGTACATTGCGTTTACTGGAAGCGGTTCGTATTTGCGGATTGGAAAAGACTTGCCGTATTTATCAGGCTTCCACTTCCGAACTTTTCGGTAAGGTACAGGAAGTGCCGCAAAAAGAAACCACTCCTTTCTATCCCCGTTCGCCGTATGGAGTAGCCAAACAATATGGATTCTGGATTACGAAGAACTATCGCGAAAGCTATGGCATGTTTGCGGTGAATGGCATTTTGTTTAATCATGAAAGTGAAAGGCGTGGCGAGACGTTTGTTACCCGTAAGATTACGTTGGCGGCAGCACGTATTAAACAAGGATTCCAGGACAAGCTTTATCTGGGAAATCTGAATTCGTTGCGCGACTGGGGATATGCCAAAGATTATGTAGAATGTATGTGGCTTATCTTGCAACACGATGTGCCCGAAGACTTCGTTATCGCAACAGGCGAAATGCATACCGTACGTGAATTCTGTACATTGGCTTTCCGCCATCTGGGTATTGAGCTGAGATGGGAAGGCGAAGGCGCCAATGAGAAAGGTATTGATGTGGCAACCGGTCGTGTGCTGGTAGAAGTGGACCCGAAATATTTCCGTCCGTGTGAAGTAGAACAGCTGTTGGGCGACCCAACCAAAGCCAGAACCTTATTGGGATGGAATCCTACCAAGACTTCTTTCGAAGAACTGGTACGAATTATGGTAGAACATGATATGAAGTTTGTGCGGACGCTCTATTTG
>ERZ791753.1788-NODE-1788-length-12607-cov-3.537922_pt1 | contig 12607 bp, 10 predicted proteins | sample MGYA00509951_ERZ791753 | MGnify/ENA primary metagenome ERZ791753 (study PRJEB30046, sample SAMN00792026) | human gut metagenome | study: EMG produced TPA metagenomics assembly of the A metagenome-wide association study of gut microbiota in type 2... | reverse complement strand
ATATCAGTTTTGTGCATCCGGTATCTAAAGAAATGATTGAAGTGGAGGCACCTGTACCACCGACGAATCTCTGGCAAGGCTTTCAGATGATATAAGAAAGAGCTTACCATAAAATAGAAATGCGTCAAAAGACTATTTAGCCTTTTGATGCATTTCTATTCATAACTTTATTCTCTTATCAGAAAAAACGTGGTTTTACGAATTTATCTTTATAAGATGTGAAACGAAGTCCTGACATTCCATTGCTTGACGTAGGGAAGCTGACAGACTTGATGAGTGAATAATCATCCGCATCCAGTGCATAATACTCTTCTGCTGTATCCGTAGTGACGCATACGGTCCAGTCAAACATATTACCGAAAATGGAAAAATTATCTGTTTCCGGATTATAAGAAGGAAGGCCGGTCTTTATTACTTCATAGGTTTTATTCTTCAGTACGTAGAAGTTGTTGTTCACGTCCGTTATATATCCTAACGTCTTGCGGTCCTGAAACTCTGTAATAAATAGATATTTGGCGTTTAATCCTTCAGGCAGGGGAATAGCACGTACATAAGGACGTCCTTGGGTTTGCTTCATATGAAACAGTTTTCCTTCGGCATCCAGTATCAGGTACCCTTCATCATACTCTTTGCGGGTGCTAGGATTACCTGCTACATACTGTGCCGGAAAGCGAAACTCTTTTTTCTTTAAAACTTCCGTGAAGACTTTGCTTTTCTCCTGATCTATAGTGTTATTTTCCATTACGATAAATTCAATTCCATGGGGGGTGATGCGGAATACGTCATCCGGCATCTTCAGGTCTACTCTTCCTGACATACTTTCCAGTAAAGGGTAGAGGGGAACGGAAGGGGCGTTGATATCCGCAGCAGAAACACGGAAGTTAAAGTTCGTGATTTGTACTTGACGCGGACTTACGGGAACCCCCATTAGACTGTCTGGAAAGCGTTCATCGGCCATTAACTGGCGCACGTAGAATAAGGGCAGAATGCTGTCTGTCTGCTCTTGAGTGTAATTATTGCCCGACTGATCCCGGCGTATCAGTCCGACGCTTTCTTCATACCCCATAGACAAGAAATCACCTATAACGCAACTGTACATGGAAAAAGGCGTGCGTGAAGGTTTAGCTGCAAAAAAGGTGTAACACCAGGGTAACTGCCACAGGAGCAGCAACACTAGTGTAATACAGAGGAATATTATACTAAAACGTTTCATTTTTCTTTCTTTATTAATATATGTACATCATTTTAATCCTGCTTACCGGCTTTGAAGCGTAGAACAGAAAGCCAAGAAAAGCTGATTGTCAGCAGACTATAAATCGTCAACCATGGAAGGAAACCGTTGTAAGCTTCCGGATCGGATGAAAGGAAGAATACCCGGAGTAGCAGAACGCTTATCACGAGGTTGAGTACTCTGCGTTTCCAGGTAGGTTCCAGACATACCCAGGCAATGAGCAGATAGGCGCATATTCCGGCTATATACCACGGAAGAGCTGTCAGTAGTATGCGTGAATATAGTTCAGGAGCGAGTATACCCTGTAGATACACAAACATTAGGATATAATTGGTAGCAAAGCATATTACTAATGTCAGCAAACCGTAAAGAAGCATGAGGTTAATCATTTTTAGTTGCGGATAAGGTAAATGCAGGGTCAGTTTCAGACACTTATGGTACATCTCGGGAATGAACTGCACTAGTGCAAGAAGAATACCGACTAGCAGAGGCACATATTCCAGCAGGTTCACAAACACAGCATCACGTGAAAGCATGACTTCCCAGACATGGGCAGCTCCTTTCAGTTCCACTACCCGGTTGATGCGTAACATCGAATATCCTGCAAAGCCTAGAGTTACAATGCAGGCAAGCAGCAGGTACCAGCGTGTCTTGATCCATTCTTTAAAAAATATAGCATTCATTTTATCTTCAATATCTTTTTAGGTGAATTTAGTATTTTCCAGTTAGGCCGATGAAGGCGTCTTCCAGATTTACAGTCTCGCATTTGAGGTTGCTGTAGGGTGTTTGCATCGATTTCAGATGAGTTTCCGCTTCCGGCTGTTGCAGGAATGAGTAAGTTTCCAGCGTATTGCGTATCACGGACGGATGGTAGAAAACGTCTGTTTCTGGCAATTTATATCCTTCGGGAACCGTGCATGTATATCGGCGTACGTTGTCCAGCAATTCTTTTATGGGCTGTTGAATCAGTATTTTTCCATAATCCATGATGATGCAGTCGTCTATAAGACGTTCCATATCCTGTATGATGTGTGAAGTCAAGAATACTGTTTTGTTTTCGGAACGGGCATAGTCGCGCAGGTAGTCCACAAACAGACGGCGGTATCCCGGGTCTAAGCCCAGAGAAAAATCATCCAGTACCAGTAGTTCCGGATTCTGCGCCAGGATTAGTCCTAAAGCTACCTGCGAGCGTTGTCCGCAGGACATTCTCGAAATACGCTGTTTCGGCGCCACTTTCAGTTTGTTCATTAATTCGTAGTAAGCTTCCTTTTTCCATTGTTTGGGGTAAAAAGCCGAATAGAATTTTTCTATTTGCTGAATAGTCATGAACTGATATTGCACGTGTCCTTCGATGAGCAGACCTATGTTCCGGCGGAGAGAGGGGACCATAGTCTGAATATCCTGACCGAAGATGGCACATTGGCCGGAACGTGGTTTGAGATAACCACTCAATATATTGATGGTAGTGGTTTTTCCTGTACCATTTTTTCCTAACAGTCCCAGAATACGTCCTTTGGGTACGGTGAAACTGAGGTTCTCGTAAATTAACCGTTTGCCATAATAATGCGTCAGGTTATTACATTCAATGATGTTCTCCATTGATTTTTGTTGTTATGGTTATAAAAAAAGAAAAAGAAGGGGGATAATAATGCCTGCTGCTAATTCTATGCCTCCCCGTCCCCATAATCCTTTCGGGCCTTTTATCATAATTATACCGGAGACGGTGATAATAATGAGCCCTGCGGCAAATAAGTCGGCAAAATGAGTCCACCAACTACCGGGGTTGTAATGCAGCTTTGTGAGCGCGCTCAGTAGTGGGCGTCGTGTCAGCTTCTCATAAACAGCATGCCGAGTGGATAACTCTACCACTAAACTGGACCCACCTTTCAAAAATACCTTCATTAGGTTTTCCTGTGGAAAGTAATGTTTGGTGTAATTGCCCTCTTCGCCTAGCGGTACCAGCAATTTCAGTACATCTTCCTTCTTGAAGTCAGACTGCACCGGAAGTATTTCAGTAATGGCATATTCCTGCCTTTCTACTGAATAATTCGGATTAATGGTGTTCCGGTGATTCATGACAATTCCGGAAATGGCATAAATCAATACCATTCCGGAAAAGAAAAATGAAAGATCACGATGAATGACACGGCTCCACTTGCGTAAAGTGATTCCGGCCTTATTGAATTTCATAATCCGTGGCTTCCAAATAATAGAATGACAAATAAGGTTTTCCGCTTTCTGCTTGTCTTTTGGCTATCTGGGCGCGGAAGTCGGCGATACGTTTTTCCGGTGTATTGGCGGTTTCACCACGAGCTTTCTTCTCGCTGCTGCATCCACCTTCGCTTTCACCATGTTTCTCCGCATTGGCAGCTTTTAGTTGGGCTTCCCATTGTTGCAGGTAGGCTTCGTCCACGCGTTGTTCTTTCAGCGTGCCGTTTACGCGGACAATGCTGTTAACACATTTGGTGTCGAAAGAGCCTAATTTACCGGCTTCCACACGAATCACCTGCGTGTCGTCGCTACCCATTAGGAATATTTTTGTGGCACCATGCTTGCAGGCGTGCGTACATACACCTTCTATGGTAACGGCTTGGTCAGCCAGTGTTTCTGCATTGGCGAGCAGGCTGTCTATTTCCATAGCGCCGGACTGTTCTACAGCGGCTGTTTCATTAGTTTTAGCTTGCTTGTTGCCACAGGCCACGAACGTGAATGTTGTTGCAGCAATGGCTGCGAATAAAAGAACTCTTGTTTTCATTGCGATGTTTATTAATTAGTTAGTAATTTTTTTAGAGAGATAAACCGATATTTACCCAAAGGGAGGTTCCTTTCTCACTGTTGGTATATCTGGCTTGTTGCCAACCCGCTTCTAAGTGAGCCAGCATGTTTTTGAATACATTTTTGGACCAGCGTAATGAAATTCCATAACTGGTATTTCCAGAACTTTGCATATCGAAATTCTGTTGCAGGATGGTCATTGCATAAGGGTGTGTCACTTGTCCGATATCCAGGGTTGCATCTAATTTTTCCTGATGTGCTCCCCAAATACGCACAAAGAGCATATCCTGTTTCCATCTCCAGGTAGAAGTGAAAGCTAAAGAAGTATCGAACAGACTGTATTCCACCTTTTTAGAAGGACTTTTATAGGTATCTTTCCTGTAGTGATAACCTACGGCTGGTTGCAGGCTCCAGCGCCATACTTTAGTCTGCTCCTGCTCGTAAAAAGCCGATAAGTTACTCCAGAGTCGTTCGCTTCCGAATTGTTGAGCGGTTGCAATCTGCGGATAAATACTATTCACAGCATCTCCATAAAGAATTTCTGTACCTTTCCGGTCACGGAATTCAGCATTTGCCTTTATTCCCCAACTATGATTCCGGGTAGTGGCAGAAGTCCAGGCTATTTCTCCCTGATAGCGATCCTCGTCCAGCTCGTTCAGCGTGAGATCGTTTGCGCCAGGCAGAATCTTTTCATAGAAAGCGTGCTGATAGGAAACCGAACTTGTCCAGCCTCCATCACTTTTTACTGGCAGCAAATCTAATCCTGCTCCGAAGATATGGCCCTGATACCTCACCGTATTGCGGGTACCGTCGAAACGCGTATAGCTTGTTCCCAGGCCGGAGAGATGGAACGTTTTCGATACTCCCAGTTCATTATAATATGTGATATCCCCATTTTGTTTGTACTTATGGGCTTCAGCGGACAAAGCCACGGCATATCGTTTATTGAATTGATAAGAAGCGCCAGCTTTTCCCTGCAAATCGGCAATGGAATTACGTGGACGCGGGTCTACATCCCTGTATTCAAGCAGGGCGCGGTATGAGAATTCCCCGCCAAATGTCCATCGTCCGTGAGAAGCAGCATATCCGCCTTCGAAGAAGTAGGTTTCTGATTTTATATCTCCTCCTATGGTGTCTGCCATTACGTACGGGTAGATGAGCTCGTAATCTGCACTCTCGTTCCACTGTACGTTCTTTCGCTCTCCGTTGTGGTAGTAAGCGTTGCCCCAGATGCGTGAGGCATCCGACATGCGGACATATGAGTCGGCTGCTACCTTGAATCCACCCCAGCCGTCACCTTCCTGTGCGTTCAGGGCGCGGCTCTCATTGTCCCAGTCTCCCGAAATGGAAAGTGAAGAGTATGAGTCGGAGTAGCGGTAATAGTTAAGAGCAGGGTTCAGATAAGGCGTTATTATGAAATTTTGCCTTACTGCTGAGCGCTCATAAGCCCGTTTCTGAATCAAGACCGTGTCCCCCTTTTGTGCAAAGGAGGATACGGTCGCTACAACGAGGATGAATGAAGATATAAATCGTAAGATCATCTTGTTAGTGAGAAATTGTGATTACTCGTGAAACTTGTAATACGGATCGGCAGGCTGTTCAGGCAGGAAGTCTACGCTGGAGTCGTTTGTATCCTGCAATGTTTTACCGGAAAGTACCTTGCGGCGTACACTTTTGCCATAACGCGTCTTGTCCTGATTTACCTTTCCACAATACGTCCAGCCTCTATCCAGTGCAGGAGATGTTACATTCCATACGTATTCGCTTTCCACACTGAGATTCACAGCATCCAGAATCCATTTGTTAGGAATCTTGTAGGCGTCACCGCTCATAGGATAGACGTTACCACCGATAATCATGTTATATTCGTAGGTGTAAGCATAGTCTTTCAGATAATCCTCCTTACTGAGTTGGTTGTTTTCGTCATCTCCCAAACGTGCCAGTGCAAATGAGGTAAAGCCACGGTTATGTGGCCCCCAGATGGTTGCTGTATAACAGTATATCTTTTCCAAGTTCGGAACTTCAGTGTCTGTGTCTTCAAAACTTGGATTTGAGGATACATCGTACCATTCAAAGTCAGCCTTTGTCAAGTCGAATGAGTTACTGTTGGCAACTGTGTGATCCATGCCTATATCGCATAACAGCAAAGATTCGCCGGGAGGAACCATGATCTTTCCGCCTAACGGGATACGATAAATGGCTTTTGTGGAGAATGCCTCATTCATGATATCAGGTGTGTAGTCATATTTACTTGTAGTCATGAAGGCTGATTCGGCGATTGTCAATCCGTCTGCGCAAAGCGTGTCGCCGGAGTTGTTGTAAATACGGAAGTATTTGTCACCGGTATATTGTTTCTCTTCCGGAGTAACGCTACCGGTGAAGAAAATTTCGGCGATAACGAAATTGCCTCCTTCTTCACTGGAGTTATATACATAACCGGTTACGTCGAGGGGAGATGTGCCAGTAGCTTCGGTGAAGGTCACAGATTCCTGGTAGGCGCGCATTTTTGTGTATACCATTTCATCATTCAGCTTATAACTTAGGGAACCTTCCATACTGATGGTATATAAGCCCTCGGGTACACTTACCGTGATACTGGCATTGGATGTAGTTGCACGGGTGCCGGGTTTCACAACAGAAGTTGTTTCTCCGGTATTGATATTCTTCAGGGTCAGCTCCTGAATACCGATTGTAGGGTTATAACTCTGCAATTCAGACGGTGCGTTGAAATGCAATGTTACATTGGCCAGTTTTACACTGTTGTCATCATCGTCACTACAGGCGGTGAATGCCAAGGCTGCAATAAACATGCAGGCTACGTAAAGGTAATGTTTCATTTTCATTTTCTTTTTCTTTTTCTTTGTTATCATATTAAAGTTTTATATTAAGTTCCATCCCGAAGTAAGGGCTGGCTGCTGTTCTTCTGATGAGGTATCCTTTTTTGGTATAATCGGGCACATAGTCCAGAATGCGGTCGGCAAAGAGGGCTATTGACAGATTCTTGCCGAAGTCTTTAGTTGCCTTGAAATTGACATACATGTAGAACGGGTCGGTACTCTTTTCGAACTGTTCCTGATTATAGCTCAGTGTCAGATGCTGTTTATAAGTATCCGTCTTGTCCGCATCCGTGTATGGCGACACGGTTCCTGTGGCATCTATGTACGAGATGGGCACACCGCTTCTCTCTTTAGTTTGCTTGCTGTAGAACCAAGTGCACTCTACGGTGGCCGAAAGTTTTATTCCCAATTTGTCCAACCAGGTGTCTACTATGAAGTTGCTGTTGAACTGTTCGTAGGAATAACGGTCGTCCGATTCGTAAAGACCTATATACATATCGCTCAAGGCGACATTGCCGATAACTTTCGACACAGATTTCTGTATGGGCAGACTATTCTCGTAGTTGGTACGTAGCCAGGCACCGTTAATGGTGAGTTTAGAATTTATTTTTTTGAAACGTTCCGAGGCGAACTGGAACTCGATACCTTCTTTCAGCGTCAGACTGCCGTTTCCGGTGTAAGAGTATCCGTTCAGTACGCTTACCTCTGAGTAAGGCATGCCTTCCAGTGAGGGAGGTCCTGTCAGTTCTGAACCGTCTATGCCGCTGGCATCGTATTTTTTATAAGAATAAGGGGAATAATTCGCCATCGAACGGAAACCGGAACTCATGCGTTCGCGAAAATAAGTGATGGAGAAATCGTTCCTGTGAAATTCCATGCCCAAGCGCACTTCCCATTTAAAGTTACGTGCTGCCTTTAGGTTATAGTTCACCGGATCTACGATGTAAGTACGCAGATTCATGCGCTTATAGTCCGGATTGGCGTTCCAATAATTCAGTTGTACGAAGTCCATATACAACTTGTTGGGGTACAATTGCGCCAACGTAGGCGTTTTGGTCAACCATCCAAAGCCGCCGGAAACGTTTATATTCAAGTCGTTATTGCCAATGCCTATTGCAGGGAAACTCCATTGGGCATTAATGCGCGGATCAAAATAAGGCTTGCCGCTGAGGGCATACCGGCTGTTCAGGTTCAGCAGCATGCTGCTACCTATTCCGGCCTGGACTTCCAGGTGATGCTTACCTATGGGAATACCTATCTGATCTTCCACGAATAGTGCAATTTGCTCGCTCGCCGGAATGTCACTGTACTTGCGGGGACGTGTATAAGAACTGCCCGGGTTAAGTGGGCGGCTTAGGTCGTACACTTGCCCGTCTCCTAGATTTTTGGCATAAGTCCATGAAGCACCTACTTGGATTCGGTGTGTAGCGTTCCACGTTTGTAACTCGAACTTTGTTTTTACCTTGGCATATAAATTTAGAGGCCTTCCATCTACAGTTACGTGAGCAGTATATTTATAAGGCAGTATTTCAGCGTCATATTCACCTTCTTCCATATGGGTGGGTACGGTGCGGTCGCGATCCAACTGGATGAACTTACTTCGTTCTATCTTATCCCACGACATGTTGGCAGACAGATCCAGTGTCACCCCTTTGAATGCTTTGTCCTGTGGGGCAATCCAATTTAACGAACTGTTCCATCGGCCGGAGTGATAGCTCGATTTGTAATTGTCTTCTTGTTGTGTTTGTATGTCCGGGTCGGTTTTTACATTATCTATATTACCTGAATAACTGATGCCGGCGGTCCAGTTCAAGCGATGTTCATTTCCAAGCAGCCACTTTTTGTTGAGGCGTACGGATGCATTGATGCGCTTGAAATTGTTGAGGCGGTCCCGCGGATCATTGTACGAGTCGAGAAACCCTGCATCTGCTGACAGAACGGTTCTTTGATCTTTCCATTCCACACCTTTGCCTATGGAAAACAGTTTACCGTATTGATCTGCTTTGATGCGTGCCTCCACCGGGGTGGCTTTCTGCTTTTGCTTGATAATGACTACACCACTGGTCAGGTCGTTGTATTCCACGGAAGGAATACCGCGGATGATTTCCACGCTTTCGATGTTATCGGTGGAAATGTTACGCATGTCTACGCCGGCATTCACGGCGTTATATGCGTCAAACGTCGTGTTGGGGTCAGTGAGCAACCGCTGCATATTGGCATCTGTACTGATGGGAGCACCATCAATGATGAACTTGGTTCCTAAAGAAGAAGTATTGTAGTTGGAACTGCTGGTGCCTACCTCGCGCAAGGTAATGTTTTTGGCGCCGTTCATCTTGGGATCGCTGGTCTTCCCTCCCGGCAATAGTGCCAGCAAGTCAGAGAAACTTGTAGGTTGCAGATGTTCCATTGCCGTGCGGTCTATCTTCGAGGCGCTGGTTATTCCTTTTGACTCAGAAGCTGTCACTACCACTTCTCGTAATGCAGTGGAAGACGGTTTCAACGAGAATATCAATGACATGTTATTAGTCAGGTCGATGGATCTTTCCTGTTTCTCATATCCTATATAGGAGACTGTGATATGGTAGTGTCCGCTCTCTATATGGGTGATATTGAACCTGCCGTTCTCGTCGCTCGTACTTCCGTAGAATTTGCCTTCATCGGATTTCATGCGGATAGTGGCGAAAGGAAGGGGCTCTTTCTCCTGGGCGTCAAGTATTTGTCCGCTAAATTTGTAAAACGATTGTGCGGAACACCAGGTAGTGAAGAACAAGAGGTAACTTAGTATTATGTATATGACTTTACGCGACATTGATTTATGCACTTTTTGGAGTTGCAAAGTTATTGGATCTGTGCACGATCAGCAATCGCTAAAAGTCGGTATATTTTCTTTAAATAACGTGAATGATAACAATATATAGGTATTTCAAAAGTACAGTTTCTATAAACCTGAAAGGCCAATGTTGGGTAAAATGAATCCGATGCATGTATCATCCGACCATAGCCATACAAACTGTTCGTCTGATTGGAGAATATATAACTGTGTTATCCCGTCGAGTTTGATACCCATGTTTCCTTCCACTTTCCCGTCTGTCCTTTCTTGCCCCGAGGGAAGGGCATTCAGTTGAAGAGCCGTGTATTGCTTCCCTTGCGCATCCTGTATGCGAAAGAGCTTTTGTGAGGGATTGCAATAGTATTGATGTGTCTGCTTGTCGAAGAGCAATAATGTTTTCCCGTTCTGGTAGATTCCTATTTGCGTGGAAGATAGCAGGCTGCTACGTTCTTCTTTGTAAAGGTCATTTTCATCTTTTGAGCAGGCGTATAGTAAAGAGACGCTGATCAGTAGCAGGATATATTTGAATGTTTTCATAAGTATTTCTATTATTGGATAGTGATATATTGCATAATATACTCTTTGTTGCCGTCCGAACGGGTGATTTCTGCCTGGATACTATGTTCTCCGGTTTCGAGTCTGATGTAGTTTTTACTTTCCTTTCCATCTATATACCATTTTACGGCCTTTATATCCTCGCAGTCCGCCAGATGGAACAATATGGGATTCTCCGAACTGTTGACTGGAATCGACTGCTCGATGCGTGGGTAGTAGAGTCCTTTCCGTTGGGTAGTAACCGAGAGTGTATGCTCTATTTCGTTGGAATTTAGGATAGTGACTTCGTATTGCTTGCCGGGTTGCAAACCGTTTATATGACATTCTGTTGATGTAGTTGTTTGCGAACTTGCAACCTCTGTACTTCCTGTCGGTTTCCAGGTTACTGTCCATTTCTTTCCGATGTTGTCTTGCCATGTCACAAGGGCATCGTATTGGTATGCTTGCACATGATAGTCAGACATACCGAAGTAAGTATCATTCACGGTTAGCAAGATATAGTCGTCAACCGTGGCGATCTCCAATATATTCACCTTTGTGTTCCCCCCTTTCCAGGAGCGGAAATCTTTTTGTTTAGCGGACATAAGGCTGGTCACTTTGTATACGCCGGGAAAGAAGCTGTAACGGGAGTAATACACAGCATTTGTCGCATTGGGATACGAACAGACTACTTTCATGCACTCGTGGCCTGCTATGGTATTTACCGAATTGTACGTCAGCCATTTGGAGGGTGTGGTATAATCTATGTGATAGACTAAAAGCCCCGATGTGCCCTGGCTTTCGTGATAACTGTAATAATCTGGAATATCCCATACATTGTCGCCCGTACCCCGGTATTCCAGCAGGAAATAATCATTGTCCGTATCGGTTCCTATCAGATAACCTTTATCCTGATGGACGGGAGCCAGGCGGAATTCCCCTGAGGTATTCAGAACTTCAGGCTCTGCCCAACCTATCATCCAACGTTCCAGAATGCTCAGTGCCGGTGGAGTACGACTGTCGTTGTTGTAGCTGCCACTGGCCATCAGCGAATAGGTACCGGGACCGGCAGCCTGCCCGTTGGTGGTGTAATTCGTATCATAAAGATCAGGCCATCCCAGAACGTGTCCGAACTCATGACAGAACGTGCCGATGGAAGTGAATTTGTTGTTTCCATCTTCGTACTTGGAGAGTTCTCCGGCACAGGCGTAACCAGCGAGCCGGTTACCTCCGAAAGTGTAAGTGCCCTTATATGCTACGCTGTAGCGGTGAGGCCAGATACCTTCAGGATCGCTTCCGTCCGCTTCACCACCACCGGAGTAAAAGACGAATACGTCACGCATGACGCCTGCTTCGGAATAAGGACCAAAGTCAATGCCGTTGGCGTAGGCCATCCGGCAGACGTCCACTACCATTTCGTAGGCAAGTTCGTCATCATTGGCGGTATAGTAGCTACGTTCGTGTGGCAGTGTATAAGGACCTACAACTACAAATTCCGGGTCGAAACGTCCGTTACTGTTGTCATAATAGTATTGCCATGCACTGCCTGTTGCGCCGTTCTCACTGTAATTTTTGCTGTTCAGCATATCTTCGAAGTGTCCTTTGCTACCTATAGTAAAAGGCACATCCGGAAATTCGGCTAATAATACAAGTCCTTTTTGCTTACCTGTGGTAGCAAATCCATTATCTATAAAACGTTCCGGCGGAGTGAATCCGTTTATTGTTCGCGTGTTGGAAGAGTTGCTTTTATTCTGGGCACTGCGCATCATCTGCTGTTTGTGGGCTGTGGGAGATAGGGGGCGAAGTCCTTGTGTGAATCCTTGTCCTAACTGTTGCCTTTCGGAATTGCTTAATTTACCCATCGGACGTGCTTTGACACCAGTAGAGGCCAACTGCCCGTTGGGTGAAAGGGTTGCATAATAATAATCTCCATCAGATCCGGAAGTCAGCGTATAGCCTTCTTCAGATATAGTGTAATGGTAATATTCATCTCCATAAATGCGTATTTTGAGACGGGTACCGTCACTTTGGGTTACGGTGATAACTCCCGGCCGGGCAGGGATGGCATATAGCAGATTGCTTCCTGTAAAGAGAAGAGCTTGGAATAGCAAAAAGGGTATGATGAATGATTTTGTTTTCATGTGTGTTTTTATAAAGACTCCATAGTAAATTCGAAATATAATTTATTACTTGCAAAGTACCGCTATATTTCCCTTTTGAACAATACCTATGTTTAGGTATTTTGTGCTTGTTGATTAGATCCATTATTATAATAAGATGATGTTCTTGTGTCTGAAAACGACAAAAGCCATCCCCCAGAATAGACAAGTAGGGGACGGCTTTTGTTGTCAGTGTGCTTACTATTATTCAGCAGGCTGTGCAGGTGTTTCCGTTGCAGGA
>ERZ791753.1782-NODE-1782-length-12654-cov-5.682356_pt1 | contig 12654 bp, 14 predicted proteins | sample MGYA00509951_ERZ791753 | MGnify/ENA primary metagenome ERZ791753 (study PRJEB30046, sample SAMN00792026) | human gut metagenome | study: EMG produced TPA metagenomics assembly of the A metagenome-wide association study of gut microbiota in type 2... | reverse complement strand
CCCTATCCATCCCCGCATTAAAATACGGGGATTTTCGGGCGTTTTTCATTAAAAAGGTGTGTGACTTAGTTTCTGGTGCGAAGCTCTTGCCCCAGTGACCTGAAGTCTTGAAGTGTTTAAACCAACTAGTAGCACTTCCTGCACCAGGTCGTGGCGTCTTGTCTGCCTTGACAATACCTTCGTTATCATCTGATCTTACTTCAACAGTAACATGAGCACTGGCTTGGAAGTTGCCGTGCCTGAAAGTTCTCGTTGAACCGATCCAACATGCAGGTCCTCTACGTGTAAGTCTTTGGTAAATCCCGAAATTACCATTACCAATCATCTTTGTTTGGAAAGGACTCAATTCCTTAGCTGCAACTGATTGTGGTTTAATAACAAACAATGTTAGAAGACACGCTAAAATAAAAGAAATGCTCCATTTCTTTTCCATATCTATTTTCTACTCCCCTACTTTTAACTTGATAGCACGACTAACATTGTAATTCTTTATACTGATTTATGCTAAGCTTGTAAGCGGTAGCATTTTAATTTCTGTTAATATATTAATTTATATAAGATGCAAATAATAACACTATTAAGTTTTTAAAATATAAAAAAGACGCTACATTCGTAGCGCCCTTTCATTTTATTAATAAATTCTAGTTTTCAACGATCAAATTCTTAAGATCATCTGGTAAGTTAAGTGGAGCATACTTAGCACTAACAATCTTCAATGCTGATTGCTTTACGTATCTCTTCTTGCCAATGTAAACGTATCTAGTCTTACCGTTCTTAACAATCATTGATGACTTGTACTTCTTGCCATACTTAATAGTCTTCTTGCTTGCAGCGAAGGTAATCTTCTTTGACTTCTTACTCTTCTTGTAAGCGTAGTAGATCTTAGCACCCTTCTTTGACTTAGGGGTTACAGTAATGTATTGCAAGCTTCTTTTGTAAGCATCTTGAATGGCCTTTACATCGTTGTTTGCTTGTTCAACAAAGGCTGATTCAGTTGGAACATTGCCTGAAGTAGTTACATCAGTTGATGGAATGAAGACAAAGCTGTCTTTACCATTGATTGTTCTATTTTCAATGTAGTACAAAGTTACGGTCTTGTCGCCTTGCTTAGCTTCAGTTGACCATAAAACATTAATGGTTTGACCCTTAGTATAATTTGAATCAATTTGGTCTGGATTGGCTTGATCCTTAGCTACGACAACAAGCTTTGGATTATCACTATTTACAATAGCTGAAACAGTTCTATGTTTTACACTAACATTACCAGTCTTAGTATTTGAAGATTGAGTGGTGCCTGCGGCATGAACTGGTTGACCCATTGCCATGCCAGTACCAGCAAGACCTGCTGAAAGCATCACAGCAGCTGCTAATGAAGTAAATAATTTTTTAGTTTTCATTTATAAAATCTCCTAAAAACAAAACTCTTATAATTTAATTATAACATTATTTAGGAAATTGCATTAATTACTTCCCCGCAAAGAGCTGGCCGATTGTTTCCATATCTTCTGGGGCAATCGTAAAGTCAGTTTGCGGATTTTCAACGATATCATCTACTTGAACAATTGGCACAATTCTCTTTTGGGCAAAGTAGCGCAAAACTAATTCCATCGTGCTTGTACCATAATGGCCGGCGATTTCGGCCAATGCATCAATATTGCCTGCAACCGAAAGTTCCACTTGCATCTTGTTTTCTCTAGCTAATTTGATTAAAGATCCATCTTCGTAATCCAAATGAATTACGCTGGGCTTAATCTTAGGTGCTTTCAAAATAGCAGCCAAGGTATCACCATTAGCATTGGTTACACCAATATTCTTGAGCCAGCCTTGGATTTTAACTTGTTCTAATTCTTGCCAAAGTTGATTATTACGTTCGGCGTCATCACTTAAGCGAAGCATAGCCAAATCGGCATGTTTAGCAACTAGATTATTTCTGATTTCTTTCAAATTATTACGCATCTCTTCACGCGTATTAACTTTTTCAGAAACCTGAATTTCCACGTAAGTTTGTGGACTCAGATTTTTAAAATCGATTTTTTCATCCGCAGTGCAATTAAGCAAACGATAGCCTGCCTTCATTGCCCTTGCGACATCTTCATCACTGGTAACAGTGACGCCAACTTTTGGCATCAAGCTACCATCATTCAAAACAACTGCTTCATCTAATAATGACATTAAATCATTTCTCTCCTTAAGCTAATTCAACATAAATTTTGATAGCTTCTTTGACAGTTTGATAAACAGTTGAGACATGCAAAGTATGAGCCAAAAACTTCTCCTTCTCATCCTTTGACATTTCTGAGTCAAAGAAGACTTTTATGTTCATTTCAGTTACGACCGATTTGCCGTGACCTAGATTTTCAGTTTTAGCATTATTTTCTACACGAAAATTTTTCACGTCTAAACCATGTGACTTAGCGACCATTCCTGCGGACATTACGATGCAGGAATTTACGCTACCACATAGATATTCGACCGGGTTAGGGCCCTTATCATGTTCCTTATCGTTGTCATCACAGATAAATTCATGCTCACGGGCCTGGTTAGCAATTTGCCATTCTGTGTCTTCAAGCTTGGACTTTACTAAATATTCACTCATAATGTTGATCCTTTCTTCGTAAATTAATGGTGGTCAATTGCTTCGTTTAAACGTTTGCGCCAGATAAAGTAAACTAGCAGCATGAATGGAATCAATACTAGTTCTACTGGATAAAACCATTCAATTGGCAACACGCTATCAACTACTCCGCTTAGCATTGGGCCAAAGGCCATCGCAATATCAAGTCCTAAATAAAAGGTAGAACTAGCTAAACCTTGTTCCTCAATCGGAGCAAGTAAAAGTGAGGTTGATTGTAAAACTGAATAAATAATGCCATAGCCCATTGCCATTCCGACTGCGGCTAAAGCCATTTGCCAATTATTGTTCATCATGGCTAATAAGCTGATATATGCGATGGTTGAGATTAAGCTAATCCAGAACCAAACACCGAAGCGAACAGTATCAAAATAGCGTTTCAACCCAATTCTGATGATCAGTAGTACTACCGCATAGATCAAGAAATATGATCCTACGGCAACAGACAAATGCTTTTGTTCAACATAGGTAACGAGATCTGCCTGCGTTACAAAATATGGTGTCGCAAACAAGGTAGTCAAAATCGCTACCGGTAAAACATTCATCTGAATAATCTTGAAATGCTTTTTAGGCATCTTGCTTTTATCTTTAACAATTGGCTTGGCATGATCACCCACGAATTGGATAGCTATTACCATTAATAATGCGGAAATAGCCGAGGCGATCAAGCTCTCACGATAACCGATTTTTTGATAAATATTAATCGATAATGCCGGTGCCAAAGCCATGGCTAAGGCATTCATCAAACCATAAAAGCCCATTGCTTCGCCCACGTGCTGCCGCGGCACCAAGAATGCCAGCCAAGTTGTCATACAAACGGTACACAAAACATAGCCGGTACCATTGATCAATCTGAATAAAAGCAGCCAAGCACTTGATGGCGTAAAGACATAGCCTAATACACCAATTAAAATCAAAACACCGCCAATAAAAGATAGACGATATTTTGAAAACTTATCTGTCAAATTGCCGGCAATAGGACGCAAAAACATTGCGGCAACGCTCATAATACCTACGATTACACCGGCAAAGGCGCTGCTTGCCCCTAAGTTCTTGGCATAGCCATTGATCAACGGATTAACGAACATCGTACTAAACATAAAGAAGAAAGATGCTGCCATCACTAATACAACATCTTTGGTATAAATAGATTTTTTCTTTGCCAAATTAATGCCCCATTTCTTTAGCTTAATTATACAGCTATTGGCAAAACCTATTTAGCAATCTTCAAAACTACGGCAAAGACGATCAGTGAACCGATCCCCAGTACACGGCCACTCTAAATAACAGCCAGAAACGGTTGTAAATTAGCGCTTCGTTTAAAAATACGACCATTGTTTGACCAACGGAGTTTTTGGCAACCCTGTAAGCATATTGATTTCGACCTACATCTACGCTGCCTGAATCTTAATGGTCAGATAAAGCCTTTCTTGTAATGCTTTTAATTTTCGTACTGTTAACCTGATAAACATTATTATCGTTAACTACGGTCACACGGTGTGACGCATCCACTGATCCCGACTAGACCGCCCAGAGTGATTAACAAAACCAGTAGCAATGCAGCAACGGAAGTCCCGATGAACTTCCAACGGAATTTTTGAATTATCTAATCACCTACTTAACTAATTCATAACTACCACCTTTTTCGCTTTCAATTTTAACTGTGCTACCGATTGACCGCAGTTTTTGGCGTAAATATGAAACATAAACCCAGACTACTTCTGGATTGGCATCTTCGTCGTTCTTCCAAACGCGATTAAAAATATCTTCGGTTGATAATTCTTTATTTTCATTTAGCAAAAAAATAATTCATCAATTGGGTCTCAGGGCCGCTTAATTGAATGGAATTATGACTGGCCAGGTTTTGTTGTTCAACGTTAAGTGTTACATCCCCCACAGTCAATAAATTAGGAGTGTAATCATCTTCACGCCGTTCTTTTGAACACAATCTCGCAAGGAGCTCTTTTAATGAAAATGGCTTAGTAATATAGTCATCGGCACCACTATCAAGGCCAGTTACGCGGTCGTCAACTTCGGCTTTAGCAGTAAGCATCAAAATATAAGTCTTATCGTCGCTTTCTCTGATCTTCTTCAGCGCAGTAATACCGTCCATTACTGACGAATCGTCTGCATGCTTACATCACAAGAAGCAAGCTCGTCAGCTACTCGTTTTAATTCTTTCCCGATCATCTCAGGATTCTTGATCTGATGTTTATATTTCATTTCATGTTCAAGACTTGCCCAAGTGTCCATGGCAATTGTTCTTAGCTGCACTTCAACAAAATAATGACCTGGAATATTGCCGTCGACATCTTCGTCGGGTACGGTAATTTCAAGAATCATATGATATGAACGATAACCATTAGGCTTAGCGTTAGTAATATAGTCTTTTTCGTTATAAACACTTACATCATCCCAACTCTTGATGTAGTCAATACAGGTATAAATGTCATCAATAAAGTTGCAGACAACACGCAAGCCGATACTGTCACGCACTTCACGCAAAGCCGAGTGTGCAGTCAATAGATAATGCTTTCTGGTACATTTTTCTTCCATACTAGCTTCACTTTTTACACGGCCATTTAAGTGTTCATATAAACGCTCATGATGAACTTTTTGGTAATTGTTGTTTAATTCATCAAAACGATTCATTAACTGGTTAAGTATCTTATCCAGTGTGGGGGGCGTATTTTCCGTAAATATTCAACATTAGTCCCTTCTTTCGTTTCTATTATTATAACAATGCTTTTTGACTTTTCTTTGAAGGTCATGGGATTATTAGCAAATCATAATTTTCTATAAAAATCTTTTAAAATTGCAAAAAAGACACCTACCAATGAATTTCATTGATAGATGTCTTTTATTCTTCCTTCAATTCAAAATGGCTGCCATCTTCATCGACAATCCCGACTACTTCAGCATTTTTATCTCCAACTTTTATTGTCCCCATTTCAATTTTACCGTAACCTTTGGCCTCATCAGTTACTTCAATATCATCAAAAGCATTGCGCAATAATTTGCGAGCAATCTTACTTTTAATCCGGATTTCTTTTGACTTCTTGAAAGCTGCTTCTAGGGTATAACCTGCATCAAGTTGATCTTTAATAAAAGCAATCAAATAAACTGTTGCCAAACTGTAATGCCGCACGCCAGAACCTTCATTGATTGGCTTGATATAGCCCTTTTTCTCCCAATATCTAAGTTGACGCTGCGATACGCCCAAGCTACTACTTACGCCGCCTATACCTATTTCTAGATTTTCAAAAAGTTGATGTAATTTCTTTTTCTTTACATTTTCCATATTTATCAGCCTCACTAATTATCACAATTATATTAATTTATGTTAGATTTTTCAACTTTAGTGTCATATTTTATATCACTTGTGTAAGATTATTTGACATTGATATTTTTTAGGCTTATATTAGTTACCGAACTTAATTTTCACAAAAAGGGGGATGAACATGAATAAACAACCTGTCGATATTCATGAAAAACAATACAATCGTAACTTATTAGTACTAGTATTGATCATCGGCTCATTTTGTACGGTATTGAATGGTACGCTTTTGTCGACTGCTTTACCTTCTATTATGAGAGACTTCAAGATTAGTACTGCTACTGCAGAATGGCTTTCTACCGCTTTCTTATTAGTAAATGGAGTAATGATTCCTATTTCTGCTTGGCTAATCAATCGCTTCGGCTCTAGAAAGATGTACCTTTCAGCAATGTCAACCTTCTTCATTGGAACGGTAATTGCTGCTATTGCACCTAACTTTCAGACACTTTTAGCAGGGAGAATTATTCAAGGTCTAGGTGTTGGGGTCACCATGCCACTGCTTCAGACAATCATGCTTTCAATCTTCCCAGCTAATAAACGTGGGGCCGCCATGGGGACAGTCGGCATCGTTATTGGCCTAGCTCCAGCTATTGGGCCAACATTATCTGGTTGGGTAGTCGACAATCTTTCCTGGCGTTACCTTTTCAGCATTATTGCTCCAATTGCCGGAATTGTTGTAATCCTTGCTGCCTTTTTAGTAAAAGACGTTTTGCCAACTAAGGATGAAAAAATCGATGTCTTTTCAGTTGCCACTTCAACTATCGGATTCGGTTCTCTACTATATGGTTTTTCAGAAGCTGGTAATAAAGGTTGGACAAATCCTGAAATTTTAGCCTTTATTTTTGTCGGTATCATCTTCGTAATTCTCTTTGGTATTCGCCAATTGAAGATGGATGATCCATTTCTTGATATTAGAGTATTCAAGCACTTCGAATTCTCACTTGCTGCTATTCTTTCAGGTGTTACTAACCTAGCCATGGTTGGAATCGAAATGGTTTTACCACTTTATATTCAAAACTTACGTGGTGAATCCGCATTTCACTCTGGCTTGATCTTACTTCCAGGTGCTTTGATGATTGGGATTATGTCACCAATTACTGGTCGAATCTTTGACCGTTATGGTGCAAGAAAAATGGCCATTACTGGTATGACACTTCTTACTTTGGGAACTATTCCATTCGTATTTTTAACTGAGAATAGTTCATTCTTAATGATTATTATTCTCTACGCAATCAGAATGGTTGGTGTTGCTCTGGTTATGATGAACGTTACTACTTCAGGGATGAACTCACTTCCATTAGATAAGATTTCTCACGGTACCGCCGTTAACAACACCTTTAGACAGGTATTATCATCAATTGGTACTGCCATCCTTGTTTCAGTATTGACTACAACTACTAACAACAATATGCCAGCCAAGTCAATGCTTAAGACGTTGCCACTTCAATATAAGAATGGTGCAATTAATGCGACACTTGATGGTTTCCATGCCTCATTTGCAATTAGTATTCTCTTTGCATTGATCGCCTTAGTTCTTTCATTCTTCTTGAAGAAAGGTAATCGTGCACGTGAACGTTCAGAGAAGGTGGACAGCTAATGATTTTAATTATCTTAATTCTGGCAGTTATTGCCTTTATCTATTTCAATGTAATTCCTAAAAAGGGTTATATGCCGCTTGCGATTATTTCACTACTCATCGCAGTATTGAGTATCGCTGGAATCGTAGCTCACGACTACAATCACTATGGTATGAAGACCCAAACTACCACTGTTAAAAAAGAATTGGTCTCTTCTGCATCCCCGCAATTGCCAGTTCTTTTATACCAACCACTTGGCAACGGAACAGAAAAGATCTATTTATATAAAACAAAAAATACAGATAAGAAGCCTACCCCAATTAAAACCGATAAAACTCACGCTAGTATGAAAACTGCAGCTAAGCCTTCAATGACAATCAAGACTGAACGCTACGTTTTCAGTAATGGCTGGAATCAATTCTTGTTTGGCTGGTTTGGTCACAATAATGAGTTGAAGCATCGTGAATATACTTTCAATGTGCCAAAGAATTGGAAAGTTTTATCAATTAAGCAAGCTAAGTCTTTGCAAAAGCAAATGGCTAAACGTGCTGCGATGATGAAGAAGATGCAGCAAATGAAAAAGTAAACAAAAAGCGCAATTCCTTAATTGGAACTGCGTTTTTTCTATACTAAAATCTAAACTCTGGGCGATAGCCAACATAATGATGCAAAATGTAATCCGAATCTTCTTTCAAATCCCAATAATCGATATTATTAGAAAACATCATAACCATTTCATTCGTCTTGTAATTGGCGATAAAGCACGAATTATAACCGGGGATGCTTCCATTGCCGGCGATCACATTATTATGGAAATATACGCCGCCAAAATAGGCCACCTCTTCATGCTGAGTCTGTTGAGAAAAAGTATTGATCATCTTAGGATTCTTTAGCACTGCCTGATTTATAAACTTCCAATAATCTTTTGGCGACATGAATAAGTTCCCTGCTCCAAAATCAGAAGACGTAGTTACTGTAACCTCATGCCAGCTAACATTATTTACAGGCTGAGGCACCTCATTTTTGGCAACCTCAGAAAAATCCTTAATTTGTCTAAGGTTAAGTGGCCCCGCAAAAGTCTGTTTAATATAGTCATTGTAGCTCAGATGCGTCTGCTTACTAATAATTGCTGCTAACAATTCATAGTCAATGTCTTGATAGTCCCAAGTGTGAAGGTGGTCGTACTTGATGTGCTTGAGCATGAAAGCAGTCTGCTCCTTTTCACCTTTTAGCGGCGAATCTGGCCGGGCATTATTGATTAAACCACTAGTGTGGTTGAGCAATTCACGGATCGTTATGCTCTTGCTACCCGGAATTTGAGGATAATACGTGGATAGCGACGTATTCCAATCAAGTTGGCCTGTTTGCTTTAATTTATAAATAGCAGTCCCAGTCATGATCTTTTGCAAAGAAGCAATTGGAAACAAGCGATTAGCTTCGACCACTTTTTCTTTATTCGAAGTTTCTTTGTTTTTCACCACAACGGGCTGGCCTTTTTTACCGCTAACCAGGGCTACACCATTGATGTGGTGCCACTTCATGTAGTCCTTAACCTGCGTGGGCAGATCCTTATCGCCGGTCTCTACCCTATCTACCGACCAAGTAAACATCGCTGTGACAACACCGATTGCCAAAACTCCACCTAGTAAAATTCTTCTCCAACGCATGATTTTTTCCCTTCCACTCAAGACTTTTTATATGTTTAGTATACATGTTACAGCAAAAAAGAGGCGTTAATTTTTACTATTCCTGCAAAAATCACCCTCGAAAAAGCCAAAGTCAATCTATAAATAAGCCAAAAATAATATTTTAAAAATCCTTAACCTATTCTAATGAAAAAATTCGATACAATATTAATTATGATTTTTCAATTTAGAAAGTAGGAAAGAAAGTGACCCAAAAAAGAACCATCACTCCTTGGGCGATTTTTATTGTTTGTTGTTTTATTTCAATGATTGGCTTTGGCCTGATTGTTAATACTATCGGTCTGTTCTTTGGGCCGATCAGCCAGGAATTTCATGTTGGCCGTGCCAGCGTAGCCTTGATGACTACCCTGCAGAACGCAGCTGCCGCTATTTCACTCCTTTTTGCAGGAAAAGTTATGAAGAAAGTAAACTTGCGCTGGTTACTAACTGCATGTTTCAGCATAATCGCCATCAGTATGTTAACGCTCGCTGCAGCTCACAGCTTAACGCATTTTTACATTGCTTGGATCATCATTGGTATTTGTCAGCCAATTGCAATTACTTTATCAATTCCCGTTCTTTTAAGTAATTGGTTTAACCAAAAACTCGGCACAGTAATGGGTATTTCTCTGGGCCTATCCGCATTCGGTGGAACCATTTTTAACCCGATTATCGCAGATATCATTACTAAATTCGGCTGGCGTGGCGGCTTTATCGCAGAAGGTCTTTTAATTGGCTTGATCTTAATGCCACTTGCTGCTTCAATTAGACCTAACCCTGATGAAAAGCACCCTGCTTACGGCACAACGACTAAGTCTGAATCAAATTCACTCTTAAACGGCATTACGCTTAAAGAAGCACTTCATCAACCAGTCTTTTATGCCTTAGCCTTTGCGATGTTAGCTTTGCAATTTGTGTCGGGAAGCGTTCAGCATATTTCAGGCCACATTACTAATTTAGGAATTTCACCAGTTTTAGCAGCTAGTGTGGTATCCGGTGTAATGATCGGTGCAGCTGTTGGTAAAATTTCCATTGGTTATTTCTTGGATAAATTAAGTCCAATTTTAGTATTGTTGGTCTACTCACTTTTTGGCATTTTAGGTTGGAGTGGCCAAATCTTCTTGACTAACAGTACCCTGCTGACTATCTCTGCTTTTATTCTTGGTTTAGGTCAAGGTGTCTGCCTAGTGGCTCTACCATACTTAATCCAAAAGCAATTTGGCGAAAAAGATTATAGTAATATTTTGTCCGTAATCAACATGCTGGGAGCATTCGCAATGTCGCTATCAGTATACTTGGTAGGTCTATTCTTCGACCAAACCCATTCTTACAACTTAGGATGGACAATTAACGTAATTGCCTATATTCTAAGTTTTATCGCAATCTTTATTACCTTAAGAAAAAAGGCATAAAGCAAAATAAAACCGGCTCTTTGTCAAGAAATCCTGTTGATGAAGAGTAAAAGATGAGGATTAAGCAATTAATAAATTGCTTGGTCTTTTTTCTTTTACCTTGTTTTCTTCCAGTCTGATTCTAGTTAAGAGATTGATAAAGTTAGAGTAGCCGTAAGCAGTTCTTTCGATTTGTTTTATCTTTCGGTTGAAGCCTTCAAGACAGCCATTGGAATAAGGCAGACTAGCACCGTTTAGAACGGCTTTTAGGTTATGCCTAAAGGTTAAAAGCGTCCTATGCATTAAAGGTCCAACCTTTTCTTTAGAGTAGATAATATCTTTCATAGCTTTAGTATCATGTTTATCAAGTGCCGTAAAGAAGGCCTGCAACAAGTTGTAGGAGTTAGTTAGAGTGTCGTCACATTCAATGCCTTCCATGACGATTTGTTCTTGAGTAAGCGAATCCTTGTAATGCCAGTTGTATCTGGGATGGATCTTTTCTAAATCATCAAACTTCTTAAGATATAGCTTCCAAGGAGATTTGAGCAGGCTGTATTCTCTGGTGCCTTTTTTAAACTTCTTCATAACAGCTACTCTTAGAGAATTTAGAGATCTGGTAAGCATCTGCACCATGTGGAAGCGATCAATAATAATCTGAGCATTAGGGAAACATGCTCTAATGATATCCTGGTAATAGAAGTTAAGATCCATGGTTACGGTCTTAACGTTGGCTCTAGCTTTAAGCGTAAACTTGCCAAAGTATTTTAATAGATTCTTCTTGAACCTGTTTCTGAGAATTTGGACTACTTCATGAGTTTCGCCATTTAAGCAGATGAAATGAAGCTTTCTGTCTACTCCCTTAAACTCATCAAAAGCAAGATGTTCAGGCAAATAGTCATAGCCGTCAATAAAGCGATGAGAGCAAGATGCCAGTATCCTTTGAACTGTATTAACTGAAGTATTGTGCTCGCGAGCAATACTAGTCATTGAACGATTCTCAGTTAAGGCACTAAGGATCTTTAGCTTTGAAGTGTTAGAGATACAGCAGTATTTATTTACCAAGCTGCTTTGAGCCATGGATCTTTTACTGCAGTCACGACATTTGATCCTTTGCTTAAACAGCCTAATTAAAGGTGTCCGTTATGAATCAGACTAACTGAGCCACAAAAAGGACAGGCTGGCTGAATGAGCTCAGCCTCATAAATTTTATATTTAGTACCATTGAGAATTTTATAAAAATAATCTTTAAAAACAATGTTGTGGTCTTCAATATCAAGAGCAAATCTAATATAATCATTTAAAGAGGACATAGTAATACCTTTGTTTATACAAATAAAATGTTTGGTGGAACGGATTTTTTATTGTAGAGAGGACTATGTCCTCCTTTTTTATGCAATAAAAAATCCTGTTAACAGCTTATCACAGAGATAAGTCATCAACAGGAAAAATTATAGAGCCGCAATTTCTATTGATTTTGCGTGCGTTTCTGCTTTAAATTATCTAAAAAAGAGAGGAAGATCCTAATGAGTAAGACTGAAACCAAATCAGAAGAAAATTTTTCGAAGCCGTTCCGCCTGAAGCCTCAAACAAGTCAATATCTAATCAAGGCGTACGTTATTGCGATAGAATGTTTGTCCTAGAAAAAGACTGGGAAAACCTATCTAACCAAAACATAAAGCAATGACTCTGCCTAATTCCAATTTTGGAAAAGCCTTTGCTTACTCTTTGAATCATGAAACAACATTCAAACATGTTTTATTAAATGGCCGACTGGCTTTATCCAACAATTTAGCTGAACGGGCAATCAAGACGCTAGTAATTGAGCGCAAGAACTGGTTATTCTCTCAGAGTTTTAACGGAGCCAAATCTTCAGCTATCGTTCTTAGTTTGATTGAAACTGCAAAACGCAATGATTTAGATCCAGAAAAATATCTAAAATATTTGCTCTATAAATTACCCAATGAATCAACTCTGACAGACAAAGCAAGTGCAGGCAAGCTGCAGATAAATTTTGAATATAATTAACCCCATC
>ERZ791753.1776-NODE-1776-length-12690-cov-6.134863_pt1 | contig 12690 bp, 10 predicted proteins | sample MGYA00509951_ERZ791753 | MGnify/ENA primary metagenome ERZ791753 (study PRJEB30046, sample SAMN00792026) | human gut metagenome | study: EMG produced TPA metagenomics assembly of the A metagenome-wide association study of gut microbiota in type 2... | reverse complement strand
GGGATGCGATGCAGGCCCTGGTGGCGCAGCGTAAACTGCTGGCCTACCACGACCGCTCCGACGGCGGCCTGCTGGTCACCCTGGCGGAAATGGCCTTTACCGGCCACTGCGGTGTGGAGGCGGATATCGCCGCGCTGGGCGACGACCGTCTGGCGGCGCTGTTCAACGAAGAGCTGGGGGCGGTGATCCAGGTCCGCGCCGCAGACCGTGAGGCGGTGGAAGCCATTCTGGCGGTTAACGGTTTGGCGGACTGTGTGCATTACCTCGGTAAAGCGGTCGAGGGCGATCGCTTCGTGCTGACCGCCGGCGGTCAGACGGTGTTTAGCGAAAGCCGCACCACGCTGCGCATGTGGTGGGCGGAAACCACCTGGCAGATGCAGCGTCTGCGCGACAACCCGGCCTGCGCCGATCAGGAGCACGAGGCGAAAGCCAACGACGCCGACCCGGGCCTCAATGTGAAGCTCTCGTTTGATATTAATGACGATGTCGCCGCACCGTACATTGCCACCGGCGCGCGTCCGAAAGTGGCCGTCCTGCGCGAGCAGGGGGTGAACTCTCACGTTGAAATGGCGGCGGCCTTCCATCGCGCTGGCTTTGACGCCATTGACGTGCATATGAGCGACCTGCTGGCGGGCCGCACCGGTCTCGGCGATTTCCATGCCCTGGTGGCCTGCGGCGGCTTCTCCTACGGCGACGTGCTGGGGGCAGGTGAAGGCTGGGCGAAGTCGATTCTGTTCAACGAGCGCGTGCGCGATGAGTTCGCGACCTTCTTCCATCGTCCGCAGACCCTGGCGCTCGGCGTGTGCAACGGCTGTCAGATGATGTCCAATCTGCGCGAGCTGATCCCGGGCAGCGACCTGTGGCCGCGCTTTGTGCGCAACCAGTCTGACCGCTTTGAAGCGCGCTTCAGCCTGGTGGAAGTGACGCAAAGCCCGTCTCTGCTGCTGCAAGGCATGGTTGGCTCACAGATGCCGATTGCGGTCTCCCACGGCGAAGGTCAGGTGGAAGTGCGCGACAGCGCGCATCTGGCCCAGCTGGAGAGCAAAGGCCTGGTGGCGCTGCGCTTCGTGGATAACTTCGGCAAAGTGACCGAAACCTATCCGGCGAACCCGAACGGTTCCCCGAACGGTATCACCGCCGTGACCAGCGAAAGCGGGCGCGCGACTATCATGATGCCGCACCCGGAACGCGTCTTCCGCACCGTGAGCAACTCCTGGCACCCGGAAAACTGGGGCGAAGACAGCCCGTGGATGCGTATCTTCCGCAATGCGCGTAAACAGCTGGGTTAATTTTCCCGCAGCGTGTCACGCGAACGTATCGGCCCCCTGCTCAGGCAGGGGGCTTTTTTTATCTGTGACGGCCGGCACGCCACGGTGTCGGGAATCACCGACAACCGGCATATTGCAGTGTCGCCAAAAGGCGACACTTAAGTTATTGATTTAAATGATGAGTAACCTGGGATACATTTGGTGTCGCTAATCGGCGACGCTATGGTTAAAAAGTGTACTGCGCTGGGGTGGCTGTCTTTTATGGTTAAACCCATATATATCAATGTGTTAATAAAATGTTTGGAAAGGTGGCATAGTTCATGCATAATATTAACCAGTGGCTCATTCACCTTCTTATGTCAGCCCCTTCGGGACGCGCTACATAAACTTCGAATGACGCACAAACAGGTGCCTGCCGTCCAACTCCTGATAATAGCCTGGCTTTATCAGACATCGGGCGAAACGTCGAGTAAGGCACCGCCTCATTCCTGAACAAAGCCAGGCCTTGCGCCTGGCTTTGTTGTTTCTGGGGCGCCGTGGCGACGGGTATCGCTTTTCTCCGGCGCGCTCCTCAGTTAGCATCGACCAGAGCTAATGATTGAGACCACACCTTTGAAGCGACTCTCTCTTTTTCCCCGTTCGCTGCGTCAGCTGGTGACGCTCTCCTTTGTGCTGATCCTGCTGCCGTTACTGGTGCTGGCCTGGCAGGCCTGGCAGAGCCTCAATGCCCTCAGCGCCCAGGCGGCGCATATCAACCGTACGACGCTGGTCGATGCCCGCCGCAGCGAGGCGATGATCAATGCCGCGCTGGAGATGGAACGCAGCTATCGCCAGTACTGCGTGCTGGACGATCCGACGCTGGCGCGCGTCTATCAAAACCAGCGGCAGCGCTACAGCCAGATGCTGGACGCGCACGCCGGCGTGCTGCCGGACGAAAAGCTCTGGCAGGCGCTGCGCCAGGATGTCAGCGATCTGGCGCAGCTGCAGTGTAACAACAGTGGCCCTGACGCCCAGGCAGCCGCCAGACTGGAAGTTTTCGCCAGTAATAACAGCGACATGGTCCAGGCGACCCGGGCGGTGGTCTATTCCCGCGGCCAGCAGCTGCAGCAGGAGATTGCCGAGCGCGGCCAGTTTTTCGGCTGGCAGGCGCTGGTGCTATTTCTGCTGAGCCTGGCGCTGGTGCTGCTTTTCACCCGCATGATCATCGGCCCGGTGAAAGGTATCGAAAGAATGATCAATCAGCTGGGCGCAGGGAAGTCGCTGGACGACGCGGCATTGTTTACTGGCCCGCGCGAGCTGCGCTCGGTGGGCAAGCGCATCATCTGGCTCAGCGAGCGCCTGGCATGGCTGGAGTCGCAGCGGCATCAGTTTCTTCGCCATCTGTCGCATGAGCTGAAAACCCCGCTGGCCAGTATGCGTGAAGGCACCGAGCTGTTGGCCGACCGGGTCGCCGGACCGCTGACGCCGGAGCAGCAGGAGATCGTCGAGATCCTCGACAGCAGCAGCCGCAACCTGCAAAAGCTGATTGAACAGCTGCTGGACTACAACCGCAAACAGGCCGACGGCCCGGTAGCCCGGGAAGCAGTGGACCTGGTGGAGCTGGTGGAAAACGTCGTGGCGGCGCACAGTTTGCCTGCGCGGGCTAAACTGATGCATACCGAGCTGGCGCTGCGGGCGCGGCATTGTCTGGCGGAGCCTGCGTTATTGATAAGCGTAATGGATAATCTCTACTCCAATGCGGTGCACTATGGCGCTGAATCCGGTAACATTCGTATCCATAGCTACCGGCACGGAGAGCAGGTGCGTATTGATGTCGCCAACAGCGGCGAACCGATCCCGGCCGCGGAAAAGAATATGATTTTTGAGCCTTTTTACCAGGGAAGCCACCAGCGTAAAGGGGCCGTTAAAGGCAGTGGGCTGGGGTTAAGCATCGCCCGCGATTGTGTCCGTCAGATGCAAGGGGAACTCAGTCTGGTTGACGCCCCCGCCGGGCAGGTCTGTTTTCGCATTACGCTTCCCTCAGCGCCGGAATAATCCAACTAATGAATCGATATCGGGGAACTATGTCCCAATTCCTGGCCTGGCGCCGTTCCCTTAGCGGATGGCTGCTCTCAGGCATTGCTTGTCTGACGCTGGCGGGGTGTTCCGCCGGCTTCTCGCCGCATAGTGCGGAAGGTGCCGCCGCCCCCGGGCAGGCGCAGCACCAGGTGGCCGATTTTGTCGCCGTGGACTGCGCTGATATCTGGGCGCACAGCAGCGATGCCAGCGACAAAAACCCCCTCTACTGGCTGCGGGGCATTGACTGCGCCGATCGTCTCGCGCCGGTGCAGGCGCGAGCCATTTCTTGGGCAGCGTGTAGCCGATTTCCAGCGAGCGGAGGCGAAACGCCATACCGACGACAGCTGGCAGGACGCATTCCGCCGCGGCATTCTGCTTGCCGATGCCAAAATTACCCCTGACGAGCGCCGCGAGCTGGTGGCGCGTCTCGACACCTTCAGCCCGCAAATCGCCGTTCAGGTCCGCCCGCTATATCAGCTCTGGCGCGACGGGCAGACCCGTCAGCTGCAGCTGGTGGAGGAGCGAGCCCGCTACGCGAAGCTTCAGCAGTCCAGCGATAGCGAGCTGGAGACGTTGCGCCAGCAGGAGCAGTCGCTGCGCCAGCAGCTGGAGCTGACCACCCGTAAGCTGGAGAATCTGACGGATATTGAACGCCAGCTCTCCAGCCGCAAGCCGGGCGGCAATTTCGGCAGCGAAAAAGTACCGGAGGTGATCCATGACGATCCGTAAACCGGCGCGTTTGCTGCTGGTGGATGACGATCCGGGGCTGCTGAAGCTGCTCGGCATGCGTCTGGTCAGCGAAGGCTATAGCGTGGTCACCGCCGAGAGCGGACCGGAAGCGCTGCGCGTGCTGGGACGTGAGAAAGTGGATCTGGTGATTAGCGATCTGCGGATGGATGAAATGGACGGCCTGCAGCTGTTCAGTGAGATCCAGAAGGGGCAGCCCGGCATGCCGGTGATCATTCTCACCGCCCATGGCTCGATCCCCGACGCGGTGGCGGCCACCCAGCAGGGCGTCTTCAGCTTCCTGACCAAGCCAGTTGATAAAGACGCCTTGTATAAAGCCATTGATGAGGCGCTGGAGCAGCGATCGCCAGCCACCGACGAAGCGTGGCGCCAGGCGATTGTCACCCGCAGCCCGCTGATGCTGCGCCTGCTCGAGCAGGCCGGGATGGTGGCGCAGTCCGACGTCAGCGTGCTGATTAACGGCCAGAGCGGGACCGGGAAGGAGATAGTCGCCCAGGCGATCCACAACGCCAGCCCGCGTCATGACAAGCCTTTCGTGGCGATTAACTGCGGCGCGCTGCCGGAACAGCTGCTCGAGTCCGAACTGTTCGGCCATGCGCGGGGCGCCTTTACCGGCGCGGTCAGCAACCGCGAAGGGTTATTCCAGGCCGCCGAAGGCGGCACGCTGTTTCTCGACGAGATCGGCGATATGCCTGTCGCCCTGCAGGTGAAGCTGCTCCGCGTCCTGCAGGAGCGTAAGGTTCGCCCGCTCGGCAGCAACCGCGATATCGAGATCAACGTGCGGATCATCTCCGCCACCCACCGCGACCTGCCGAAGGCGATGGCCCGCGGCGAGTTTCGCGAAGATCTGTTTTATCGCCTCAATGTGGTTAACCTGAAGATCCCGCCGCTCTCCGAACGCACGGAAGATATTCCGCTGTTGGCCAACCATCTGCTGCGTCAGTCCGCCGATCGCCATAAGCCGTTCGTGCGGGCATTTTCCAGCGATGCAATGAAGCGGCTGATGGCCGCCAAATGGCCGGGCAATGTGCGCCAGCTGGTGAACGTGATTGAGCAGTGCGTGGCCCTGACCTCGTCGCCGGTGATCGGCGATGCTCTGGTGGAACAGGCGCTGGAAGGCGAGAACACGGCGCTGCCGACCTTCGTGGAAGCGCGCAATCAGTTTGAGCTGAACTACCTGCGCAAGCTGCTGCAGATTACCAGGGGCAACGTCACCCACGCCGCGCGGATGGCTGGACGCAACCGCACCGAATTCTATAAGCTGCTGTCGCGCCATGAGCTCGACGCCAATGACTTTAAAGAGTAGCTCCGCAACATAGCGCAAGATATGATACGGTAAGCAACCGGTTACGCGACTAAGACAGGAACACCATGAAAAAGATTGATGCGATTATTAAACCTTTCAAACTGGATGACGTGCGTGAAGCGCTGGCCGAAGTCGGCATCACCGGGATGACGGTAACGGAAGTGAAAGGCTTTGGCCGCCAGAAAGGGCACACCGAACTCTACCGCGGCGCGGAATATATGGTGGATTTTCTGCCGAAAGTGAAAATTGAAATCGTGGTGACCGATGATATCGTCGATACCTGTGTGGATACCATCATCCGTACCGCGCAGACCGGTAAAATCGGTGACGGCAAGATCTTTGTCTTCGACGTGGCGCGGGTCATTCGTATCCGTACCGGCGAAGAAGACGACGCGGCGATTTAACGCTCGCCGCTCGTTGCAGTATTGCCGGGTGGCGCTGCGCTTACCCGGCCTACAAATCCCCGCGGCGTCGGGGCTTACAGCACCTTATGCGGGCCGAAGCATTCGTAATGAATGTGGTCTTTATTGACCCCTAATTCTACCAGCTGCTTCGCTGCAAACTGCATAAACGCTACCGGGCCGCAGAGATAATACTGCATCTGCGGGTCGCGAATAGTTTCCGCCACCGCCGCTAAATCCATCAAACCTTCGCTATCAAAACGTCCTGCCTGACGGTCAGCCTCGCTCGGGTTGCGATACCAGACGTGAGCGGTAAACGCCGGCAGCGCCGCGCCGAGCGCCTGCACTTCATCGGCAAAGGCGTGGACCTCGCCATTTTCCGCCGCATGGAACCAGTTCACCTGACCCTGATGATGGCTCTTCGCCAGCGCATCCAGCATCGCCAGCATCGGCGTTTGCCCAACGCCGCCGGAGATCAGGGTGACCGGCGTCTGCGGCTCAACATTAAGGAAGAAATCTCCCGCCGGGGCGGCCAGATAGACCACATCGCCTTCGCTGGCATGGTTATGCAGCCAGCTGGAAACCTGGCCGCCTTCTTCGCGTTTAACCGCGATGCGGTAGCCCTTACCGTCCGCTTTGCGGGTCAGGGAGTACTGGCGAATTTCCTGATATTCGAAGCCTTCCGGCTTCAGCCAGATGGCCAGATACTGGCCAGGCTGGTAATCGGCGACCGGCTGGCCGTCGACCGGCTCGAGCTCAAAGCTGGTGATAAACTGGCTGCGCGGGGTTTTCTTCACGATGCGGAACGCGCGAGTCCCTTCCCAGCCGCCGGTTTTACTGGCGTTTTGCTGATAGATCTCGGCTTCGCGGCCGATAAAGACGTTCGCCAACACCCCGTAGGCTTTACCCCAGGCATCGAGCACTTCCTGGCCCGGACTGAACATTTCATCGAGGGTCGCCAGTAGATGGCTGCCAACAATATTGTACTGCTCCGGTTTGATCTGGAAGCTGGTGTGTTTCTGGGCGATCTTTTCCACCGCCGGCAGCAGGGCAGGCAGGTTATCGATATTGCTGGCGTAGGCGGCAATGGCGTTGAACAGCGCTTCACGCTGGTCGCCGTTGCGCTGGTTGCTCATATTGAAGATCTCTTTGAGCTCCGGGTTATGCGCGAACATCCGATCGTAGAAATGGGCGGTTAACTTTGGTCCAGTCTCTACCAGCAGAGGGATGGTGGCTTTGACCGTAGCGATGGTTTGAGCGTCGAGCATAGTGTGCTTCCTTGGGTGTTATCTTAATGATGTATTTTAAATGCATCTTAAGGAAATAACCCTGCGTTGTAAATGGTTCTTTAACACTTTCCGCCGTTGCAGTTACAACATGAAGAATTTGCATCACAATCCTGAAAAGAAATCCGTTGATACTGAGAGAGGCGTTATTGCTCAAAGCCTTGTGTCATGCGGAGCCAAACGTTTGCGTAAAATCCTTTGTCAAGACCTGTTATCACAGAATGATTCGGTTATACTGTGGGCCGTTGTCCAATCGGACCGCCTTTTTAGGCCGAAATTTTATTGTTAGCTGAGTCAGGAGATGCGGATGTTAAAGCGTGAAATGAACATTGCCGATTATGATGCCGAACTGTGGCAGGCTATGGAGCAGGAAAAAGTACGTCAGGAAGAGCACATCGAACTGATCGCCTCCGAAAACTACACCAGCCCGCGCGTAATGCAGGCGCAGGGCTCTCAGCTGACCAACAAATACGCTGAAGGATATCCGGGCAAGCGTTACTACGGCGGCTGCGAATACGTCGACGTGGTTGAGCAACTGGCTATCGACCGCGCGAAAGAGCTGTTCGGCGCTGACTATGCTAACGTCCAGCCGCACTCCGGCTCCCAGGCTAACTTTGCCGTCTACACCGCGCTGCTGCAGCCGGGCGACACCGTGCTCGGTATGAACCTGGCGCAGGGCGGCCACCTGACTCACGGCTCCCCGGTTAACTTCTCCGGCAAACTGTACAACATCATCCCTTACGGTATTGATGAGTCCGGCAAAATTGACTACGACGACATGGCGAAGCAGGCTCAGGAACACAAACCGAAGATGATCATCGGTGGTTTCTCCGCTTACTCCGGTATCGTTGACTGGGCAAAAATGCGTGAAATCGCTGACAGCATCGGCGCTTACCTGTTCGTCGATATGGCGCACGTGGCAGGCCTGATTGCCGCTGGCGTATACCCGAACCCGGTTCCGCATGCTCACGTCGTGACCACCACCACCCACAAAACCCTGGCGGGTCCGCGCGGCGGCCTGATCCTGGCGAAAGGCGGTAGCGAAGAGCTGTATAAGAAGCTGAACTCTGCGGTATTCCCAAGCGCGCAGGGCGGCCCGCTGATGCACGTTATCGCGGCGAAAGCGGTGGCGCTGAAAGAAGCGATGGAGCCAGAGTTTAAAGTTTACCAGCAGCAGGTTGCGAAAAACGCCAAAGCAATGGTGGAAGTGTTCCTGAACCGCGGCTACAAAGTGGTGTCTGGCGGTACTGAGAACCATCTGTTCCTGCTGGACCTGGTGGATAAAAACCTGACCGGTAAAGAAGCTGACGCTGCCCTGGGCCGCGCCAACATCACCGTCAACAAAAACAGCGTGCCGAACGATCCGAAGAGCCCGTTCGTGACCTCCGGTATCCGCATCGGTTCTCCGGCTGTGACTCGTCGCGGCTTTAAAGAAGCGGAAGTCAAAGAGCTGGCTGGCTGGATGTGTGACGTGCTGGACAATATCAATGACGACGCGGTCATTGAGCGCGTGAAAGGTAAAGTGCTGGATATCTGCGCCCGCTTCCCGGTATATGCGTAAGCGTTAGCGTTGACATCAAAAAGGCCGCTTATGCGGCCTTTTTTGCATCTGCAGATTAGCGGCGGTCGAGGGAGATCGCCCCGGGGCCGGTTACCGCTAGCAGCAGGAAGGCGCCGGCGATGCTGACGTTTTTCCAGAAGTTAATCATGTTCGGCAATACCGCATCGCCAGTCATATCCCAGTAGTGATGGCCAATCACCGCCGTGCCGAGGGTGTAGAAGATAAAGATGACCGCCAGCGGGCGGGTGAAAAAGCCCAGCACAATTAAAATCGCGGCAGGCACTTCCATAATGACGGCGATAATCGCCGCCAGGGTCGGCATCGGCGCGCCGGAGGCGGCCATGTATTGCACCGTACCGCTAAAGCCCAGCAGTTTGGGGTAGCCAAAAAGTAGAAACAGAACCACCACGGCGATGCGGGCGATGAGCAGTAGCAGAGAGCGGGATGCGCCAAAATCAAAATAGCGGAGTGTGTTCATAATCAGCTCGTTATGAGAGACGTGTGATTTAAACGTAATACACAAAGTTGCCAGCCGCCATAGCAGGAAAATAATAATGTCGCGCTTCGTTTCATCAGGATTTCGCCGTATCGTTGGTCGCACTTTGATGCCCGGTTATCGGATTTTATTTAATACAACCGGTGACGGAGTGGGGAGTGCTCCGTGATGCGCGTCACGATTTAAAGACAAATGTACTCAACTTCCATATAGAGAGTGAGACACAGGTTTACTCACGATGGGGTTTATCGCCAGACTATCGCCACCATTCGGGAGGAAATCATGGTCTTGCACTCCACGCGCTGGCTGGCGCTCAGTTATTTCACCTACTTTTTTAGCTACGGTATTTTTCTGCCCTTCTGGAGCGTCTGGCTGGCCGGAATCGGGCTGACTCCGGAAACCATCGGCCTGTTGCTTGGCGCTGGCCTGGTGGCTCGTTTTCTTGGAAGCCTGCTGATTGCCCCGCGGGTCAGCGATCCCTCCCGGCTCATTGCCGCGTTGCGCGTGCTGGCCCTGTTAACCTTACTTTTCGCGCTGGCCTTCTGGGTCGGCAGTCACGTGGCATGGCTGCTGGCGGTCATTATCGGCTTCAACCTGTTCTTTTCGCCGCTGGTGCCGCTGACGGATGCCCTGGCCAATACCTGGCAAAAGCAGATCACCATGGACTATGGCCGGGTGCGGCTATGGGGCTCCATTGCCTTTGTCATCGGTTCGGCGCTGACCGGCAAGCTGGTCAGCCTGTTTGATTATCGGGCGATCCTGCTGATGTTAAGCCTGGGTGTCGCCTCGATGCTGCTGGGTATGCTGCTTAAGCCGTCGGTGATGCCCCACGGGGAGTCGCGCCAGCAGCAGGGAGCAGGACTGACGGCCTGGCTGACGCTGGTACGCCAGAGCTGGCGCTTTCTCGCCTGCGTTTGTCTGCTGCAGGGGGCGCACGCCGCCTACTATGGCTTTAGCGCCATCTACTGGCAGCAGGCCGGCTATTCGGCCTCGGCGGTCGGTTATCTGTGGTCGTTAGGCGTGGTGGCGGAAGTAGTGATCTTCGCGCTGAGTAAAAAGGTGTTCCGCCGCTTCAGCGCGCGGGATCTGCTGCTGCTCTCTGCCCTGTGCGGGCTGGTTCGCTGGACGCTGATGGGCTGGACCACAGCGCTGCCGGGGCTTATCCTCGCGCAGATCCTTCACTGCGGGACCTTTACGGTGTGTCATCTGGCGGCGATGCGCTATATCGCCGCCCGCCAGGGCAGCGAAGTGATCCGCCTGCAGGCCGTCTACTCCGCGGTGGCGATGGGCGGGAGTATCGCCATTATGACCGTCTTCGCCGGCTTCCTCTACCAGCACCTGCACCAGGGCGTGTTCTGGGTAATGGCGCTGCTGACCATCCCGGCGTTGGCTATTCGGCCAAAAACGGTGGCGGCCTAGTCCTCGAGCATCGCGCAGATATGCTGCTGCTGGCGTTCGGTGAAGCAGTTCTCCGCGTGGATCAGCGGCGGTGAAAACAGCGGCAGCGCCGTCGCATAGGGAGTGACGATAAGCGTCACCCCTTTGGGCGCGCCTTCCTTCTGAAAGCGCTCTACGCTCTGGTATTTGATATTCAGCGGCAGCAGCGTCAGTTCGCGCAGCTGCTGCTCCAGGGCCGCTTCCATATCCGGATTATCATCGGTCAGCAGCAGAACCTGCTTCTCGTGCAGGTCGCTTTTCTGCATCAGCCAGGCGCCAAAGATCACCGCGATTAAGCTGGTCTCTTCCTCATTAAAACGGACGTGCCAGGCCTCCTCGAATTCGCTCAATGCCGCCTGGGTGGTGCGTAGTAAACGAGGATAGAGCCGGCTCACTTCCTCCGTGAGCGTGCTGTCGATGCCGATGGCAAACACGCTGCGGATCAATGCCTGCGACAAGTGAATATAAAGCTGGTCGCTCAGCCCCTGCTCGTCACTGAACGACCTGCCGGCGAGCATCTGGAAGCGGTGGATCAGGCCGGAAATAGCCAGCCGCAGGCGTCGATCCTGCGGGTGACCATCGCGAAGCGGATCGGGGGTTTTGAGCATCATAAACAGCAGCGAGAGGAAAAAAGGCTCTCCGACATGCGGCGGAGCGCCGACCCGGCGCTGCCAGTGGCGGACAATCTCCTTCGCCAGAGTGAACTCGGCGGCGGTCTGCGCCCAGCGTTGCTGTTCATCATTGAAGTCGGGTGAATAGCCCCGGTGATGCTCAAGCAGGCAGTACTGCAGGTACAGGCGCAGAAACTGGACGTCCCGGCAGTCGAACTGGCGATTGAGCGCTCGCGCGCAACGGTTCACCAGCGCCTGCAGGTTGGTATCATCGTACAAGGTACGGGCGATGCCTTCCTGTTTAAGCTGCGTTTTCAGCGCCGGGGTAAAATGATGGTTAACGAACTGCGGGCACAGGCGCAGCCCCCGCCGCAGCGCATGCAGCAGGCATAAACGTTGGTCGAGCGCGGCGCCTTCAATCCGATAGCTGCCGTCCACCTGTGACCGAAGGGTCAGGCGGTGGTAACGCTGAATTTCGCGTCCGGTCTCCTCGATATCCTGCCGGGCCGTGGTCTCATCAACGAGGTTGATTCTGCCAAGCCGTTCAGTCGTTACCGACTGTCCGGGCAGATAAAACATCAGGAGCACCTGGCTACGGCGCTGTGGACTGGAAAGCGCAGATGGTGGTTCAATGACGGTCATCATCTGGTAAGTTCCAGTTAGGGTTTCCGCTAAGGATAGACAATGACGGCGGCGGGGGCAGGGAAGTGCGCCCGCTTTAGCTCAGGATTGCTGGCGAAGTTCACAGAATTTTTCACGTGAGGAACAGATGAACAGAGTGAAACAATGCACCAGCGCGGCGTTTTTCATGGTTTTATCATGGACAGCCGCTGCGCATCCGCATAGCTTCATCAGTTTGCAGAGCGAGCCGGTGGTCAAAGACGGCCTGCTGAGCGCCTTTAAAATGCGCTGGACAATGGATGAAATAACCTCCTCGGATCTGCTTTACGACGCCGGAAACGCTAAACCGGGTAGCGAAGTATGGAAAAAACTGGCGGCGGAGGTGATGGCCAACGTGCTCGGCCAGCACTATTTCAGCGAGCTGTGGCACAACGGCCAGCGGGTGAAATTTGACAATCGCCCCGACGGCTACGGTCTTGAGCGCGACGGCCTGCAGGCGGTACTGACCTTTACCCTGCCGCTGGCGACGCCGCAACCCGTTGCCGGGCAGACGTTTACCTTTTCCACTTTCGATCCGACCTACTATGTCGATATGTTTTATGACAAAGATAGCGATTTTTCCCTGCCCGCCGCGCTGCAGGCCGTCTGTAAGGCAACGGTGATGACGCCAAAACCGAATGACAAAATGCTCTCATACGCCCAGTCGCTGGATAAAGCGGATGCGCCGCCTGAGGATATGGCGCTGGGCAGCTATTTTGCCCAGAAGGTGACGCTGACATGTCAGTAATTTTTACCCCTCGCGCGCGAACTTCGCGCTGGAAAGCGCTGTGGCCGCTGGCGCTGCTGCTGGCCGTGAGCGTAACGGGCGGCATCTGGCTGTGGCTGGCCTGGCCGCAGG
>ERZ791753.1775-NODE-1775-length-12701-cov-2.642496_pt1 | contig 12701 bp, 9 predicted proteins | sample MGYA00509951_ERZ791753 | MGnify/ENA primary metagenome ERZ791753 (study PRJEB30046, sample SAMN00792026) | human gut metagenome | study: EMG produced TPA metagenomics assembly of the A metagenome-wide association study of gut microbiota in type 2... | reverse complement strand
TGAAAATCGAAACGAAGAGCATTCCCATTTAAAGGAGGATAATGATAACACTGCCGCCGGAAACATCACAAGTCAAAGCGAGGAACGCATTCAGTCTAAAGAAGATAAAGGGAAAGAGCTTCTTCAAGAGAAAACCCTAGATATCGAGAATCGAAACGAAGAGCATTCCCATTTAAAAGAGGATAATGATAACACTGCCGCCGGAAACATCACAAGCCAAAGTGAGGAACGCATTCATTCTAAAGAAGATAAAGGGACAGAGCATCTTCAAGAGAAACCTCTAGATATTGAAAATCGAAACGAAGAGCATTCCCATTTAAAGGAGGATAATGATAACACTGCCACCGGAAACATCACAAGTCAAAGCGAGGAGCGCATTCATGCTAAAGAAGATGGCGCAACAACGAAAGCGTTTCTTTGGAAGAATCCTCTCGATATAGAAATCCGGAGTGGGGAACGCATTCATCTGAAAGGAGATAACGGTTCGGGAAAAACAACGCTTCTGAAACTGTTCATTGGTGAGCTACCACCGAGCACCGGGAAGATAATCAAAGCGGACTTTTCGTTTGTCTACCTCGACCAAGAGTACAGCAAAGTGAAAACCTCCCGAACGCTACTGGAACTGGCACAAATGTACAATCATCGCTCTCTCCCGGACCACGAATTAAAGTTGCGACTCCACAGAGCCCTGTTTCCTAAAGAGATGTGGGATAAGCCCTGCCATGTGTTAAGCGGAGGTGAGAGAATGAGGCTATACCTCTGCTGCCTGATGATTTCCAATCAGATTCCCGACGTATTTATTCTGGACGAACCCACCAATAACCTTGATTTGTTGAGTCTTCAGATTTTAACCTCCACCATCAAGAATTATCGGGGAACCGTATTGATTGTCTCTCACGACCAGCGATTTGTCGAAGAGATTGGCATCACAAGAGTTATGGAGTTATATGCGTATGCGGACAACCAATAACCGTCACCACTATGCAGAGCGAATTATTATAAACCGCAGCGGCTTTTCTTCGCTTATCGCTATCACATTGCAGGTACGCATGTTATCTACCGAATGTTCCCGGTAATGATGGTGATAGAATCCAATTCTTTCTTCCTCTCTCCGGCTTGGCTTCTATCACCACCGGTTACTGAGGCAGAAAGTCTCGATTAATCAACCGTTAAAAGAAACGCTATTCATTGAAACACGATGCGGAAGCGGGTAATTCCCTCCGCATCCGTACGCAAAGAGAAAGTGCAATGATGCTTCGTCAACACCTCACGAATCAGCAACAAACCGATGCCCTGCCCGTTGGGTTTGGTCGAGAAGAAAGGAGTAAACAGTTTCGCCTCATCCTCTTTGGCAATCCCCTTTCCCGTATCGGCAATTTCCAGCGAAGGCGGAGTAGCGGTGGTACGGATAAAGATAGTCCCATCCTCGCCAATGCTTTCTACCGCATTCTTCACAATGTTAATCAGCACCTGTTGAAACAGTACCGAGTCCAACTGTACGGATACCGGTTCATCGACCAGCTCAGTATGAATCTCAATGCGGTGATGGTTGCAGGTAACCTCCATAAATTGCCGGTTGGCACGCACCAATTCGTTCACATCGACCAAAGCGAAAGAAGGTTCGGGTACTTTTACCACATCGGCAAAGTTCGTAATAAACCGACTCATACCGTAACAACGGTCTATACAAACCCGAATCATTTCACACCAATCATCGGTTTCCGACATCCCTTCCAGAGCCGAATCCATGGTATCCAACGTGGAAGTAACACCAGCCACCGTATTATTTACCTCATGGGCAATCATCCGAATCACCTTTTCATACGCTTTCTTTTCGGCCTGCATCACCTCTTCAGTCAGCGGTTCGATAAGATAAAAAGAGTGGCGGAACCCTCTATCCAAGAAAGAGAGGCACGAACATTTATAGATACAGGAATCACTCAGGCGTACCGTTTTGGTCTCATCCACAGCCAATGTCTGCAATTCTGCAGCCAACTCCCAATGCAGTTCACTCAGCGCTTTCCCCTTCATCTGCTCGAACGAGACTCCAAGGAAACGTTCCGAAGCGGGATTCATCGACGAAACCTTCCCGTCTAAATCGAGTATCAGTATTCCCATGGGAGATACATGAAACAGCAAATCGAGAAACTGGTTTTGCTCCCTGATGCGCAGCCGTTCGTTCTTTAATTGGTCCATCATTCTATTGAATATCTGCACAATCTTATCCACATCATACTGCCCTACCAAACTCAGGCGCGAACTGAAATCCTGTTCTTTCAACAGCAGCATACCGATATCTATCGAACGAAGCAGCTTCACTATCTTCTTATAAAACAGTACGAGACAAGCCAATGTAACCAGCCATAGAATGGGCAGCACAATGTAAAGAGTCGAATCGGACAATCCGAAATTCCAACGGGCTGCTATAAAATTAACTGTTATCAGCAGTACAAACAGGATAAAATAGGTACGGATACGCATAAAACGGCCTCCTTTTAAAATTGAATGTGATACTTCTCCATACGCCGGTATAACGCCGCCCGGCTCAGTCCCAACTGCAAAGCTGCCTGCGACACATTATTTCCATGTTGCCGGAGCGCTTGCAAGATGGTTTGTTTCTCCATCTCCTCCAAGGTCAGTCCCGAGGTGACTTCCGAAGCCACCGGCAAAGAAGCCGACGGATGATAATTAGCCTCAAAGTCGGCGGCAGTAAGCACTCTATGGGTTGAAACCAGCAACGTGCGTTCCACCAGATTCTTCAATTCACGGATATTTCCCGGATAAGGCAACTGCTGCAAGTAATCCATCGCTTCGGAAGAGATGTCCACCGCAGGCAGCCCGTTCTCTCCGGCTTGCATCCGCGCAAAATGTTGCACCAGCAAAGGAATGTCCTCACGCCGTTCGCGCAAAGCAGGCAAATGTATAGTTATCAGGTTTATGCGATAAAAGAGGTCTTCCCGGAAAGTATGTTCATTCACCATCTGCACCAGGTTGCGATTGGTAGCACTCACCACCCGCACATCCACTTTACGCTGACGGCTATCTCCGAGCACTTCAAAAGTCTGGTCCTGCAAGACACGCAACAGCTTCACCTGGCACGACAAGTCCAGCTCTCCGATTTCATCCAAAAAGATAGTCCCCTTATCCGCCATTTCGAAACGTCCTATCCGGTCGGTAAATGCATCGGTAAACGCCCCTTTCTTATGTCCGAACATCTCGCTCTCGAACAGACTCTGCGACACGCCTCCCAAATTGACTTTAACGAAAGGCGAACGGCTACGCGGACTGTTTCGGTGAATCGCCTCCGCTATCAGTTCTTTTCCCGTACCGCTTTCCCCCGTTATCAGCACCGAAGCGTTGGTTCGGGCAATACGGCTGACTATCCGCAAGACGTCCTGCAAAGCTTTCGAGCGACCCACTATCTTTTCAAACCGACAATCTCCTTCCACCAAGCTCTCCTCCTTTTCTTCCGTGCCACTCAGTTCGATAGCCGTTTGCACTGTTTTCAGAAGCGCCAAGTTATTCCACGGTTTGGTTACGAAATCGAATGCACCGGCTTGCATGCCCTGCACAGCCAGCTGAATACTTCCCCAAGCCGTAATCAGTATCACCGGCACCTGCGGCTGGAAGATTTTCACTTGCCTGAGCAACACCAACCCCTCTTCACCCGTGGTAGAAAGAGAGAAGTTCATATCCATCAATATAACATCCGGCGAAGTAGCGCGCACACTCCGCAACGCCTCCTCCGGACCCGATACCGCTTCCACCTCATAACCGGCACGCTTCAACAAAAAGCCAAGCGACGAACGGATGGAACTATCATCATCAATAACAAGTATTCTATATTTCTTTTCCATAAACACGACAAAAGTAATCATTAAATAAGAAGAATAAAAAATCTTTTAACCAGAATTGTCCTCACACAAACCAAACGAAGGCGAAGCCGAGTGTAACAAAGAGTCCAACAAAGAAAGTCCACCTCCGCCATAGTGCAAAAAGCCGTAAAGAAATAAAGACTTTTCCCCGTGAAGAACGGCAAACCGTTCAAACGATGGCGAAGCCGAGAGCATCAAAGAGCCCAACAAAGAAAGCCCACTTCCGCCATAGTGTAAAAAGCCGTAAAGAAATAAAGACTTTTCCCCGTGAAGAACGGCAAACCGTTCAAACGATGGCGAAGCCGAGAGCGTTTTTGCCGTTTAGGGAAAAAGACTTTATTTCAGGCTTTTGGAACGTAGGCGGCGAATTTTCTTTTTGTTTCGTTTTTCTTTTGTTCGAGCAAAAGAAAAATGAAAAATCACCGAACCACCCTCTCAAAATCCTCCTTCAGCTCCTGTTTCCGTTCATAATCCCACAACGTCAAACTACGAATCTGGTAAAGATAATACCAATAATTATACAACTCCGAAATGCGAGTCTGCCGCGCCTCATCCTTCGACGACTGCGCATCGTTTAAGTCGAGCATACTAATCTGTCCAATCATAAACGCCTGTACATTTGCATTGTAGCGCCTGCGTGCTATCGAGTCGGCCTCATTGGCTATACCCAGCTGAGCAGCCTGATTATTAAAATGCTCCACCAATAAAAAGAGGTCCTGATTAAAATCCATCTGCTCCTGCTTTATCTTGGCACAGACCGTTTCCCTCTCGCTCTCGGCAACCCGCACTTTGCCCCGGCGTTTACCCCAATCCAAAATAGGAATCTTTACTCCCACTTCCACCACCTGATTGTTGCCCCACTGCGACGAATGGTAGACACTGCGGAACTGCTTGTCCTGTCCGGTTAAACCCAACGAAGCGTACAAATCTATTTTACGTAAATTACCTTTCGCCTCTGCTACGGCATAATCCGCTTCCAGCTGCCGACGACGTATATTCTGCGAGAAGGAATGATTCTGTAACGCCTTCTCCAGCACATCCCCATAAGAGACCTCCACGTCCGGCACCGTTTCCGGAAGCACCGGTTCAATCTCCGTCCCCTCGTCCAGCCCCAAGAAAGCACGAAGCTGGAACATTTTTGCCTTCAGGTTACTCTCATTGTCAGTCATCGCCGCCTTTGCTTTTAACACGGAGAGACGCAGTTGCAACCAATCATTCTGGGAAATCTGTCCAATGCTACGTTTTGAGTCCGCAATCGTATACAGCTTCTCTGTATTCTGTAAGTTCTGTTTGGCAATGTTCAACTGCTCTCTGGCCAACAACAATTCGAAGAAATAGGTCAAAGACTTCATCGTGACCTCTTCCGTAGCCGACAGAAACTCAGCCTTCGCCTCCCGGTAACGTACCGGAGCTATCCGTCTCTGCCATTTCAGGCTATTCACCCCGAAAAGAGGCTGTGTAAAGGTAATGGAAAGCGGAATATTCATAAACTGTTTTTGTTTGTCGGCATCCAGCTGGCGGATGTACGAAAGCGAAGTAGTCAGCGAAAGCGTACCACCCGTTAACCATACATTCTGGTTGACGGAAAGCTCCCCGTCCAACTCCATGTTATTGTTTTTGACAAACGTATACGACCCGTCACTTTGTTGGTAACGACTGTAATTCTTGTTGTAAGCAGGCAATGTTCCGGTAAACGACACCTCCGGCAACAAGTCCGCCCGATACGTGTGATACTCCCAATACGCCGCTTTCAATTCATTGAGCGCTACAGCAGCCTCCACACTTTGTTTTCTCGCCAATGCAATTACCTCTTCGAGCGAAAGCATACGCTGACTGAAGGCAGGCAATACACCCACGCATCCTAAACAGATAGCAGCGCAAAGTTGTTTTATTTTCCTATTATGATACATCCGTTTCATTTTGTTCTGTCATTCAAAAGTTTATCTAACTGCCGCATTATTCATAATGCAACGCATCCACCGGATTGATACGAGACGCCTGACGGGCAGGATACCATATCCCGGCAATAATGAGAAGCGCCAACAATAAGGTGACCATCACAGAAATCAGTAAAAAGAAAAGAAAGTCGGGCAAAGGCAGTGCATAGTCCGTGAAACCGAAAAGAGAGCTCCGTAGCAAAAACAATAGAATGATTCCCGGTAGCCATGCCGAAGCAAACAGCGCCAACCCTTCGCCTACCATTTCCCATTGCACCTGTCTACGGGAAGCGCCGAGCGCCATGCGAAGCCCTATCTCCGCCCGACGCGCTTCCGTACGGAACCAAAACGTACCGATAACACCCAGGAAAGCGCAAAATAAAAAGAATCCGCCAAAGAGATAGGCAAACGTGTAATAGAAATCGATTCCCGCCATATTAATCACCTGTTTTCGGAAAACCGGCATCGGTGTGATAGTGGTAACCATACTATTCCCCACTTGTAAGCGTCCCTTCATCTCTTTATAAAAGCGGTCGAGAAAATCGTGGTCGGCTTCCGGACGCACGCGGAAAAACAATTGCGCCCCTTCACCTCTTGATTTAAGGAAACGCTCTTCATTTATTAACTTCCGCATAAATGGCTCTTCATTGCTAAAGTACTCGCAACGACCAATCTCACTCGTTACCGCAATACCGAGCTTATCATCCTTCCCTTTCTCATCTGTACGGATATACCCCTTTACCGCTCCACCGGGAAAGATTTTATCCATAATGGAACGGGAAACCAAATAAGTTTCAGGAACGGCCTCCGCTCTAAGGTTTATCCGATTGTCCACCGGACAATAACGGAACACGGACACGACATCAGGAGTCATCTTTCCCGAGCTTCCATGCGCCGATAAGGTATCATGATAAGCCATCCTTCCCGAATTAGATACGGTATAAGGAAAAGCTAATTCATCTGTAAATCCGGCAGCTTCTACCCCGGCATAACGACGGATACGGTCTGCCAGTTCACGCAATTCTTCTTCTACCTTCGAATCTGCACGGTAGCCGTTTGTATCCTCCTCCTGATGAGCAATATAGACCCTGTAAACATGCTGTATATCAAAGCCTTTATCCATCCAATTGCGATAGCTTAATTGTATCAGAAGAGAAGTAATGACCCACAAACAGATGAACGAAACAAACAGTTCCGCTCCTATCCATAAATTGGATTTCCATTGGGTAGCAATTGTTCTAAAAAGATGTAACAACATAAGGCTTACTTTCTATTTAAGGCTTCTACGATGGGTTTGCGGGTGTAACGCCATGCCGGTAACAACGTAGAAATCAGGTTTAACACAAAACAGAGAATCAATACATAACAAACCGTAGAGACATCGACCACATGCCAAAAGCTTAACGACGAGACCTCTTCAAGACCTGCACCTAAAGCAAAATTATCCAAGCTAAATAGTAGCGATGCACGTACACATTGGAACAATCCCGCCGAAAGAAACAATCCTAAAACACCACCCAACAGCATTTGGAAGAAATTCTCCAGCAACATTTGAAACATCAAACTTCCGGTAGAAGCTCCAAACGCTTTTCGTATGCCGATTTCCTCGCCTCGCTTTTTCATACGTGCCACTATCAACCCTGCCAGGTTCAATGCCGGCACAATCAACAGTATCCCTAAAATGATTAGAACTACGTACAATCTTTGGGTAGCAAGTTCTTCTCCTTCATCCGTATTGCCCATTCTCAGAGTAACTTCCAAAGCTGTACTGGGTTGCTCTTTCAACGAAAAGAACCATGTCACATTCGGCTTGTTCATCAGTTCTATCTGATGGTCCAACTCCTGCCTCAGTTTCGCTTCATCTTTAGTGGAACGTAATAAAAAATAGAGAGACATTTGTCCCAAAGGAACCTCATCCGTTCCCCAGTCCTCCATAGAATTTGGTGTTGTGGTATAAGGATAATAAATGCGGGCGGCCGAATTGGACAGATAAGAAGGCACATCCTCTATCACTCCACATATCTTATATTCTTTCCAGTCGATGCTCAAGGAACGACCCTCCACATTGACCTCTCCAAACAAGCGCCGCGCGGTACTTTCATCAATAACCACCCGTTGCATCTTCCCTTTTACTTCCGCTTCGTTGAAGGCTCTTCCGCAAAGGAAACGCATGGAATGAACCTTCCAGAATCCGGCATCTGTAAAAATGGAAGAAAGCACCTCATTCCGTTGTGTACGTTCGCTATACACCACACTCGATATTCTGCCTACCATGGTTACAGCTTCGGGAGTTTTTAGGTGATAGAACCATTTTTCCACCATTTTGGCATTCAAGAAAGAACAGCAATAATCTGACGTTTTTTGATGCCTTAAAGCATATCCTTTCGTTACATACAGCATCCTGTCCCGCTTGTTTTCCACGCCGATATTTCCGGTTTTAATATGGTACGCCATCAGAATAAGCATCACCATGGTAATGCTGAGTGCCGTGCCCACTATATAGACCACGCTGAAAAACTTATTCTCTTTCAGCAAGTATCTGATTTGTTTTAAATATACTTTCCACATGTCAATGAAGAATTAAGTATGAACAATAACGATTCTCTTTTCAACTATCTATTCGTAATGCAGCGCATCTACCGGATTGATACGTGAAGCCTGACGGGCAGGATACCATGTTCCGACAAGGATAAGCAGCACCATGACAAACGTAGAAAACAAAATACTCCATAACAAATACGCCACATTATCCGAATCAAACGGCACCACAAATGCCGAAGAGAGCGACTCCCGGAAGAGATAGACCACCACCAGCGCAGGTATCCATACCAAAGCAAACAGCAACAGTCCTTCCCCCATCATCAACTGGAAGACTTTTTTCCGGTCGGAACCTGCCGCCATGCGTAGCCCTACTTCCGCCGTACGGCTCTGTGCACGGAACCAGAATGTACTGATAACTCCGAGAAAAGCACACAACAGAAAGAAAGAAGAAAGAAAATAACTTAACGTATACATGGAATTAATGCCCCATAGACCCAAAAGCTCTTCCCGAATAGCAGACATCGAAGCCAGATTGGTCACCATACTATTTCCTACCGACAACTGGGAGCGCATATCCTTCAAGAAACGGTTTACAAAGTCGTGGTCAGCTTCAGGTGCCACCCGGATAAACATACACACGTTACCTTTCCTCTCTTTTAAAAGTTGAGGTTCTGATACAACTCTCCATCCCATCGGCTCTTCCGAATACTCCATGCGGGCGCACTCTGTGGTAACCCCTACGGCTATCACCTTTTCTTCGTTTCCCTGCCGTGCGGTTATTTCTCCCTTCGCCACGTCGCTACCAAACAACTTCTTCATCACGGAACGGGAAACCAACCAATGCCCTTGCTCTGCTTCCTTGCGCAAATCAATATGCTTGCCGGCCGGCTGATACTTAAACACCGAAACAATCTCGGGGGTAATCTTACCGTATGCTGCAGAAGCTCGAATTGTATCCCGAAAACATTGTACTCCACTATAGTCACCCGTATAAGGACGACCTGTATTATTAGAGATTCCAACGACCTCCACTCCCGGATAGCGACGTATCCGTTCAGCCAGTATACGAATCTCTTCTTTCCTATCCGAATCCGAATCAAAAGAGGTTGAAACCTTCGATTCCAAACCGATAGAAACTTCATACACATGATTGATGTCGAAACCTAAATCACGGAAACGGTCATGGAACAGACGGATTAATCCGGTAAAGACAAAACAGATACAGACAAAGGAAATAAACAGTTCTGCCATAATCCAGAGATTGGACTTCCACTGATTGAATATCAATTTCAATAAATGCGTAAACATAAGCTACTTTCTATTTAAGGCTTCTACAATAGGCATCCGGGCATAGCGCCAGGCTGGAAGCAAGGTAGAAATCAGGTTTAACAAAAAACAAATGAGCACCACATAAACAATGGTAATAGGACTTATGACATGCCAGAACTCAACATAGGAAGAGGTTGTACTGGTCTGTGTATACAAAATCATAAAATCATGAGGCAGCAGCTCAGTGCGAAGCCACTGAAAGATACCGTACGCCCCTACTATACCTAACACGCCACCAATAAGCATCTGAACCAGATTCTCCAGGAACATCTGCCCTACCAGATGGGAAGTAGAAGCTCCGAAGGCCTTGCGTATGCCTATTTCATCGCCCCGCTTCTTCATCCGCGAAACAATCAGTCCGGACAGATTCAAAGCCGGCACAAGAAGCAATAAAAGCAGCAAGATACAGGTACTTGTCATTTTCTTCTGTATTTCCTTTCTATCCGAATCATTTCCTCCTTTGAAACTGCCTTCCCATGCCGTATAAGGCTGGTCTTTCAATGAAAAATAAGACTTCTTATTCGGACGGTTCATTTCCGCCACCTGATGCTGCAACTCCTGCGTAATCTTTTCCCTGTCGGCCGTAGAACGTTGTAGGATATAGAAACGCATCGGACCGAGAGCCACCTCTTTTGTTCCCCATTTCCAGATATTCTGGTCGGTAGTGGTATAGGGATACCAAACATGCGAATAGGCTTCAGTAAGATAAGAAGGTACATCCTCCACCACTCCGCAAACCTGATAATCTTTTCCGTTTAGCAGAAGTATCCGCCCTATTACGTCCGTTGCTCCGAACAAATTCCGCGCCGTGCTCTCATCGACCACTATTTTTCGTACTTTCCCCTCCACGTCTACATTGCTGAAGCCCTGCCCGGAAAGGAAGCGGAAAGAGAACAACTTCCAATATCCGGCATCCGTATAAGTGGCAACAATGTTCTTATACAGTTTTTCCCGCTCGTTGTATATAACATCCGTAGCCTTTCCCACCATCGACACGGCTTCCGGCGTTTTCAGATGATAAAAGTAATCCTCCACCATCTTGGCATCCAAATTGTAAGAAGACAGTCCATCCCCATCTTTATACAGTTGATAGCCTCTTGTTATATAAAGCATCCGGTCGCGTTTATTCTCCACACCGAGGTTAGCTGTCTGCAAGTGGTAAATAATCAGAATAAGCATCACCATGATGATACTCAATGCCGTACCCACTATATAGACCACACTGAAGAACTTATTCTCCTTCAGCAGGTATCTGATTTGTTTTAAATAGATTTTCCACATCTTCCAACCCTCACTCTTCATTTAATTAATCTGGTGACCATCGAAGAAACGGATAATGCGTGAGGTTTGACGGGCCTGTTCCTCATTATGGGTTACCATCACAATGGTCCGGTTGTCTTCCTTATTCAATTGATGCAGAATGTTCATCACCTCTGCTCCCATACTTGAATCCAAGTTTCCGGTAGGCTCATCGGCCAGAATGATTTTCGGATTACCGATGATGGCACGCGCAATGGCTACACGCTGGCACTGTCCGCCTGAAAGCTGACTCGGATAGTGTTTCATCCGGTGACTCAGTCCTACCCGGGAAAGCACCTCTTCGGCCAATTTACGGCGTTCTTTCGAAGAGACATGGCGGTAGAAGAGAGGCAACTCCACATTATCGAGTACATTTAAAGAAGGTATCAAATGAAAACTCTGGAACACAAAACCCAACGTCCTGTTACGGAATCCGGCAAGCTGCTTATCCTTCAGTCCGAAGGTCGTCTGTCCGGCAATCTCTATACTTCCCTCCGTGGGGGTATCCAGCAATCCAATCAGATTGAGCAAGGTTGACTTTCCACAACCGGAAGGTCCCATAATGCTTACAAACTCTCCCTCTTCTACATGCAGGTTTACATTCTCCAACGCTACGGTTTCCACTTCGTCCGTGCGATATACTTTCGACAAATTGCTAATGTTTATCATCGTTCTAAGTTTTGTAACTCATTAAACGGAGATTTACGGAAGAAGGCTTCTTGCTGACGGCCTACGTTCCGGCTCCCCATGATGAGTCTTGTTTATTTTAAATTGATTTCTTTCTTGTTTTTATAGGTATTCATATCGCTTACCACTACCTGCTCTCCTTCCTGTAACCCGGAAACCACCTCCACATAGTCCCAGTTACAATCGCCCAGGATGACTTCCCTTCGTTCCAGATGTCCGTTCGAAACGACAAACAGCTCATACGTTCCGGCACCTAAATAGTACGATTCGTTGGCTATACGCAACACATCGTTTTTCAGTCCGTACACTACATGTACATCCACTTTCAAACCCGAGCGCAACGCCACATCCTGCACCTCTTTCAGCTGCACGGTAAAATCGATGGTTCCGTCTTTCGAGGTAGGTATCACATGATTCACCACCCCTTCCCAAGCCGTTGTTTCTCCGGCTTTCACTACCGCCCTAGCTCCCTGCGTCACCCGGTCGCTATACGAATCGGCAATGGAGCTTTTTACCTGATAGCGGCTTAAATCGGCCACCGTTACCAGTTGCTCGCCTTTGGAGACCCGCACACCAATCTGGTCGTTCAGAAAAGTAATGACTCCTTTACGCGGAGCATATACCTGCGCTTCCTGAAGTATACGTTTCATCTCGGCCACGCCTTTACGGAAGATACTGAGGTCGAGTTCCTGCACTTGCTCTTCGGCACGCATCACCGACTGTTCATTCTGATATTGCTGGCAAAGTTGTTCGTGCTCCAGTTTAGAGACTTTATAATTCAGTTCCGCCTGACGGACCTTATCCGGTGTGCCGGCTCCCAGGCTGTCCAAAAAGTGTTCGTTTTTCCATTCCACCTCCATGCGGTTGAGCTTCATAGCTGAAACCCGGATTTGCATGGAAAGGTCTTTCAGTTTGGTTTGATTGTTCAGTTTCAGCTGTTGCTGTTTATGAAGGCGCATCTGCTCTTCATCAAGCAATTTATCCAAGTCGGTACGGGCTGTCTGCAAGTCGAGTTTCAGGATAGGTTGGTTCA
>ERZ791753.1763-NODE-1763-length-12755-cov-2.714882_pt1 | contig 12755 bp, 10 predicted proteins | sample MGYA00509951_ERZ791753 | MGnify/ENA primary metagenome ERZ791753 (study PRJEB30046, sample SAMN00792026) | human gut metagenome | study: EMG produced TPA metagenomics assembly of the A metagenome-wide association study of gut microbiota in type 2... | reverse complement strand
CTGTCAGCCCTATGCAACCCGACCAAAGAGTGACCCTCTCTTTGGAAACTCCGCTCAGAGGCTTCCACCCCTAAGAACCCCGAGCAGGAAGTGACCCTCTCCCTGCACCCTCCGATTAAGGCGATGCCCTAATAACCCATTGCGGTTATGAGCGGACAGCGGAAAAATAATTTCATCAACAAATCAAATTCTAAGAAAATGGCAACAAAATCAAGCATACATATCAAGCCTTGCAACACCAAGTCAAGCGAGGCTCATAACCGAAGGACTGCCGAGTATATGCGTAATATCGGTACATCCAAAATCTATATCGTGCCCGAACTCTCTGCCGACAACGAGCAGTGGATAAACCCGAACTTAGGCAACCCAGACCTGCAAACGCACTACGACAACATAAAACGGATGGTAAAGGAAAAGACGGGTCGTGCCATGCAGGAAAAAGAGCGGGAGCGCAAAGGCAAGAACGGAAAAATCATCAAAGTGGCAGGATGCTCACCCATCCGTGAGGGTGTTTTGCTTATCAAACCGGACACCACACTGGCAGATGTGAAGAAATTTGGCGAGGAGTGTCAAAAACGCTGGGGCATCACTCCGCTTCAAATTTTCCTGCACAAGGACGAGGGGCATTGGCTGAGCGGACAGCCTGAAGTGGAGGACAAGGAGAGTTTCCAAGTAGGTGAAAAATGGTTCAAGCCGAACTACCACGCACACATTGTATTCGACTGGATGAACCACGACACGGGAAAGAGCCAAAAGCTCAACGACAATGACATGATGGAAATGCAGACTTTGGCATCTGATATTCTCTCGATGAAACGTGGGCAGTCCAAAGCCGAGACAGGCAAGGAGCATCTGGAGCGTAACGATTTCATCATTGAGAAGCAGAAAGAGGAGATGAGCCGCCTTGATGCCACAAGGCAGTATCGGGAGTATCAGTTGGAAATGACCAATCAGAAAATGCAGGAGGCGGAAAACAGAACCAACTCTCTTATCGAGACTGCCAATCAAAAGGAACGCCAGAGTGAAGACCTTGACAGGGCTATCAAAGAAAAACGCTCCAAACTGAACAGGGAGAAAGGCAGTGAACTTCTTGATGCCGCTGTCGGTTGGGCTACGGGCAAGTCAAAGTCCCTAAAATGCGAAATAGAGGGCTTGCGCCATGAGATTTCCACGCATGAGGATACCATCGAGCAGTTGCAGGGCAGAATCCAAACCATACAGAGCGACCACTACCGTGAACTGATGAAGCTGGAAGCCAAGCACCAGTCCGAACTCAACCGTAAGGAGGCGGCACATACAGAGGAAACGGCGAGGTTCAAAAACCACATTTCGTGGCAGAATCAAATTATCGGCAGTCTCAGTTTCCTCTTGCTCAAAACAAGCGACATCTTCCGCAAGGCGGTAAACGGTATCATCCGTTTGGCAAGGGATTATTACAAGCCTCGTTTCGATGCGGAACAGGTGTCGGACATCAAGAGTGCCCTTAACCTGTTCGGTGACGACAAACAGTCGCACCAAGCTGCTGGGGATTTCCTGTATATCACAGCCACGCAGAAAGGCAAATTGGATAACCGAGAGCAAATCAAAGCCAGGCGGGAAGTGGATAACGTGGTGGAGGGACAGTATGACCAACAGCAAAGGAGGGGGTTTTCAATGAGAAGGTAAATTGTAATTTATTCAAAGCTTGCTATAGTCACATCATCAAATTCATCCATATAATCGATAAGGCGTTCGTTGTGATTACCACGTTTAACTTTCATCTCAATGTTAGCCTCGAAGATTTCACCTTGTGAAGTACGACGGTCACGCAGTTCATAAGAATAGAGTTCGATGCAATCATCCTTTATCTGATCCACTACCCGTTTCACGCTTTCCTTTGTGGAAGCGGTGAAAGTGAGTTGTACCGTGGTAGTACCGAAAGTAGGAATAAAAGAATTCATTACTTCAAGACCGAAAAGCACCATTGCAGTAGCAATGGCGGCTGCAATATACATTCCTGTTCCGCAAGCCAGTCCGATGGCAGCTGTCACCCATAATCCGGCTGCCGTAGTAAGACCACGTACCACATTCTTTTGGAAAATAATGGTTCCGGCTCCAAGAAAGCCAATGCCAGATACCACTTGTGCCGCTACTCGTGATGAATCTTTCAAATCAAAACCAAACCCATATTGTGACACAACACAAAAGAGGGCACTACCCAATGCCACAAGAAAATGTGTACGGAAACCGGCCTCTTTTGAACGGTATTCCCGTTCTATTCCAATGACTCCTCCCAGTAAAAGAGCCACAAAAAGCCTGAGTGTTATTTCTAAAATCATATTCATTACCTATGTGTTTTAAAGTTTTTATTAAAAATAGTATCCCATATTTATGTTGAGTCGAACATTGGTCGCATTATCAGAACTTTGTGCAAAAGCGTTGTTCCAATCGTTTCCTATCCATGCGTGGTTGTGCCCGACAGCATAATCAACATAGACAAACACCGGTCCCATTGAAAGTGAACAGCCAGTCACGTTCTGAAAACTGTCTGTATATCCTCTAACACGTTTATGCAATAAACTGAAATCATTGTAAAGGCATATCTCATCCAGAAAACCCTTTCGGATAGGAATGTGATAAGCCAATGCCACAGAATAAATGTCCGCTTTGGATGCCACTTGGTAAGTTGCCCCAAAAGCCGCCATAGTGACTTGATGACGGGTATCCGTTGCTTCGCCCGTCAGGTGGATGTTGTAGGTGGCGCACTGCGCTTTGAAATTCCAACGCTTGTAATCAAGCACATAATGCAGTGTGGCAGCCCATCGGTGCCCCATTGACCCACTGTTGAGATTATAGACTCCACCCGCCAAAATGGAAGCACCCGCTTGATGTTTCCATTTATTCCCCCAACGGTAAGCGGCATGAATGTTACCTTGATTCACCTCTTTATGGTCTCCTGCAATGTCGTATGAATATCGGTCGGCTGTCAGTTCGGATTTGTCTCCGAAGTCTGTCAATCCTGAATTTTTGAAGAAAGCAGCCTGCACTTCCCATTGCCGGTTACGGAAAATGTATTTCAACCCCATATCTGCATCGTCTTCCAGTCCCACATAATATTGGATATTGAAAAAATAGTTGTTTGCCGTATAGGGCAAAATGCCGAACGGCACCGTGACAAGCCCCATTTGTAGTTGGTGGTTTTCATTAAACTGATACCCTAACCAACCTTGTCTCAACATTCCTCCTCCCGAAGAAGAAGGATAAAAACGATAGTCGGCTGAAAGTAGGAATTTACGGCAGGAAGCATCTACATTCAACCGAAATACATCAAACCCGAAATCTCCGCCACGTTTTCGGCACCCCGATTTCCAGTCCGAATAATTGTAATTGAAGCGAAGTGCTCCACCTATTTTAAATGCAGGTTTCTCTTTTGTACTGCTATCGGGAGCTTTTGCCTCGACTGGGATTATCCATCCGGCCATCAAAATAGCCATCAATAAATATATCTTTTTTTTCATCTACACTCTTAATCTTCGGTAATCGTATTTATACATTTTCGTTTCCTTGTCTTTGGGTATCCAACTGTCCACTAAAGCTCTGTTTTGTTTTATCCATTCCCTTACAGCTTCGCGTTCCGTTCCCCTTGTCTGCTCAATGGCACTCATCAACGAACTGATCTGCCGGTCTGTAAGATGAATGTTTCCCAATAATTCAGCAGCGAATGGATGTTCCTTGCTGAATCCGGTACGGGCAATCGCGCGGATATGTTCCGAAGTTCCATAGATTTTTTTCGGGTCGTCCAATACTTTGAGTTCGTAACGGTCGAACATCCAATGGGGTGTCCACCCGGTTACTACAATCCATTCCTTCTTTTTAATGGCCTTGTCAAGAAGTGCGGTCATGGCCGGACCGCTTGAAATCATCAACTTATAATCCAGATCGTAAGCAGGTATGGCCGCCTCCGTACATTTCATGATACCCGTGCCTGCATCAATGCCTACAATTTCTTGTTTGAAACGTTCGGTAAACTCCGGCAGTTCCTCTATGCTGTTAATGGGGACATAAGCCGGTACTACAAGACCGATACGGGCACTGTCGAACACTTGCCCCAATATTTCAAATTTTCCTTGATACTTTTCGAAATAGGGCTCATGCGTAACGGGAAGCCAACTGTCAAGAAACACGTCCGTCTTTCCACGCGCAAGTGAGGTAAATATGGGGGCGATGTCCGCATTAAGCAATTCAACTTGAAAACCCTGCTCCACGAGAATTTCACGGGCTAAGTGGGTCACTGCTATACCTTCCGCCCAGTTGGGATAAGCGATGCTTATTTTATTGGGGTTGATGACACACGAAGCCATCAGGAAACTACTGATAATGATTGCAATATATCTGGATGTTTTCATAAATCTATTGTGTTAAATATGATGATTATTTCCTTTGGGCGATGCCCTGAGTAATACGGTCTAAAATAATAGCCAGTATCACAACGGCAATGCCGCCTTCAAAGCCGAGTCCGATTTTCATTTGTGTGATGCCTTTCAGTACCACCTCTCCCAAGCCACCGGCTGAAATCATGGCAGACACCACTACCATGGAAAGTGCCATCATGATAGTCTGGTTAATGCCGGTCAATATGGTGGGTAAGGCCAAAGGCAACTGCACCTTGAAAAGTAATTGGCGGGGAGTAGCCCCGAACGATCGGGCAGCCTCTATTACATTTTTAGGTACTTGCCGTATGCCCAATCCCGTAAGCCGTACCACCGGAGGCATGGCAAAGATGATGGTGGCGAAAGCACCGGGAACCGTACCCAATCCGAAGAACAATACCGCAGGAATCAGATAGACGAAAGCAGGCATGGTCTGCATACAGTCTAGAACGGGACGGAGTATCCGGCTGCAGCGTCCACTTTTTCCCGACCAAATGCCGAGTGGGATTCCTATCAGCAATGCCATGCAAGTGGAGGAGAGCACTAAGGCGAGCGTCTGCATGGTTTCTTCCCAAAATCCCATACCCCATATCAGTAACAGTCCCAAAAGGGTGAAAACACCCATGCCTTTACCTGTTTTCCACCAAGCTAATAAAGCAGTCAGTGGAATAAAAATATAAAACGGGATGGTGTACAATGCCAGTTGAAAACTGTCGATAAAACTTTCTACGCCTACATTCAACGCATCAAAAAATCCCGCACCTTTCTTGGTCAGCCATTCGATGGCTGCTTCTATATAATAACCTATGTCTATCATTGTATATATCGTTATTTTTATTATAAATCAATTGCTTGTTGGATAATGTCGTTTATCTCTTCCTTATCCTTGCCGGTCACTTCCACAATGAGCGATGAAAGTGGAACCACTCCCTCAAATTCACGTTCTTCATTCACCACCCAAATAGGAGAGTTAGTCTTAGTCATCAGCGGAAGGATGTCTTCCACCACCGTGTCTGCGGTAATAGAATGAACCTCGCTCTTTATGACCGAAGCGATGTCTTTCACTTTCGCTTCACGCAACTTCACAAGGTCGCCTAACCGAACCTCGCCTTGCAGAATGCCGTTGGCATCCACTACGGGAAGTACGGTAAGTTTGCGCTCCTTCATTTTGCGTATCAACACCTCTGGCCCCTCCTTTTCCAAGCGAGCTACTACGGGTTTATCCACCATAATTGAAGAAGCGGTGACAATACGGCTGCGGTCCACATTTTCCACGAAGTTCTGCACATATTTATTGGCTGGCTCTGTCAGAATCTCCTCCGATGTCCCAATCTGCTCGATTTCACCATCACGCATGATAGCGATGCGGTCGCCCAACTTAATGGCCTCCTCCAAATCGTGGGTAATGAATACAATGGTTTTCTTCATTTTCGATTGTAAAGCCAGCAGCTCATCCTGCATCTGCACTCGAATCAGTGGGTCGAGAGCAGAGAATGCCTCGTCCATTAACAATACCTCGGGGTCATTTGCCAAAGCGCGTGCCAAACCAACACGTTGTTGCATACCGCCCGACAGTTCGTTTATCATCTGGTTCTCGTAACCATCAAGCCCCACAAGTTTCATGCTATCCAATGCTTTTTGTTCGCGTTCTTCCTTGCCTATACCTTGCAGCTCAAGGCCGAAAGCAATATTCTGCAACACGGTACGGTGGGGCAACAGCCCGAAATGTTGGAAGACCATGGCCAGTTCCTTGCGACGGACAGTACGCAGTTCCTCGTCGGTCATGGTGGCTATATTCTTGCCATTGACCGCAATTGCTCCAAAGGTGGGCTTGTTAAGTCGGTTGATGCAACGTAACAAACTGGATTTTCCACTTCCACTCAGCCCCATAATGACGAATATTTCACCTTCGTTGATGGTAAAGTTGGCACCGTTTACAGCGACAGTACATCCTGTTTCTTTCTTGATTTCCTGTTTGCTCTTTCCTTTCATCAGCATTTTGAACGCTTTGTTCCACTCACGACCGAAAATAAGGTAGAGCTTCATTACTTCTATTTTCTTTTTCTCATTCATAAATAAACCTTTCTTTCATTCGTTAATCTTTTCTCCGTCTGAATACAAAAATGATTTGAATGCCTATCTGTCAAACAAACAGGCACACGGAAATTTTATTGTCATTCCATGTGGAACAACAATCATTTCTTTTTTATTTTTAAAGAAAACAACCGCAATAGGGGCGATACTGATGAGCTTGAACCATGTGAGATAAACGGAACTATTTCCAACAAAGATTTGTCCTAATGATTCTGCCCTCTAAAGGCCTTTGTTGTACGGTATTTTGCAAAGATACGGAAAAATATGCAGTTAAACAAACATTATTGGCAGGCATCTGGGACTTTTACAAGCCCATACATAGTATGGATATTTCCTTAATATTTTTCAACGAATGGCAAAAGATGGCAAATAACCTGTATTTGTCGTTTTTTTCTTGTTTGTCAATCCTTTAAAGGCTAATTTTGCATTTTTATGTTAATTTGCTCTGTTCGTTTCATCATCAGAAAGAGCACAAAACCTATTTCAAAAATGAATATCCGACTGGAACCCAAAGAAATTACAGACGCTTATAGTACACCCATTGTTCAGCAAACCTCCTTTTGGTCAAAGGTAAAAGAACAACTTGGCATAAATTCCTACGCTTTTGATTACAGCGTGCGCAACAGTGACCTTTACACCCATGTAGGAGGTTATGCGCATACACAAGCGGACTTCATCATGTTTTTTCAGTACCTCAATCGTGAGGATTATATCGCTTATCTGCCATACGGTCCCGAGATAGAACCATCGGAAGAAAATCAGGGCGCTTTTCTGGAAGAACTTTCCGAATCGCTCCGTTCTTTCCTGCCCAAGCATTGCATAGCACTGCGTTATGACCTTAATTGGGAAAGCCATTGGTGCAAAACCGATGATTTTGACGAAGCAGGCCGTTGGATAGGACTTCCCAAGAAAGAGTTTCAAGAAATAAAACTCAACTATGGCACTTGCTGCCACAACTTGCGTAAAGCCAACACCAATATTCTGGCGGCCAATACCATCGTACTTGATTTGTTTGCCACAGAAGAGAAGATACTCGCACGGATGAAGCCCAAGACACGCTATAATATCCGGTTAGCATTGAAACGTGGAGTGGAAGTGCGTTCGGTGGGAATTGAAGGATTACGGATTTGGTACAGCCTCTATCAAGAAACTGCTTTTCGCAACGGGCTTCATTTGAACGACATCCAGTATTTCTATTCCATATTTGCTTCAAAGATGGAATGTGACGACCCTAAAGTAAATGTAAAACTGCTCATAGCCTATCATGACAACACTCCGTTGGCAGCGATGTTCCTGGTGCTCTCATCCCATCGGGCTACTTACCTCTATGGGGCTTCTTCGTCAGCTCACCGCAACCTGATGTCCACTTATGCCTTGCAATGGAGGGCTATACAGCTGGCGCGTGAGAACAATTGCTTGGAGTATGATATGTTCGGTATCGCTCCGTATGCCGATACCTCACATCCCATGTACGGGCTTTATAAGTTCAAACATGGTTTTGGCGGAGAAATCTATCATCAGTTGGGATGCTGGGACTATCCGTTAGAAGAGGATAAGTATCAATATTTTACAGCAAAGGAAATGAGTATGCAGGGATACTATTCTTAAAAAGTAAATCTCTGTGCGTATTTTACAAAAGTAGTTTTTAAGCTATACGTAATTTGGGGAACTATACGAAAACTGCTTCTTCAATCAAGAAGTATATACCTTCTCTATTCGGCTAAGTATAGTGAAATTACACTGCGAAATGTCACACTTGGAACCAATGAAGATTTACAAGCAAAAAAATTAAATGACAGAGCACAAGGTTAGAGAAAAATAATAGAACAAATATAGTACCTTTGCAGTGGCTTAGGCAGTGAGCCAAAATAGAAGTGGAATATCGGAAACAAACTGCACCGAAAAAGAAGAAACCGCTCGTATTGACGCCCCAAATGGATTAAAAATCAATAAAAGCGTTAAATCTTCACTCTTTAGAATGTACCCTTAAATGTTATGACCATATTTCTGACTTATTACTTTTAAATTATTGAGTAATAATCGGTTATAAATACAGAAAATAAACAATCGCGTTTTTGAAAGATGTGACAGTTTAGAACAAATAGATTTTCCGGAAGTAAAAGAAATAGCATACAACGCATTCATAAATTGCACTAACTTACAAACAATCAAATTACCCAAAGTAAAAAAACTGGGGAGCCAATGTTTTTTCTATTGCACCCACCTGCAATCGGTAGACTTGCCGGAAATTCTTGAAATAGAAGCCAAAACATTCGGACGATGCGATAGTCTGAAAGAAATACGGCTTCCACGTATTGAAAAAATCGGAAGTGAAGCTTTTTATGAGTGCAAGCATTTAACCAGAATAGAAATGAAGCGCATAGAGGATTTAGACTATAAAAGATGGGGGATTAACATCCCCATGGACACGATAGAAGTAAATGATACCCTTGTGGTTCTTGCCAAAAAAGGACTTTCGATAAAAAGATACAATACTGTACAAATAGAGGATTCGGTATCGGTATTTAAAAAGGGGCCGACAGAGGCTAGAAAAATAAAACTTCCATATACTATTGATAGTATCTGCTCCGAGGCATTCGACAGCATTCCATATATGGAAAAACTGTCAGTATCTTTCTTCAATAAAAAATATTACTCATGGAGAAACGGACTCTATATCCATAACAAGACTCAAATGGCAGGTTATGCTCCCAACTCGGAAAAGGTATATATTATGAGATACGTAGACCACCTTAAACTAGGGAATAATGTAAAGAAACTATACGTCATACCACCTATGAATCTAGGAGGCATTTCAATGGAAAACAAAGAAGATTGCATTGTATATATTCCATACGGATATACTCCCTATTGCAAATACCTGCCCGAATATAAGGACTTCAAAGAAATAGTAGAATTAAGCGGATTCGAAACATTCTATTACAGATTGTCCCACTTAACCACACTTCTTATTCACAGCTACTATATATGGATGGGATGGTACGGATGCGGTCTATTGCTCATTCTGTTACTTTTATCCGCCATACTGCTGTATCGGAAAAAGAAACTGAAACAAGTCCTAACCCAAATTCCATATTATATATTGCTGCTTGTTTTTTGCTGGATTATATATCTTGCTTTAGCCATCAATCTTGAATTCAAGTTCACCAATGGATTTGTACCTGTATTTTTAGCTTTAGGAATTCTACTTTTATGGAGAAATCAACAATCCATTTTTCTTTGGATAAAAAAGAAACGGACAGTAACAGCCCCCAAAAGCATTATAAAAGAAGAACCAAAGCAAGTGATTACAAAAAGAAAGAAATCAACCAAAAGAAAGCGATAACTAAACCAGATAAATTACATGGAAGTATATCAAAACTCTATTTTATAAAAGAACAACTTTTAATCTGAAACTTGATACTCCTATCAGCAATAAAAAGAGGTCCTATTAAACTCCATTTTTGAGTAATAATAGGACTCTTTTGTATTAATTAGTTACAATCTACCACCAGTAAGCATTTTAATTTTGACACTCTCTCATGTGGTTAAAATCATGCGTTATTTCTTTTTTAAAAAGAACGGAAAGAAGCTGTGCCAGTATATAACGTACCGCCAACAGAATTATCTCTCCCGTAAAGTAATGAGCCCATAACGAAGATCTTCTTTACCTTCGTTACACAAAACCACAGTTTCTCCCTCTGGATTAAGCAGTTGAGAATCCCCTGCATAATAGGGTCCGTATGGGTCGTTTCCAGCACAGTTTACCGCTATAATATGGGCATTGTTCTCCATAGCACGCTCTTTTAGCAAACGATTCCAATCTTCCCGGCGGGAAGCGGGCCAGTTAGCAATATAGATGGCAACATCGTATGAACCGTTATTGCGGCTCCATTCCGGAAAGCGCAAATCATAACAAATATAAGTGGCAAACTTCACTCCTTTATATTCAAAAATTAATGGGCTTTCTCCCGGAGAGAAGGCTCCTTTCTTAAAACAGTTATGTTTATCATAATAAAGTACGGTACTATCCGGAAATGCGGCAATCAGACGGTTAAAGAACTTTCCGTCATGAGCATATATAGTGGAACCAATTAGTACAGCATTCTTTTGTATCGCCCAACGCTGCATCGTATTCTCCACTGCATCAAAACGGGCGGCAACATCTTGTTTATTGCTCTTTTCCGACTTTTTCATTTCACAGCCAGAAACAAACAACTCTGGAAAAACGATTAAATCACATGGTTCACAAGTCTTCACTCTTTTATCAAAAGCTTCCAGATTAGCATCCACATCTCCCCAAGCTAAATGAGGTTGCACAAGCGCCACCTTTACCGTTTGTGCTTCAGCTGATAGAACTCCACACATACATAACACGAAGCAGACCACCTTTATCATTTGTTCCATTCCCTAAAATCTTAAAATATTCTGTTTGCAAAAATTCAGTTGACGCATAGAGTTACTTTTGCTTTTTATCTAAAGAAGGGTCTAAATCCGCAGGACGTATTTCTTCTTCCACCTTTATTATAAACGGAATGCACTTCGATATAATGATATCATTATCCTCTATATGATTTCTTAAATCATCATACTCACGAATATCATAATGAACAAACTCATTATCCCGTTTCACTTTCTTTACATCATAATTTTGTTCTATCTCCTCCTGTTCCTCTTTCGTTACAGGGCGATAACCCAACAAAAGTTCTTCTACATTCCATCTGTTGTGTTCTACCTTTGCCAGGAGTTCTACTTTTCCGTCGACCAGTGACCGGACAGAAGGATATAAGCCAGCTTTTCCCTCTTTCTTATACCCCAAAGAACGCAATTTAGTAGGAATGGAATTGGCATGATACATATTAGACCATTGCTTCACTATCTTTTTACACCTTTTCAGTTCATTCCATACCTCATCCAGTTTTTCCTGACCGGGAGACAATTGCCTTTCAGGCTCCTTTTTATAGCATTGGTCGTAAACATAGTTCACCCGTTTAGCATATTCTTCCATCTCCATATCCAAATCAATACAATCGGCCAGCATGCCAAACGGATACAGATTCTTAAAGCGTTGTAACATCTGCTCCTCTTTCTCCAAAGACATACCTGCCAGGTTTTCAATAATGGAAGAAGTTATACGCTGTTGCACCAATACCGGAATGTTCCCCGTCCGTATAGCTTCGGGAAGATACATAGCCGTAGCAATAGAATGATGCGTCAGATTCAAACATATCGCCACAGTCATTAATGTATTTTTATCCTTACTCCATTGTTCCATTAAACTACGGACTTCAGGAGATTCTATAGCTCCCTGCACAAATTGCCATTCAATATCGATAAAATCACCTAAATACCTGTACTTTTCACAAGGAATATATTGTGTATCTTTTCCGGTTTCCGCATCCAGATAAGAATAGTAAGAGACATCGAACAAATGGCAATAAGCCTGTTTAAACACATTCATTTCATGCTTGGCATTTACATCAATAAATGTAATGCGCGTCTTTTTCTTTTTATCCCTGATAAAGTTCGGGAAATGCGCTATATGAGCCGCCTCAACAGCTAATGCCGTACCCATTCTCGACATGCCTACAATGACCAAATGTACATATTTCTCCGAATCATAATCTATCGGTTCATAATCCAAAGGCTTATACTTAATTCTGGCTTTCTCCTTTTCAGTGAGACATTTTCGGGTTACATCTTCCACTTTCAATCCTCTTGCCTGTTCTGACTGATGGCATTCAAACATAGACAAATCATTACCTATCCAGATTTTTTGAGCCCAACTTTCATAAAAATTAAAAGGATGAACATCTATAAACTCTTTCAGTTCCTTGTCTATATCCGAAAACTGGAAAACGGAGTATGTAGATTGATATTCAAAAAGGACATAGCATATCAGTGGTTTCTTCCGCTTCGCCTCTTTACAAAGTTGTCCAATCAATCTCAAACAATCCACATTCATTGAATCATGATAATATTCCACATCATCCAATTCGCCACTGTCTCCCAATATATAGACCCGCTCAGCCTTAGCAATATGCAAACGCTTCAACTCCTCTATTGAGTCTCTCCGGGCATAATTCAATATTACTCTTTTTTCTTCTTTATGTGTCAATTCGGCATATAACTTCATCCGCACATCATTCACCTCTTTGGATGTTTGCACCACTATTTTACAATTTTTATAGCGTTTACACAGTTGGCGTATCAGACAAGGCAGCATCGGGTCTGCCCCAACAATCACAATAT
>ERZ791753.1759-NODE-1759-length-12788-cov-20.656719_pt1 | contig 12788 bp, 14 predicted proteins | sample MGYA00509951_ERZ791753 | MGnify/ENA primary metagenome ERZ791753 (study PRJEB30046, sample SAMN00792026) | human gut metagenome | study: EMG produced TPA metagenomics assembly of the A metagenome-wide association study of gut microbiota in type 2... | reverse complement strand
CTGGCTCATCCGCTTGATGTCATTCAGTCGCTGGATATGTACTTTTCAAGCTGCATGGGGCGGACTGAAAATGTCCCCTCAATGCATAGGCCACGGGAACGGCTTTTTTATAAGGTCGTTTGAAAAATTTTTTTAATTTTTTTCATACGGATAGCAACTGCTGCCTGGGTACACCCCCATCTTCGCGCAAGCTCTTCTTGACCATGTCCCTCAAGTGTGACATAGGTAAGTAATTCCAAGTCCTTTTTGTTTAATTTCATAATGGCGCGAAGTAATCGCGCATCCTCCAATGTGTCAATCCATGCATACCGCAAGGCATATCGCCGCATTGGAACGAGGTGAGCGGCGGCCGACGCTCAATACAATGGAAAAGCTGCTGCGGACGCTGGGCGCGCCGACCGAGTGGCTCATCTATCCGGAGTTTGAAGAACAAAATGCCCGCTTACACGAGATATCCCATTTGGCGGCAACGTTTTCGGACGAGCAGCAGGAATTCCTGCTCGGTATGATGCGCCTGATGCGGAAGCAGAAATTTGAGGGTTAAAAATAGCGGTGTTCGCTGGAACACCGTTATTTTTTCTCTATGTATCGGTGAATTGCATGAAAGACATCTTCTATGAAGATCCGCTCGGCGTCTGTTCCACTTAGTTGGACATCGTTCAGTTCAACAACGCCTTTCAGCAAATAGTCTGCGGATACATGGAATATATTTGCTGTCCGCAGATAAAAATCCAGTGCTGGATGCGCACGACCTGCTTCAACTTGCGAAATCTGCTTTTGTGTACAAAACAATGCCGCTGCCAGATCTTCCTGCGTCATTCCTGCCTGTTGCCGCAATCGCTGAATATTTCGACCAACAAGCTTGTAAAGCCGATCTGTATCCAGATATTCTTCTTTGTATCTCGCCATCTCTGATATTATTTTCCGGTATTCCAGATAGAATGTCAACGCAGCTGTGGAATAATTTATACTTTTCCTGAAATTATTGAATCATCAGTTTGTGAACAGCATTCACACCAATAGCTGCATCTATTTTGTCTTTGAACTGTTCGAATCTATTGTTCGGGACGAACGCGAGGGCTGTACCAGCGAAGCCGCCGCCGTGCACGCGCACTGCGCCGTGGCCGTCCAGCAGCTGCTGGCATAGCGCAATCGTCAGCGCCATGTCCTGATGCTGCACCGCGCCAAGCGGCAATACGTTTTGCAGCAGCGTCCAAGACGCGAGGCCGGACTCGTTGACATAGTGCAAGAACGCATCAAAATTGTCGTTCTTTAGAGCTCGCACCTGCATCTGCACACGGCGGTTTTCGTTGAAGAAATGGATGGCGCGCAGCACCGCGCGGTCGCCGGTTTCCTTGCGGATTTCCGCAATCTTTGCGTAAAACTCCTGCTCATCGACCTCACGGAGGACTTCCTTGCCGAAGAATTTCGCAACTTTCTTCATTTCGATCGGCATTGCCGCATACTCGTCGGTCAGGTCGGCATGATCCGCGCCAGAATCAATGGTGCAGAGGGTATAATCTGAATGTGCAAAGTCGTAATCGACTTTCTCGACGATCGGCGTTTTGGGGTCGTTAAAGTCGATGAACACCAGACCGCCGACGCTCGACGCCATCTGATCCATCAGCCCCGACGGCTTGCCATAATACACGTTCTTAGCGTACTGGCCGATCTGCGCAATTTCAATATCCGAAATCACGTTGTCCGCAAACAGGCCGTTAAGAATCCGGCCAATCAGCACCTCAAACGCCGCCGAGCTGGACAGGCCCGAGCCGGGCAGCACCGTGGACTTGACTTTCGCGTCAAAGCCCGCCAGCTTGTATCCGCGCTGGGCAAACGCCGCCGCCACGCCGCGGATCAGCGCCGCAGTCGTATTCCTTTCAGATTCCTTTGCGTTCAGGTCGCCAAGGTCAATCTCAACCGGCCTATATCCCTCAGAATCGACGCGGATAACGTTCGTGCCGTTGAGCGTCACCTCCGCCGTCGTGGTCATATCGACCGCCGCCGCGATCACGCACCCGTGCTGGTGGTCAGTGTGGTTGCCGCCGATTTCGGTGCGGCCGGGGGCGGAAAAATGATAGATCTTATCCATTCTGAACCTCCGTCAGGAATCGTTTCAGGGCAGTTCTGCCCGTTTCGTTGCATTTATATACGCCCGCACATTCGAGCACCTTGGCAAACACCTGTCCGATCTCATCACGGATGATGTCCTCGCCGTTGTCCGCGTTGAATTCCGGATGGCGGCTCATGAACTCGGCTGCCCAGTCGGCGTGCTTGGCAAGCTCATCGTTTTCGCGCAGATTTTCGCCATTCAGCAGCGCAGTTTTGAGGTCGGCCATCTCTTTTTTCAGCCGTCCCGGCAGAATTGCAAGACCCATGACTTCGATCAGGCCGATGTTCTCCTTCTTGATGTGGTGCAGCTCCTCATGCGGATGATAGAGGCCCATCGGATGTTCTGGTGTGGTAAGGTTGTTGCGCAGCACCAAATCCAATTCGTACTTGCCATTTCTCATTCTGGCAATCGGCGTGATCGTGTTGTGCGGCTCACCGTCGGTTTCCGCAAAGATCATCGCGTCGGGGTCAGAATAGCCGCGCCACTTGGAGAGAATTTTGCCCGCCAGCTCGCAGAGCTGGTTTTTATTTTCAGCGTTCAGGCGCAGCACCGTCATCGGATACTTCACGACGCAGCAGTCCACATCTTCAAAGCCCGGAACCTCGAACGAAAATTCCGACGCTGCTTTCTCCATCGGGAACGTGTGATGTCCGCCCTGGAAATGCTCATGCGCCAGAATGCTGCCGCCCACAATGGGCAGATCGGCATTCGAGCCGAGGAAATAGTGCGGGAACTGCTCCACAAACGAAAACAGCTTGTCAAACGCCGAGCGGTCGATGACCATCGGCGTGTGCTCGGTGTTCATGACGATGGCGTGTTCGTTGTAGTACACATACGGCGAATACTGGAAGCCCCACGGCTGGCCGTTCACCGTGACCGGCATAACACGAAGATTCTGTCTGGCCGGGTGCGAGATGGTTCCCGCGTAACCGACATTCTCGACGCAGAGCAGGCATTTAGGGTAACCGGACGCCTTTTTCAGCTTCGCCGCCGCAATATCTCTGGGGTCCTTTTCGGGCTTGGAGAGGTTGATTGAAATTTCCAACTCGCCGTACTTTGTCTGGGTCGTCCAGTGTCCGTCCTTCGCGATGCGGTCGCGGCGAATGTAGTTGCAGTCCTGACTCAGTTTGTAGAAGTAGTCCGTCGCAGTCTTGGGCGATTCTGCGTACAGACTCCAGAACTTCCGCACCACCTCCGACGGGCGCGGCGTGACGCAGCCCATCAGACGCGTATCAAACAGATCGCGTTCCGCAATGGTGTCGTTGATCTGTCCGTTTTCGGCTGCGTAATCGCACAGAATGTTCAGGAATTCCGTAAAATCATAGTGTTCCTTCTGCTTTTCGTAGCTTTCCAGTTTCAGTTCCGCAAGCAGGCTGTTTCGCGCAAAGGTCTCATCCAGCGGGTGCAGGAGGTCACAATTCTTCGCGTAATCGAGCAGCGAATCAATAGCAGCGTATCACGATGTACACACGACTGTGTTTTCACCAAACTACGCAGCTAATCCTAACCTATCACGTGCGCATTGCCTGTTTTCTGCCTGCATCGGAAATCTTCTGTATGATGTGTCGGATTCATTTTTGCTGGATCGCTATGCGCCCTGCCGCTCGATGCGCTGGGAAACGATCCTGTCCGACCTTGTCCCGTATGATTATGACTGGTTTGTTTCGGAAGAAGCACCCAACATTTTCACGATCTGTCTCCGTGGCAGCAACCTTTACAGTTCTCGCATTTCAGAGGCCGCAGAAGAAATCCAGCGCCGACTGCGAGGCCTCTTTCCAGGCGCGCCCGTCAGTATCGCTTTCTTTCATGCCCCGCAACAGCAGAAAGATATCTGGATGTGCACCCGGCGGCTTCAGAATCTGATCCAGCAGCGCGTGGTCCCGGCACAGAGCTTTATTTTTATCGCTGAAAAGGAAGAATTCTCAAAGCCTCTCGGCGCATTTTCCATTGTGAAGACCCGTGTCAATAATCAGCTTTGCAGGCACATTTCCGATAAAAATGTATCTGGCATCCGGCAGGAGCTCTCGCTGATTTTCAACTATATGGTCAGCCATCAGGTAACGCAGCAGGACTTTCAGAAGGTTATTCTGTTTATCATGCGAACGTGCGAATTTGCAGGTCTTTCGGCTGATGATACTTGGACCCGAAAGGTCATGCAGCAGCTATGCACCTGCTTTGAAAAGGAAAAACTGCCAGAGCTTTTGATTAATCTCACCTTGCAAAGCCTATATCCGGAAACCATTGCGCCGAATCTGGATGAGGCGCTGCTTTCGTACATTGACAGCCATTATTTACAGTTAAACCAGTTGGAAGATCTTTCTCTGGTTTTCCATTACAGCTATGCTTATCTTTCCAGATTGTTCAGGAAACGAACCGGCGTTTCCATCAATAAATATGTGATGGAAAAGCGGCTTGAGCTTTCCAAGCAGCTGATTGAAAACAACAACGATATGAGCATTTCCGAGATAGCAGAACTGTCTGGCTTCTCTGATCGGCGGAACTTTCTGCGTGCCTTTGCCTCTTATACAAGCATGTCTCCTTCTGAGTACAAAGCGAGTCTTATCCCCAAGGGTTAATCACTATTTTCCTCTATATTCTGCATTTGAAGATGTCATGGCTGAAACAGAACGTTTTTTACACTTATTCGGATTTATTTGACCCTGACATATCATCGAAGGAAAAATGCCGTTAGAGAGATTCTCCATTCCTAAATTTCAGATTTCTTCTGTCTTTCTGTATTGGTTCTCAGCTAGAGTTGGTCCTTCAAGCTACGCCGTGGTGTCGCGGCGCTGGTGACAGCAAACACGCGGACGTTCCCCTTGGCGGGGAGCGTCCGCGTTTGCTATTTGACCTCATTTATAATGTATAAATTTGACGTGCAACTTCCGTTTTCGCGGTGCCGGCGCTGGCGCTGGATGTATCCGGCACGTTCCAGATCGTTCAACGCCCTTTGCACCGTGCGCGGCGAGAGGTGCAGGTCGCGGGCTATTGTTTTGATGCCCGGCCAGCAGCTCCCGCCGCCTGCGCGGTCGCGGAGATACATATAGACTGTCCGCGCTCGATGCGGCAAGTCAGGATCAGCATAGATGGAGCCGAAGAAGCTCATTTGTCGCCGTAGCTGCTCATATAGTCATCCGCTTTCGGCGCTATTGGCGGGCGCGTCTGTGTCAGAGATTTTCTTTTAATATTCATCAGCAATTCCTCCTTTCCCGCGTAGTAAACCTCGCGCTGGGCGCGTTCCGGTGTCTGATATGGTTCTTCAAACTTGATGCCCCATTTGAAATATAATTGCAGCTTGGTACGCATCGGGTGCGTGCCGGTTTTCATGACAACAAATTCTCCCTTCGGGAGACTTTTCAGCTCATCCGGCGATAAAAGCGCGCGCTCTGCCATCTGCAAGCTCTGGCTGTTGCTGTCCTTTCCCTTACTGATGGAGCCGGTAAGAACTGTCCGGCTGCCGAGGGCTTTGGACAGCGTCTCCGCTGTCTGACTGTTCGGCGCAAAGCCGCCGAAGATCGTATCCTGACAGTTATCGGCTATGATCTCCGCGCCCTCCTTGCCGTAATTCTTTTCGAGCTGCGCGAGACTCTGGATGATCGGCACGAGCGTCAACTTGCGGCTTCGGCCTGCGGAAAAGAGCGGCAGAACGTCAAAGGGCGGCATCGTACCGAATTCGTCGCAGTAAAATACCACGCGCTTTTTTAGCTTGCCGTCGTTATCGTTTGCAATAGAAAACAACTCACGCGACAAGTTTTGGATCATGAGACCTGCCATGAAGTGTTTCGTCGGGTCTTCTTCCGGGATGATTAGAAAAATTGCACACTTCTCGGACGCGAAGTGCTCCGCATCGATCGGGCTGTCATAGCAAAGCACCTGTTCCTGCTCGGAATCTATGAATGAATTCAAGCGGGAAAGCGCCGTGGACATGACAGATGCCATGCCCTGGTCTGAAGAACTGGTTGCTGCGGACGCCATCCAGCCCGCCTTATGCGTATCCGGCAGGCTGTCTACCAGCACTTGAAATCCATTCTTCTTGCCCATGGGAGCCATCAACTCCTTCATCAGTTTGAACACGGACATGATGTGCCGCTTGTCATGCCCCGCACTGTCCGGTGGAATGAATTCCGACAGCGTCATGATCACGGTTGCCAGCACGCCCTCTGCTGCGTCATAGAAGTACGAATTCTGTCCGCGATCCTGCTCATCGCCGCCCGGATTGACGATGGTTTTGGCTAGGATCTTCGCATATTTTTCTGCATTCGCCCGTGCTGCAAGGTTGTCCGGATGCTCACGGGCCACGTCCATGTAACGGTTGACCAGCGTCATCAGATTGTTTCCATCCGAGCGGATCGGGTTGCGCAGGTCGACCACTGATACGCGATAGCCATAGTATTTCTGCGCGATTCTTCCGCAGTTGCGTGCGAGGTCGCCTTTTGTATCCAAAATTAGGAAACTCATGCCGCAAGCGCAGGCGAATTCGATGTTGGGATACAGGAAGAATGCGGTCTTTCCGACGCCGGACGCGCCGATCATGAGGCAATGCACATCGTCGCAGTCCACCAGAGCATCCAGTCGCTTGCCGCGCTGCACACTGCCGAGGACCAGCCCCTGCACGGTCGGGCGCTTCTTTCCGGCACGCCATGCTGCAACGTCAAAGGGAACCGTGACGTAGGCTTTTCGGATCTCCTGATCCGTTGCCCAGCGCGCTGTGCCGTACTGACCGTCGCCAACGGTTTTGGATTTGATGTTGTTCAGGGAGTAGTTGTTTGTTAGAAGTGAAAGCAGAAGGACAAACAATACGCCTATTCTGCGTTGCCATCAGCGCACCGGACACATGCCCCAGGTCGATCCCTTCATTTCTCTGGTTGATATGATATGCTCCGGGTGCATCATGCCCCGGTTCCATTTCGCACACAGACCTTTGACCGCTCTGCATTTCCAGCGCTGCCTGCAGCTGCGGCGGCAGCGGCTTGCCGCGTTCTTCTGCCCGGCGCAGGATGCCTTTACAGGCCGTGGCAGTCAAATAGTATTTCTTCGGCGGATGTTCCTCCAAAATCTGCGATAAGGTAGATTCTTTTTCTTCTCTGGGGGACTCCCCAGTATTGCGCATCGAAGACCCGCCAAGCGAGGGAGAACACAGTTCCCAATATGATTCGCCCAGCAGGTTCCCAGCGCCCGGCGTCAGGTCTAGGGACATGAATGGGACCGCACTTGATCCGTGCGATTTCTTCGAGGACGATGCGAAAGTCCTCGCTTTTGGGGCATCCGGAGGAAAAAGCACCGAGAACATTTTCCCATCCCATGAATCGAGGTCGCAGAAGTTCATCTGGTCGTCCGCGTACTCTGTCTTCATCTCTCATCTCCTTTACGATGCGGATCTGCTCCATAAACAGGCCGGAACGCGCACCGGCGAGACCAGCTCTTGCTCCGGCCACGCTGAGATCCTGGCACGGGCTGCCCCCGCAGATGATGTCCACGGGCGGCAGCTCCGCACCCTTGAGCTTTGTGATATCTCCGACATGAACCATGTCGGGGAAGTGTGTTTTCGTGACTTCGATGGGGAACGGCTCGATCTCCGAAGCCCACACGGGTGTGATCCCGTTTCGCACCGCAGCCAGCGGAAAGCCGCCGATGCCATCGAACAGGCTGCCCATTGTAAGTTCACTCATGCCGCTGCCGCCTTTGCGACAGTTTTTGTAATGTTGATCGCCGTCTGCGCCGTGTAAACCGCGCTGGACAGATTCGCGCGTGTGGATGTGTCCAGTCCAAACGCACCCGCGATACGCGGAATTTCTCCTGCGGAGAGCATCAGCCCCAAGCCGAGCAGGGCGTGTTCATTGAACAATGACAAACCCGCAATTAAAATCGTGGCCTGCAAAAAAGCCGTGAGGCAAAGCCCCACGACCTGCTTGCACCACTGGTAGAATCCGTCCAAATATCCGCGTGGGACGCTGAACATATAAAGACTTCCGACCGCAATCTGAATGAGCAAAATGCCGCCGCGCTTCAAATTCGCAAAGAAAACTTTAATCACGGCGTATGCCATGAGAATGATGCAGAACAGCACCATGAGGGAGCTGGTCACGGAGTTGAAGCCACCGACATGCGTCGTAGCAAAATCCACGAAGTTTTCAACGGTCAGCTCGTCAATGATATTTCCGGCGACCGTGCCGAAACTCGCGCCCGCACCACTGATGGCATATCCAAAATTCGCCTGCAAGGACACGCAAAGCTCATAAAGCCTGATCGGTACAACCGTAAAAAGACTGACCGCCATGAATCCCTTGATGAGATTCATGGCGGTTCCTTTGATGTCGGCCCTGCCGGACGAGTATTCCAGCCCGCATTCCGCACAGGCAACAACGAAGCCTACTGCATATAAAATCCATGCCAGATAGCTAAAGAACAGGACGATGCTCTGCACCCAGCTCATTTCAAACATTTCGGCTCCCATGTTGCCCATCTCTGCAAAGAAGTTCGCAAGGAAGCCGATGATCTGCTTGTAGACCCAATCCATGATCTGTTCCAAAATCGTGGAGGCTACAAAGTCCCAAATAAAAATCGTTTATCACCTCCGATAAACGCAAAAAGCCGCCGCACAACGCTGTGCGGCGGCTTGGTTCTGCGTTTTTATTGTTCTTCTTTCTCTGCCAGCTTTCCACGCACAGCCGCGTCAATGCGGCGGCACATATTCAACGCGCACTGCATATCGTCCTCGTTCAGATCCAGATTGGATGGATACCGAACCTGCACGCCATACGGCGAGAGTTCAATGCAGGAGTCTGCCAGAGCTTCATATTCCTCGTCCAGTTCCGCACATTTTTTGCAGAGCTGGATCAGATCGTGTGTTTTCGGCGGTTCCACATCTGCTGCCACCAGCACGGCTTTCAGGAGCTTCTCGGCGGCCTGTTCGCAGTGGTAGCAAATGATCTCCACCGGGACCGGACGCATTCCAAGCAGGAACTGTGCGGAGTCCAGGTCCATCGCTGCAAATTCCAACCATTCTTTATGCATATAGCAGCACTCCTTCCCGTGAGATTTTGCGTTCCAGAGACGCTGTCTGCTGACGGTTGGTAAAATCCGCGCTGCGATAGACGACTACATCCAGCGGCATATCCTGCACCGGATATAATGCGCGGCGGATCTTTTTGATCGCGTCGGCCGGGCGGAGGTCGTTGTCCGGGATAATGACGCAGAGGTCAAAATCGCTGTTCTGCGTTGGCACACCGTAGGCGTAAGACCCGAAGAGATAGATTTTTTCCGTGTCCACAGTCTGATGGATCACGCTGCAGATCTGTTTCAGCTTTTCAGCTTCCTGCACACCCATGCTTCATCATCTCCTTCTGTATTTCTATCTGTATTATACCCGTAATTTGCTGCGAACGCAAGCTGTTTTCGGTATCACAGCCCGACGATGCCCCAGATGTAGGTCGGTGCGGTCAGCGTAAAGACCAAACAAGCAAAGAGGATGGCGGGCGCGGTCCACTCGAACTGCCCACTCTTTCGGTAGTCAAAGTATGCGGTACCCAACTTTACGAAGAAAGCAATGGCTAAAACCATATCAATTACCGGAAAAACCACATTATCCACAACAGTTTTGATCTGTTCGGATGCCGTGGTCCAGGTACTTTTGACGGCAGACGCCACATCGCCGCTGCCGGCCGCCAAAGCGAACGTTGCAAACAGCAGGCAGAGCAGTGCGCAGAAAACGAGCAGCTTTCCGCGCTTCAAAATTTTCATCATAAATTATTCACCTCCCCATTCCAAAACGAACACGATGCTTAAAACATCCTGTGCCGTTACCGGCTGCGAAACCGCCGATACGACTGCATCGTAATCAATGGGCAGTCTGCCGCTCTCGGCAATCGTCCACGGTGCAGTCAATTTGAACGTTTCTGCATCGCCGTTCTTGCTCGTCTGCGCGTCATTGATCTTAAAGCCGAGCAGCTGCGCGTCAACCTTTTCGTGCGCCATGTCGGTCGTGTAGGGTACGAGCTGCCAGCCGTTCTTGGTGGAAATTGAAACGCTGGACACGATGACATCTCCGGTAGACGCATTGATGATCTCCGCTGCGCCAACATGAACTTCTCCACCTTCGTCTACGATGAGCGGCAGTGTAACAGGAACCGTGACCGAGAAAACCTCTGTAATTTCCCAATGCGCATAGTAGGTGCTGTCAGCATCCGTCTTGTAGATGGTGTTGGCATCGACCTGCGTGCCGCCGTTTACTTCCGTAAACCAACCGAGGAATTCGGCATTTTTGCGCGTCGGTTCAGTGGGGAGGACGAGTGCTTCGCCGTAGGCTTGCTTCGTTGTCTCTGTGTTTCCATTGCTGAGATCCCATGTGATCGAATAGCTATTGGCGGTAAATTGTGCGTAGAACGTCTTTGCCGCTGTGATGGTCACAGTGTTGTACAAGCTGCCGCCAGAAGCAGACGTGTACCAGCCCTTGAACGCATGACCGGCCTTGACCGGCGTGCTCGTCGGGGCGGCTGCCGTCGCATTCGGCTTGCCTGTCGTGGTGATGCTGGTTTTGCCATCAATCGTGCCGCCGTTCGTTCCAGCATCCCACTTGATCGTCAGACTGACGGTCGCGCCGCAGTCGTCGCACTTGCCGTCGCCGTTCGCGTCGGTGTGGTCAGCGTATTCATAGCCAGAATCGCCGCAGGCCGAGCACGTCTTGGTGCGCTTATGCTGCGTTTCGCTGTCCGACACCCACGAACCATAGGAATAGCTGTGGTCAGCATAGTCATAGGTCGATGCGCCGCAGCCGGAGCAGGTCTTGCTTCTGCGGTGCTGGGTATCGCTGTACTTGCTCCACGAACCGGTAGAATAGCTATGATTACCGTAATCCGTAGTGCTGTATCCGCAGGTGCGGCAGGAGGCCGTTCGGCTATGCTGACTGGAGGGAGAATTGCTCCACGCTCCATAACTCATGCTGTGGCTGGCATAATCATAGTCCGTCGCGCCGCAGTTTCGGCAAGAGCCTGTGCGCCGGTGCTGACTGGACGAATACTGTTCCCACGAGCCATAGCTATAGCTATGACCGCTTGCATAGATCGTTTCGCTCTTGGTCTGCCCGCAAGCGCAAGAATAGCTTCTGTAACCGTTGCTGGTACAGGTCGCTGCCTGCTGGCTTTGCAACACCCATGTATGGCTGCCGCAATCCGGGCAGGTGCCCGACCCATAAGCACCGGATCCGTGGCTCTTGGTAGTGTATGTTCCTAAATATTGAACGTAATGGCAGCTATTGCATTCATTATAGTTGGCATGACCACGCGAGGAATGTGCGACTTCGACGTATGTTCCCTGGAATGAATACTTCCCACACGACGGGCAGTTGCCGATAATCGAGCCAGTCGAGGTGACGGAAATGCCCGGCGCACTCATGATGCCAACGGCTGCGGGGGTATCGGAATATACGCCGTACAAATCGTAGAAGTATTTGTTGTTCCGATTGGAGCCGGCCCAATCATAATCGTAGAACGGCACCGACGATTTGGGATAAATTGCAAAGGATGTTCTTACGCTTTTTAGATTTCTTCACTCTTTTCGCTCAGCAGTTTCACAAACTCTGCTGGAGCGTACACAGGAATCGGTGCGTTGCTGTAATCTTTTCTCTCTTTCTGCGCTGACGCGCATTGGATATTCTGTTGTATCACTGAATCATGCTGTTTTGCGTGTTTCGAATCGGCATTTTCAAGGTTTGACCCGTTGGTACGAAGTGCGCTTCATGGAAGTAGACTTCATTTCGACATAAAATCTCCATAGAACTTATAAACTATGGAGGTCTTCAGGATGAAGCCATACCCGGCGCTGCTCTCTGAGCTTCTTTCCGCGGAATTGTCTTCCCTGCGGCAGAAGATGGCGCTGACGCAGGAAGCGATGGCGGAGCAGCTTCGTATCTCCAGCCGTGCGTACAGTGATTTGGAGCGAGGGAGATACGCGGCTTCCGCACCGACCCTGATGTTTCTCTTTTCCATGCTGGATACGGAGGCGCAGGGTGCGTTGATCCGGCAGTTTATGCAACGTGTTCAAGCGCTGGAGGGGACGGATGCGGCATGAATTCTGTAACAGATATTGTCGAAGTCTATGATCTGCTGTACCGCCTTGGTTTCTCCGCGACCGGTACCCCATTCTTTCATCTCTCCTATGCGGTCTATCTTGCCTCGCTTAATCCGCACTGGCTGGTAAAACCATCGCAGCGGTTATATCCCGAAGTTGCATACCAGTATAATTCGAATCTGCTTCAGGTTGTCCGAAGCATTGATGGCTTCGCCTGCGCTTCTTGGCGTGAAAACGCCGGCCTCCTATGTAGCCTTACTTGCCGTCCGCTGACAGCCGCCCCAACCTCTGCGCAGTTTTTGCGAATTCTGACGCACTGCATACGGAGCGGAATGGTATAGCGCATGCTTTTACGGAAATACGGCTCACCTGCAACCAGTAAACAAATAGAGCGAAGAAGCGGTATATACTACCGCTCTTTCGCTCTATTTCTGTCTTCCTTCTTATTTAGACTCAATCTTTGTTTTTTGATGATTTCGCTCGAAATTGTGATTTTCTCTAAGAGATTTCCGGGATACGCAGCTTTATCATCCAAATGATCCTGGATGTTGTGTAATTGCGTTGAAACGTCATTTCCCCGTTTCCTATGGAAAAATCGTATCCTTTTGCT
>ERZ791753.1746-NODE-1746-length-12855-cov-11.485547_pt1 | contig 12855 bp, 13 predicted proteins | sample MGYA00509951_ERZ791753 | MGnify/ENA primary metagenome ERZ791753 (study PRJEB30046, sample SAMN00792026) | human gut metagenome | study: EMG produced TPA metagenomics assembly of the A metagenome-wide association study of gut microbiota in type 2... | reverse complement strand
TGCGGGAGCCGCCTGCGGCTCCTGCTTTTCCGCCCGCTTCGGCAGCGCACTCACAACGACGGCGGCAAGCCCGCCCGCAGACAGGATCCCGGCTGCGATCAGGCTGTACTGCGCGGCGGCAAAGCCCAGCAGGATCAGCAAAAACCCAATGATAATGCCCTTGACGGAACGCACGGCATTTCCTCCTTTGCGATTTACACGGAACGCTGCGGGAACTTTTCCAGACAGTAAAGCTGTTCTTCATCCAGCCGGTCGCCGCCGGGGGCGAAGGCGTAACCGAGTTCCTGATAAAAATGCAGCGCGTTGATGGAAGCGGGGATCACGACGCGCGGCGCGCGCAAAAACAGCGGATCGCGCTCGATCGTCTCAATGAGCGCGCGGCCCACGCCGCGCTTCTGCTTCTCCGGCAGCACAAAGACGGAATAGAAGCAGCCCTCAGCCGGGTTTTTGTAGTACGGGCCGAAGGCGGCGCAGCCGATCACGGTCCCGTCATCCTCGCAGGCGACGTAGAAGTGCATCTGTTCGCCGCGTCTCAGGAAGTACGCGCGATCCTGCTGGGCGACCATTTCCTCGACGAAGGCCGCGTCATAGACAGCGCCGGAGGTGATGCGGGTGGCAAGCTCCGACACGCGGACGACCGCGTCCGCATCGGCGGGGTCAAAACGGCGGATATACATATTACGATTCCTCCCTGTTTGTATGTTCAAACTGTCTGATCTCGTTCAAAAAGGCCGCGCCGTAGCGCTCGGCCTTGACATGGCCGACGCCGGAAACCTCCAGCAGCTCCTGCATGGAGCCGGGCCGCTTCGCGGCCATATCCAGAAGCGTTGCGTTGGAAAACACGATATAGGCCGGGACGCCCTGCTCCTGCGCGATGCGGAAGCGAAGCGCCTTCAGCGCGGCCAGAAGCGGCTCGTCCGTCCGGGACGCAGCTGCTTTTTTCTGCGTTCTCGGCCCGGCGAGCGTCGTATGCTGCACGCGCGCAAGCACCTGTTCGTCGGAAAACAGCACAGCCGCTGCCCGCTCCGTCGTGTCGATCCCGCCGTGGACGGGATCAGTATCCCGCGCGCTCCAGCAGCTCGATCCATTCTCGAATCTGCGCGCCCGGCAGCGCGGACATCAGTCCGTAGGTCGGCAGCAAATCAAGCCCCAGCTCCCGCACGCGTGCCGAACGGCCCCCGTGCAGCGTTTGGCTTAGAATCGACGCGCCAACGCAGTAGCCGAGCCGGTTCCGCGCCCGCACAACGCAGGACAGGATCATCTGCGCCTCGCGCGTGAGGTCCCGCGTCTCGTATTCCGCCAGACAGTTCCCGCAGTTGCCGCAGGTTTTTTCATGCGGCTGGCCAAAATAGTCGAGCAGATACCCGCGCAGACAGTCCTGCGTCTTGCAGTAGCCTGTCATAGCCTCCAGCCGGGCCAGATCCTGCGCCTGCACCATCTGCCGCTCCTCGTCAGTCAGCTCCTCGTTCTCTGCGGATGAATTGAAGATCAGAAATTTAGCCGTCGTGACGTCGCCGGAGGAATACAGCAGGATGCAGTCGGCAGGGGAGCCGTCGCGCCCCGCGCGTCCCGCCTCCTGATAATACGCCTCCACGCTTTTCGGCATATTGTAATGAATGACATAGGAGACGTTCGACTTGTCGATGCCCATGCCGAACGCGTTGGTCGCGGCCATGACGGGGCTGCGGTCGCAGATGAACGCCTCCTGATTTTCTTTTCGCTCGTCAGCGTCCAGTCCCGCGTGGTAGCGCGTGGCGGCAAAGCCCGCCTCCTGCAGAAGCCCGCAGACCTGCTCGACCGTTTTGCGCGTGGCGCAGTAGACAATGCCGCTCTTGTCCCGCCGCTCGGAGAGCAGCTGCAAAAGCGCGGTGCGCTTGTCCTTCGGGCGCAGCACTTCGAAGCGAAGATTGGGCCGGTCAAAGCCGGTCACGACCGTTTCCGGCTCATGCAGCTGCAAAATACGGATGATATCGGCGCGCACCTGCGCCGTGGCCGTTGCGGTAAAGGCCGCGACAGCCGGGCGGCGCGGGAGCCGCTGCAAAAATTCCACGATCTTTAAATAGCTGGGCCGGAAATCCTGCCCCCACTGCGAGATGCAGTGCGCCTCGTCGACGGCGACAAGCGGGATCTCAAGCTCCTGCGCAAGGGAGCAGAAGCCGTCGGTCAGCAGCCGCTCGGGCGCGACATAAAGCAGCTTATATGCGCCATAGCGCGCGTCGCGGTACGTCTCGCGCAGCTCGTCCAGACTCATGGAGCTGTTGATGCACCCGGCGGGGATGCCCGCGTTCCGCAGCGCCATGACCTGATCCTTCATGAGAGAGATCAGCGGCGAGACGACGAGCGTCATCCCCGGCAGCAGCAGGGCGGGCAGCTCATAGCAGAGGCTTTTCCCGCCGCCCGTCGGCATCACGCCGAGCGCGTCGCGCCCGGAAAGCACCGCGTCGATCAGCGTCTGCTGTCCCGCACGGAATGCCGGAAAGCCAAAATACTGCCGCAGCACCGCAAGCTTGTCCATGCCATCGCCCCTTTCACCCTTTTTCAACATTATATCAGTCCGCACGCCCCTTGACAAGCCCGGAAGCGCCCCGGAGGCAGCCTCTTGCCAACTGCTTTTGCGCTTCAGCGCCTTTTACATGGATCGAGCGCGCCGGGGTCAATGACCTGCACGTTCGATATTTTTTTCAAGAACCACTTGACATCACGCGTCTACTCGTGTAGAATAGCGGCAGCTTCTACACAAGTAGACAAGGAGGTGTTGAAACTGGAAATTCCGAAAATTCACGAAGGGGAGTACCGCTTCTGCCTGATTTTATGGAAGCATGAGCCGGTCACGGCGGCGCAGCTTGCGAAGCTGTGTCTGGAGCAGCTCGGCTGGAAGCGCACGACGACCTACACGATCATCAAGCGTCTTGGCGAGCGTGGGATCCTGAAAAATGAGAACGGGCTTGTGACCTCGCTCGTTTCCAAGGACGAGGCGCAGGCCTGCGAGATCGACGAACTGGTCGAAAAGAAATTTGAAGGCTCTCTGCCCACCTTTATTGCCGCGTTCACAAAGCGGCAGGATCTGTCCGCGCATGAACTCGACGAGGTGCAGCAGATGATCGACCGCATCCGAAGAGGAGAAACACAATGAGCGCACTCTTTTTAACCATCCTTCACATGAGCGTCTGCGCAAGCTGGCTTGTGCTTGCAGTGCTTCTTCTGCGTCTCTGCCTGCGCAGAGCACCCAAGTGGTTCAACGTCCTGCTTTGGGGCATCGTCGCTGTGCGGCTGGTTTTCCCGTTTTCCGTCGAAAGCCCGCTGAGCCTGCTTCCACGCACAGAGGCCATCCGTCCGGCAGCCATCGCCGTGCAGACGCAGCCTGCGCAGATCAGCTCTGCCGCAGCCGCCGGCGGCTCTGCTGCCCCGGCGCAGAGCTGGCTTTCGATCCTCGCCTGGGTCTGGCTCGCGGGAGCTGCCGCACTGTTCCTGTATACCATGGTCAGCACGCTGCGGCTGCGGCACAGGGTACGCGAGGCGGTCCGCCTGCGGGGAAACATCTACCAGTCTGAGCGGATTGATTCGCCGTTCGTGCTCGGTACGATCCGTCCGAGAATTTATCTCCCATATCGCATGGACAGCCGCGACCTGCCGCACGTCATTGCCCACGAGCAGGCGCACCTGCGCCGGGGCGACCACCTGTGGAAGCCGCTGGGCTTCCTGCTACTGACGATCCACTGGTTCAACCCGGTGATGTGGCTCAGCTATGTGCTGCTGTGCCGGGATATCGAGCTGGCGTGCGATGAAACCGTGATCAGAGAATTGGGCTGCGAGCAGAGAGCCGATTATATGCAGGCGCTCGTCTCGTGCAGCGTCAACCGCCGCAGAATTGCGGCCTGCCCGCTCGCCTTCGGCGAGATCGGAGTAAAGGAGCGTGTCAAATCTGTTATGAACTACAAAAAACCGACTTTCTGGATCATTCTGGCGGCCATCATCGCCTGCGTCGTCCTCGCGGTCTGCTTCCTGACCGACCCGGTGGCCTCCAGGACAGAGCAGCCGTCTGATCCCGCCGTTTCCAACACCGAAGCCACCCCCGATCCGGCGGACACAGCCCCGGAGGAGCCTGCCCAGCCCACCGAACAGGATGATAACCTGTCCGCCGAGCAGGAAGCGATGAAGGATGAACTGTCCGCCGCAGAGGAGGCTGACAATTCGGTTTTGGATGAGCTGATCGGCAAAGCGGTTCTGGACCACTACGCGGACACCGTGCAGCCCGGCCAGATCCACGTGGAAAGCCATGTCGTTCTGGCAGAGGACAGACGCGGCACAGAGACAGTCACCGTATATCTGCTCGTTCTGCAGGAGATCTACAGCACAGACGGCGAATCGCTGACGCTGGAGAACGGAAGCTATGTTCCCACAGCAATCACATTCTCCCTCAGCACCTCCAGCGGAGCGGTGACAGAATACTGGGAGCCCAGCGACGGCAGCTATTCCGACGACATCCGCGCCAAATTCCCGCCCGCCGCAGCCGAGGAAGCCCTGCAGAACGATCAGGCGTACATCGACGATCTGAAAACCGCAAGCTTCCAGAAAGCGCTCGAAGCGAACCGCAGTGCAGCGTCTTAAAAAATGCCCCTTGCCGGTTTCATGAACCGGCAAGGGGACAGTTCGTTATACAGCCGTTTTCTGCCGCTCCGGCAGCTGCGAGAGGATGATCGCCGTGAACATGACCGCGCAGCCGAAAAGCTCCCGTGCGGAGAGCGTCTGGCCGAGCAGCAGCCAGCCGAACAGGGCGGCGAAGACGGACTCCAGACTCATGAGCAGGGAAGCCAGCGCGGGCTGCACATCGCGTTCGCCGATGATCTGGAACGTGTACGCCACGCCTCCGGAGAAAACGCCCGCGTATACAATGGGCCACCAGCACTGCAGAATGGAATCCCAGTCCGGCGCTTCAAACAGAAGCATACCGACTGCGGACAGCGCGGAGCAGACCAGAAACTGTACGCAGCTCAGCCGCACGCCGTCCATATGCGGCACGACTGCGCCGACATAGCAGATATGGACCGCGAACAGCACCGCGCAGCCAAGCGTCAGCAGATCGCCGCCCGAAACCGAAAAGCCGGAGCCGACGCACAGCAGGTACATTCCAAACACAGCGGCCAGCGCGCACAGCCAGACCTTCAGCCCGGCGCGTCTGCCCATGAGCGCGCCCAGAATGGGGACAAACACGATATAAAGCGCCGTCACGAAGCCGGATTTTCCGACCGTCGTATCGAGCAGACCAAATTGCTGGAGCGTTGTCGCCGCGAACAGCAGCACGCCGCAGATCATGCCGGACAGCAGCTGCTTTTTCTTTTCAGCCCCTGTGACCGGCCGGTTCTGCGACCAGCCCTTCCGGTCGAGCACGGCAATGACTGGCAGCAGCACCAGCCCCGCCAGAAAAAAACGCGCCGCGCCCATCGTAAACGGCCCGATATACTGCATACTCTCGCTCTGGGCAACGAACGCCGCGCCCCAGATCATGGCGCACAGGAGAAGAAGAATACTGCCCTTTGCCTGTTTATGCATTGCCTTTGCTCCTTTATCGTAAAAAAGAATCCCAACAATCATAGCATATCGCAGAGGCAAAGTCAAACAATCTTGCCGCGCGGCGGAATTTGTGGTATGATACACAAAAAAAGGGAGGGCAGACGCATATGGAACCGTTATTTCTGCCGGTGCTGCACAGCTTTGAAAACAACAATATCTTTACCGGGAGCTATGGCAAGCTCCGCTTCCGCGTTACGCCGAACATCGTCATGCTGACGCAGAAGGAGGTCAACTTTGACGAAAGCAGCATGAAATGCGAATGCTGGCACGGCGAATACTGCTACGAAAAAAGCCAGATGGAGGACGAAAAGGTCTTTCCGCTGAACGAAGCGGCCTATCACGAAATGTACGACTGGATTTCAGCACACATATAAAACAGACGCGCCCGGCGCGTGCGCCAAGGCGTATCTCAAAGCAGTTACTGTATACAAGCCTCTGGATTAAACGCAAAGGAGTTCATGATGAGGATCGAATTGGAAAACATTATCCTTCGGGATATGATAGAGTCCGACATTGAAGACTATGTACGCTGGTTCACCGTGGAGCGCGAATGGGAAAACTGGGATGCTCCTTGGGAAAAGGAAGATACTGACGAAGATAGCGAACGCAGAAGATGGACAGAATCCTACGAATCCAGAAAAGATCGTCCGGATGATGTCCGTCGTTACAGGCTTGAGATCGAATGGAACGGCAGGCATATCGGCTCAGTAAACGCCTATCACATTGACGAAAACTACGAATGGATCGGAGCAGCCGAGAGTGGACAGACGGTCCATCTGGCTGTCGGAATTTGTCTTTACGAACCCAATTTGTGGGGCAATGGGATCGGCACAAACGCTCTGTGTGCCTTTATAAATTATCAGTTAAAAATCGGCGCGGACGAAATTTACACGCAGACTTGGTCAGGCAATGTTCGTATGATTCGTTGTGCTGAAAAGCTCGGCTTTGTTGAATGCAATCGCAACGTAGGCACACGAGAGGTCGACGGGCAACAATATGATGGCCTGAGCTTTAGATTGAAGAAATAATATACCTGAACCCGGTTACAAGTTGCAGGGGCCGATGTGGGCATCGGCCCCTGCAAACTGCTTTTTCACATAGAACAAAAGCGGCCCCTGCATTTCACAGGGGCCGCTTCGATGTTATTCCGCTGTTTTTTCCGCAGCTGTCTTTGTTTCCGGCGCGGGCTCCGGCTGGCGGGGCTTGATCTCAGCCAGCGCCTGACGGAGCGCTTCGTTTTCCGTGCGGAGCGCGTCAAGCTCCTCGCGCAGCGGGGCGAGCTGCTTTTTGACCTTGCGGTCGGCGATGGCCTGATGCACCTTGTAATGGCTGTACACATTCAGCGCTGTGAGCGCGACGAACGCGCCGCCCGCGATCAAACCAACCTTTTTCATGTCTGACTTCCGGAGCACGTGATGCGATTTGTTCTTTCCGCCGCGCGTGATCTCCACGACAGCGGGATCATGCTCGGCAAGCTTCCGCGCAGCCAGCGCCGCGCAGCACTGTTTGACCTTGCAGTTCATATTCTGACCTCCTGTTTGCAAAAATTATCCATGTCTTTGCCTGTATTATATCCAATTCAGCAGACTTTTGCAAGGGGCAGATGGGCCTGTTTGTCCAAAGCCTACGCAGTCTCACGCGCAGCCTTTTTGTTCTGCACGATCTGCAGCGCGATGATCCCCGCGACGATCACAAGGCCGATCAGATCCGAGACGGTGCCAGGGATCAGCAGCGTCAGTCCGCCGATCACCGCAAGCACGCGCAGCGGCCAGTGCATGGGCCGGAGGATATAGCCCTCCAGACCGGCGGCGACGGCGAAAATGCCGAGAAGCGCCGTAATAACGATCTGAATGACCTGAAACACGCTTGTGACGTTCTCGAACAGCATCTGCGGGTTATATGCAAAGATGAACGGGACGATAAAGGCCGCGATGGCGAGCTTGGTCGCATTAATGCCGGTCTTCATGGGGTTCGATTTCGCGATGGCGGAGCCTGCGTAGGCCGCCAGCGCGACCGGCGGCGTGATATCCGCGACGATGCCGAAGTAGAACACAAAGAAATGCGCGGCGACGAGCGGGTAGCCCATCTTGATAAGGATCGGCGCGCACGTGGAGGCCATGATGCAGTAGTTCGCGGTCGTGGGAACGCCCATGCCGAGGATGATGCAGCAGATCATGGTCAGGATCAGGCCGATAAACGTTGCATTGCCAGCCAGCTGCACAACGGCATTGATGAGGATCGAGGCGAGGCCGGTGACGGTGATGCAGCCCGCGATGATACCGGCCATCGCACAGGCGACCGCGACGGTAATGGCGCCCTTCGCACCTGCTTCCAGAGAATCAAAGACGGAGTTCGCGGAATCGCCGGCTGCGCCGAGCGCGGCCTTGCCGACGGTGCGGAACGTGCGCGTCTGCGCGCTTTGCAGGCGGAGCATGAAGAAGTTGACAAGGCCGACCGCGATGGCCGCAAGAATGGAATACGCGGCGGAGTGCGACATCGTCTTCGCACCGGAGGACACGAGCCAGACCAGCAGGATCAGCGGTAGGATCAGATAGCAATCGCGGGCCAGAAGCCGCCACTTGGGCAGTTGATCGCGCGGAATGCCGTTCAGGCCGAGCTTTTTCGCCTCCAGATGCACGGAGATGAAAATGCCGGTGAAATACAAGATCGCGGGCAGGATGGCCTTGACTGCGACCTGCGCATACGGAATGCCGATGTACTCCGCCATCAGGAATGCTGCTGCGCCCATGATCGGCGGCATGATCTGGCCGCCGGTCGAGGCAGCCGCCTCGACTGCGCCAGCGAACTCCGGCTTGTAGCCGGTTTTTTTCATCATCGGGATGGTGAACGAGCCGGTCGTGACCGTATTGCCGACCGAGGAGCCGGATACCATGCCGCACAGCGCGGAGGAAATGACCGCGACCTTTGCCGGGCCGCCGGAAGACCAGCCCGCGAGCCGGTTTGCGAACGAAATAAAGAAATTCGCAATGCCGGTGCGCTCCAGAAACGCGCCGAAGATGATGAACAGCACAATGTAGGTATAGCACACGCTGACCGGCGTGCCGATCACGCCGCTGGTCGTGTAGAACAGCTTATAGATGATGTTTTGCAGGGCCTTATAAAAGCTTGCGCCATAGCTCAGCTGATTATAGAACGCGTAGACGACCAGAAGCCCGGCGACCACAAGGATCGGCAGACCCACGCAGCGGCGGCAAAGCTCGACCAGAACCAGAATGCCGATGCAGCCGATGACCACATGAATGGGCTGGATGCGGGTGGCAAGCCGGATCATCGTCATGGCATTGCGTGCAAAGTAGAAAAAGCAGGCCGCGCCGACGAGCATCAGGAGAATGTCGTACCACGGCAGATAATTGGGCCGCACGTGATGCTTGCTGGCCGGGAAGTTCAGAAAGCCCGCAAGGATGATAAAGCCCATGAACAGCGGCAGCCGGATCTCCGGCATGGCCGTGGAAAACAGCGTCATGCAGATGCAGTACACGGCGAAGCACGCCATAAAGACCTTAATGACAATGGCGCGCCAGCCGGACCAGATGCGGGTGTTGGATTCGCGGTCATATTTGCGCATGACCTCATCAACGTCGGCGGCGATATTCTGCTCTGTACCGGCGTTTGCGGTCGCGGGGGTGGTCTTGTCAGGATTCTTGGACAAGATGCATCTCTCCTTCTTCTTTTTGTACGACAACTACGGCAGGGAAGCCCTGCCGTAGTTGCTGCTATGCGTAAAGTACGCGTTAAGCTTACTTGGTGGGAACGTCAAAGCCCTTTTCCGCGAAATACTTGGCCGCGCCCGGATGATAGGGGACGGAGGTAACGGAAGCGCCGAACTCGGTGCTGACCTCCGCGTACTTGGCGTGGGTGTCGGTGAGACTGGCGGCGTTGTCGAAGATATCGGCGACCAGCTTGTAGATGGCGTCCTCGGAAACGTCGTCGCGGGCGAGAACGACTGCGCTGACGGCGACGGTGATGGTGTCAGAATCAAGACCGTAAACATCCTTGCTGATGGTGACCTTGGTGTAGTACGGGGAAGAGGCAAGCAGCTTGTCGACGTGCTCATCATCGAGCGAGACAAGATAGACGTCCTTGGTCGTCGCAAGGTCAGTGACTGCCGTTGTCGGAGCACCCGCAACGATGAAGGCCGCGTCGATCTGGCCGTTTTTCAGGGAATCCGCGCTGTCGCCGAAGGACTGGTACGTCGGGTTGATATCCTGCTCCGTCAGGCCGTATGCGCCGAGCACATCCATGGCGTTGAAATACACGCCGGAACCGGCCGCGCCGATGGAGACGTTTTTGCCCTTGAGATCGTCAACAGACTTGATCTCAGGATCGGTCGTGACGATCTGCACCTGCTCGGTGTAGAGCGCGGCGACCGTGGAGAAGCAGCTGACAGCGCCGGTGTCGGCAAACAGGTTCGTGCCGTCGTAGGCGTAGGCCATCACGTCGGACTGGCAGAAGGCCAGCTCCGCGTTGCCGTCTTCCAGCTCAAAAATATTCGACTGGGAGCCGTTGCCGACCAGACCGACAATGTCAACGCCCGCGTTGTTCGTCGCGTGCTGGGCAATGACGGAGCCGAAGGCGTAGTACGTGCCGGATTCGCCGCCGGTGACGAAGCGCAGCTTGGCACCGGAGGATGCTGCAGGTGTTTCAGCGTTGGAAGCAGGTGTATCGGATGCGTCAGAAGCCGTATCGGACGTCGTCTGCGTGGGAGCCGCGGGAGAAGCGGCACACGCGGCCATGCCCAGAACGAGGACAGCCGCGAGAAGCAATGCAAGAATCTTTTTCATATCTATTCCCTCCTGAATTGATTTGCTGTGTGAAAGTATAATACATCAAAGTGCATTTTTCAAGATGCAATTTGTCATTTCAAGAAAAATTTTTTTCAAGAAATTCGTATTTTCAACGGAAATCCTTCAAAAATTAGTATAAACCTGAAATATATGAACAATCAAGAAAGATTTGATTCAATTTGATGAAAGATAGCAAGCTGAATTCCTGCATATTAAGGCGAAAAATCAGGCAGCCCACACGGGCTGCCTGATGCATGATAAATGATCTAATCTGAATTTTTATTCAGATATTCTTTCAAAAACAGAATGGCCTGCCGGTAGCCCTCGAAGCCGAGGCCCATGTAGGTCTTCACGCAGGCCAGGCGGGCATAGGAGATCTGCCGGAACTTCTCGCGCTTCGTCACGTCGGACAGATGCACCTCGACCGCCGGAAGTGCGACAGCCTTCAGCGCATCCAGAATCGCAACGCTCGTGTGCGTATAGGCCGCCGGGTTGATGACAATGCCGTCAAACACGCCGCAGGCCGCCTGAATTTCATCGACCAGCGCGCCCTCGTGGTTGGACTGGAAGACCTTGCAGGAGATATCCGCTTCGCGGCACGTATCCTCGCAGAAGCGCACCAGCGCGGCGTAATTCTGCCGCCCGTAAATATCCGGCTCCCGCAGGCCGAGCAGGTTGAGATTCGGCCCGTTCAATATCAGCAGCTTCATCCAAGCACCTCCAAAATCTGCCGCACAGCATCCTCTACTGTGCGGTCGTTGTCGATCATAGCGTCCGCAAATTTTTCATACAGCGGCTTTCTGCGCCGGTAAAGCTCCTCCGCGCCGAGCGCCTGCGAGACGGGCCGCCCGCTGATGGGAAGGCGGCTCAAATCGCGCGTCAGGCAGAAGATCGTTCCGTTCTGGTGCAGCAGCGGGTAATTTTCCGGCCTTGTCACGCAGCCGCCGCCCGTAGCGATGACCAGCCCGGAGCGCTTGCCCAGCTCCGCCAGCACCGCCGTCTCCCGCTGCCGGAAGCCATCCTCACCCTCAAGCCGAAAAATCTCCGGGATATTCATCCCGGCCTTCTGCTCGAGTACGGTGTCCGCGTCCAGGAACGTGCGGCCCAGCTGCGCGGCCAGCCGCGTGCCGATCGTCGTCTTGCCGCTGCCCGGCATACCGATGAGAACCACGTTCTGCATCTGCGCGGCCAGCGATTTTGTGATCGCGGCAATGCGTTCGTCTGCAATCGGTGCGCCGAGGAACGCCTCGCAGCTTTTCTTTGCCTGCGCGGTAAGCATCAGAAGCCCGTTTGCCCGCTTGAGGCCGAGCTGCTCCGCCTGCAGCAGAAATTCCGTGCGCGCGGGATTGTAAATCACGTCCAGCGCGACTTCCAGCTTCGGGAACCGGCTTAAATCGACCGGCGATACGCCGGTGTTCGGGTACATGCCGACCGGCGTTGTGTTGACGGCGATCTGCGCGTCCGCGTGGCGGTCGAGATTCTCATAGTTGTCTGCTCCGTGCCGGGAAATTACAACGACCTCCCGCGCGCCCATCTGCCGCAGGACATACTGCGCCGTCGCCGACGCGCCGCCGCTGCCGAAGACGAGCGCCTTTTTGCCGCGCACCTCCGCGCCGCTGGACTGTACCAGCATGGAAAAGCCGTTAGCGTCCGTGTTGCCGCCCCAGAGCGTTCCGTCCGGCCTGCGGACGATGGTGTTGACCGCACCGATGGCGCGGGCCGTGTCAGACAGCTCCGCGCAGTAGGGGATGACCGTTTTTTTATAAGGGATCGTCACATTCAGACCGTCAAATTCCCCGGAGCGCAGAAAGCCCTCCAGCTCCTCCGGCTCCTTTTCATATAAAAGATAGGAATAGCCCGCAAGCTGTGCGTGGATGGCGGGGGAATAGCTGTGGCCGAGCGTCCGGCCCAGCAGTCCGCAGCGCAGTGTTTCAGAATGCATATCCAAGCTCCTTCTTTCTTCCCATCCACGCGTCCAGTACGGCGATCGCTGCCGCAGCCTCCACGCACGGGACGGCCCGCGGCACGATGCACGGGTCGTGCCGCCCGTGGATCACAAGCGTCGTGTTTTCCATCCGCGAAAGACTGACGGAGTCCTGCTGGCGGGAAATGGACGGCGTCGGCTTGAACGCGGCGCGGAACACGACCGGCATCCCGGTCGAAATCCCGCCCAGAATGCCGCCGCAGCGGTTCGTTTCCGTCACAATACGCCCATCCTGTACGCGGAACGCGTCGTTATGTTCGCTGCCCCGCAGCCGCGCGGCGGCAAAGCCTGCGCCGAACTCCACGCCCTTGATTGCCGGAATGGCAAATACGGCGCGCGCGATCAGGTTTTCCAGCCCGCCGAACATCGGCTCGCCAATGCCCGCGGGCAAGCCCTCTACCACGCATTCGACCACGCCGCCGACGGAATCCCCGTCCGCCTTTGCCTGCGCGATCTCCGCCTGCATGGCCGCTGCCGCATCGTCGGAAACAGCCG
>ERZ791753.1739-NODE-1739-length-12917-cov-2.811693_pt1 | contig 12917 bp, 10 predicted proteins | sample MGYA00509951_ERZ791753 | MGnify/ENA primary metagenome ERZ791753 (study PRJEB30046, sample SAMN00792026) | human gut metagenome | study: EMG produced TPA metagenomics assembly of the A metagenome-wide association study of gut microbiota in type 2... | reverse complement strand
GGCCCGCATGGCCCAGTTTGAACTGACGCTGCTGGACTGGGCCGAGGCCCACAAAGGCGCGCGGCAGTATGTGGCGTTTGCCAACAAGTGCTGGCCCGCGTTCCAGACCGAGTTCGGCTTCGTGCCCTGCTATGTAAACGGAAGACTCGGCGCGCGCGGCATTCCCGTTTCCTGCGAAGTTGATATTTACGGCGCGCTCAGCGAGTACGTTGGCCAGTGCGTTTCCGACGAGATCGTTACCCTGCTCGACATCAACAACACCGTTCCCGCCGACATCTACCGCGAGGACATCGAGGGCAAGTTCGGCTACACCCAGCGCGACACCTTCATGGGCTTCCACTGCGGCAACGGCTCGCACTGCATACTCAACAGCCCCGTGATGAAATATCAGAAGATAATGCACCGCGGACTCGAGCCGGATAAAGAGCCGGACATCACCCGCGGCACTCTCGAGGGCGACATCAAGGCGGGCGACATCACATTCTTCCGTCTGCATTCTTCCGCCGACACCAAGCTTCAGGCGTACGCCGCTCAGGGCGAGATACTCCCCGTCCGCACCCGCTCGTTCGGCACTATCGGCATATTCGGTATCAGCGAGATGGCGCGTTTTTACAGATACGTCCTCATTGAGAAGGGCTATCCGCACCACGGCGCGGTAGTTTTCGGCCACCACGGCAAAGCGCTCTTCGACGTGCTGAAATACCTCGGCGTTGAGGACAGAGCCTTCAACCGCCCCGCAGGTATGCTCTACAAGAATGAAAATCCGTTCAAGTAAATTTTAGCGAACATACAACATACAGCGCCGCCCCTCCCGAAATGAATTGGGAGGGGCGGTTTTTATATACAAAAATTCACGCCGCCTGCGATCAAACAGACGGCGTGAAATATTGTCAGCTATATCAAGCGTTCAGCCAAAAATCCAGCTTACTTGCTCCACTTCCAGTCGCGTACTTCGGGAAGATCCTGACCGTACTCGCTGATGTACTGCTTGTGAGCTACCAGCGTATCCATCATCTTCTGATAGAGGTACGAGCCCTTGTTGCCCAGCTCAGGCAGAGCCTTTATCATGTCGAGAACGAGGTGGAATCTGTCGATCTCGTTCTGTACTCTCATGTCGAACGGAGTGGTGATAGTTCCCTCTTCGTTGTAGCCGCAAACAAAGAGGTTGCGGTTCTCGCGGTGATACAGCAGCTCGTGTATCAGCGTTGGATAGCCGTGGAACGCGAAGATTATCGGCTTGTCCTTGGTGAACAGCGCGTTGAAATCAGCGTCGCTCAGACCGTGCGGGTGAGCGCTCTGCGGCTGAAGCTTAAAGAGGTCTACTACGTTTATAAATCTGATCTTTACCTGCGGCAGGTGCTCGCGCATGATGGTAACAGCCGCCAGACACTCCAGAGTAGGAGTATCACCGCAGCAGGCGAGTACAACGTCAGGCTCTTCGCCCTGGTCGTTGGAAGCCCACTCCCATATGCCTATACCCTGTGTGCAGTGCTTTACAGCCTGCTCCATAGTCAGCCACTGGGGACGGGGGTGCTTAGAAGTTACCATTACGTTTACATAGTTCTTAGAACGTATGCAGTGGTCGAAGCAGGAGAGCAGGCAGTTAGTATCAGGCGGCAGATACATTCTTACAACGTCTGCCTTCTTGTTGGCAACGTGGTCGAGGAAGCCGGGGTCCTGATGAGTAAAGCCGTTGTGGTCCTGCTGCCATACGTTAGAGGAAAGTATGTAGTTGAGCGAAGCGATCTTCTGACGCCAAGGCAGCTCAGAAGTTACTTTCAGCCACTTAGCGTGCTGCGAGAACATAGAGTCTACTATTCTGATGAATGCTTCGTAGCTTGCAAAGAAGCCGTGGCGGCCTGTGAGCAGATAGCCCTCGAGCCAGCCTTCGCACATATGCTCGGAAAGCATAGAGTCCATAACTCTTCCGTCGTTAGCGAGGAATTCGTCGCTGTCGTAAGCTTCGGCGTTCCAGTCGCGGTTGGTTTCCTCAAAAACCTTGCCCAGTCTGTTGGACATAGTTTCGTCAGGCCCGAATATACGGAAGTTTCTCTGCTCCTTATTGAGCTTGAAAATATCGCGTACAAATCCGCCAAGCTCTATCATATCCTGCGCTTCAACGCTGCCGGGAACGGGAACATCTATCGCGTAATTCTTAAAGTCGGGAAGTCTGAGGTCGCGAAGCAGCTTGCCGCCGTTCGCGTGGGGGTTAGCGCCCATTCTGTGGTCGCCAACGGGTGCCAGCTCTTCCAGCTCGGGGATAAGTCTGCCGTTTTCGTCAAACAGCTCTTCGGGCTTGTAGCTCTTGAGCCATTTTTCCAGCAGCTCAAGGTGATCGGGCTGCTCCATGGTGATGGGCACCTGATGTGCGCGGAAGCTGTTTTCTATCTGCTTGCCGTCTACGACCTTAGGGCCTGTCCAGCCCTTAGGAGAACGGAAGACGATCATAGGCCACATAGGTCTTTCCTTAACGCCTTCCTCGCGCGCAGCTTTCTGTATAGCCTTGATCTCTTCGATAACGGTATCGAGAGTTTCAGCCATCAGCTTGTGCATTGTCTTGGGGTCGTCGCCCTCTACGAAATAAGGCTTCCAGCCGCAGCCCTCGAAGAATTTCTGAATTTCATCATGCGAGATTCTCGAGAAGATGGTGGGGTTGGAGATCTTGTAGCCGTTGAGGTGGAGTATAGGCAGAACAGCGCCGTCGGTGGCGGGGTTCAGGAATTTGTTAGAGTGCCATGCGGTAGCGAGAGGGCCTGTTTCAGCCTCGCCGTCGCCTACTACGCAGGTGGTTATCATTCCGGGGTTATCGAAAACCGAACCGAAAGCGTGCGCCAGCGAATAGCCGAGCTCGCCGCCCTCATTGATAGAGCCGGGAGTTTCAGGCGCAACGTGAGAAGATATTCCGCCCGGGAAAGAGAACTGCTTGAAAAGCTTCTTCATACCCTCTGCATCGCGGGAGATGTTTGGGTAAACTTCGGAGTAAGAGCCTTCGAGGTAGGTGTTGGCCACCATGAAGTTTCCTCCGTGGCCGGGGCCGGAGATGTAGATCATATCAAGATCATACTTCTTGATAACTCTGTTGAGGTGAACGTAGATAAAGTTCTGTCCGGGAACAGTACCCCAGTGACCTACGATCTTTTTCTTGATGTGGTCAGTGGTGAGGGGTTCACGGAGCAGGGGGTTATCCAGCAGGTAAAGCTGACCTGCGGAAAGGTAGTTTGCAGCGCGCCAGTAGGCGTCCATTTTCTCCAGAAGTTCAGGAGAAATATTGCAAGTATCTGACATAAAAGCCCTCCATTACATAGAAATTGAAAGCGGTAAACGTTTTCATATATCATCATTATATCACAATAATCGCGCCGTTTCAAGAAAAGAATTTGAAAATAACCGATTATTTTATACTGTATGCTGTATTTTTCATGCGGTATATGGATATTTATATATCACATTTCTTAATCACATACCGCGTATGCGGCATATCCGAACACAAAAAGCCGGCAGGCAGACCGCAAATCCTCGGCACTCCCCGTCGGCTGAGCTATTGACATTTTGTGCAGCTTAGAAGAACTTTGCCACGTCCTCCAGCGCTCTTCTTTTAGGTCTTATCGGCTGCTCATCGGGCGCGCCTACGGCTATTACCGATACGACAGTTTCGCTCTCGGGAATGTCCAGCAGACCGCGAATTTTCTCGCCGTCACGAATGCCCATTATCAGCGTGCCAAGCCCAAGCTCCGCCGCTTTGAGCACAAGTATCTCGTTGTTCAGACCCAGATCGTAAAAGCCCCAGCCGTTGCCGACCTCGTTGTCGGGGTTGCCCTCTTTGTCAAAACCCGCGCGTGTGTGCACGAACGTAGTCACAATAAGTACTGCATTTTCAGCACGTTCGCGGTTAAACCCCGGCAGGCACTCCTCGCGCAGCTTGTTGCAGATGTCCTCGCTCACAAGGCAGTAAAAGCGCGCCGTCTGCGAATTTTTCCACGAAGGTGCTTCCTGCGCCGCGGCTATCAGCTCACCGATCTGCTCCCTTGTCGGTCTGCCCTCAGCGGTGTATTTTCTCACACTTCTTCTGCTTTCTATCAGCTTTTGAAATTCCATTTTTAAGCACTCCTTTGTTGATCATATATCCGATCGCCGCACATCTTCGGCGGTCTGTACTGTTGATGTTTTATGCACATCTCGCCTGCTGTAAACATCTATACGCTGGTGAAAAATGCGCTGCGGACCCAAGTTCGCGGAAACGTAAAAGGTCTTCGGCACAATGCCCTCGCCCATGATGAACGGCCCGCAAAAGTAGCGGTCAGCCGCCCCGTAGCAGACCGCCGCTGCCACGACTTCGTCGCATTTCAGCTTGAATCCCGCGATGCAGGGCGGCAGATACATGATATTTTCGGGCGAATTCGGGTCGCCGCCATACCGCGCGGGAAGCTGTTCGACCGCCACAAGCCCCGCCGCCAGCGCCTTTTCGGGCGTGTCGATCTCGTCGGGGTCGATGCCGCTAAGCTGTTTTATCGTGCGGTATTTCAGATCAGTCCGCCGCGCCCACGGCGACATTTCCGGATCATCAAGCTTAGAAAAGTAAATTATTTCACCGCCGCGAACCGCCACACGCGCATCTTCGCCCTCGATGACGTAAGCCGTTTCGTCCCCGTATGGCGTGTAAATGCAGAGACCTCGCGGCTTCGGAGGTTCGCCAAAGACCGCCGTATCCGCCGCTAGCCGCGCCAGCTTTTCCGAATCGCAGATCTCCTCCACACAGCGCTTCACATATTCCGCCGAAACGCCCTCACCGGCAAAGATAGTGACGTTCGCATCAAACGTTTGCCAGTAAAAATTCGGCATAGGCTCAAATTCGTTCCAAAGGCAGATCACCTCCGCCGCCTTTTTGTACTCGTCAAATTCGCTGTCGAGCTGCTTTTTCAAACGTTCGTAACGCACCCACGAAAATTCGCTGCAAAATATCGGCTCGCCATGCAGGTCTGCGTCGGTGAAAAAGTCGCTGAACCAGCCGCGGCTTTCGTAGCCCTGCGAGTTGTTTGAAATGCGGCAGTCGTAATACAAAGCAGCAAAATTAAGCATTTCGTCGTTCAGATCGGCGGCGTTAAGCTGCTTATTCGGCTGAGAAAGCAGCAGTTCAAGAGGGTCGGCGGTGCGATTTTTGACATTTTCTACAAGCTTGCCGTTGCCCTCGTCAACCATAAAATGCTCGCTGTAACCGCCTTTTTCAGCCAGCCACACCATAAAATAGACAATCGGCATGGCGGCGTAACGCATTATCTGCGTGTGCTGACCCTCGCGCGGCTTGCTGTTTGGCGAGATGCCGTTCAGTTTGAAATATTCGCGCTCAGCCATTTGAAAATACCCCGCAGCGCTATCGCCGACAAAGCTGTAAGCGGCGTTCTGCACACTCGAAAAAGCGCTTTTCATACTGTTTGTGCTTTTGAAAAGCCACACCGCGAGCAACATCAGCAGCGCGCCGAGCGACCAAAAGCAGACCGCCGCCTGAGGTATATCCCATGTAACATACAGCCCGCCAAAAAATATGCAGAAAAGCGATGTCTTGATCATAAAGCCAATAGCTATCGGTCTGCGCTTTCCCTTATTGCACCAGCGCCATATCATCAGATCTACCGCAGCAAGAGTTATGGAGTGGCAGACGAGCACCGAACCCGCGCCTATATCCTCTGCCTTGTACATTTTGTTTTCAAAAAACATCTGCATAAGCGTTGCCGCAAGCACCATGTACGCTCCGTCGAGCATAAGACAAATGCTCTGCACTGCCGTTTGGTATCTGCGGCGCTTGGTTTTTGCCATTTTGTTTTCCCCCTATACCTTTATAATATATATGCTTATTATAATACGTCGGCGAAAAGTTGTCAATAGTTGTCGGCAGATCATACAAATCATGTACTTGATTTTCGTGGGCTATCCGTTTTTCAACCCGCCGAGTGCCCAAAATGGCACGCTTTTCGCGGCGAACAGCTTATGCTGCTCAACGGCATGAGCGCCGCCGAGATAAAGGCTTGGGCGGATAGTCTGGGCATTTAAAACAGGGCAAAAACACTGCAAAATATAGCATTTAGCCGCTGAGGGTATCAGCGGCTTTTTTTGTAGAAAATGTATGAGTAAAGTTGTGCATTGTTACAAAATTATGGTCTAATTTATAGAATATTATTGACAAAGCTTTATGTTCGTGTTATAATCAAATATAGTAGCAGAGGAAAATTATTCAATACTTTCCCTGCTTCATACAAAAAAGGCATGGGGTTTCACGAGTGTCATTTATATGCCTTAAAAAATTTAAGGAGGGATTTCATTATGAGATCTATTAAAAGAAAACTCGCCGCCTTCGGTGCAGCCGCTGTTATGCTCGCCGCAGGCACAACCATAAGCGCCAGCGCTGTAACGCAAGAGAAATCGTATCAAGTAACAAATGATTATCTTAATTCTTTGCAGAGTTACTATTACGACTCCACAAATAATAAGGTTACGGTCAGAAACCTTACTATTTGTAGAAAAGATAATTACACTGCAATTTTTTCAGCCTGCGAAATTAGAAATCCAAACGGCCTTACATACGTTAACGGAGCAGACTTCAAGCCTGAGGCAGACAAAGGTACTATCGCAGTAGCAGAAACTTCAAAAACCGGCAAACCCAACAATTACCGCGCTTATTATCGTTCATTTGTAAGAGATGAAAATGGCGATAATAAGGGTGAAATTATTAGAACTAGAAAACTCACATTCTAATCGACTTTAAAAGCGCACGCTTTATAAGTGTGCGCTTTTATAATATTTTTTCACAGAAAGGAGAAAACAGATATGCTTTTCAAGATCATGCGCAACTTGTTTAAAGAAAATAAGATGCTCACGATTTTTATGATATTAACATCATGTATGACTGCGCTGGTAGGCTGTTTTATTTACGGCGTTTATGAAAATTACCGCATAAATTTGCTTGAGGGAACAAATGAATCCTCCACTGTAACAATTGAAGCAAATGACTGGAGCGGCTGGATGACTTCCCGTACAGACTTGCTGATATATGACACCAGTAAAGATGACCTTAATCAGCTTTTTCGTTACAATAACTTCAGCACCCTTACTAAAGGCGATATAATGAAAGTAGTAGAGCAAATTCCAGAAGATATGTATGATGATATTGACGAGATACAATGTTATGCTACATTGGAAAATGATCTGATGGGGCTTGCTCCATTTGATTTCTATTTCAGGGTGACAAAAGATGGATTGGTAAACACTTTGAGTAAAGATACGGCATACGGAATATCTGATAAAGAATATAACGATGGCGACAGACATATCGTACTTACCGAAGATTTTTTTGACGAAAATGTCGATGTTTCCACAGGAACTGCATCTTATAATGCGGAATCAGCGAGAACCCTTAAAGGCTTAGGAGATACAGTTAAGATCGCAGGAGTAGATTTCAAAGTAAGCCGGATAATACCTGCCGCAAAAAGAATGTGTTGGTACGATATACCGCTTACCGCTTTGCCTGACGATACATATATGAATAACGAATTCTATATCGTATTCAAAAGCCCCGTAACGTACTCGCAGTACACCACCATAAAAAATATAGTAGACGGCAGTATTTCTCAAGACGCACACGTTGCCGATATGGACCTTTCCGCCGCCTCAGATCTGGCATATTACAAGACCATAATTTACATTACAGCCGCGGTAGCGCTGCTTTTCGCAGTAAACCTCGCGGTACTGCATAAGTACGTTATCGAGTGCAATAAGCGCAGGATAACGGTCTTCCGCGTTTGCGGTGCCTGCCGCGGCAGGTGCGTTTCGCTCTTCCTCGGCGAAGCCCTCGCGGTGATCTCGCCCGTTTTCGCCCTTTCGCTTTTCGCTTTCCATAAATTGCTGTATCAGCGCATGGTACAAATTTTTCCGAACGCTATAGATTGCCTTAACATTCAGCGCTACGCCGCTATTTTCGTGGCTTACACGCTTGTTTCGGCGGCGGTGCTCTTCTTTATGCTGCTGAAAAATATCAGCGCAAAGCTCAATTTCACCCAGTCGCGCAGCTCTTCGCTAAAGCTCGGCAAAAAGGCGGGACTTATGAATTTGCTGATATCCCTGCAGCTTGCCGTAGTTTTCGCGCTTGTGATAATAATGATGTCGGCTATAAAAGACCGCACTGTTTACTATTCGCAGTTTAAAGAGCCGCTCTCGAAAAACGGCGTGATAGTTATATCCGAAGCTGACAATCCCAATATGCGGTACAAGGAAGACATACTGAAAAATCTCGATAAAGCTACCGACGTTACCGGCGGCAAAGCAAACATGATAGGCGTTCACAAAAAGTCCGGCGACCAATGGACGTATATGTCTTACTTCCCCGATGATAAGATGAAAGAGCTTCCCCCCTACCTCAAAGAAGGCAGCCTTCCCGACCCCAAGAGCAAGATACCGCAGGTTCTCGTAAGCGATAATTTCGGCTATAAGGTCGGCGATAAACTAAAAGCCACCGACTGGGACGGCGTAGATTTTGAGATAGAGATATGCGGTATACTGGAGAACAACCAGCGTCTTTACGGCACGGGCGGATATAATGTATTTTATAATTACGATGATGATTACCGCGATTTCTATTATATGTATAACGAGCAGGGACGCGGCGAGGAATTTTTCGTAACTACCGAGGGTCAGATGGCAAAGGTCGGTTCAAAGGGCAGCTACGCTTTCAACAGCAAGCTGATAATAAATTACCCCGAGGGCGCTTACACCATCAAAGAGATAGAAGACCTCGCCCCGCAGGTAGGCTTCCAGATCTACGGCTACACGAACAAATACTACAAAGCCAGCGAAAGCTTCGTCCACAAAGAGCTTTACACCCTCTCGCCCATCGCGATAAGCATACTGATAATCACTCTCTTCACCGCCGTTATCACCACTATGATAACCACCCTCCGCAATCTGCGCAATTACGCGATACTGTATCTCTGCGGAGCAACATGGCGGCGCTGCTCGGTGCTCAATTTCCTAAACTACCTCTCGATAGTAGGCGTTACGATAGTGGCAGACGCGATATTCTTCATCGCGGGCAAAAACACGATCTTGAAAGGCACGGTAATAAAGGTCGGCTGGGACAACATAGGCGTATGCGCGATAATACTCGCGCTCTTCCTGCTGCTCTCGCTGATAGTACCGCTGCTGGTAGTAAGAAACAAGCAGCCGCGCGATGTGCTGAAAACCGAATTCAGAAACTGAGAGGAGAATGAGAAATGATAAAGCTGAACAACATTGTAAAGATATATAATCCGAAAAAAGCCAACGAATTTGAAGCACTGCACGGCGTTTCCTGCGAGATAGCCGACGGCGAAATGATAGCGATAATCGGCAAATCAGGCGCAGGCAAATCTACCCTGCTGCATATTTTAGCCTGCATAGATAATTATCAGAGCGGCGAGTACATCATAGACGATACGCTGGTAAAAGACCTTTCCGAGCGCAAATATGCGCGTATCCGCAACGAAAAGATCGGCATGGTGATGCAGGATTTCGCGCTGGTAGAAGATTTCACCGCGCTGGAAAACGTGCTGATACCGCTGAATTTCTCAAAGAAAAAGGTGAAGGGCAAGAAAGAAAAAGCCCTCGCCGCGCTGAAAGCGGTAGGCATGGAAGAGTACGCGAAAAAGCCTTGCAACAAACTCTCGGGCGGTCAGAAGCAGCGCGTTGCCATCGCCCGCGCGATAGTAAACGAGCCGAGCATGATACTCGCCGACGAACCGACGGGCGCGCTCGACACCAAAACTTCTGCCGAAGTAATGGCGCTTTTCAAATCGCTCAACGAGCAGGGCAGAACGGTGATAATAGTTACCCACGACCCCAAAGTCGCCGAAAAGTGCGACCGAATAATAGAGATCTCAGACGGAATGATAGTCAGCGCGTAATCTAATTTTTGCGCATTCCCTCCTCATCCCTCTTGACTTTTCACAAAGAATATGATACAATATAGAAAAATGAAATCAAAAGGGAGCGCAAAAAATGAATAAAGAGCAAAGAAATCCGCTGTACATCATTCTAACGTACATAACGCTGTTCGTCGGCGTATACATAGTCCTGCTGGGCATACTGGCGTATATGCGGTTCGGGCTGGATACTAAAATGAGCAACGAGTTCTTCTTCAAACTGCCATTTTATGTAGATATTGGAACAACGGCAGTCATATTCGTTGTAAGACTATATATGTACTGGATAACGCCGTTTTTCAAACACATAAAAAAGTCCTTAACGGGCAAATAATGCTAACGTGATACCCATAATATAGAAAAAAGCTTTGCGGTCAGGCGATTTTCCGCAGAGCTTTTTTCATTTTATCGCACATTTTGTGTTGATTTTTTTAATATAGTATGATATAATTATACTGTGATATATGAATTAAAACTGCTGTAAATATGAACCAATAGTGTAAATACAATTGCCATTGTATTTTGAAAGGAGAAAATTATGCCACATTCATCAGGCGGCGGCTCGCACGGAGGAGGCTCTCACGGCGGTTCGCACCATTCAAGCGGCTCGCGCGGCGGATCTTCGCGCAGAGTGCGCAGTTCATACTTCCCCGGCGCACGCAGATTTTGCTATTACAGCCATCACCGACCGGTCTACGTCTACGCCGACCACGACATTACTCAGACTTTTTCGCCCGCAAATTTGATAATGATACTCTTTTATATCCCGTTTTTCATCGGGATATTCTCGATGTTTGGCAGCGCGGTGCACCACCCGAAAAAGCTTGCGGATAATTATGACACAAGCATTGTCATTCAAGACGAGCTGGGCGTTATCGACAACCAAGCGATGCTTCAGGAAACGCTCGGACAGTTTTACCATAAAACAGGCGTTACGCCCGCCGTTGTCACCGTTACTAATGACGAGTGGCTCGGCAAATACGACGATCTGGAAAACTTTGCATATGACAAATACGTCAACCTCTTTGACGATGAGAAGCACTGGCTGATAGTTTATTCACAGCCCGCGGGCACGGCGGCTGTCGGCAGGTCAGATGATTTCGTCGACTGGTACTGGGAGGGTATGCAGGGCGACGACACCGACAATATCATAACCGAGAAAAAAGCGGACGTTTTTACCAATAATCTGCATAAATACCTCACCGCACGCAGCCGATACAGCGTCGGCATGGCGGTCAACACGGCTTTCAACGACATCACCCCGTCCATCATGGACACTGAAATAATTTGGGGAGAGATATTCATGGGGCTTGGCATGCTGGCATTTATTGCCCTGCACATGTGCATAATGCTGGGACTGACGCCGAAAGCGCGCAAGTACCGCAAGGCGACCGAGATACCGCAGACCGCGAAAGAGGACACCTGCGAATACTGCGGCGGCGTGTACGTCATCGGCACCTGCATAAAATGCCCGCACTGCGGCGCGCCGATAAAGCCGCACGAATTTACTCCCCCGCCGAACGGCATGGGCGGCATGAATGGTATGAATGGCATGAACGGCATGGGCGGCATGAATGGTATGAACGGCACAAACACAAGCGGCATGAACGATGCGGGGTTTGATTTCAGCGACTCTGCAAAATACACGAACCAAAATCAAAACGGCGGATATTTCAGATAAAAAATGGGACAGACTTGCGGGTCTGTCCCTTGTTTTTACCAGTAAAGTATCTCTGAAATAGTCGCAAAATCATCGCCGCTGAGGTTGTAATACTGATCGTTTATCTTAATGTTGCTTGCCGTGCCGGGCTTGAGGTACACGCTGTACTCCGCGCCATCGATGGTCATGGTGAAATTCGGGTGGACGCCGCCCTTGTAAAACTCAAAGGTTTCGGGGTCGATAGTTTCGCCGCCGTCGACCGCCGCTTTCACGATATTCGCGACCGTCTGAATGTCCGCATCGTCGTTCACATAGTGCACACAAGGCGGCAGGTCGGGATTTTTACAGCCGCCCTCATCGACCTCTAGCGCGTTTTCGTTAGTCTTTTCGGCGCTCATGTGCGGGTTGTCAGAGGTTTCCACTTCGGCGGCGCTTTCGTCCGCGGCGCTTTCCGCGCTGTCTGCGGCTTCTGAACTGTCCGCTTCCTCTAAACTATCTGCTGATTCTGAACTTTCGTCAACCGTGTTCTCTTCGACTTGGGAACTGTCAGCCACGCTCTCCGCTTCCGAGGAGTCCGCCTGCGATTCCTCACTGCTCTCGTCCGAAACGACCGAGCTATCGGCGGCGAGCTGGTCGGCGGATCCTTCCTCCACGCTTCCGCAAGCTGTCAGCGCAAGGGCTGTTGCGGCTAGAAATGCTAAGATGTTTCTTTTGTTCATGATGTTGCCCTCCCGTTCTTGTATTTTTTATAGCATACCATATATTTCATTGCTTGTCAATATAAATATATTAAACCAACGTCTATACTTAACAAACGCCAAAAATAGCGATGAATCAAAGAGTTTTTAAAAGAAGAGTTAGGAAAGAAAGGAAGAATATGAAAGTAAAAGTGCCCATGTACTTCATCGAGCTGTTCATCATGACCATCGGCGCAGCCTCCGCAAACTTATACAAAAACGGACAGGGCTTTCAGCGAACCCTGTCCGATATTTTTCGTGTTGAATTTACTTATTTTTACTTTTTTTGCGAATTAAAGCAATCTCGCACACTCAGAATTTCTTCATTATCTCGCGCATTTCAGCCGCTGCGCCCTCGGGGTCGGGGTCGGCGATGATGTCTGAGATCACTGCCGCGCCGTTCACGCCCATACCCGCAAATTCAAGCACATTCGCGCGCTTCACGCCGCCGATCATCACGATCGGTATTTCCACCGCCGCGCGTATCGCGGCAAGATTTTCCTTAGTATTGGCAGGCGCGCCCATTTTTGTTGACGTCGCGAACATCGCGCCAACGCCGATGTAGTCCGCGCCATC
>ERZ791753.1731-NODE-1731-length-13003-cov-5.890948_pt1 | contig 13003 bp, 14 predicted proteins | sample MGYA00509951_ERZ791753 | MGnify/ENA primary metagenome ERZ791753 (study PRJEB30046, sample SAMN00792026) | human gut metagenome | study: EMG produced TPA metagenomics assembly of the A metagenome-wide association study of gut microbiota in type 2... | reverse complement strand
ATCGTCAGTGTAATAGCCGTAAAAATCATAGGCGAGAACTTCAACATCAGTTTCGAGTTCTGCCTTATAGATCCATGTACCGGCTACATTAACACCAGGACTGCTGGCACCAGGCGTACAGTTGATGATTGTTAGATTAATCATCCTAGGTAACTTATCTAGATCATAGAGTTTATCATCCAGATCACGTTTAAAAAAAGCTAGATCAATACAGCTCCGATCGTGGTAGTTGGACATTAAGTCCATAATCTGAATAATTTTAGATTCGCGATCCCTAACGTATTTATCACTATTAACTAGGATAGTCACCTTAGTAGTGGCGCCATACCCTAATTTAGCTAATCGCTTAGTCAAAGTTGTGACATCGGAGATGGGGTCATACAGATCTGTAATCATATATGCGTGAGTAGTCAAACCAGCCTGGCGAGCTAGGTTGGTATGGATTACCGCATATTTAAAATACTCATGACCTGACGAGTGCATGCAAATGCTGACGGCAGATATGCCTACCTTACGCAGGTTTTCGTAGTATTCAATTTTGGCTGGCGTGAGCGATGAGCAAAAGGCCAGCCGTGGGTATTCATTTTTGGTTTGAGTTATCATGCGGTTAATTCCTTTCGTACATATTGGTTAATTGCGTCTTTATGCTTCTGTGACAGGCGTTTGGAACCTTTCACTAAGATTGATCTTAGCCAAGCTAAATCGCCGCCTTGAGCCTTAACAACGGCTGCTATCGTTGGTGAAATTTGTTGATCGAGCCAATTAGTCATATCCTCGATCGTCTTAGCTTCTTTTTCAATCGTTAAGCTGAGTTTACTCACGTTTGATAAAAGCTCGTCCCACCAGGCAACGGTTTTCCATCTTGCCTTGTTGGAATCATTACTTGGAATCAAAAATCTAAGATATTGATTTAAGGTTCCTCGCACAACGTGGCCAAGCGGTAGCTTGGAATTCACGATATAATTAGCGAGTTTCTTAGCTCGATCTTTACGATAAACAATCTCCAATCTTGTCCAAGTCCGTAGAATGTCGATCTCAGCATCAGAGTTAGCTTTACGTTCCAATGTCTTGTCATAAATTCGACAGAAGAGGTCGCTTGCCTGGGAACCGAAGTACATCGTCCGACCTAGGAATTCATTCGTTGATGTTTGTCTCGAATTAACTTCGTCCCATTTACTCCAGCGTGAGGTGAATTCACCATTCATCGCTGCTGTGTGAATGCGATCGTAATTGATAATTTTTGATTCATAATCATCGATTGCTAGATCGATTCTGGAAAAATTAACCTTTTTCTGCTTATGTAGTTTTTGTATTAAAAACACTAGATCATGATTTACGGAATATTGTTTGCACCCTTGCCCGGTAATCATCACATGGACGCCGCTTTTCATGTTTACCTTTACATCGGCATCGGTTTTATCATTGGTGGATGTATACATGATAAAAATGCTACCGTCTTGCCACTTTGATTGGTTGTGATATCCGAATCTCCCTTTGTTCAATGGTGAAAAATTATCCCATTTGAGCTCCATTAGCTTCATCACTTCTGGCATTTGTGCTTCAAGCACTGTAAACTCAAGCCAGTCAACGATTACAGATAGTTTTTTCATTTTTATGTTCTACTTTCATGTATTTATTACCCCCCTATTAGTAGAGGGGGGTGATACAAGCGGGAGATATTTTTCTTCCGCTCGCCGCTAAGGCAGGCAAAACAAATTCTTGTTTTGCGTTAAATAGCTTGTTAAGAAATAAAATGCTGTCAATTCCTTAATCCTCAAGGCTTTCAGCCTCTCCGGTTACCATTGACAGCATGAAAAAGTAATAGCTGGCTTAAGCAGCTACTGTAGATCTGTTAGGATCATGCAAAAAGTGAATTGAGTTAACGATAATAGTGTGGTGATATCTAATTCTCTTAGTATCATCATCCATTGATGTTGAAACCTGTAAACGGCCGTGGGTCAACACTTGGCGTCCCTTACCACAATGTTGAACAATTGCACCAGCAAGCTTATCAAAAGCTACGCATCTGATGAAATCTGCTTCATCTCTATTATTTGCGCGAGGTACAGCAACAGTGAACCATGCATAATCGCGGCCACTAGCGCTCTTTCTCAATTCTGGTGCATCAGTAAGTCTTCCAAGTAATTTAATATCGTTCATTCTCGTTCTCCTTAAATATTCTTTCTATAATCTATAAATTAATTTCTGGTGTGATGTCACTAACATCTACAAGGGCAGATTGCGCGTAGTGCGCAGTCATACCAAGCGATTTGTGTCCAAGTAAAAATTGAATCGTCGTCAAAGGCGTCCCCTTTTCGCTTAGAAGCGCCGCAAATGTGTGTCTCAAAAGGTGACAGCGGAATGTGATTCCGGTCTTTTGGGCAAAATCAGTCGCATATCCTTGTAAAGTCCGCTTGGATAAGCGGAAAGCAGGTCTACTATCGACTTCCAACTCCGCACGATACTTCCATACAATCTCTGCTGCCGTCTTATCGATAATAGGAATGCAACGATCACTGCCCCATTTTGCATTTTTGATGTTGATGTAAACTGTTTTTCCTCGCAAAACAATGTCTTCTGGACGCAAGTTTGCAGCCTCAGCAACACGACAACCCGATCCCAGCATTAGCCAAAAAGCCGCGCGGGCATTGGGTTGGAGCGTGTTAATGTAACTTTTAAAGTTAGCTAGTTCTTCGTCGTTCAATCTTTTTATTCTCGCTACATGTGTATTTTTGGGATAGTCGTCCGGATCGATTATCACCTCAGGCATATAGCCTTTTCGAACTGCCCATAAACAAAATACACGAAAGGTACTTAATTTTCCTCGCAAAGTCGAAACTTTCTGACACTTTGCGAGGTTTTGTCTCAAATATTCAGACACATCCGCACTAGTTGTATGCTCTATTAGCAGATTATTATCGTCCAAATACGCAGCTATATCCTTTAAGCGATAATGATAGGTCTCTAAACTGCTGTCGGTCTTCCCTTCAGCTCGCATATCATCAAGAAACTCTTCAATCAATTTTTCCATTCGAAAATCCCCGTTCGCACAAATATAGAAATCTGTCGTGTATAATTTTTTAGTTTTTGCCTGCTGGGCGAATGACCTCGGATAGCTTAACAACGGCATTTGTAAGCCCATCGAGCTTGTTTTCTATGCGCATTATAAGCAAAATCGCAATGGCCACGCCTGCGGCTTGGTCTAAAATCATCTTTAATACGTCCATCGGTTATCCTTTCCTCTGGATAATATCCCCCATATTTGATGCGCAAGCCTTACATAAATCGAGTGATCCAACTAACATGCTCGAACTTTGAGCGTTTTTAACGTCAAGTCGGTAGGTTACATCTTTCACGCGCTTGCAAAGCTCGCATTTTCTATAGACGGGCTGAGCATATCCAACTATATCTAGGTATTCCTTCATTGTTTTTCCTCGTTTAAATTAAAAAAGGGGAAGGGAACTTAATCCCTTCCCCTCGAAAAAACCTCTACTAATAGTTAATTATTTAGCATCCTTAGCTTCAGCTTCATCATTAAATACTGGAGTAACAGTACGTTCGATGTAGTTAGCTGAAACTGGAGTTACGTATAAAACAGTTCCATCTTTCTTAAAGACATTAGAACCTGCGATCTTTTGCATAGCATCCTTTACCTTGTCTGCTGGCAAGTTTTCTAAAGCATTAGCAAGAGTAATTGAAGTTGACTTATCTTTAGCATTCTTAAAGTTAAGTTTGAGTGATTTGGTTGTGGTAGTCATATCCTAATTCCTTCTTTCTATCTATAATTATTCTGCTGATTCAACAACGCGGCGTCTTTGGATCAAAATAGTATCGTCAAGACTGTCGTCTTGTAAGCCTGCAATAGCTTGACCAACAACGATAAGTGAGTCTGCGCTGGCGTCTTTATCAACGTTTGCGTAAGTCTTGTTCTTCAAGCCTGACTTGTATCTCTTGTTACCAAAAGTGAATTGAACTGATTGTTCTGTTAATTCGTAATTCATGAAATCTCTCCTTTAATGTATGATTTGTTGTTTCTATGAAGATATATGATTAATGGCTTGCGAAAGCATCAAAAAAAACAATGATGCTTTCTCGACGTTTAAAAAATCGCGATACATCATTGCTTAATTTCTTTTCTAAAATATTTATGTCTCTTTCTTGATGTGATTTAAATATAACATAAAGTTATATCACTCGCAACACCATGCATAAAAGTAATTACTAATTAAATAAAAATTATTGAAAAGTAGCATTTTTAGTTGCATGTTGAGAGGGAAGAGGGAAATTGAGGCAGAACTTTCCCTGCAAATTTAATGCAAAAAATTACTGTCTACATGTCGATCGGTCGATCGGTCATCTCAGCGAACTACTAGCTTCAAACAACATTTCAGTTGTTCAATCACCTTTTTCCACGCATCGTGCACGCCCTACGTGTCTTTCTTTCAAATTTTAGTGATCTCCCTATCGTGCTACCACAGTCCAAGTGCCGCTTACGAGGAACTTACTCACATCACATGTGAGCCTGCCTCCAGTCGTACATCTTGGCGAGGTTCAGCCATTGCAATGGTTCTCAAGCCATCGACTTACACACATCAGTTTTCGCCATAGTTACATCTCACGATGAACCTTAGACTTCAAATCAAAGATTTGTCCGGGCTTCTGACTTTTACCCGATTACCTTCCATATATTATAGTAGCTTGAGTCATATATGGACGTTACCTTTTGTTCCAAGCTGCGGCAAGCACAGCTTTTTTTCAAGCATGTTGATATCGGTTTATGCTACTACCGCATAATAAATCGCTTATTACAGCAATCAACATACTTGATTTTTGTTGCCCTAGTGGTAACATAATATCAAGAAGCTTTTTAATTTCGTAATTGTATGCTTTTGCTGTGATTACGATCAGGTCGAATGGTACGTCAATACCATTCGATTTTTTTATGTTCTTATTTAATTTTTTAACTCATTCGACTCTAGTATACATTTTTAGAAAGCAATTACAAGAGGGATAAATTCATTAATACCATCGCAATTTATTGAAATTTGAATTTGTTGTGGTATATTATTTATTTACCACAATATATAATGTACTACAATATATAATGTACTATGCTTAGAAACGTTGATATAGCAATGTTCTATTTTTAGTTTCATTAATAAGTTGTGGTATATTATTTATTTACCACAATATATAAATGTAGTAGATAAATACAATCAATTATCAAAAAATAATTTTTGAATTTTTAATAAAAAGAGCATCCAATATGGATGCCTTTTTATCTTAACCACGATATTTAATCTTATACCACTGATTACTTTTGAATGGGTCTACTGGTTTAAAGCCAGCTACAATCATTGCAGCTTCTAATATATGATAATCTCGAATTTTGTATTCATTATGAGGATTGGCATTATATTTTGGAGTTAATTTATCTGCCTTAAGTTTTCTATTTCCAATCTTAGCAAGTTCAAAACTATCTTTACACCATTTCACCACTTGCTTTCTATTCTCAGACGAAACTTGGATAAACTCTTTAAATAAAAAAGGATAATCAACCAATTCAGCATATTCAGGATACTTCTGGATGGCCTTGGCTCTCCACTTATCAGCTGCTTCCATTGCTTGATCTAATTTATCCTTTTCTTCTTTTATTACTTTATCGGTGTGAACCATAACAGGCTTGATATCCTTCAAAAGTTTCTTTACCCTATCAAGATCACAATCATTAATAATATATCCAGCTTCGCTTAAACTATTTTTGCTCTCATTACAATGAGCACAAGCTAATACTAAATTATCATCATCATTTGTTCCACCTCTAGCAACAGGTATTCGGTGATCTATTTGATAGGCGTCATCAACGTCCTTACCACAGTAATAACATTTGCCATCATATTTTTCATAGATTTTTCTACGTCGTTCTGCAGAGATAGTAATTCTAGATTTTGCCGTCTGATTATTAATATTCCACATTTCACGATTAACTGCTTCGGGCACTACATTATATTTTTTATATAACTGTAAGGTTAACTCAGCACCTTTAATAATCTCCTTTAGAGCTTGCTCTGATATAAGCTTAGTATTCTGGCGTTTACCTAATACTAGCATTCCATTTTTAGTTAAATGTAAATCTAATGTATGATACGTTAAATCAATAGAATTAAATGATATATCCATCTTGTTTACTCTTAGTTATTTTTTTAATGTCTAAATTATCATGTTCATCTTTACAACAAACTTTATCATTATTTGCTACAAGTTTACAAATACTAAAAAATAATTAATTGTAGTAAATATATAATTCACCACAATATATAACTGTAGTAAATAAATAGCTATCAATTAAAAGAGATCGTTTTGAATTTTTAAAACGGTCCCTTTTATTTTTATAGAAGCAAATATTTTTTACTACAGTTATATACTTACCACAATAAATAACCTACTACACATATATATCTACTACAATAAATAATTCACCACAATTAATTATTTACCACTTAAAATTATAGCCTTTCATAATTTCTTGTAGTAAACTAATTATGAATAATAAAAAAAAGCACTATCATTAAAGAAAGCGTACGAATATGGCTACAACATTATTATTTGGAAATATGAAAGGCGGAGTAGGTAAAACTACTAATTCCGTAATGGTTGCATACCAACTTGCTCAAATGGGATATAAGACCCTTGTATGTGACTTGGACCCTCAATCAAACGCAACACAATTATTACGTCGTACTTATGGCTTGCAACATGATGGCGAAGATCTCAAGATTGATAAAACTATGATGGTTGCATTGAATGAAGAAGATATTTCATCTGCAATCGTTAACGTAATGGACAATCTTTACTTATTACCATCCAGTGAAGACTTCAAGAATTATCCAGATTTTCTTGAAATTAAATTTATGCCAAACAAGGAAAAAATCGAACAAAATCCAAGCTTATTGCAATCTGAAATGTCACATGTAAAAGAACAAAGAATTGCATATTTTGCAAAGCAATTGGAAACTATTAATGACGACTATGACATTATCATTATTGATGTTCCGCCAACATTATCTGTATTCACTGATTCAGCAATTTATGCCACCGATGAGGTAATCATTGTTTTACAAACACAACAAAGATCATTGGATGGTGCTGAAACATTCTTTGAATATTTACAACAAATGTATAACTCATATTCCAACGTTGATTTTGATATCTTAGGTGTACTTCCAGTTTTACTTAAGAAGCGTTCCGGATTAGATGATCAAATATTGAAAGATGCAGAAGAAGACTTCGGCGATGATGCATTATTCGACAATATCATTCACCACATGGAAAGATTGAAGAGATACGATCGTACTGGGATTGCTGACAAAGATTTAACTAAGTCTGATATCCATGACAGACGCATTCACTACATCTACTCACAATTAACCAAAGAAATTATCCAACGTTTAAAAGATAAAGGCGGTTTGAACTAAAATGGCAAAATTTGAATTCAAAAAAGACGAAAAGAAAACCACTGAAAAAAAACCACGTCCAGTTAAGAAAACAAATATTTCTAAACCTCAAGAAACTTATGATCCATTAAAAGCTAATCAAAAAATAGAACAAGAGCTTGAAAAGAATACAACAAAACAAGCAACATCAACTAACGGCAAGCGTCCAGTTGGTCGTCCAAAGACTGGTCGTAAGTCATATCAAACAGTACGTTTGCTTAAATCTACTGTAACCAAGATCAATGCTTTAGAAAATGCATTGGGTATAGCTACCCAAGATGAAACCGTAGATCAGGCTATCGATAGAGTGATCAACAATTTAACCAACGATGAAAAGCGCGGTTACGATCTTTGGCTTGATATGTTTAAGAAGAAAGAAAATAAATAATCAGCAAAAGCTTTTTTATGGTGCTGAGAAGAGCAATGAGAGTTCAAGTTCAACAAAAGAGAAAGATAAATTTTATCAAAAGGACCAATTAAAAGCATTGGTGGCAAAGGTTTACCCGCGATTCTGATTAAGAGGATGATTAAATGTTTTATGTTGTTCGTTGGAGCGATTTAGCACCAGAACCAAAGAGCGTTTTTGTGACAATTGATATAGAGACGGCACAAGATTTTATTTTAAAAGAAATTGATCGGTTGATTACGCTTAAGAGTGATTATGATGATGTTGTTTACTTTGGCATAACTAAAATAATTGGTGGAATAACAAAATGTGCTGAAGTTGATATGCACGCATAATTTTGAATTGGAGTTGATTATATGAAATATAAATTTGATACAACTCCTGAGAAGAGCCGACAAATGTCCAAAGTTCATTCAAAGAATGGCAAGGATGAATTAGTGCTAAGAAAGCTTTTATGGCACTATGGCGTAAGATACAGAGCTAATTACAAGGCTTTACCAGGCAAGCCTGATATTGCAATTACTAAGTATAAGATTGCGGTTTTCGTTGATGGTGAGTTTTGGCATGGTTATAACTGGAAAGTTAAACGAACACGCATTAAACGAAATCGAGATTATTGGATTAAAAAAATACAGCGCAATATAAATAGGGATTCCGCACAAAACCAAGAACTTCATAATATGGGGTGGACCGTACTCCGATTCTGGTATCATGATGTTACTAAGAATCCTGATTATGTGATTCAAACAATTTTATATTATGTTCGCTGCATGGAAGAAGATCCTGAAGGCACTGCAGGCAGCTTCTTTAGGTCAGGTGGAGATAGTTTATCGTAATATTTAAATGTTAAAAACGCCGTAGTTTAAATCCATAGCGTTTTTGTTTATGCTCTTGAAAGATAATAATAAATGATTCCATTTTAGTTTATAAAGTGATAAAATATCACCATCGTTACGGACAAAAAAATGGCCGTTGCAAAATAATATCACGTAATAATTTATATGATATTGCTTAAGGAAAATGCTGTTATGACAACAAATAGAAAAGCTCACACCATATATATAGATGACTTGCTTTATAACGAAATAACCAATGTACCAGAATTGGCTAATTATAGTTTTTCTAAAAAAGTATCTTTCATCTTACAAAAGTATCTTGATGATCAAAATAATAAAGAGAATAAAAAAAAGCCTCTTAGCCAAGAAAAAAATCAAAAGATTAGGTTCATTGATCTTTTTGCAGGTATAGGAGGCATTAGATTAGGCTTTGAAGGCCATTCTCATGATACAGAATGCGTATATTCATCAGAATGGGATAAATATGCACAAAAAACATATGAAGCCAATTTTGGCGATAAACCTGATGGAGATATCACGAAAGTTAAAGCAAAGGATATTCCAGATTTTGATGTTTTATTAGCAGGATTTCCATGTCAGCCTTTTAGTTCTATCGGAAAGCGCGAAGGCTTTGCAAATAAGACGCAGGGGACTCTTTTCTTTGATATTTTAAGAATTTTAAAATATCATATGCCATCGGCCTTTTTGTTAGAAAACGTACCTGGCCTTCTTACTATTCAACATGGTGAAACTTTCAATATCATTATTAATGCATTGAAAGAATCAGGTTATTCTGTGCACTCCAAGGTACTTGAAGCTTCCAATTTTGGATTAGCACAGTCGAGAAAACGAGTAATTATTGTCGGTTTTAGAAATGACATAGATGATAGTAAATTCATTATTCCAGAAGGCAATGGTAAGAATACATATGTTAAAGACATTCTGGAAGATAATCCGCAGGGATATACAATTTCTAAGAGACTGCAACAAAATTATCTTTTCAAGAAAGATGATGGTAGACCATATATAGTTGATAAGACTACTAAGAATTATGCTAAAACTCTAAACTCAAGTTACCATAAGATCCAAAGATTAACTGGTACTTTTGTTAGAGGTGGTAAAACTGGTTTGCGTCTTTTATCTAAGAAAGAATGTATGAGATTACAAGGTTTCCCAGATGATTTCAAAATACCAGTTTCTAGAACTCAAATGTACAGACAGATGGGTAATAGTGTTGCAATTCCTATGATTGAAGCTGTATCGGATAATCTTAAAGCCGTATTGAGAAAGAAACCAATGGTAAATACACTCACAAATGAGGCTACTGAGCAATTATCACTCATTTAAAGAGGTAAAGGAGATTTAATCTGAATCTTCTTTCCTCTTTTTTTGCTAGGGTAAGTCCAGGAAAATGGTGTTCCAAATGAACTTGAACTTGGTTTATGATTTTGACAATATTGAAGCAATAAATGCTTTTCTTCATTGCGTGTTAGGTAAATCAAATTACCATTCTCAGGGTTTACTATTGCCATAGTATTAGCAACCTGATCTTTGTTCAATCTTCTATTGTTTATACCAAATAAGAAATAATCGATAAGCCAGGAATTAAGATCTGAAAGGTTATATTTCAAAAAATCACGATTATCAGGAGTCATATTTTTAGCAGATCCAACATCTTGAAAATTATGCAGAGCAGTAGACAATTGGTTGAATTTATCAGGATCATTAAAAACACTATCTTGAGGCATTGAAGCTTGAAGGTCATTGAGAAGAGTATCTACGTCGCCTTCATGAGCTGTAACTCGCTTACTTTTAACTTTAGGATGCTTAACAGAAAAGTTAATGTTTGCTTGGTTTCCATCAGTGAAAGTTATAATTACCAAAATATCAGTTTTTGGTTTACCAAGTACATGGCCACCGTTAGGATCTTTCACTGTGTTCAAATCCGCTAAATAGTGAGAATCCTTACTATTGTTATCGTAGGCTACCATGGCTTTAATTTGTTTATTAGGATAATATTTATCCATTAATGACTGTACAATATCAAAGTTACGACTTTTAATTACTTTGCTATTATCGGTTTTATTCCATAATTCAATATTATTTGAATTGTTAAATGCTTCGGCTATATCTTTTTCTGCTTCATCACCTAAAATATTAGCTTTAATTCCTTGAGTAAGATATTTGCTACATCTTTCAGCTATTATATTTCTAAACTCGCTGAATTTTAGAATATCGTCAAAGTATGTAACCACATTATGATGTTCTACATTTTCTTTATATTTATTGAATGCCCCACTGTTTTCCGTGTCTGGTACTACAAAGAATGCTTTAACATTTACATCAGGACGACGAATTAGTTCTTTTATGTGTTCAATATCGAACTCTATCCCTTTAACTCTGTCGGATCGATAACTTGACGATGTTTCAATAAGCCAGTTTTCTTCATGTTGATCATCAAATTTTAAAATTGCATTAACAGAAAATTGGTTAGGATCTTTACCTGAGGCACCCATCTTCACATTTTTTGATAAATGGACATTATTAAATTTCTTTTCGAATTCATTCAAAAGCGATAAAAGCTCGGCCTTATTGTTACTGCCGCTTTTTGCTTTGATACTGTTATCTTTATTAAATTCTTTGGTCATAATATTCCTCCTTTCGGATATAATCACATTATATTATAGAGAATAAAAAAGGAACCGTATTTATACGGTTCCTTTCCTATGTGGTTAAAATTGTATTATTGAAGTAATTATATCATTAAATACCGCAAAAGCTAATAATATAATTAGCACAATAAAGCATGCACTATCTTCTCACGTTAATATCCATTGCATCGCAAACAAAGTAAGGAAACACGCGGACTTTGTGAAATTTTGGAAGCTTTCAAAATTATAAAAAATAAGAATCTTGATTTGACGGGCTTTTTGGAGCCCATTTTATTGTATACGGCTCTGATTTCACAAACAGCTAAAAAGTAAGCCCGAAACCCTTTGCTATCAGCGGTCTGCGTCTAATTGGCATTATGTAAAGTAAAAGGCCCCACTCCCGAAATTCTCGGAAATGGAGCCTTTGGACTGCATAGCATAAAACAATATTACACATATATTATACCACTAAACATGGCAATACCTATGGTTAGTTCTTAGATTACATGGTGAATACCGCAAACAACGATTGCGCGGGAAGCCATGTCTCACCTGATCGGGTCGAGCCCTGCGGTCTCTCCTTTCCGATCATGCAAGCCATGTCAAACCAACAGAGATCATGAGCGGTATTCACCATGTAATCTAACCCTGCCTCATCGTCTTTCATTGCATACAAAAAACACGCCCTATCATCATCATAGAGCGTGTTTTTTCTAACTTAGGTCTTCTTCTACTGCGTGCTTGTAATACTCTTTAGAGCTTAATTTACGCGGTGTAATGACAACTTTTACATCGAAGTGTCTCCCCAGCAGATCGTAATGAGTATCACTGCATCGAAGCCTTACGATCATAGGTCGAGTTATATCTTTAAACACTGAATTCTTAGGCAGATAACCAACCTTAACAGCGATCATTGAAGTTGGATATTTATGTTTCTTGGTTATGAACTTGAGATATACTTCTATGGCATTAGAGTCAGGATCAGGCACTAATATGCCCTCTGCATTCTCGCATAAATAGATGCAGCCATTGTCGTTCTCATGTATGAGTTCATGACCGGCAATCTGCCAGCCTTTATCGTAAAGCTTATCTAATTGCTTGCAGTCTTTGCCTAATTCATGTGTAGTGCCGGTTACGTCTTCAGTGTTAGTAAGCCAGGGTAAAATTGTCATAGTTCGACCTCCGTTAGTTTTAGTGATTTCGTAGAGTAAAAGATTCAAAAATATGAATTTAGAAAAATTATAATTGTTGTCTGTTTGATTAGGTTTTATGGTTGGGGCGTAGTGAGCGGAGACGCGACTTGGCTCGAAAAGAGCTAAACGGAAGACGCGTCAGCGGCTGGAGAGCTCTTGAGAGACAGAGCGACGACCAGCGAACGGAGCCCCAACCATAAGAACTTACGCAATGCGGACTACTTGTCCTGCGTAGATTCTGTCTGTATGCATTGCACGATTTAACATAAGTAAATCGTTGATTGGTATTCCGTGTCTGCGTGAGATGGAATACCATGAGTCGCCTGGTTGAGCCACGTACTCGGTATCAACTAATGACAGCTGATAGCCATCGTCAGTGTAATAGCCGTAAAAATCATAGGCGAGAACTTCAACATCAGTTTCG
>ERZ791753.1730-NODE-1730-length-13014-cov-18.709931_pt1 | contig 13014 bp, 16 predicted proteins | sample MGYA00509951_ERZ791753 | MGnify/ENA primary metagenome ERZ791753 (study PRJEB30046, sample SAMN00792026) | human gut metagenome | study: EMG produced TPA metagenomics assembly of the A metagenome-wide association study of gut microbiota in type 2... | reverse complement strand
GGCGCTTTTTACATCCCCATCTGCGGTTCCTGTGTCTGCTCCTGCTGCTGTTCCGGAATCGGCTCATGCAGCGGACCAAAATCCTCGCGGTTGACCATGCCATAGGGCGTGATCTCAGCGCCGTACTGTTTGAGGACATCTTCGGCATAGGCTTCGCGGTTCAGATGCTTGTAGATCAGGTCTGCATCCTTGCCGCCGAGAACGAATTCCAGCTCATCACGCACCAGCGCGTCTTTATCGCGGATTTTTGTCTCGAAGCAATACTGCGGCAGCTTTTCAATGCGGGCGAAGACATCTTCCAGCGTCTCACACTGCGTCGCGCTAATTACCGCCTTGAATTTTGTGAGCTGCCCGTTGGCTTTCAGTTCCAGAAGGGAGTGCGCCAATTCGTTGATCCGCGGAATATCTTCCACGTCTGTCAGCAGAGTGTTCAGTTGCGGCACGATGGCATCGCAGCCGGTGAACTGCGCGTCATACCATTCCGGTGCGTCGAGTTCCTTCTGCACTTCCAACAAGCGTTCTTCCGTCGCAGGCAAGTCCAGAACGGCTGTTTTCTGCTCGTTTTCGTGGTTCATAAGCGTCAGGCGGATCATGTAATTGATGTCCCGCTGCGGCTCGTAGTCTGGCAGCGGCTGCAATTCCTCCGTGCGGACAACGTAGCCGTGCGGGGTGAACGCACCGGCTTCGCTCTCGCGCATCTGTTTGCCGATTTTTGCGTAATCCAGAAGGGCATAGACACTGTCCGGCAGGGCAGTCAACTCCGGCAGGAAATCATTGTCCGCGCAGAATTTTCCTAATTCTGTGTCTGTATGAACATCTGCAAGCACATGGCAATGATCCACATTGTGGGCCAGCATCATCAGCTCCGGTACGGTAATGATTCCGCTGTTTTCCTGCATATGCTTGTTGACCTGCATCTGCAAGAGTCCTTCCAGCGCTGTTTCCTGACGCTCATCCAGCTTGGAAAGCTGTTCCGTCAGAGAATTGAACTCGAAGATGGACATACTCTCGTCCAGATGCGGGGCGAGATAGTCAAAGCAGTAAAACTCATCCACCTGCCAGTAGACATCGCCCGGCGACTTGGTGTGAATCTGCTCGAAAGCGTCCATCATTTCGTAACGGCTGACAGGAAACGTCAGCTCCACGCCGCGTTCATCGCTCGATGCGCTGCTTACCAGATAGACCTCACATACTTTGCGCAAGGGTCATTCCTCCTGTCTGTTCCTGTTTCTTCTGCATTTCTTCTACGAAAGCCGGGTCAGCGCCGGGAACGTTCCAGCCGTGCATACTTCCGCACACCATAGCTTCCTCCTGCGCCGGCGTTACGCCGAGGCGCTGATTCTGCTCGTCTGCGATCTGACGGTTCTGTGTCCGGTCGGGTGTGTTCCAGTCGCTGGGATAATAGCCGCTTTCGCCGCGTTTGATGCAGATCAGTACGCCGGTACTGGGCAGCGTGGAAAAACAGAGCTCTGGCAGACCTTTTGCCAACTTTGGAGCGAAGCATTCCTGCTCGGTCTGAATGCTCCAACCAGCCGCCTGCCAGAGATGGGCATACAGCTCCATACTGCCAACACGGATCTCATGCTGCTCCACGCTCTCTCCGAACCCATCACTGGCCTGTCCGGCTATATAGTCTTTGAGCTTTGCCAATTCCTCGCCGTTCAATTCACCGGAAACCATACATTCGGCCACGCCCCAAAGCTTGCTGTTCCTTGCTTCGGCTTTGAAAAAGAGCGACCGCACCTTTGCGTCAATGCCGTCGCTTCGGTTGTAGTATTCCATGAATCCGCGCGGCGTGTTCAAAAACTTTGATTCACGTTCCAAGGCGCCGGTGATGGTATCTGCGTAGCCAACAGCGTCGTTGTCGGGGAGCGTAAGTTCCTCACTGTCGTAGTCGCCCCAGTCATTTTTTTCATAATAACCGAGCGCCAACGGCATGTAAAGCTTTAATTTCTGCGGCTTTACCACAGTAAAGTCATCCTCACCGGGGACGAGAGAAAGCCCGCGCCCATTATCCCATTCCATTAAAAGCTGACCAGCATCGTCAATGCCCTGCACCGTTCCGGTCATGCCTTTCGGGATTGGCTGCGGATCGTTCATCATGGAATCCAGCCGGATGCGCGTTCCCGGTGGAAACTGCTCACGCAGAAGCTTTACCATATAGGGTTTCATAAATGGCATATCACATTCCTCCCATCTGCATTTCCTGTTTTTCTGTCTGCTCTGGTCGCTGATATTGCTTGAGAGACTCTTTTGCCCAATCTGGCAGGAACTCATCTTTCAGAACGCCAATAAAATCATTCCGATTCCAGCGAGTCTGTTCGCCGTCGCCAAGGCAGATACAAAGGATGGAGCGCCCGCGTGCGGTCGGGCTGCACCCAAAGCCGCTTTCCGCCAGCCAGAGTTGATTCTCGGGCGACCAGTATTCTTCTTTCAGCGTGTCCGTTGAGAGGACAAGGACTTTTCCGGTGTAATCCAGTTCGCTCGAATCCGGTTCGCACTGCTTCTGGTCGAACATTCCAAGATCCATGACGAGCTTTCTGTAGTTTGAAATGAAGCCATCCAGAATGGCAGAATGACTTCGGGCTGCGAAGCAGTAATTATGCATTTCGTCGGGTGGAATGTAATGACTGTTTGCCCAGTCCCGGTTGGCTGGACGAAAGCGTCCATCGCCGCGCCGCTCCTGCACCGTATTCGCAAGGACGTGCTCCACGCGCTTGTAGCCGTAAAGCTCGACGATCTTTTCTACCGTGCCGTCCTTCAGGTGCATCCCGTCGAAATTTTCCCGGATGAGAATATCGACTCCGCCCGCACAGGCGCAGTTTTCCCGAAAGCTCTCGCGCCATTTTTCAATCTCTCCGCGCTTCATTGCGTCTTTTGCCGAATACGGATAAAGCGGGACCTTACTCTGCATCGCCGGAGACCTCACATGAACAGGGGACCGGCGTGATCCATACGTTCAGCATATCATCCAGCGCCCGCAGATTGAGATGGTTGTCCACGAAGAATTTCAGCACATACCGCGGTACATCCGCCAGATCCGGTGCACAGGCTTCTGCTTCCCCGACAATAACCTCGCCCTCGTTCACGAAGCACGCCAGCTTTGCGTTTTCCGGGATACCGGCCTGCTCCCGCGCCCATGCGGGGATCGTGACCTCGCATTCCTCCAGCACGTCCTCGACGGTGAGCGCCTCGTCCGCTTTCTCACACGGCCCGCATTCCGCAGCGACCGCCGTCATCATTTCCGCCGCGTACAGATTCAGTCTGTCCAGCATCTGCAGCAGCTCCACAATGGGCATGCTGTCCTTCGTCACCAGCACCACGCCGTCCATCGGAATGGCAGCAAGAATTGTTTCCTTCGCCAGTCCTGCTTCTTCCAGCGCCGCTTCCGGCACAGCATTCAGTTCAGCTTTCTTTTTTACTTCTGCTTTCATTGTCGCTTCTCCTTTACATTCCGCCCATCTGTATTTCCTCAGATGGGGCTAAATTATAATCTTCTTCATTGCACGGATTTTCTTCACCATAAAGATCAAACACGATATCATCTACCGCCTTCCGAACGGCTGGGTCCTGCGTGATTGTACGGAATCGGAAACCGGTTGTCGCCTCATGCGGCAGTTCCTCACGGATGCAGTCCAGATATGCTTTTGCATCTGTAAACTGCTGCGCATCACCATTGATGAAACGTACCCGGCCAACCAGCGGCTGATAGGCATGGTTGATCTTCTGCTCGTTCAAATCGTAGCAGCTTAGATATGCCTGATAATCTCCCGGCACGGGATTGCATCGCAGACAGTATTCGTAATGCTCCGTTTCTACAACGTAGCCATAATTCTGCGACCAGCCACCCGGTATTTTTCCGCCGTTTTCATAGCAAAAGCGACGCATGGAGGAAAAGTCTTTCAGGACCGTTTCCCGCAGCTTGTCTACGACCTGCTGGAGTTCCGCTTTAAATTTCGGCGAATTCAATTCCTCACGTCCGCGCGGATGCCAGGTGTGCCAAAATTCCTTGCCGCTTCCTCCAAAATCCATACGGACGTGACCGATTGCGCCCATCTGCGCATCCTGCTCCGGTGTCTGCGCAAAGAAAGCGCCCGCTTCCTCCGGCTGCGCTGGCCGGACACGGAATGCGGACGGATTAGTAGATATCTTCGTCATCGTCATCCTCCGGCACATACAGTGCCAGCCGCGCGGCATCCGCCAGATGTGCGCAGATAGCAAGAACACCGGTCACGCCAATGATCACGCCAAGTGTAATTACGATTGCTTTTCTCATTTCAATCCTCCATTCTATAATGTCATTTCATGTGTCTGCTTCGGCATATGCAGATCATCCAGAACTGCCTGCGGCAAGTGCTCGTTTCGTACAACAAATCCGCGGCTGCACGCTGCGCCGCCGTGTGCATCCTGAAATTCGATCCCGACGGCTTCATAATTGATGTACCCAATCAGCTTTTCCGGGACAGGGAACGCGCCGCAGCCAACTAGATACCGCCCAATAGAATGTGCGCTGCTGCATCCCGGCAGAATGATGTAATCGTCCAGATGCTCCGTCAACTGCAAAATATCTCTTGTACCGGAGATGCTGTTCGCATCCAGCATTCCCGCAAGTTTATCACAGTCGACCTCCGACATATGCTCCAGCCGCCTGGCAAGCTGATTGATGCGTTCCAGCTCCCCCTCTGCGGCAAGATCTACGCCGCTCAGATACAGACCTAAATTCATGACCTCGCTTGCCGCACCCTGAATCGTGACTGTTCTGGACATAGATTTCAAGGTTTCCAGCGTTGCCGCCACGTCCGCTATTTCTGTCAGAGTTGTCGCGGGGAAGGATAGAAGCACCTGCTTCCCAGTCTCGCCCTGCCTTAAAAACAGCGTCACCATGTCATGCCCTCCATTTTTGCTTCCTGTTCCTGCTGATAGCCTTCTGCCGGGTCATCCCGCATCAGCTCATCCAGCGTCAATGTGCCGTGGTAGGAAACATATCCGCGGTCTACAAATACACCGTCCTCCTGAAGCATCCGTTTTACGCCGTAATCACCATAGTTATAGAAAGCTTCAAGATTCTCGTCATATTCGTAGTGCCCTGACCGCTGGATCATGTACCTCCCAAGCTCCTCTGGCGTGTGGGCATTCGGTGCGAAATCAAATTGATCGAGGTTTACTGCCAGCTGGCGGATGTTTGCTGCACACGTCGGTTTCGCCATCTGGCAGACCGCGCCGAGCTTCTCGAGATCCTGTTCCTTGAAATTTGAACACGCACGGCACAGCTGATTCAGTTCAAAGAGCGATTCGTGTTCAAAATCCAATGCGCAGTTGACCTCATCCGGAAATCGGCTATCTGTGACCAGCATCTGCATCTCGCCGCAGGATGGAATCCCGGCACGAAGCATCGCGCGTTCCAGCTTGATTTGGCCTGCCGAGAGCTGCACCCACTCCTGCTTCTTTGGATCATCTTCACCTGTGGCTCGGATTTTCAGCTCCAGGATGCTGTTTTCTGTCATCCAGATTGGAGGCAGATGCTTGCGGTCATATGCTTGATCCAGCTTGATGCCGTTGTCGTACACAACACCGTATCTCGTTACATACCCCGGCTGCCCGGAGATCAGCGCCAAAGCCGTCTCCTTTCCATCCAGATTTTCCAGTTCTTTCGGATCACAGGCACCGTGGACGGTCAGATAGTGGCGTTTGCCGGCCTTCTCCAAGTCGGTGAAGTCTGAAATGACCGTCACCTCTCTGGCGCAGAAGGAAAGATCGATCAGCTCGTCCGCTGCGGATAATCCGAATCGCTCCACCGCCGCGCTAAATTGCAGCAGTTCATATCGGTCGAAGCTCTCCAACTGCTTTCCGAGCCAGTCCAACTCATCCACGTTTGCCATCGTGTTTGTCATTCTGAGCAGAGCAGGGCAGTCAGGGGCGCGAATGCTTTCGATGCAGCAGTCCTGCTTTCTTACGTCACCAATTTGGAGATTCTGCAAAGCGAGGATCACATTTTCATAGCGTTCCTCTGGGATTGGAAACGTGACTGCCAGCGCCCCCAACTCCGGCTGACTGCGGCTTTTCAGTTTTGCTTCAAACAAGTTTTCTCACCTCGTTTTTCGATTTTCTGCATATCCGTAAACGTGCACTCGCCGTTGCTGCGCCAACAAATGAGTGCCAACCGCATATACGGACACTGTCCCTCGTATGGGTACCAGCTGCACTGGATAGTCGGCGGCGGGTCCGGATGCGACCGCAGCGGCGGCGCGTGGAAACGCGGCCGCCAATATTCTTCTTGACTGTGTTTCATAAAATCCCTCCCTGAACGCAAAAAAGCCGGGACTTCTGAAAAGAAATCCCGGCTTCCTGCGAATATTACATTGTCTGTTCCATTGTTGAGCGCTGCTCCTGTTCCTCCTGCGGCAAAAGCAGCTCAATCTGCTCCTGCACACTTTGGAGCTGCTTTTCTTCGGCATACGAGAGCGTCGCGTCGTCCTCCAGCGCAAACGCACACGCGTTCCGGATCACAGCAAGCTGCTCGTCGGAAAAAAGGCGCTGGCTTTCCACAAGACCGGCGCGAACGGCGAAGTCCTTCTTCGCCGCTTCGTAGTTCTCCATGAAGTAATGCCCAGCGTGGACACCTTGCCGGTCAAAGTCCCATTCCCATGTCACGAACCGAGCGCCCTTTTTGCCGAGCTGCACAGCCAGCACCGCGTCACAAAAATCCGCAAGCACCTTGTAGCTATCTTCCAGATCGATTGCTTTCAGCGCAGGCGCGCGTTCAAAGATCCGCATATACTCCTTGACCTGTCCAGCCGCCTGTATTACCGTCCGAAGCTGCCGATCTACTTCCGGCCCTGTGATATCCGCTGGTCTGAACCGGACGATGCCGTCTCTGTCAACCGAGCAGAGCGGTTTCTCATTCCATCTGACGTGGATCAGCCCATCTTCCAGCAGCCTTGCGTCCAGCTCCCTGTGCAGGAGCTTCTGTTCTACCTCTCGCAGAAATCTTTCCTTCTGCGGTGTGTTTTCTTCGCACATACAATACACCTCCATTTTCAGCGCCCTTTTTGAGCGCAAAAAAGGCGCTGGACTTGGTTCGTGAAAACCAACAATCCAGTGCCCATAACTTTGTGAAAGATTTTTCTTCGTTTTTTCCGGAATCTCGCCGCCGCAGCCCTCTGAAAAAGGGCGCTGTCGCCACAATTCCGCTTGAATATGGAAAAGCAGAGGTTCAAAACCCCTGCCATCCGTGATTTCATCTATGGAGTTACCAAAGAATTTTGAGAATAAAAAATTGCCGAACACCTTGAGACGACTGGCTTTTTTGCCATTTCATCTATAGTGTTCGGCAATCATGGAGCAGGGTACGGGAGTCGAACCCGCCTCCGCGGCTTGGGAAGCCGCTGTACTACCGATGTACGAACCCTGCCTGTTTGATGCGCTGATATCATAGCATCTTTTCTTCAAAAATGCAACCGTTTTCTGGCGAAATCTGAAAACCGGTGTTCCGGTGCAGGGTTCTATGTGTTTTTCGAAAGCTCCGGGCTTAATATCCGGACGGGTTCCGGGTCTGCCAGCGCCAGCTGTCGCGGCACATATCGGCAAGCGTTTTCTTTGCCTCCCAGCCAAGGATCTGCTTTGCCTTGGCGGGGTCTGCGTAGACCGTGGCCAGATCGCCTGCGCGGCGCGGGCCGATGACGTAGGGGACGGGAACATTGTTGACCTCGGAGAAGGTGTGCACCATTTCCAGCACGCTGACGCCGCGGCCGGTGCCGAGGTTGAAGACCTCGCAGCCGGTGTGCGCCTGCGCATAGCGGATCGCACACAGATGGCCCTCGGCCAGATCGACGACGTGGATATAATCGCGCACGCCGGTACCGTCCGGGGTGTCGTAGTCGTCGCCGAAGACGGTCAGCCTTTCGCGGCGGCCGATGGCGACCTGCGTGATGTAGGGCATCAGATTGTTGGGAATGCCGTTCGGGTTTTCTCCGATCAGGCCGGATTCGTGCGCGCCGATGGGGTTAAAGTAGCGGAGCAGCACAACGGAAAGCGCCGGATCGGCCCTGCAGGCACCCTTCAGGATCTCCTCGATCATGAACTTCGTCCAGCCGTAGGGATTGGAGCAGCCGCCGGTCTGCGCCGTCTCATACAGTGGCGCAGGCTGGTCGCCGTAGACCGTGGCCGAGGACGAGAAGACGAACTGATGGCAGTTATGCTCGCGCATGACCTCCAGAACGGTCAGCGTGGAGTCCAGATTGTTGCGGTAATAGAGCAGCGGCTTTTCGACGGATTCGCCGACGGCCTTGAGTCCGGCAAAGTGGATGACGCCGGTGATGTCATAGTCGGAAAAAAGCCTGTCCATCGCAGCCCTGTCGCAGCAGTCTGCCTCGACGAAGACCGGGCGCTTGCCGGTGATGCGCTCGATGCGGTCAATGACCTTCGGAGAACTGTTGTACAGATTATCAACAATGACGATATCCTGTCCCGCGTTCAGCAGGGAAACGGCGGTGTGGCTGCCGATGAACCCGGCGCCGCCGGTCAAAAGAATGGACATATGAAGCCCTCCTGTATCCGAAATTTCATTGGCAGTATAGCACGCGGCGGAAAAAAGTGCAAGGCAAAAGCGCAGATTCCGTGCAGAAACAGACAATATGATAAATTGTAAGCAAAATATGATAAATGCGCGCGGAGGCCGTCCGCAGCGATTCCGGCGAAAAACGCAAAATGCCCCTTCCAAATGGGGAAAAGTTTTGGTATAATAACTAATACCCCATAAAAGAAGGGATGAGGATATGGCGAAGCTGTACTTTAAATACGGTGCAATGGGCTCGAGCAAAACGGCGACGGCGCTCATTACCAAATATAATTACGAAGAGCGCGGGATGCGCGTCTGGCTCATCAAGCCTGCCGCCGACCGGCGCGACGGAGAATTCACGCTGCGTTCGCGCATCGGCCTGACGGCGCAGTGCGAGGCGATCGGCCCGGAGTGCGACCTGCGCGAACAATACGCCGCGCACGGCAGGGCGGACGTGATCATTGTCGATGAATGTCAGTTCCTGACCGGGCAGCAGATCGATCAGCTGCGGGAGCTTGTCGACCGCGAGAACCTGCCCGTTCTGTGCTTCGGCCTGCGGACGGATTTCCAGACGAAGCTCTTCCCCGGCAGCCGGAGGCTGTTTGAGCTGGCCGACTCCATTACCGAGATCAAAACCATCTGCGACTGCGGCCGCAAGGCGACCACGAACGCCCGCATCAGCCCCGACGGCTATGTCGTCACCGAGGGCGATCAGGTCTTCCTGGGCGGCAACGACAGTTATATCGCCATGTGCCATAAATGCTATCAGGACTATATCAACGAACACAGAAAGGTGGAACTTCTCCATGGAACTGAACGAGATCCTCAGTAAAGTCGATCACACCCTCCTCGCCCAGACGGCGACCTGGGCCGAGATCAAGGCCATCTGCGACGACGGCATGAAGTATCATACCGCGTCCGTCTGCATCCCCGCTTCCTATGTGAAGCAGGCGAAGGACTACGTCGGAGACAAGCTGCCCATCTGCACCGTCATCGGCTTCCCGAACGGCTACGACACGACGAAGGCCAAGTGCCTCGAAGCGCTCGACGCGGTCCAGAACGGCGCGGACGAGGTCGATATGGTCATCAACATCGGCTGGGTCAAGGATCAGCGCTGGGACGATCTGCTCGAAGAGATCAAGGCTGTCAAGCAGCACTGCGAGGGCAAGCTCCTGAAGGTCATCATCGAGACGTGCCTGCTGACGGACGACGAGAAGATCAAGATGTGCGAAATCGTCTCCGATTCCGGCGCGGACTACATCAAGACCTCCACCGGCTTCTCCACCGGCGGCGCGACGTTCCATGACGTGGAGCTGTTCGCGAAGCACGTAAAGCCCGGCGTGAGGATCAAGGCCGCCGGCGGCATTTCGTCGCTGGAGGACGCGGAAAAGTTCATCGAGCTCGGCGCGTCCCGCCTCGGCACCAGCCGCGTGGTCAAGATCGTCAAGAAGCTGGAGGCGGAGAAGCAGTAACGCACCAGCAGCGTAGGGGCTGCGGCGAATCCGTACTGCTCTGCGAATTTGAAAAACCCGCATATTCCCGCTTTCATTCATCATACACATAGAAAGGAACCAATTTTATGGCAAATTATCCGACTCCGCATATCAATGCCAAGCCCGGCGACTTTGGTAAGACTGTTCTCATGCCCGGCGACCCGCTGCGCTCGAAGTTCATTGCGGAAAACTTTCTGGAAAACGCAGTTCTCGTCAATAATGTCCGCGGCATCCACGGCTATACCGGCACGTACCACGGCGTAAAAATTTCCGTCATGGCCTCCGGCATGGGTATGCCGTCCATCGGCATCTATTCCTGGGAGCTGTATACCGTGTTCGGCGTGGAAAACATCATGCGCATCGGCTCGACCGGCGCGATGCAGGAGAATATCAACCTGCGCGATATCGTCATCGGGCAGGGTGCCTGCACGGATTCGAACTGGGCGGGCCAGTACCATCTGCCTGGCACGTTCGCGCCCATTGCGGATTATCATATGCTTGAAACCTGCGTCGAGACAGCCAAGGAGCTGGGGCTTCCCTATCACGTCGGCAACATCCTGTCCTCCGACCGCTTCTACGGCGACGACGGCGATATGACTGGCGGCTGGATCGGCAATCAGGCGTGGAAGAAGATGGGTGTCATGGCCGTCGAGATGGAGGCTGCGGCCCTCTATATGAACGCGGCCCGCGCAGGCAAGCGTGCGCTTGCCATCTGCACGGTGTCCGACCATCTGCTGCGAAACGAAAACTGCACCGCCGAGGAGCGGCAGAACGGCTTCACGAACATGATGAAGCTGGCGCTTGAGACGGCTGTGAAACTGGAGAAATAAGCAATGAAACGAGTATTTCTGATCGTTCTTGACTCCTGCGGCGTGGGCTATGAGCCCGACGCGGCGGAGTTCGGCGACGTCGGAGCCAATACGCTGCACACGTGCAGCCAGTCTCCGAAGTTCGCCATGCCGAACCTCATTTCCATGGGCCTCGGCAATCTGGACGGCGTGGACTATCTGCCGAAGACAGACCGTCCGCAGGCCGCGCTTGCGAGGCTGCAGGAGCTTTCGCGCGGCAAGGATACGACCATCGGCCATTGGGAGATCGCGGGCCTCGTCTCGCCGCAGCCGCTGCCGACGTTCCCGCACGGCTTCCCCGAAGAGGTCCTGAAGCCGTTTTCCGAGCAGACAGGCCGGGGTGTGCTGTGCAACCTGCCGTATTCCGGCACCGAGGTCATCAAGGACTATGGCCGCGAGCACGTGCAGACCGGTGATCTGATCGTCTACACGTCGGCGGATTCCGTGTTCCAGATCGCAGCGCATGAATCTGTCGTCCCGCCTGAGCAGCTTTATGCATACTGCCGCATCGCGCGAAAGCTTCTTGTCGGCAAATACGGTGTGGGCCGCGTCATCGCCCGCCCGTTCGAGGGCGAATGGCCGTATACGCGCACGTCCCGCCGCCATGATTTCTCGCTTGAGCCGCCCGCAAAGACCATGCTCGACGCGATTGTCGAGGCCGGACAGGATATGATCGCAGTCGGCAAGATCCACGATATTTTCGCCGGACGCGGCATGACGGAGTTCACCTACACCTCCGGCAATACTGACGGCCTTGCAAAGACGCTCGAAATCGCGGACCGGGACTTTACCGGCCTGTGCTTCGTGAATCTCGTTGATTTCGATATGCTCTACGGCCACCGCAGGAACCCGGACGGCTACGCACAGGCGCTGCATGAATTTGACACCTGGCTGCCGGAGCTGCTTGCAAAGCTCGGAGACGACGACTGCGTCATCATCACCGCCGACCACGGCTGCGACCCCGGCTATCTCAAGCATACCGACCACACGCGCGAGTATATCCCCATGATCGCGCTCGGCAAACAAGTAAAGCCCGTCAATCTCGGCACGCGCGCAGGCTTCTGCGACATCGCCGCGACCGTGACGGAGCTGCTTGGCGTCCCGTACCAGACGCCGGGGAGGAGCTTTGCTGCGGAGCTGGTTTAAGAGGAAGGAAGGGAGAACGCCCATGACACCGGAAGAGCTTGTCCGTCAGGCGCTTGCCGCGATGAAATTCGCCTATGTGCCGTACTCCGGCTTTACGGTCGGCGCGGCGCTGCTGACAAAGAGCGGGAAGGTCTATCTCGGCTGCAACATTGAAAACGCGGCCTACGGCCCCAGCAACTGCGCTGAGCGCACCGCATTTTTCAAGGCCGTCTCCGAGGGCGAGCGGGAGTTTGCCGCCATCGCCGTCGTCGGCGGAAAAGACGGCGACGCCGCCGATATTTTCCCGCCCTGCGGCGTCTGCCGTCAGGTCATGCAGGAATTCTGCGCGCCCAGCTTCATGATCTACATGGGCCGCAGCGACGGCACCTATGTCGCCGAATCCCTTGGCGCGATGCTGCCGTACGGCTTCACCGCAGACAAGTATATGAAGTAGCTTCCGAAGCTGAAACCAGCGGGAGCACGCACAGAACTCTGTGTGTGCTCCCGCTGAATTTTGAGCCGCGCTTGCAATGGAATGCCGCGCTGCAGATCTGTATACGCTCTTTGGCGCGCCGGGTACGTGCTGCTGCGCCGGAATGGAACAGAAGTATAGAATTTTCCGGAAGAAAAAATGAAAAATTGCGGTATTTTCTAAAAACCGCTTGACAAATCACGCCTCCTGTGCTACTGTGTTAATCACTTAATACAGCAGTACAGGAGGTGACTTCATGTCCTGGCAATTTCAGGCCGATCAACCCATCTACACGCAGCTCGTTGCGCGCCTTCAGCAGCAGATTGTCTCCGGCGGCTATCCGCCCGGCTGCAAGCTCCCATCGGTGCGTGACCTTGCGTCCGACGCCGGTGTCAATCCGAATACCGTGCAGCGCGCCTTTGCCGATCTTGAACGCGCGGGACTGATCTACACGCAGCGCACCGCCGGCAAGTTCGTCACCGAGGATGCAGCCGCCGTCGCCGCTGCGCGCCGCTCGCT
>ERZ791753.1728-NODE-1728-length-13027-cov-1.916821_pt1 | contig 13027 bp, 9 predicted proteins | sample MGYA00509951_ERZ791753 | MGnify/ENA primary metagenome ERZ791753 (study PRJEB30046, sample SAMN00792026) | human gut metagenome | study: EMG produced TPA metagenomics assembly of the A metagenome-wide association study of gut microbiota in type 2... | reverse complement strand
GTCCAAAGGGCATATTATTTAATTTAAAATAACAACATACCCCTTTAAAAATTGCTATTTATAAATCAACCGATTACGGAGGTGACTGCAACAGCAGTCACCTCTGTTTTGCGTGTTATACAATGTATTATCACGAGAAATAGGGGAGTTGCGTTTTTGATAAAATACACATAAAAACAGGGGACAGAAAAATCTGTCCCCTTAAATTTAGGTGCAACTATTATATGTTGATTCCAATTACTCAACGCCGAGAATCTCTTTGCTTGCAACAACAAGCTTTTCACAGATTTCTGCAGCATTATCTTTATCCTTACCGACTGAAGTAATATAGAGCTTAATCTTTGGCTCAGTTCCGCTTGGACGGATAATAACAGCGTTGTCATCCGCAAGGTGAAGAGCAATAACATTTGACTTAGGAAGGTCAATGTCGGTAACGCTGCCTGTTGCAACATCTGTTTCTTTCCTGAGAAAATAGTCGGAAACCTTAACAACATCGTAGCCTGCAATGCTCTTTGGTGTGTTATCTCTTACAGCTGTCATAATATCAGACATCTTTTGCATACCGGCGGCACCGTCAAACTCGAATGAGTATGTCTGATTGAGGTAGTAACCAAATTCTTCGTAAAGACCGTCTATAACCTCAGCAAGTGACTTGCCCTGTTTCTTATAGTAAGCTGCCATTTCACAAACGAGCATTGATGCAACAACAGCATCCTTATCTCTTACATATGTGCCTGAAAGATAGCCGTAGCTTTCCTCAAAACCAAAGAGATATCTGTTTTCTTCATGCTTTTTCTCGAGGTTGAGAATAACTTCACCGATATACTTAAAGCCGGTAAGAACATTCTTGAGTTCACAGCCGTATTTTTCGCAAAGCTTGTTGATGAGTTTTGTAGTAACTATAGTTTTTACTACAACAGGCTTTTCAGGAAGCTTACCGCTTGCCTTTTTACAAGAGAGAATGTAATTGGTGAGCATTACACCGTCCTCGTTACCTGAAATGAGTCTGTAACTGCCGTCATAATCCTTAACGGCAATACCTACACGGTCAGCATCAGGATCGGTTGCAAGGAGAAGGTCAGGCTGTTCTTTTTCACAAAGCTCAAGACCTTTTGCAAGTGCCTCTTTGATCTCAGGATTCGGATAAGGACATGTTGTAAAGTTGCCGTCAGGAAGTTCCTGCTCGGGGACAACAACTACATCATTAACACCAATCTTGCCGAGAACCTTTCTTACAAGCTTATTACCTGTACCGTTAAGCGGTGTATAAACAACTTTAAGGTCTGCGCCCTTGCAAACGCCGGGGTTAACCTGCTGTTCCATAACTTTTTCAAGATATGTGTCATAAACGCTCTCGTCAACATATTCAATCATACCGCTCTTAACTGCCTCGTCAAAATCGGTAATTTTAACATCCTTGAACATATCAAGCTTTGAAATCTCGTCATATACAGTGTTTGCGGCAACATCAGTCATCTGGCAACCGTCCTCACCGTATGCCTTATAGCCGTTGTAAGCTGCAGGGTTGTGGCTGGCTGTAACCATAATACCTGCCTGACATTTAAAGTAACGAACGAGGTAAGAGAGAACGGGGGTAGGCTGAAGTTCTGATGTGATGTAAACCTTAATGCCGTTTGCCGCAAGAACTCTTGCCGCCTCATTCATAAATAAATCTGCTTTAATTCTGCTGTCGTGAGAGATTGCAACAGAACCATTGCCGTACTTTTTAAGCACATAGTTAGCAAGTCCCTGTGTAGCCTGACGAACAACATAAATATTCATTCTGTTAGTACCTGCACCGATAATGCCTCTGAGGCCTGCAGTACCGAATTTTAAAGCTGTGTAGAAACGATCATAAATTTCATCTTCGTTGTTTTTTATACTTTCAAGCTCTGCCGTAAGGTCTTTGTCCTCAACTGCGTTTTCAAGCCATTCGTTATAAGTCTGCTTAATATCCATGATTATGCCCCCAACTTAAAATTTTCACAAAAATGCGACCAAATTCTGTGGCAAGCCCTTCTTGCCTATCATAATTCACTATACCATAATTCACAAAAAAAAACAAGTTTTTTATTTGTACATTTTCAAAAATATGTGCTGAAAAACAAAAAAATATCACGCAGAAATCATAATTTTTATCCCTGCGTGATATTTATGTCTGAAATCTGTAAAATATTATTTATTTTACAAGTTTATACGAAACTTCGTTTTCGCTCAAAGAGTAACCGTTCTGCTGTGCCTCAAGAAGAATCTTCTGAAGATTATCCCACTCTGAGTCCTTCGGAATGTAAATATATTTCGGAATTTTTTTGCTGTTTACCGAATAATATGAGCGAAGTCTTGCAAGACTGTTCTGATTTTCACCCGTAACATACGCAGAAAGCGTTCCGTAAGGGAAATCCTCCGCCGCAAGATAAGTCCATGTTTTTTGCGTAAGGAACAGTATGTTTCCTTTTTCAAGATTTTGATATTGACTGATATCGGCATAAATCTGCTCATAGGTTTGTGCGTTATTCTGTGTTGTTTTTATACCCTTTGCAGGGCCGTTCTGAATTGTCTGTGTCAGCTGTTTCGGTTCACTGTCCCAGAAGCAATGCTCTGCCTTGATGGTAACCTGAAAACAAGCCTGCAGAATAATCAGAAACGCAGTCATCACGAATGCTAAATATTTACACGGAACAGCGTAGTCAAGATCGGGATTTGCTTTCATTTCCTTAATCAGATTGCCGATGAATACAAAGCTTGCAATATTTGATGCGGTGCAAGCCATTGCAGTTACATAAAAATACTGATTTGAGGAGAAACACAATGCAATAGAATAAAAAATTCCGAGAACAAAGAGTGAAGCAAACAGTTCTCTTTGCTTATTTTCAGAAAGAACATACGCTGTGATGCCCATGAAAATCATCGGGAACATAATTGCATTGTAGTAAACGCTTGTCATTGTCGGCATAAACATTACAAGCGACAAAATAACGATTGCACTTGTAAGAATAAGATAAATCGAACGGTGTTGTTTTCTCTTTCTGTCAAGCAACATAACAATTGCGGTAGCACCGTATGCCATAAGTACATATTTAAAATGAGTGTGACATTCTACGATTGTTTTAAAGTAGTAATTCATCTTTGCCATAAAGCCCATTTGCGGATGGTCGGGATCGGCAAGAAGATAGGGGAGATTTGAGAAAATCTCATTAATACTTACTCTTGAAAGTACAAATACAAGGAAAATAGCCGCAAGTATTCCTGCTCCCAAGGTAAACCACAGAAAAGTTTTAATCGAGAAAAGTTCAGAATTGAACACATTTTTATTAAGGGCAGTTTTCTTAATTACATAGTGAATTCCTATTGCAATAATATACATTACATAAACTGCCGCAAGGTACGGACAGCAGAGAACTGCGCCTGCAAATGCAAGTCCGCTGATTATGAGCGGTAATTTTTTTGAATAATCGGCTGTTGCCATTAAAACACCCGTGAGCGCAATTAGATCAAGTCCCATTGTGTTATAACTCAATGCCATAATGTCAAACGGTGTAAAGAGGAAATAAAGCACACAACCGAATACTGAGAAATATCCGTACTTTTTAAGTCTTGAATAGATAACGCACACAATAACAGCGTGACAGATTACATAGAAAACTCTTGCCGCAAAGATTATTCCGACAGTAGATTGCGTAATCATTGTGTAGAGCCATACGAACGGCAAAAGTAAAAATCCTGAAAGCTGTGTGAGGTGCCATTCGTCACCGAGTAATGAATCACCGAGAGTTAATCGGTGCGGAATTGTAAGATAAAACGATTCGTCGTTACCGCCAAAACCGTAATAGCATTTCCAAAGTGAAAATCCAATAGCAAAAGCCATAAGCACAGCAAAAATTATGTGCTGCCACTTTCCTTTGTCAGGCTTTGAACGCAAATCCTTTATTATGTTCGCAAGCGATTTAAAACCGTCAATAAGCAGTTTTGCAACAAGATTCATAATAAATGATGCGGCGGCGGAAAGCACAAAAACTATCGGAACCGTAACAAAGTAATACGGAAGTCTGTCAGGCATTAATATTACTTTTTCGCAGAGTACGGGGTAAACAATGCTGTCAAAAATAAAAGAAATAAGATAAATTCCAAGTGCAAGGTCAGAAACTTTCCAAAGTACAATTTTAGCGGCTTTCGGGAAGTTATCGGCCTTGATTCTCTTAATCAAGAGAAAAAGCAGTACAGATAAAACAAACGGTTCAAATCCGTACCAATAAATGTATGTACCCGATTTGAATGTTGTGTCGTAGCTTCTGAAATAATTGAATGTGCTGAATATGAAAAGTGAAAAAACAAAGAGTATAAGCATTGTTCTTGTTTTCATTTTCAATCCGTATTCTCTTATGTAACAACCCACAAAGTAGTATGCAACGGGGTAGAATCCCTGCCACCAGCTTGGGACAAGTTTCTGAAACTCATCCGATGAAGTCGGATTAGTCCACCAATCAAGTGAGCCAAAATTGAAAATATTAAATAACGAGGGGATGATTGTCAGAAAAACAGCTGTTACAAGGAGTACCTGCTTTTGCTTTTTGTTTTTAAGTTTTCCGTAAGCAAGATTAAGGAACGGTGTAAGCAGAAACAACCCTATGTACATTTCAATGTACCAGGAGTAGTTGGAACCGGTAAAATCAAGCGTTCCGAGTATGAAAGATTTCAGGTCAAAAACATCACCTTGTGCAATGTTTTTGTAAATCATACACGCAAGTGTTGAGATTACAAAAACAACAAGTGTTTTCGTAATTCCCGAATAGTACTTTTTACTCAGTTCTTTTTTACTCATCAAATAACCTGTCAGCAACATGAACAAGGGAACGCAAACGGAAAACAGGGTTCTCATTACAACAGCAACATACATCGGTGTCCCTTCGATTGTCTGGCTGTAAAATCCGTTGTGTAGGAAAAAATGAACCGATAAAACGGTAAAGACTGCGATTATTCGCAAAATGTCCAGCGAGGAATCCCTCTTTTTCAGCTTTTCATAATCCATAATTTTTACCTTTCAAGCTTGAAATTTGCAAATCATTGCACATATAGTAATAATAGCATAATTTAGGCATCATTACAATAAATTGCAAACGAAAATATTGATTTTTAATGAAAAAGTTTGTAATGTTGTAACATTGATTTTATGACAAAAAAACAAGTGACAGTTTCGGCTGTCACTTGAAAACTTTATTAAATTATGCCTGTTTTTCTGTTTGTTGTTTAGGTTTTCTGAATGAATCAAGAAAAGCTTTTGCGGTATCCATACCGTCAACCGTAAGCAGAATAAACAGAGGCGTCATATCAAACAGGTATCTTGACCTTGTTTCCCATAACAGGAAGAAAAGGAATGCCGCAAATACAACTCCTTTGATTAACAGCATCTCATCAACTTTAGGTTTGATAAGAGTTTTTAATGCCGAAATACAAATCATCAATAAAATGAACAGTTGTAAAGCCGAACTGTAATTTTGGAAGGCCTTGTTGTACTTTCCGTCAATATGCAGAAAATCCATAAGAATATTATCATTCTTTGGCTTTCTGTTATGGTACGAAATGTAATATGTACCGTCCTGCCATGTCCAAACAGCTTTTTCAATCATATGTTCATACAAACCGCTAAATTTGTAATCTTTTATTCTTTCTTTAATAACCTTAATGTTAGCATCCTGTTTTTCTTTTTTCGAGGGAAATGAACGAGTGTAATAGTCATCATGCTCATCGTATTTTCCAAGACCTTTAAGCCCCATCATAAGCCAGTGAGTAACAGGATATTCATATTTTTCATACTGCTGTTTCGTGATCGGATTGACAGCGTCAACGGCTGTATTGTATGCGAATCCAATCACACCAAACCCTGCCGTAAACACCAGAATAAGGCAGATTGCTTTTTTGAATTTGAACTTCAAGAATAACAATAAAAGTCCGACTGCGAACAGTATGATAAGACTGCCCTTAACTTTATATCCGAGGAAAATCAATGCACCTGCAACACAAAGCTTTGCGTACATACTCTTTCTGTTGTCAACCTGTAATGCGGAAACAATGAGATAAACAGCTCCGATAAGAAACGGCATCGACATTGAATCGCTGTAATAGTACGGCAGATAGGTGAGATAAGGTAAAAACAATGCACAAAAAGCAAGTACAAAAAGAGCCTTTTTGTTGCCGAAAAGTCTTTTTGCTGTAAATGCCGTCAGCATTATTGAAATATTAATCGCCAAAATATTAACAACAACAGGTGCAAAATCAACATAATGACCGAATATAAGGTAATTTAATCTTCCGACAAGCGACACAATCAAAAGCAATGCCATATTATTCGGATATCTTACAAGATACTGATAATCGTTTGCGTAATCCTGTTCAATGAGGTTGAAATTGCCGTGGGTTGAAAAATACATTGCATATCTTTTGATGTTATGCAAATCGGCAACAGGTTCAAAATCGGTAAGCAACGCAAAAATAATTTCAACAATCAGAAGGATACCGCATCCGATAAAAATAACCTTTTTGGTATTTTTATCATTAAATTCAAATCTCGACTTCGCTTTAATCTTCTTACAGCTTTTATCGGAGGTGTAATGAAAATACAATGCACATATTCCGACGGTCAAAACGGCAAAAATCAAAAGAATGAACATCTTTGAAAATGAATCGAATCTTCTGTCAACATTTCCGTCAAAGCCGATTATGATAATATTTACAAACAGATAAACAAAACAAACCGTAAATACTCCGCCGAAAATTCCGGTCAGGACTTTGGTGATTCTATTACTGTTCATCGTCATCAAGAACTTTGTCAACAATAAATCTTGGTCTGCGCTTTGTTTCCATATAAATCTTTCCGATGTATTCGCCTATAACACCGATTGCAAGGAGCTGAAGTCCTCCGATTGCCCAAATTGAACATAAAAGGCTTGACCAACCGCTTACAGTCCAACCGCAGAAAAAGCTGATGAGTGAGTAGATAATCATAATAAGGCTGATGCCGAACACGATTGCACCGAGCCATGTAATCATTCTGATTGGCTGAATGCTGAGAGATGTAATACCCTCCCACGCAAGTGCAAGCATTTTCTTTAACGGATATTTACTTTCACCTGCAAGTCTTTCGGAACGCTCATATGTAACAATATCAGACTTAAAGCCGATCATCGGAACCATACCGCGAAGGAAGATGTTTGTTTCCTTATATAATGAAAAAGCGTTGAGTGCTCTCTTGCTCATAAGTCTGAAATCAGCGTGGTTAAAAATAACCTTAGCACCCATATGATTAAGAATTTTGTAGAATCCCTCAGCTGTAAATCTCTTGAAGAATGTGTCTGTTTCTCTTTTAGAACGAACACCGTATACAACATCGCAACCGTCCTCGTACTTTGCCACCATTTCATCAAAGGTATTGATATCGTCCTGAAGGTCTGCGTCAATTGAAATCACAGCGTCAGCCTTATCTTTAAGAGTCATAAGACCGCAGAGAAGTGCATTCTGGTGACCTCTGTTTCTTGAAAGCTTGATGCCCTGGAAAATAGGATTTTCTGTATGGAGTTCTGAAATAATCTCCCATGTCCTGTCCTTTGAGCCGTCATCAATAAACACAATACGGCTGTCGGCAGAAATTTTGCCCTCTGCCATCATCGTGCTGTATTTGTTTAGCAGTTTTTCCGCCGAATCCCTCAGAACTTCTTCTTCGTTATAACAGGGAATAGCCAGATATAACTTAGTCATATAAATTATCCTCCCGAAAAATTGTCACTCAGGTGACTTGTCGCAAGACAGGCACAAAATCTGTCTCTTATCCAAGGATAATTATAAAACCATATTATATAAAAGTCAACAAACTTACAGTCTTTGTTACAAAATATTGTTATTTTATCGAAACAGAGAGGTGAAAACAGTATATTTATGAACAAATTCACAGATTTCTGTAACAAAACGGTAAAAAGAATTAAATGCTTTTGTAATAAAATCTTTTATTTTTTTAAAATTGCGAAAATCCACTTGTAAACAAAAAACAATTGTATTATAATGGTAGAAGTTAATAACCTATGGAGGTAGATTATAATGTCACAGACACAGAAATCAATTGCAGTATTAACAAGCGGCGGCGATGCTCCCGGTATGAATGCGGCTGTCAGAGCTGTAGTTCGTGCCGGTATAAATAAAGGAATGAAGGTTTACGGTGTTTACCGTGGATATAACGGTTTGCTCAACGGTGATGTTGAGGAAATGAACCTCAGAAGTGTATCTGATATCATCGGGAACGGCGGTACAATGCTTTACACAGCAAGAAGCGAAGAGTACGCTACTCCTGCCGGTATTCAGAGAGCTGCCGATTTTTGCAGAAGCATCGGTGTAAGCGGTGTTGTTGTAATCGGCGGTGACGGTTCATTCAGAGGTGCTCGTTGCCTTACAAACGCAGGTATTAACTGTATTGGTGTTCCCGGCACAATTGATAACGATATTGCCTGCTCCGAATACACGGTTGGTTTTGATACAGCCATGAACACAGCTATTCAGATGGTTGACCGTATCCGTGATACAGCACAGTCACACGACCGTTGTTCTGTAGTTGAGGTTATGGGCAGACGCTGCGGTGATATTGCTCTCCAGACGGGTATCGCAACAGGTGCTACAGCTATCCTTGTTCCTGAGGTTCAGTACAATATCGAAAGAGATGTAATCGCAAGAATCATCAACACTCAGAAAACAGGCAAAAAACACTTTATCGTTGTTGTTGCCGAGGGTGTCGGCGGTGTAAGAGATCTTGCAAAGTATGTAGAACAGCGTCTTGGTATCGAGGCAAGAGCTACAGTCCTCGGTCATGTACAGCGTGGCGGTTCTCCGACACTTCGTGACAGAGTTGTTGCAAGCCAGATGGGCTTTAAGGCTGTTGAACTTCTTGAACAGAATATCGGTAACAGAGTTGTTGCAATGCAGGGCGGCAAGATTGTTGATCTTGATATCAACGAAGCACTTGATATGCCTCGTGTGTTTGATGAAGAGCTTTACAAGATTGCTATGACAATTTCTATCTGATTTAAATATAACTCGATTATTTCAGGGCGGACATTGTTCGCCCTTTATTTTCTTTTAGGGTTACGCTACACAGAATTTTCTTGAAAGGAATAATTCATAATGCTTGAACAATCTCAAAAGCTGACTGACGGCTTAATTATATATTCCGTTCTTGTTTCAGACTATGAAAAACTTGATTTTAAGAATGATGCACTTGCGGGTGTCCGTGCAAACTATTTTAATTCAGGCTGCAAAGAGCAAAAAGAAATTACCGAAATCGAACTTCACGGTATGGATTACAAGATGTCTTGTCTGCTGACGAAGAATGAACCGCTTTCGTGGAAGGTAACAAGGGATAATCTTCCTTATCAGTCCGTAAAAAGGGCAACAGGCGGAGTTTATTCTGTTATAACTTACAATGACAGGGGAATTGTATTCAAAAGACAATTTTTTGACCGTAATCATACATGGTTACGCACGGAATATTTTAACAGAAGCATTGCCGATAAGCTTATCACGAGAATATATCCACGCAAAGTCAGCGGAATTATAACTCTTGTCACCGAAGATATTGACGATAACGGGATTGTTTCCGTAAAAACTCTTTTCCCGTCTGATAAGCAGTCAAACGAAAATTCAAGGGTTTTGATATATTCAAATGTGGGTATGCTCTGGTATGATGCAAGTTTTTTACCGTCAGATATGCCGTTTACGGAGAAAAAATCCTACGGCAACAGCGGATTTGTGTTTAACGGTGATTTGTTCAAAAATGATTTTGTTCCAGAAAATGCTTATAATCTCGATGATTGCGCTTATCTTACGGACGAAGATATTCCAAATGTTTCCGACACGGCTGAACCCGTGAGTAAGAAAGATTATTCGGCATATGATATTATCGAGAAAATTCTTGTTGAGGCTCACAAGACAAATAAGGATTTGTTCGGTGAAATTATAAATCATACTGCCGAAGAAGATTTTGAACCGGCGGAAGTTAAAATTGTAACAGGCGAGAAAGACGAACAGCTTTCGGATGATGAGGTTGAAGAAAATTCTCAAATTTCAGAACATGAAATTGCAGATGATACAGACGCTGCCGCAGAAACAACAGATGAACAGACAGAAAATTCTGAAAATGTTGTAACTGTTGACAACTCCGGTGAAGCTACCGAAGATGAAGAAACTGATTTTGAAAATGTTGAAGCAAATATCGGCACACATTGCCAAATAGATGATGTGCCGACAGAAGAATCCGATGAAGAAAATCCTGAAATTGTAAACGAAGAAGAACCCCATTGTGACGTGGTGATTCTTACTAAATCGGGAAGATATACCTACTTCGGTAAACTTGATGAAAATAATTGCAGAACAGGCAGAGGCAGAACGGTTTCTCCTGACGGTATGACCTCATATGACGGTGAATACCTTGATGACAGGCGCAACGGCTTCGGTGTTTGCTATTATAACAACGGCAGTATAAATTATGTTGGAAACTGGACCGATAATTCACGCAACGGCGGCGGTGTCGGTTACAGGCTGAGTGACGGTACAATGCATGCGGGCAAGTGGTATAATAATACTCCTGACGGCTATGGTGCAAGATTTGACAGAAACGGAAATCTTATTGATGTGAGCAATTACGAAAACGGTGTTCGCACAGGTAAGAGCGTTTCTTTTGATGAAAACGGCAATATAGTGGTTTCTGTTTATGAGAACGGAGAGAAGATTTCTGAATTTCTTGTTGATGCAGAGGTGTAGGTATGAATATCACTGAAGAAAAATTGCTTGAATATCTTTCAAAGGCTCTTGTGTGTGTAGCTGTAATTGTTATCGGATATATAATTACCAGGTTGATTATAGGGATTCTCCGAAAAATCCTTAATAAATCACGAATGGACGGTACAGCCGAAGGCTTTGTATTGTCCGTTCTCAAGGTGATTTTCTATTTCATTGTTGCAGTAACTGCACTCGGGACAATCGGTGTGAATGTTGCGTCGCTTATTACGGCACTCGGTGCGGCAGCCCTTACAGCAGGTCTTGCATTACAGGATTTGCTGAAAAATGTTGTCAGCGGACTTGTAATTTTGATAAACAAACCGTTTGTGTCGGGTAATATTCTTGATTTTGAGGGAGTAAAGGGAACGGTTGAGGAAATCAATATTTTCTCAACAACCGTGCATACACTTGATAATAAGCTTGTGACAATTCCTAATTCAAGACTTACATCAAACAATGTTGTAAACTGCACAATGGTTGAGCAGAGAAGGGTTGACTGTACTTTCTCGGTAAGCTATGATGATGATATCGACAAGGTGCGTGAGATTATTCTCAACCTTATGGCAACAAATGAGATGATTTTAAAAGATCCCGAACCTACTGTAAGAGTCGGTGAACATCTTGACAGCGGAGTGCAGATTAAGGTTTTTGCATGGGCAACTCCTGATGATTACTACGAGGTTTATTTCTTCCTGCAAGAAAATGTCAAGAAAGAGTTTGATAAAAACGGTATCACAATTCCGTACCCTCATCTTGTTATTGCCAAAGATTAAAATTATTAAATTCCAAATTAAATATTACGAAAAATTCCGTAAATAATAATGGTGCTGTTGATTCAGTACCATTTTATTTTTATAAGGATTGATTAGTTTGAAAAAATTTTTAGGTCTGTTTGCCGTAGCTTTAATTTCAGTATGTCTTATCACAGGTTGCGGCAATGATAAAAACGACAGTATGACTGACACAACAAGTCAAACTTCACAAACATCAAATACGCAGGAAACTTCAAAAAGTATGACTGAAAACGGAGAAGTTTCAGATTCGGACGGTTTCATCGGTAACGAAGAAAATGAAACAGGAAATTCGGGTTCGGATATGATGGATGATATTGAAGACGGAATTGACGATATTATGGGTGACGGCGATAATAATGATTCTGATACTGTCACCAATCCCTCAGATACTGTATTATAAAAAACGAGAGCAGCAGGACAAAATTGCCTGTTGCTCTCGTTTTTAATACGAAATATGTGATTGGTTCGGGTTCAGACAAAAATTATACTGCTTTGTCAAGGTCAATTTTTAATTGGCGAATAATTTTCTTTTCAAGCCTTGATATGTAGGACTGCGAAATTCCAAGCTTGTCGGCAACCTGCTTTTGCGTGTGTTCCTTTCGTCCGTTAAGCCCGAACCTTAACTCCATAATAAGACATTCTCGGTCGCGAAGCTTTGAAACTGCCTGCAAAACAAGACTTTTTTCAAGCTCGCATTCAATATTTCTGTTTACCGTGTCAGGATCGCTTCCGAGAACATCGCATAAGAGCAGTTCATTGCCGTCCCAGTCCGTGTTCAGCGGTTCGTCAATCGATACCTCGTTTTTCAGTTGCGATGATTTTCGTAAAAACATCAGAATTTCGTTTTCAATACATCTTGATGCGTAGGTTGCAAGCTTAATATTCTTTTCGGGAGAAAAGGTGTTCACCGCCTTGATAAGACCGATTGTGCCTATTGAGATCAAATCCTCTGCACTTGCATTCGGAGTTTCAAACTTTTTTGCAATATATACCACAAGTCTTAAATTGTGGACAATAAGCGGTTCTCTTGCCTTACTGTCTCCTTTTGCAATATTTTCCATAATATGCTGTTCTTCTTCTCGTGTAAGCGGTGGGGGGAGAGTTTCACTGCCGTTAATGTAGAATATTTCATTTTCAATAACGAGTGCAAATCGGATTTTCTGAATAACCTTCATTAAAAACATAACATTGCTCCTATTCTGATATTTTTACAAGTTCGTACGGTATGATTGCCTTAACATCTCCTTTCAATACATCATTACATATGCCTATATAAATGCTTTTGCAGATTTCCTTGCCGTCAATTTTAACCTTATCGGGAGGAAATCCTTTTACAATTCCGTTTCCGCCAAGGCTTTCAAACGGAATAATCCTTGTTTTGGTTTCATCGGGAACATAATCATCAAAAATATTTTGTTCAG
>ERZ791753.1697-NODE-1697-length-13217-cov-15.022185_pt1 | contig 13217 bp, 17 predicted proteins | sample MGYA00509951_ERZ791753 | MGnify/ENA primary metagenome ERZ791753 (study PRJEB30046, sample SAMN00792026) | human gut metagenome | study: EMG produced TPA metagenomics assembly of the A metagenome-wide association study of gut microbiota in type 2... | reverse complement strand
CGCTGCAAATCATCGAAAAGTAAACAGGCTCACCTTTAGGGGCGCGGGCAAATAGCCCCGCGCCCCTTTTCGGTTTCATTCGTCAGGAAAGGCGGTTGCTCTTTTGAACAACCGCCTTTCGCCACATCTATCTGATTTGAGCAGAAAGGAAATCAGTCTATGACAAAAGAGTACGGGAGGTGTCGCTGATGCGGCTTGCCGCCGCACAAATCGCATAACCGGACCAATACGGAATGAAAGCAGTTTTCTGCACCCGCCTGCTCTTTCTGCTGTTTCATTGCGCCTATTGAGCACCTATGAAGGCTTTGAAGCCTTTATAGGTGCTTTTTGTCGTTCCCGGCACTTTTTCGCCGTGGGCTGCCGCTCCCCGCCGCCCTTCGTTTGGATTCGACCGCAACACCGAACAAAAACATCCAAACGGAGGAATACAACATGACAACGATCAATCTGCGGGAGCTTTACCCGTGGTACACCGAGGATGCCTTTATCGAGGTTTCCGATGAAGTAGCTGCGTTTCTTGAAGAAGATAAGCGGCTTCAGATCAACTACGCGCAGTACATCCGCGACAACCGGGCGTTCTACTCGCTGGACGCAGGCGACGGCATCGAGGCTGAGGCGCTGAATCTGCCGGAGCAGCCGGACGAGGCGCTGGAGCGCATGGAACTGGAGCGGCTGCTGAAAGAGGGACTGGCGCAGCTCACGCCCGCGCAGCGGCGGCGTGTCATTGCGTACATAGTTGGCGGACTGTCTCAGTTGCAGATCGCTGCAAGAGAAAACACCACTCAACCTGCCGTGCATCATTCCGTTCGCAAAGGGCTTTCCCATTTGAAGAGAATTTTGAAAAATTTCGACTGAGGGGGTTATAAAAAGCCCGATTTTTCTTGAGGTATATGAGAGGGATATTCTTCTTTCTCGCCTCTGTTCCTTGACAACCGCATAGACACCGGTATCAGCACAGACCCCGCGCGGCTGAAAAGCCAAGCGACAAAAGGCGCGCCGCCATGACGACAGACCTCCCGCCCTTCGGGACGGGCGGCTGTCCGAGCGATCTACGCGGCCTTTGACCCGATGCGTGGCAGCATCGGGCGCGATGACAGCGCGGGCGATACGCAACCCCAGCTACGGCCTCCCACTGACTTGAGGGGGATTCCTGCGGCGCTCGTGAGCCTTACAAGCCACGGCGCTGCGGGAATGGGACAGCCTTGCCAAAGGCGGCTGATACCGGTCCCAGAGGCGATATATGCCTCGCGCCGGGGGCTGTGACAAATACGGCGGAACAAAACCAAATGACACAAAATACGCAGACAGCTGCGCCGGTGCAGCATCATACAGCATGACGGCAATCCTCCCGGCGCGGCTGCTCTGCCGGAACGAATACGAACAAGCCCCGCTGTCATATCGTGGCAGCGGGACTTACATGATAAATCGGAGGTGCGTTTATGCAGAAGCAAGCCATCCCCAAAGAGCCGGTCGCCTCTTATAAGGAGGTCAGGATCGGCAAGACCCTCTATCGCGTGACAAGCGTGTTTTCCGGCGAAAAGGACCTTGGCAGGACGCTGGAGCAGCTTGCGGTGCGCCGCGCCATGACAGAGCTGGACGCTCCCGCGGCCGTGCAGCCCTGCCACGCATCGTAACAGACAATCAGCCTCCCTGCGGCGGCATCCTTGCGCGAAGATGGTATCCCCGGTATCATATTCTTGCAGGGAAAGCCTGCGAGAGCCATCACGCCGCACGGATGTATGAATCGCAGAGAATCGGGAGGTAAAATACAGATGATCGAAAAGACATACAACGTAGGCATCTATTGCAGGCTCAGCAACGACGATGAGCGCGACGGGGAGTCCGTATCCATTGAGAACCAAAAGCTCCTGCTGCAAAGCTATGTGCGTCAGCGGGGCTGGAACGAGATCGCGGTGTACTGTGACGACGGGTACTCAGGTACGAATTTCGACCGCCCCGGCGTCAAACGCCTCATCGAAGATGCAAAAGCCAAGAAAATCAACCTCATTCTGGTAAAAGACCTATCACGCTTTGGGCGTAACTACATCGAGTTCGGTCAGTACACGGACTACCTGTTCCCCTCGCTGGGCTGCCGTTTTATCGCGCTGAACAACGGCATCGACACCATGAGTGACAACGGCAGCACCGACGTCATGTGCTTTTTGAACTTATTTAACGAGTTTTACAGCCGGGACACCTCCAAGAAGGTCAAGGCGGTCAAGCGGGCCTGCGCGGAAAGCGGCAAGTTCATGGGAACCTACCCCGCCTACGGCTACAAGCGCGACCCGGAGGATAAGCACCACCTTGTCATCGACGAGGAAACCGCGCCCACCGTGCGCCGCATCTTCGCCATGCGCGCCGCCGGCACAGGCTTCCGTGCCATCGCCGTCACGCTCAACGAGGAGGGCGTTCTGCCGCCCGGTGCGCTCTACTATCAGCGCAAGGGGCGCAGCGACCCCCGCAACGTCAACCACAAGTGGGCGGAAACCACCGTCAAAGCTCTCATCCGCAGTGAGGTCTACATCGGGAACATGGTGCAAGGCAAAACCGGCACGCTGTCCTATAAGTCCCGCAAGCTCATCAACAAGCCGGAGGAGGAATGGATACGGGTGGAGGGAACCCATGAGCCCATCATCTCCCGCGAGATATGGGATACCGTGGTCAGCATCGACAAAAAGAAGGTGCGCAAGACGCCGCCCACAGACGGCATCCGCAGTATCTTCACCGGTCTTGTCTACTGTGCCGACTGCGGCTTCAAGATGCGCAACCACATCGAGCGCTTCACCTACAAGGACGGTACGCCGGGGCGGTACAGCTCCTTCATCTGCGGCAACTATGCCAGAAGCGGCAAAAGCGCCTGCACCATCCACTCCATCTATGAGAATGTGCTGGAGGAGCTGGTGCTGACGGACATCCGGGAAAAGGCGCGCTTCGTCGAGTGCGACGGCGAGCGCCTTGCCGAGCAGATCAGCCGCATGAAGGAAAAGGAAAGCCGCAGCCGCGTTATCTCCTATGAGCAGGAGCTGAAAGCGGCAGCGGCGCGTATGACGGAGCTGGAACGGCTGATGCAGAATCTCTATGAGGACAAATGCACCGGCACCATCCCCCAGACGGTCTTTCAGACGCTCATGCGGAAATACGAAACCGAACGGGCGGAAAAAGCCGCCGCTATCCCGGAGCTGGAGCAGAAGGTCAGGGCGCAGCTTGAGAACCGGCAGGACGCAAACCGCTGGATGGAGGTCATCCGCCGCTACACCGAGATCACGGCGCTGGACGAGAGCATCCTCTTTGAACTGGTGGACCGCATCGAGGTAGGCGAGGCGCGGAAGGTCAACGGACAGCGCATCTGCGACGTCAAGGTGGTCTACCGCTACGTCGGCAGTGTGGACGACGCGCTGGCGCAGGAGAGGCAGGAAGCGTATGAAAAAGCTATATAAGGTCGGCATCTACTGCCGGTTGAGCGTGGACGACGCCTCCAACTCCGCCAAGGCGAAAAACTATATCCCTGCTGATGAATCCGTCAGCATCGAGAATCAATATGAACTGCTTTCCAAATTCGTAATGCTCAACGGCTGGACGGAGGTCAAGTCCTACCGCGACGACGGTTATAGCGGGGGGAATTTTCAGCGTCCCGGATTTCTGGAGATGCTGGAGGACGCGCGGCACGGCCTTATCAACCTGATCCTTGTGAAAGACCTATCACGGCTGGGCCGTGATTTTGTGGAGGTCGGACGCTATACCGACGTTATCTTTCCCTCGTTGGGCTGCCGCTTCGTGTCCGTCCTTGACTGCCTCGACACCGAGGGCAACAACACGGATATGCTGCACTTCCGCAGTCTGATGAACGACTACCACTTGAAAGACCTCTCCAATAAGGTAAAATCCGTTCTTCACGCCAAAATGCGCAGCGGCCAGTATATCGCCGCCTACGCCCCCTACGGCTACCGAAAGAGCGAGGAGGACAGGCACCGGCTGGTGATCGACGAGGAAGCAGCCGCCGTGGTGCGCCGGATGTTCGAGCTGCGGCGCGGCGGCATGGCCTATGGCAAGATCGCCGCCATGCTGAACAACGAGGGCATCCTGTCCCCGCGCTGGTATTGGGCGAAACGGTACGGCAATGGCTCCTGCAAGTACGCGAACCTTTGGATGTACGCCACGGTGAAGAACATACTGACAAACGAGGTCTACACCGGAAATCTTATTCAGAACCAGACCGGCTCCCGCTCCTATAAGGACGACACCATGATCTATAAGCCGGAATCCGAGTGGATACGGCATGAGGCTCTGCATGAAGCCATCATCTCGCCGGAGGTATGGAATGAAGTGCAGGCCATCAACCGGGAAAGGACGCTGCTCTCGGCGGACAACGCGCCGCCGAAGCCTTTCCTGTTCACCGGCAAGCTCATCTGCGCCGACTGTAAAGCACCCCTTCAAGGCAACCGGGAGACGCAGCGCCGCAAGAACGGCACGTCCAAAAAGTACGTTTCCTATTTCTGCTCCCGCTATACGGCTTCCGGCTATGGCGCGTGTTCCCGGCACACCATCTATGAGATGACGCTGACGGAGCTTGTATTGAATGAAATTCGCGCCCATGCCGAGGCACTGGAGCTGGACGAAGCTGCCGTGCTGGACAGGCTGCAAGCGCAGCGCACCGCCGCAGACGCCGAGTGTCTGGAAAGCGTCCGGCAGGAGATCGGGAAGCTGCGCCGCCGCGTCTATGAGCTGGAACAAATGACCGCAAAGCTCTATGAGGACAAGGTTTGCGGCAGCATCAGCGCGGCGTCCTTCGCCGTGCTGCTTGAAAAGACCGAGCAGGAGCGCCGCCAGCGAACCGACCGGCTGGATACGCTTCTTGCGGAAATCAGGGAGTATGAGCAGAGCGCCGCAGACATTCAAAGCTGGGCGGCAGTCGTCCGAAAGCACCTGCATATTCGGGAGCTTGACCGTGAAACGGTGGACGAGCTGATCGACCGCATTGAGGTCGGAGAAAAGACCGTCATTGATGGGAAAAACGTCCGGGACATCAAAATCTACTACCGCTTTGTCGGCAATATCTGAATGGAGGTCAGATCATGGATAGCAGCAAAAGCAAGCGTGTGGTATTATATTGCCGGGTAGCAACGCAGGCGCAGCTTGACGGCGATCACGCGCTGGAAGCACAAAGCGCCCGGCTGCATGAGCAGGCCGAGCGGCTGGGTTATGAAATCGTGGGAGAAGTCAGCGAGTATGAAAAAGGAACTACGCTTGACCGTGACGGCTGGAAAAGGGCTTGTCAGGAGGCGGTGGAGCAAAAGGCGGACATTCTCCTTGTTGCCGAGCTTACACGGATAGCGCGCGACCCAATCCTTTGGATGCAGGCTTTGCGCGAGTTGAGCGGCAAGGGCGTCTGGATTCAGTCCGCGGCTGAACCGGATGCGTTTCAGGTAAATCCCCTTTTTCACCTATGGCTGCCGCCAGAAATCCAATGGCAGCTTGCACTCCATGAACTATGGCAAACTTACCGCAGGAACAACGAAAACAGCAATTGATACAGTCAAAACCGTCCGAAAAGGGAGAAATCATTACTTACCTTTCCCAAATGGGAGATGTTCTTCATGATGTTTCGGAAAGGGGTAAAATCATCGTCCCCTCTGGCAGTATCAACGCCATCATTGATAGCAATGAGACGGACACCTTGCTGTCGCAGAATTTCCATGATTTGACCGACTTTCAGATAATCACGCCCCAGACGGCTCATGTCCTTTAGGCACAGATACTCCACATTCCCGGCTTCGACCTCTTTCATCAAGGCAAGAAATCCGGGGCGGTCAAATCGAGTGCCACTTATGCCATCGTCCGTAAAATGGACGATATTAGGAAGATTATGCTGGGCAGCGTAGTCTTCCAACTGTCTTTTTTGATTGGATATGGAGTTGCTCTCGCCATCCATATCATCGTCTCGGCTCAAACGCTCGTAAAGAGCAGTGATTTTCTCGCTTTTGCTCATGGTTTTGTCTCCTTTCTTCGGTATGTAAAGTTGTGTGTTCTAAGAGACTTCCAAATCATCTGATTAAGAAGTCTTTTAGAGCATACAACACCCGCGGCTTGCTTGAAAATATGGTATTGCCGCACGGCAATGTGGTCAGGCTGTTCTTCCTCCAACGCTTCAAATAGCAGATCGAGCGGAGATTGATAATCGTCATCTTCTTCCTTTGCACCGCCGTTTTCGATCATGTAGAGAATGGTCTCCATGTTCTGATCTTCGGGCGGCGCTTCATGCAGAAGATAGAGCATGAGCGCGGCGTCCAGCGCAGTTTCGGATTTCTCCCAGAACGGATCATTTGCTTTTGCACCTTTCGGCGTGGTGTTCTTGATAAAATTGTCGATCAATTTGAACACATCCGCGTCCTTGCGGATATAGCAGAACGGATTGTAGCAGTCCGATTTTGCCGGATCGATCAGGTCAAATACGCGCAGCACATAGCCTTCCTCCAGAAAGAGATTGCCAACGGCGCGGAGCATTTCACCCTTTGGATCGGTTACAATAAAGCTGGCGTTTGCAAGCATGAGATTCGGCTTTGCTAGAAAGCGCGTCTTGCCGCTGCCCGAACCGCCGACCACGATCTGTAAGAGATTTCTGCGGTGCAGCTTGCCGTTCATGCTCATCTGGAAATGCTGCGTCAGAATGACATTCTGGCTCGCATCCTTGTCGCGGTACTTTTTGTCCAGCTCGCGGACGCTGCCCCAGGACGCAGAACCGTGTTCCTCGCCGGGGCGGGTGTTCTTCTGACCGGTGTAGTAGAACAAAATCGCGCCGCCGTAGAGCAGCAGAAATATCCCGATGAACCTTGCCGTGTGCGGCGTCCAGCACAGGGCGAACGGCGTTTTCATCGCTTCAGAGAATTGTGCTGCAAGGTCAAAGACCGTCATGCCGGTTTCGTATCGCCCCGCCATGAGAATTGCCAGCCAGACAATGGGGATAGCAAACGCCGCCCACACTGGGGCGGCGCTGCGAAAGGTTTTCTTTTTGTGCGTCACAGGTCACTGTCCAGACACGCAAGACCGGTGCGGTCTGCATGGTGCTTGCAGAGAATGAGCGTACCAGCCGCCAGCAGAAGCAGGACCGATGGAATGATAAAAAGCAGTTTTTTCATAGACGTTCAATAACCTCCATTTTCCATAAAATAAATCTCACGGTGAGACGCATTTCTGGTCGGGCGCGCACGTCTCCCCATGATCGAGAAGCCCGCGCAAGCGGGCTTCGCTGGTTTGCTCCCCTTGGCTGCCACACTTCCGCTGGGTGGCTGCTGTCAAGGCCCAGCCAGTGCGCACACTGGCTGGCTCTGCGGCCGATGCGTCAGCATCGACCGGCCTTGACTGCGGACAGCCAGCGGAAGATATTCCCCCGGAGGGGAGCAAACCTCTTTAACGTGCGCTGCGGTTCATATTCCGGGACCGAACCTGCGGCGTGATTGCACGTTCAATGCTGCCGCCAATCTTCTGCGCCATGTCCTGAATCTGTCCAAGCGCCTGACGCCGATCCTGCGGGTCAAACCCGTCATAGAACGCCGCCAGATTTGATACGTCGGGCGCTTCACACGGAACACCAAAGCGACGACAGATCATATAGCCGACGCTCTGCGCATCCAGCTCATAATCATCCCGCGAATAGTTCTGATTATAGCCTTTGGCATGAAAACGGACGTGGGCGATCTCTGTTGCGATGCCTGCGAACGCTTCTGCATCGTTATATTTCGGATTGACCGCCATTTTCATCTGGTTTGGGTCGTAGAGCGCAGGCATGGGGATACTCTCATCACTCACCAGCGGCACAACACAATAATTCAGGAGCGTTTTAAGGGCTTCCGTCATTTCCTTGCTGTCCGGCTGCAATGCGGTGTGCTTCAGGTCGCGCCCGCTTGTCTGCCGCACGTCGTAAACGTCCGTCAGTACATACCCTTTGCCGAAAGAGGAACGGGTGTAAATTTTCACGCCATTCTTTTCCTCGGTCGGAGATACGCTGCGCATCAGACTTTTCCAACGGTCTTTTGTACCGAAAATGGTTGCATCCTGATCCTGCACCATAACGAGCGCAACATTGCCAGCGCTATAACTTGGGTTGTCTGCTTGGCAATTCAAGTATCGCAGATACGTTTCCGGGTCGCTGGTGATCTGAACGATGCCCGCGTCCTGCATAGCGTTTGTGTTTTCTCGGTCGGCCTGTCGCTGCGCCTGCCAGAGTTCCGCGCTTTGATTTTTCTCATTGATAATACTGCCTAAGTTTGCGATAATACTCACTCCTATCTGATATGCTCCAGCTCGCGCTGGGGTTCCGGTCGTGTTCTGTCTGCGGCGGCACGCAATGCTGCCAGCCGACCGCGAACGGGTTGTTTTTCTTCACTACTGATCGAAGTCGTCCCCTGCGTCAAGCCACTCCTTTGCTTTTGCAAGGATGGTTCTGGTCGGGCAGGGGTCTGCTCTTTTTTTGGCTGCGCGTCCTCCAACTGTCTGGGCAGGTATCCCATCTGCTCTAGGATATAATTTGCCTGCGAGAGATGGTCAATGTTGGTCAGGATTTCAAGATATGGTGCGTCGCCTTTCTTATCCAAAATGGTTGAAAATAACAAGCCGACTTTCTTGGCTCTGCGCTTGAACTCGTCAAAATCCTCTGTGCGCAAAGGTAGAACCTCAATGGGCCGCTGTTCGCTCAATAGACGGTTCATATTGACCTTGCCGTAGAGCTTTTTCTGATCCTTTGCCAGTGCATACAACAACGCCGCGAGATTCTTTGCGCCCCGCGCAAGTAGTTTAATTGCTTCTTCTGAAATTTGTACGCCCTCTTTCATCACGAGATCAGCAGCTTCGCCGCTTACCTCCATAGGCTGTGCCTCCTTTCTCGCGCCTTATCCGGCGCATGATTTTTTGTTGGTGGTGTATTGCTTTCCTGCACCTGCTTTAACATCCTCGGTGCATATTCCGCGATTTTGCTGCATAGCCGCAGTTCCCGACGCAAGGGCCTGAGCTGCGCGGTCAACGCATCAATGTCCGCGTTAAGCGGCTCAGACGGCTGCTCCCGGCGTAGCGCATATAATTCTTTGCGCCGATCCACTAGAATCTGCATCTCATTTGAAAGTGTATCAGACAGCATATCCAGCTCCGGTTTCGTATCTATGTGATACTTCTGTAAAAGGAAAAATTGCTGCCGGTATTGCTTCGCCCGGCGGATTTCGGCCCGCGTTTCAAATGAAACCTTTTGTGGGCGTTTCTTCCGTGGGGATAGCAGATACAGATAGTAGAGATACAATGCCCGGAAACTGCCGCGCTTGACAGGTGGATAGCGGCGCGGCTGCTTGCGGATGGTATAGCGTTTGGATTCACTTTGTTCCGGCGGAATGGCAGCGGTTACGCCGCGCTGCCTGCGCAATCGCTGCAAGATAGCTTCCTCAGTGTAATCCTCGCCCAAACTATCCAGCCGGAGAAACCGCGCTCCACCGGGCGGCTTGACGGCGGTGTACTTGACGTTAGAGCCGTATTTGACGGTATATCCGCGTTTCCTGAGAATATCCAGCAGCGACGCAAATGTGAAGCTGGCTGCAATGGCCGCGTCCAGATCCTGCCGGACAAGATCGTGGATGGTGGTCTTGCCGCTGCGCTCGGCGTTCCATTCTGCATAGTGCTGACCGCTGCCCTCCGGCTGAATGACAGAGAATCCGTACTTACGGCTGACCTCATTGGAAATGCCGCGAATATCTTCAAAGTAATCTTTGAACGCATTGCGATATTTCACCCCATCCACGAATGAAACAGAGTTGAATACAATATGGCAGTGCAGGTGTTCCTTGTTGATATGGGTGCAAATGACGGCTTCATATTTGTCACCGAGCAGACGGCGTGCAAATTCCACTCCCGCTTCATGCGCCAGCTCTGGCGTTGTTTCACCCGGCACGTAGGAGTGGACAAGATGATAGCCGACAACGCCGCCCGGTTTTCCAAACCGCTCTTTCGTGCGCTGCATATCCAGATAGCAATTTTCTACTGTGCAGTTGATCGCGCTCTGCAAAATCACTTCATCATCCAACGCAGTTTTGTTGAAATCTTCAATGTAGTCCAGCGCACGGGAGAGCGCGGTTTTATCGCCGTCCTGAATATAGCGCAGACAGTCATCCAGCCGTGCACGGATGGTAATGATTTTGTCATAGGCCATCAGAGCGTGTCCAGAATCCGACGGTATGCCTGCTTTACCAGGCTGACCGCTTCGTGGATTTCCGCCTGTGTCGCATAGCCTTTTCCATTTGTCCAGTGCGCGATCTGGTTGATATTGTTGCCGATGGCAGACAACTCACGCAGGAGTGCGGCGTATGCGTCAGGCGGGCGCGGGCAGAGATGTTCGCCCATGATCAGTTTGCGGAGATAGGTGTTGGTATTCAGACCGGTAATCTGACATTGCTGTCTCAGATGTGTCAGCTCTGCATCGCTGAGCCACAGACCAACAGAATTGCGGCGTGTCCGCATAACGTGCTCCTTCCTTATAATCATAGTTATTGCGTCCCAAGTTGGGACGCAATTCGTCGCGGGGTTTTAGGGTACACCCTAACAAGTGGCGTTTGTGGCACAAATGCCGTACTTGCTAAAGCAGCGTTGCCAAAGGCAACGCTGCCCGTTACCGCTGCGGCGCAACAGATTTTATTTGACGAGGGCGTTTTGAAAGATTCTCTATCCGATGCTCCAGCATTAAAATGTGCTGCAATTCCGCTTCGCTTTCCGGCACATAGCGGATGTCATGAATCCCGTCCTCATAGGGCAGGGCGCTGTTCATAAAGGCGTGATAGCTGTTTTCACAGAAATACTCGTTCTTATCCCGATACTGAATTTTCGCAACCGGCAGCGCGGATTGCATGACGCGCCGGACCTGCTTTGCATAGTCAATGGGAATGACCTTGCCTGCCAGCTTGCCATCCCGGATGCCTTCGACCACGATGCGGTACGCCAGAATCCCCTCCGGGCAGTCCGCGTAATGCGTCCAGATACAGTTGGCATTGGTATCGTCCAGAAACGCCTCGCGCTCCAACACACACCATGTTCCGTGCATACGGCTCATCCAGAGGAATGACCGTCGCTCCATGTCCGTCTCCTGTGCGCTGTCCCAAAGGCGCTTCACATCATAGTCAAAGTCCGCGGCGTATGCGTGGGTGTTCTGCTTCACAACCTCTGCCAGATACGAAAGGATGTCCGGCTGATAATTATTACGCTGCGCCATATTCCTGTTCAAACTCCGCCGGGCGGCAGTATCTCGTTTCCATGGTGAACGCGCCGTCCGGCACGATGCGGCTTTTGCGGGGCAGGTCAATTTCCTGCGCGGTCAAGATCGTGCCGTAGAAAAAGTCCTCGGCGTGATCTGCAAGGACAAATACCTCGCTGGGGTTGTTCAGAAGCGCCTGTAAATCATATTGATACAGTCCCCAGTGGACAGTTGCGCTGCTGACGCGGTAGGGTGTAAAGAGTGCGGGGATGCCGAAAATCCGGCAAACCCGCATTGGGGTAATGCTTGCGTTGATCGTATTCAAGCTGTTTCCTCCTAACGTTCGTGATGTGGCTGCGGTAATTCCTTTTGAGTATGCAAAGACGGACACTGCGCTTCAATGGCGTCGATCAGACCAGCAGCGCAGGTGCGGATGGTATCAAGCGATGCTTTCAGCTCGTCCAGCTCCTTGCCCTTGCTCCATCCGGCCACATAGCCAAAGGAATATTCCGCGGTATCAATGCCGAAATGCTGACAGACAACGTAGGCAACGCTCTCGGCCTCGACCTCGCGCGTATGCTGATCTTTGGTCGGCCGCTCGTTTTCCTTGCGCCGGTGGAGTGTGGCGTGGCTGATCTCATGGAGCATGGTCTTGACGGTCTGCTTCTGGCTCATGCCGGGGCGGACAAGAATTTCCTCCGTGCCATGATTGAAGCAGCCCTTGGCTGCGCCGGGCGGCGCGGCATATAAAATGGGAACCGGCGAGACGCCTGTGATCGCGTCCGCCAGTTCCTCATAGTGGGAAATATCGCCGGAAAGCTCTGAAATGCCGATGCCGGGCAGTTCCTTTCCCTCGGTCTGTGAAATGTCAAAGACGGTGACGATGCGAAATCGCATGAGCTGCACCAACGTCCGCTCCCGAAGTGGCTTGCCGTTTGCATCTAAAAGCGGTTTTCCATTCGTGTCCAAACGGTCTTGTTCGATAAAGCGCCGATATGGACAGGGCGCGAGAATTTTTAGCCCATGCTCGCCAGCTTTGACCGTGCGTTCAAAGTTCTTCTTCCATGCCTGAAACCCGGCCACATGGGTTGCGGCCGGGTTCTGCATGAGGATGAGCAGGACATTTCCATAGCTGTATGAATGAAACTTGGACATGACAGCCAGATATTCTGCGTAGCGCCCACTGGTGAAAATCTCGCGCACTCCCTGTTCCAGCTTGTCGGTCAGCTCCTTGAGCTTTTCTTCCGGCGTTGTGCCGGTCAATGTAAAGTCCATCTCAGCGCTCCTGCGTGGGCGGGCGGCGCTGCTTTTCGGGTTTCAAATCTTTCTGTTTCGGCTCAACTTTCAGTGTAATCAGGTCATTGCCGCGCACGCCGAGCAGGATTTCTGCTTTGTGAAATTTCTTCTTGAACCGCTCGATCTGGTCAGGTGGGAGGGAGCAGAAGTCATCCTCCGTCAGCCCGCACACGAAAAACGGCCCAAAAACACCGCCATAGCCGCCCTCCACGCTGCGGTTGAAGTCCATCCCCAAGAGGATGCCTTCATCATTTGCGACAATGGCTACCATTTCCTCATACGGATAGATAGCAGTAATGAGACCGCCGACAAGCTCCTGCTTTGCTGCTAGGGTGTTGGGAATGGTCTTTTCGTAGGGTTCATATCCCGGTTCGACCATGAGGACGGTCATCTGCTCTATGCAATTTTGTTCTTCCATGCACCTATCCCTCCGACCATTCCAATACGAACACGATGCTCAACACATCCTGCTCCGTGACCGGCTGAGAAACGGCGGACACTACCGCATCATAAGAAATGGGCAGTCTGCCGTTTTCTGCGATCTGCCACGGCGCGGACAGGGTAAACGTTTCTGCACCGCCGTTGTTCTTCGTTTCCAAATCGTTGATTTTGAAACCGAGCAGCTTGGCGTCAACCTTTTCATGTGCCATAGGCAGCGACAGTCTGTTTCCTCTGTGAAGTAATAGAAGCAACTTGCCCCGGA
>ERZ791753.1685-NODE-1685-length-13283-cov-3.928636_pt1 | contig 13283 bp, 9 predicted proteins | sample MGYA00509951_ERZ791753 | MGnify/ENA primary metagenome ERZ791753 (study PRJEB30046, sample SAMN00792026) | human gut metagenome | study: EMG produced TPA metagenomics assembly of the A metagenome-wide association study of gut microbiota in type 2... | reverse complement strand
GCAATATCAACAGCCGCAACAACCGGTTGCACCGCAGCCGCAACAACCGGTTGCACCGCAGCAGCAATATCAGCAGCCACAACAGCCGGTTACACAGCAGCCGCAGTATCAGCAGCCGCAACAGCCAGTTGCGCCACAGCCGCAGGATACCCTGCTTCATCCGCTGTTGATGCGTAATGGCGACAGCCGTCCGTTGCATAAACCGACGACGCCACTGCCTTCTCTGGATTTGCTGACACCGCCGCCGAGCGAAGTGGAGCCGGTAGATACCTTTGCGCTTGAACAAATGGCGCGCCTGGTAGAAGCGCGTCTGGCTGATTTCCGTATTAAAGCCGATGTTGTCAATTACTCTCCGGGGCCAGTTATCACTCGCTTTGAACTTAACCTGGCACCGGGCGTAAAAGCGGCGCGCATTTCTAACTTGTCACGGGACCTTGCCCGTTCACTTTCGACGGTGGCGGTGCGTGTCGTTGAAGTTATTCCTGGCAAACCCTATGTAGGTCTGGAGTTACCGAATAAAAAACGACAAACCGTTTATCTGCGCGAAGTTTTGGATAACGCCAAATTCCGCGATAATCCGTCGCCATTAACCGTGGTGCTGGGTAAAGATATCGCCGGTGAGCCGGTGGTTGCCGATCTGGCGAAAATGCCGCACTTGTTGGTTGCGGGGACTACCGGTTCCGGTAAGTCTGTCGGTGTGAACGCGATGATCCTGAGCATGCTTTATAAAGCACAGCCAGAAGATGTGCGTTTCATCATGATCGACCCGAAAATGCTGGAGCTTTCGGTTTATGAAGGCATTCCGCATCTGTTAACGGAAGTCGTTACTGATATGAAAGATGCCGCCAACGCGCTGCGCTGGTGTGTTAACGAGATGGAGCGTCGTTATAAACTGATGTCTGCGCTGGGTGTGCGTAATCTGGCGGGTTATAACGAAAAAATTGCTGAAGCCGATCGCATGATGCGTCCGATTCCAGACCCGTACTGGAAGCCGGGTGATAGTATGGATGCGCAGCATCCGGTGCTGAAAAAAGAACCGTACATAGTGGTGTTGGTGGACGAATTTGCCGACCTGATGATGACGGTAGGTAAAAAAGTGGAAGAGCTGATAGCACGTCTGGCGCAAAAAGCCCGTGCCGCGGGTATCCACCTCGTACTGGCAACGCAGCGTCCATCGGTTGATGTTATTACTGGTCTGATTAAAGCGAATATTCCGACCCGTATCGCCTTTACCGTATCCAGTAAGATTGACTCACGTACCATTCTTGATCAGGCTGGCGCGGAATCACTGCTGGGTATGGGGGATATGCTCTACTCTGGGCCGAACTCCACGTTGCCGGTACGTGTCCATGGTGCTTTTGTTCGCGATCAGGAAGTTCATGCCGTGGTGCAGGACTGGAAAGCGCGTGGTCGCCCACAGTATGTTGATGGCATCACCTCCGACAGCGAAAGCGAAGGTGGTGCGGGTGGTTTCGATGGCGCTGAAGAACTGGATCCGTTGTTCGATCAGGCGGTGCAGTTTGTCACTGAAAAACGCAAAGCGTCAATTTCAGGCGTACAGCGTCAGTTCCGCATTGGTTATAACCGTGCAGCGCGTATTATCGAACAGATGGAAGCGCAAGGGATTGTCAGCGAACAGGGGCACAACGGTAATCGTGAAGTGCTGGCCCCACCGCCGTTTGACTAATTAATGCATCGTAGGCCGGATAAGGCGCGGTAGCGTCGCATCCGGCACTCTAACAACTGAAAATTCAGTATTTTCTTCTTTCCTCAAGCTGATTATTAGCCTGGAATAGAGAGTAGAGGGAACTCCCGATCGGGAGTGACGTAATTTGAGGAATAATGATGAAAAAAATTGCCATCACCTGTGCATTACTCTCAAGCTTAGTAGCAAGCAGCGTTTGGGCTGATGCCGCAAGCGATCTTAAAAGCCGCCTGGATAAAGTCAGCAGCTTCCACGCCAGCTTCACACAAAAAGTGACTGACGGTAGCGGCGCGGCGGTGCAGGAAGGCCAGGGCGATCTGTGGGTGAAACGTCCAAATTTATTCAACTGGCATATGACTCAACCTGATGAAAGCATTCTGGTTTCTGACGGTAAAACACTGTGGTTCTATAACCCGTTCGTTGAGCAAGCTACGGCAACCTGGCTGAAAGATGCCACCGGTAATACGCCGTTTATGCTGATTGCCCGCAACCAGTCCAGCGACTGGCAGCAGTACAATATCAAACAGAATGGCGATGACTTTGTCCTGACGCCGAAAGCCAGCAATGGCAATCTGAAGCAGTTCACCATTAACGTGGGACGTGATGGCACAATCCATCAGTTTAGCGCGGTGGAGCAGGACGATCAGCGCAGCAGTTATCAGCTGAAATCCCAGCAAAATGGGGTTGTGGATGCAGCGAAATTTACCTTCACCCCGCCGCAAGGCGTCACGGTAGATGATCAACGTAAGTAGAGGCACCTGAGTGAGCAATCTGTCGCTCGATTTTTCGGATAATACTTTTCAACCTCTGGCCGCGCGTATGCGGCCAGAAAATTTAGCACAGTATATCGGCCAGCAACATTTGCTGGCTGCGGGGAAGCCGTTGCCGCGCGCTATCGAAGCCGGGCATTTGCATTCTATGATCCTCTGGGGGCCACCGGGTACCGGCAAAACAACCCTCGCTGAAGTGATTGCCCGCTATGCGAACGCTGATGTGGAACGTATTTCTGCTGTCACCTCTGGCGTGAAAGAGATTCGCGAGGCGATTGAGCGCGCTCGGCAAAACCGCAATGCAGGTCGCCGCACTATTCTTTTTGTTGACGAAGTTCACCGTTTCAACAAAAGCCAGCAGGATGCATTTCTGCCACATATTGAAGACGGCACCATCACTTTTATTGGCGCAACCACTGAAAACCCGTCGTTTGAGCTTAATTCGGCACTGCTTTCCCGTGCCCGTGTCTATCTGCTGAAATCCCTGAGTACAGAGGATATTGAGCAGGTGCTTACTCAGGCGATGGAAGACAAAACCCGTGGCTATGGTGGTCAGGATATTGTTCTGCCAGATGAAACACGACGTGCCATTGCTGAACTGGTGAATGGCGACGCGCGCCGGGCGTTAAATACGCTGGAAATGATGGCGGATATGGCCGAAGTCGATGATAGCGGTAAGCGGGTCCTGAAGCCTGAATTACTGACCGAAATCGCCGGTGAACGTAGCGCCCGCTTTGATAACAAAGGAGATCGCTTTTACGATCTGATTTCCGCACTGCATAAGTCGGTACGTGGTAGCGCACCCGATGCGGCGCTGTACTGGTATGCGCGAATTATTACCGCTGGTGGCGATCCGTTATATGTCGCGCGTCGCTGTCTGGCGATTGCGTCTGAAGACGTCGGTAATGCCGATCCACGGGCGATGCAGGTGGCAATTGCGGCCTGGGATTGCTTTACTCGCGTTGGCCCGGCGGAAGGTGAACGCGCCATTGCTCAGGCGATTGTTTACCTGGCTTGCGCGCCAAAAAGCAACGCTGTCTACACTGCGTTTAAAGCCGCGCTGGCGGATGCACGCGAACGTCCGGATTATGACGTGCCGGTTCATTTGCGTAATGCGCCGACGAAATTAATGAAGGAAATGGGCTACGGGCAGGAATATCGTTACGCTCATGATGAAGCAAACGCTTATGCTGCCGGTGAGGTTTATTTCCCGCCGGAAATAGCACAAACACGCTATTATTTCCCGACAAACAGGGGCCTTGAAGGCAAGATTGGCGAAAAGCTCGCCTGGCTGGCTGAACAGGATCAAAATAGCCCCATAAAACGCTACCGTTAATGTTATCGTTGCGGTAATGTTGTTACTGTATCCCTGTGGTCGCAGGCTGTGGCCACATCTCCCATTTAATTCGATAAGCACAGGATAAGCATGCTCGATCCCAATCTGCTGCGTAATGAGCCAGACGCAGTCGCTGAAAAACTGGCACGCCGGGGCTTTAAGCTGGATGTAGATAAGCTGGGCGCTCTTGAAGAGCGTCGTAAAGTATTGCAGGTCAAAACGGAAAACCTGCAAGCGGAGCGTAACTCCCGATCGAAATCCATTGGCCAGGCGAAAGCGCGCGGGGAAGATATCGAGCCTTTACGTCTGGAAGTGAACAAACTGGGCGAAGAGCTGGATGCAGCAAAAGCCGAGCTGGATGCTTTACAGGCTGAAATTCGCGATATCGCGCTAACCATCCCTAACCTGCCTGCAGATGAAGTGCCGGTAGGTAAAGACGAAAATGACAACGTTGAAGTCAGCCGCTGGGGCACCCCGCGTGAGTTTGACTTTGAAGTTCGTGACCATGTGACGCTGGGTGAAATGCACTCTGGCCTCGACTTTGCAGCCGCAGTTAAGTTGACCGGTTCCCGCTTTGTGGTAATGAAAGGGCAGATTGCTCGCATGCACCGCGCACTGTCGCAGTTTATGCTGGATCTGCATACCGAACAGCATGGCTACAGTGAGAACTATGTTCCGTACCTGGTTAACCAGGACACGCTGTACGGTACGGGTCAGCTGCCGAAATTTGCTGGCGATCTGTTCCATACTCGTCCGCTGGAAGAAGAAGCAGACACCAGTAACTATGCGCTGATCCCAACGGCAGAAGTTCCGCTGACCAACCTGGTGCGCGGTGAAATCATCGATGAAGATGATCTGCCAATTAAGATGACCGCCCACACCCCATGCTTCCGTTCTGAAGCCGGCTCATATGGTCGTGACACCCGTGGTCTGATCCGTATGCACCAGTTCGACAAAGTTGAAATGGTGCAGATCGTGCGCCCGGAAGACTCAATGGCGGCGCTGGAAGAGATGACTTGTCATGCAGAAAAAGTCCTGCAGTTGCTGGGCCTGCCGTACCGTAAAATCATCCTTTGCACTGGCGACATGGGCTTTGGCGCTTGCAAAACTTACGACCTGGAAGTATGGATCCCGGCACAGAACACCTACCGTGAGATCTCTTCCTGCTCCAACGTTTGGGATTTCCAGGCACGTCGTATGCAGGCACGTTGCCGCAGCAAGTCGGACAAGAAAACCCGTCTGGTTCATACCCTGAACGGTTCTGGTCTGGCTGTTGGTCGTACGCTGGTTGCAGTAATGGAAAACTATCAGCAGGCTGATGGTCGTATTGAAGTACCAGAAGTTCTGCGTCCGTATATGAACGGACTGGAATATATTGGCTAATACCCAATTTTTCTGAATCTAAAAAGCGCCTGCGGGCGCTTTTTTTGTCTCCCTTTGATACCGAACAATAATTACTCCTCACTTACACGTAATACTACTTTCGAGTGAAAATCTACCTATCTCTTTGATTTTCAAATTATTCGATGTATACAAGCCTATATAGCGAACTGCTATAGAAATAATTACACAATACGGTTTGTTACTGGAATCAATCGTGAGCAAGCTTGAGTGAGCCATTATGAAAACGAAAATCCCTGATGCGGTATTGGCTGCTGAGGTGAGTCGCCGTGGTTTGGTAAAAACGACAGCGATCGGCGGCCTGGCAATGGCAAGCAGCGCGTTAACATTACCTTTTAGTCGGATTGCGCACGCTGTTGATAGTGCCCTTCCGGCAAAATCAGACGAAAAGGTTATCTGGAGCGCCTGTACAGTTAACTGTGGTAGTCGCTGCCCGCTACGTATGCACGTTGTGGACGGTGAAATTAAATATGTTGAAACGGATAATACCGGCGATGACAACTATGACGGCCTGCACCAGGTGCGCGCCTGTCTGCGTGGTCGTTCCATGCGTCGCCGTGTCTACAATCCGGACCGCCTGAAATATCCGATGAAACGAGTCGGGGCGCGCGGTGAAGGCAAATTCGAGCGCATTAGCTGGGAAGAAGCCTACGACATCATCGCGACCAATATGCAGCGCCTGATCAAAGAGTACGGCAACGAGTCTATCTATCTGAACTATGGTACCGGAACGCTGGGCGGCACCATGACCCGCTCCTGGCCGCCGGGAAATACCCTGGTCGCTCGCCTGATGAACTGCTGCGGCGGTTATCTGAACCATTACGGTGACTACTCTTCCGCGCAAATTGCGGAAGGTTTGAACTATACCTACGGCGGCTGGGCAGATGGTAACAGCCCGTCGGATATCGAAAACAGTAAACTGGTAGTGCTGTTTGGTAATAACCCTGGCGAAACGCGAATGAGTGGCGGTGGGGTGACTTACTATCTTGAACAGGCGCGCCAGAAATCTAATGCTCGCATGATCATCATCGATCCGCGCTATACCGACACCGGTGCCGGGCGCGAAGATGAGTGGATCCCTATTCGTCCGGGAACAGATGCCGCACTGGTTAACGGTCTGGCGTATGTCATGATCACCGAAAACCTGGTGGATCAGGCATTCCTCGATAAATATTGCGTTGGCTACGACGAGAAAACACTGCCAGCCAGTGCGCCGAAAAATGGTCACTATAAAGCTTATATTCTGGGTGAAGGGCCAGATGGCGTGGCTAAAACGCCGGAATGGGCCTCGCAAATCACTGGTGTTCCGGCAGACAAAATCATCAAACTGGCTCGTGAAATCGGTAGTACCAAACCGGCGTTTATCAGCCAGGGATGGGGCCCGCAGCGTCACGCTAACGGTGAAATCGCAACCCGTGCTATCTCGATGCTGGCGATTCTGACCGGTAACGTTGGTATTAACGGAGGCAACAGCGGCGCGCGTGAAGGTTCATACAGCTTACCGTTTGTCCGTATGCCGACCCTCGAAAACCCGATCCAGACCAGCATTTCGATGTTTATGTGGACCGATGCCATTGAACGTGGCCCGGAAATGACAGCGCTGCGTGATGGTGTGCGCGGGAAAGATAAGCTGGATGTGCCGATCAAAATGATCTGGAACTATGCCGGTAACTGCCTGATTAATCAGCATTCTGAAATCAACCGTACCCATGAAATCCTTCAGGATGATAAGAAGTGCGAGCTGATTGTGGTTATCGACTGCCACATGACCTCATCGGCGAAATATGCTGACATCCTGCTGCCTGACTGCACCGCTTCAGAACAGATGGACTTTGCACTGGATGCATCCTGCGGGAATATGTCTTACGTGATTTTCAACGATCAGGTGATTAAACCGCGCTTTGAATGTAAGACCATCTATGAAATGACCAGCGAACTGGCAAAACGTCTTGGCGTTGAGCAACAGTTTACTGAAGGCCGTACCCAGGAAGAGTGGATGCGGCATCTGTATGCCCAGTCGCGGGAAGCGATTCCTGAACTGCCAACGTTTGAAGAGTTCCGTAAGCAGGGGATCTTTAAAAAGCGCGACCCACAAGGGCATCACGTTGCTTATAAAGCTTTCCGTGAAGATCCGCAGGCAAATCCACTGACCACGCCATCGGGGAAAATTGAGATTTATTCGCAGGCGCTGGCTGACATTGCCGCTACCTGGGAATTGCCAGAAGGTGATGTGATCGATCCACTGCCGATCTACACGCCGGGCTTTGAAAGTTATCAGGATCCGCTGAACAAACAGTATCCGCTGCAGCTTACGGGTTTCCACTATAAATCTCGCGTTCACTCAACTTACGGCAACGTTGATGTGCTGAAAGCAGCTTGCCGTCAGGAAATGTGGATCAACCCGCTTGATGCGCAAAAACGCGGTATCAACAACGGCGATAAAGTCAGGATCTTTAACGATCGTGGTGAGGTTCATATTGAGGCGAAAGTGACGCCACGAATGATGCCGGGTGTGGTCGCACTGGGTGAAGGTGCCTGGTATGACCCGGATACAAAACGTGTCGATAAGGGCGGTTGTATCAACGTACTGACCACTCAACGTCCGTCTCCTCTCGCTAAGGGGAATCCGTCACATACAAACCTGGTTCAGGTTGAAAAGGTGTAAGGAGTAACCGATGACAACCCAGTATGGATTTTTTATTGATTCCAGCCGTTGCACCGGTTGCAAAACCTGCGAGCTGGCTTGTAAAGACTACAAAGATTTGACGCCAGAAGTCAGTTTCCGCCGCATTTATGAATATGCTGGCGGCGACTGGCAGGAAGATAACGGTGTCTGGCACCAGAACGTGTTTGCCTACTATCTGTCGATTTCATGTAACCACTGCGAAGATCCGGCTTGTACTAAAGTCTGCCCGAGCGGTGCGATGCATAAACGTGAAGATGGTTTTGTTGTGGTCGATGAAGATGTGTGCATTGGCTGCCGTTACTGCCATATGGCTTGCCCGTACGGCGCACCGCAATATAACGAAACGAAAGGCCATATGACCAAATGCGATGGTTGTTATGACCGTGTTGCGGAGGGGAAAAAGCCGATCTGTGTTGAATCTTGCCCGCTGCGGGCGCTGGATTTCGGCCCTATCGACGAGCTGCGTAAAAAACATGGCGATCTGGCGGCCGTTGCGCCGTTGCCGCGAGCTCACTTTACCAAACCGAATATTGTGATCAAACCCAATGCCAACAGCCGCCCGACCGGGGATACCACTGGCTATCTGGCAAACCCGAAGGAGGTGTGAGATGGGAAGTGGATGGCATGAATGGCCGCTGATGATCTTCACGGTCTTCGGGCAATGTGTAGCGGGTGGTTTTATCGTTCTGGCTTTGGCGCTGCTCAAAGGCGACCTGCGAGCAGAAGCCCAGCAGCGTGTTATTGCCTGCATGTTTGGTTTATGGGTGCTGATGGGCATTGGCTTTATCGCCTCTATGCTTCATCTTGGTTCACCGATGCGCGCCTTTAACTCGCTCAACCGGGTAGGGGCTTCAGCACTCAGTAACGAAATCGCCAGCGGTTCGATCTTTTTTGCTGTTGGTGGCATCGGCTGGTTGCTGGCAATGCTGAAAAAGCTGTCACCGGCATTGCGTACGCTGTGGCTGATAGTGACGATGGTTCTTGGCGTCATCTTTGTCTGGATGATGGTGCGTGTGTATAACAGCATTGATACCGTTCCGACCTGGTACAGCATCTGGACGCCGATGGGCTTCTTCCTGACGATGTTTATGGGCGGCCCGTTACTGGGTTACCTGTTGTTGAGTCTGGCTGGCGTCGATGGCTGGGCGATGCGTCTGCTGCCAGCCATTTCTGTACTGGCACTGGTAGTGAGTGGCGTGATGTCAGTGATGCAGGGCGCAGAGCTGGCGACTATTCATAGTTCTGTGCAGCAGGCCGCAGCGCTGGTGCCGGACTATGGTGCGCTGATGTCCTGGCGGATCGTGCTTTTGGCTGTTGCCCTGTGCTTGTGGATTGCACCACAGCTAAAAGGTTATCAGCCTGCGGTTCCGCTACTTTCCGTATCATTCATTCTGCTTCTGGCAGGGGAATTAATCGGTCGTGGCGTATTCTATGGTTTGCATATGACCGTGGGGATGGCCGTCGCAAGCTAATCATAACAACCGGGGGTTCGGCCCCGGTTCTCTTTTATTTCTGCTTCGTTAACGTGTCATAACTGGTCATCAAATTACGATAATCAGGAATATGGTTAGAGAACAACGTCGCCAGTCCTTCAATATCATTACGCCAGTCGCGATGCAGCTCGCACGCCACGCCGAACCATGTCATCAATTGCGCACCAGCTTGCGACATGCGATCCCATGCCGAATGCCGGGTAATTTCATTAAAGGTCCCTGATGCGTCAGTCACGACAAACACATCAAACCCCTCTTCAATGGCTGAAAGCGCCGGGAATGCCACGCAAACTTCGGTTACCACACCGGCAATAATTAACTGTTTTTTACCTGTCGCTTTGACTGCTTTTACAAAATCTTCGTTATCCCAGGCGTTAATATTTCCCGGGCGAGCAATGTAAGGTGCATCGGGGAATTGTGCTTTCAGTTCTGGAACTAATGGGCCGTTAGGACCGGTTTCAAAACTGGTGGTAAGAATAGTTGGTAAGTTGAAATACTTAGCCAGGTCACCCAGCGCCAGCACGTTATTTTTAAACTTATCGGGTTCGATATCCCGTACAAGGGAAAGTAAACCAGCCTGGTGATCAACAAGCAAAACGGCAGCATCATTTTTATCAAGACGAACATACGGTTTGGTCATCCTCTTCTCCTTTCGAGAGTCAGTGGTACGTCTGAAATCGGTCAGACGCGATGCATTGCTCTGAAAGCATAGACGGGAAATATGAGTTTGCTGTGACCATGAAATTTTTCGACTGAACGAAGCGTATGAAATTTGTGTTAGATCAATAAAAACAATCAGATGAGATTAATCGTCTCTCCAGCATTAGCGTTATGAATGAGTAATATAAATCGATAATACCTCCGCTGCGATATGCGCGTATTTTCACCCATTGACAATGTTTTTGGCGGTGGCATGATGCGCATGAAATTTGAACTTCCTCACGGTTTTAATTCATGTCCACGTATACCCGGCCTGTCATGCTTTTGCTGTCTGGCCTGCTTTTGTTGACTCTGGCGATCGCAGTGTTAAATACACTCGTGCCGCTTTGGCTCGCCCAGGAACACATGTCCACATGGCAGGTAGGCGTTGTCAGCTCATCCTATTTTACCGGCAACCTGGTCGGTACATTGCTGACAGGGTATGTCATTAAGCGCATTGGCTTTAACCGCAGCTATTATCTGGCCTCCTTCATTTTTGCCGCTGGCTGTGCCGGCCTTGGCCTGATGATTGGATTCTGGAGCTGGTTGGCTTGGCGTTTTGTCGCCGGTGTCGGTTGTGCCATGATTTGGGTGGTTGTTGAGAGCGCGCTGATGTGCAGTGGGACGTCACGTAACCGTGGGCGTTTGCTTGCTGCGTATATGATGGTTTATTACGTGGGAACGTTTTTAGGCCAGTTACTGGTCAGCAAAGTTTCAACCGAGCTGATGTCCGTATTGCCGTGGGTTACAGGTTTGACGTTGGCAGGGATCTTACCGCTGTTGTTTACGCGTGTGCTGAATCAGCAGGCTGAAAACCATGATTCGACGTCAATTACGTCAATGCTAAAACTCCGTCAGGCGCGGCTTGGCGTGAATGGCTGCATTATCTCAGGAATCGTGCTGGGATCTCTATATGGCCTGATGCCGCTGTACCTCAATCACAAAGGGGTGAGCAATGCCAGCATTGGTTTCTGGATGGCGGTACTGGTCAGTGCGGGTATCCTCGGACAATGGCCGATCGGACGTCTGGCGGATAAGTTTGGTCGACTGCTGGTGTTGCGTGTTCAGGTCTTTGTCGTCATTCTCGGCAGTATCGCGATGCTTAGCCAGGCGGCGATGGCCCCAGCGTTATTCATCCTCGGTGCCGCTGGCTTTACGCTATATCCGGTGGCGATGGCCTGGGCTTGTGAGAAAGTTGAACATCATCAACTGGTGGCGATGAACCAGGCCTTACTGTTGAGCTATACCGTGGGAAGTCTGCTTGGCCCGTCATTTACCGCTATGCTAATGCAGAATTTCTCCGATAATTTATTGTTTATCATGATCGCCAGCGTATCGTTTATCTATTTGCTGATGCTGCTTCGCAACGCCGGTCATACGCCGAAACCCGTTGCTCACGTGTAAATGAATTCAAGCAGAGTGTGAACTTACTGTTTCACACTCTGCTTTTTTGTTTCTTCTATCTGACTTGCTTTATTCCAAATTTTATTCGTTTAAAAATAAAATGTGCAGCAGGTTATAATTTTGCATTTCGCTATTTCCGCACTTCTTATTTGCCGCGCATAATCCCTCGTTTTACAGATGCCCCTTTAATTTTGGCGAAGGATTTGTCTATGGCTGGGAATGTTCAGGAAAAACAGCTGCGATGGTACAACATTGCGCTGATGTCTTTTATCACTGTCTGGGGTTTTGGCAACGTTGTTAATAACTATGCCAACCAGGGGCTGGTGGTTGTTTTTTCATGGGTGTTTATCTTTGCGCTCTATTTCACACCTTATGCGCTAATTGTTGGTCAGTTAGGCTCGACCTTCAAAGATGGGAAGGGCGGGGTCAGTACCTGGATTAAACACACGATGGGACCCGGACTGGCTTACCTCGCCGCGTGGACCTACTGGGTAGTGCATATTCCCTATCTGGCACAAAAACCCCAGGCAATACTGATTGCGCTCGGTTGGGCGATGAAAGGCGACGGTTCGTTAATCAAAGAATATTCAGTCGTAGCGTTACAGGGGTTAACGCTGGTGCTGTTTATCTTCTTTATGTGGGTTGCTTCACGCGGTATGAAATCGCTGAAAATCGTCGGTTCTGTGGCAGGGATTGCGATGTTTGTTATGTCGCTCCTGTATGTGGCGATGGCGGTAACCGCGCCTGCAATTACTGAAGTGCATATTGCGACCACAAACATTACCTGGGAAACGTTCATTCCTCATATCGACTTTACCTACATTACCACTATTTCAATGCTGGTTTTCGCGGTTGGCGGAGCAGAGAAGATTTCTCCTTACGTTAATCAAACGCGCAACCCAGGAAAAGAATTTCCAAAAGGGATGTTATGCCTGGCGGTGATGGTTGCGGTTTGTGCCATTCTGGGTTCACTGGCGATGGGGATGATGTTTGACTCGCGTAATATCCCGGATGACTTAATGACTAACGGTCAGTATTACGCCTTTCAGAAGCTGGGCGAGTATTACAACATGGGTAATACTTTAATGGTGATTTACGCCATTGCGAATACCCTGGGACAAGTAGCTGCGCTGGTATTCTCGATTGATGCCCCGCTTAAAGTGCTATTAGGCGATGCTGACAGCAAATATATTCCAGCCAGTTTATGTCGTACCAACGCTTCTGGTACGCCCGTTAATGGCTATTTTCTGACCCTGGTGCTGGTGGCGATCCTGATAATGCTACCGACTCTCGGCATTGGTGATATGAACAATCTCTATAAATGGCTGTTGAATCTTAACTCGGTAGTGATGCCGCTGCGTTATTTATGGGTATTTGTTGCATTTATTGCAGTTGTTCGCCTGGCGCAGAAATATAAGCCGGAATATGTCTTTATTCGTAATAAGCCGCTGGCAATGACCGTCGGAATTTGGTGTTTTGCCTTTACCGCTTTTGCCTGCCTGACTGGTATTTTCCCGAAAATGGAAGCCTTCACCGCAGAGTGGACATTCCAGTTGGCGCTGAATGTTGCAACGCCGTTTGTGCTGGTAGGATTAGGGCTGATATTCCCGCTGCTGGCGCGTAAAGCGAATAGCAAATAATTATTGTGGTCGGTGACGCTGACTCTGGCAGATCTGACCCGTTTTTACATAATCGAGAAATGCGCGCAAGCCGCAGGACATATACTGGCGGTTTGGATAATAGATCTGGAAGCCTGGACGCTCTGTGCTCCAGTCTTCCAGTACACATT
>ERZ791753.1680-NODE-1680-length-13321-cov-2.658978_pt1 | contig 13321 bp, 16 predicted proteins | sample MGYA00509951_ERZ791753 | MGnify/ENA primary metagenome ERZ791753 (study PRJEB30046, sample SAMN00792026) | human gut metagenome | study: EMG produced TPA metagenomics assembly of the A metagenome-wide association study of gut microbiota in type 2... | reverse complement strand
GGAAAAATTTATTTGCAAGGCGAGATAATGCCTCAAAATCTGGACAAAGCAGAAAGATATTTGCTCTTGGCGGAAGATAACGAGTATACGCAGTATGCTCTTGCTAAGCTGTATTTGCAGGAAGAAAAGTATGATATACAAAAAGCTGTAAATTATTTTGAGAATTGTGCTGCCAAAAATCATTGGGCAAGTTATCAGCTTGGCAGGATCTATCTTTTTGGTGCAGAAGGATTTACAAAAGATAAGGAACAAGCTATCGAATGGTTTACAAAGTCTGCAAACGATGGCAATGAGTATGCACGGGCTATGCTGGACAACATATCGAAGTTTGAGAATGTTCTGCTTGCGAATACGATTTTTAGTTTGTTTGTTAGCCTTAGTAGGTGCATTCAGGATAGTTATGACAACGATCGTAAAGACCTACAAAGCATAGTTGACAGAAAACTGATGAGGGTTATTCGCAAAAAGAAAATGGGATTGGGAGAGAAAGAAGAAAATCATATGGATATACAATAAATAGAACAGCTGATCTGTGCTTGTGATTGCATAGATCAGCTGTTTTTCTTTCGCAAAATCTGTACCTTTGCGAAAGACTATTTAAGGCGATTTTGATCGCTATTTGGACTAATGTGATAGAATTTAAGCACATTATATCACATCAAATGGTTTTTGTAAAGTCAAAATAAAAAAATTTATCAAAAAAACACGGCTGATAAAGTTTTCAGCCGTCAGAATTTCAGTACGAGGAGGGCGATAAAATGAAAAATACAATGAACATTTACAAGAGAAAAGACGGACGTTTCGAGGGACGTATTCCGTTCGGACGGGACGATAGTGGAAATCTTAAGTATAGGTATCTATACTCAAGAAATCTTGCCGAACTTAAAGAAAAGATGCTTTATGCGTATACGACTTCTGAAAAGTATTCACCTGTCGTTTGCGGTAAAACCCTGCAGGAATTATCGCTTGAATGGCTCGGAAGCGCTAAACTGCGTGTTAAAGAGTCAAGCTATTTCTGCTACGAGAAGATAGTGACTAGGCATATTATTCCCTATTTCAAGCAAATCAAATATACGGAGCTTAACACTCCCAAAATAAATGCATTTATCGAATATCTTCTAAAAAACGGAAAGTCAAATGGCAAAGGAGGATTATCAGTAAAAACAGTTCATGATATTATAGCTGCAATGCGCTCTGTTGCTAAGTATGCGGAGCGGGAGTATGATTTGCGCAACCCAATGCACAACCTTTCTATGCCAAAAATCGAAAAGAAAAACATACCTGTTCTCAATGAAAATGAACGTAAAATACTGCAAAATTATTTGATGATTAACCTGAATAATACAAATATTGGCATTTTGTTGGCTATGTACAGCGGCATGCGTATCGGCGAAATCGGTGCTTTAAAATGGGGAGATATTGATTTAAAAAGTGGTATTATCCATATTTCAAAAACTATACAGCGTATTAAAGAAAAATCGGGAAACAGTAAAACAAAGCTTGTTATCGGTACGCCCAAAAGCAAGACCTCCGAACGTGATATTCCTATTCCTGATTTTCTTGTTGATATTCTGAAAGCAAGAAACTGTAATGAAAACAACTTCATTTTATCGGGAACGTACAAGTCAACAGAACCGAGAACCATTCAGAACAGATTTAAATCCGTACTGAAAAAGTGCGGAATACGCAATGTCAATTTTCATCTGCTTCGCCACACTTATGCCACCGTTTGCATTGAGAACGGTTTCGACGCAAAAACAGTAAGCGAGCTGCTCGGTCATGCAAGCGTTAATATCACTCTTAACCGCTATGTGCATTCTTCGCTTGATATGAAAAAGAAATATGTGGCTAAGCTTAACTTTGTGGCTTAAAAGTTTTCAGCCGTCAAAATATAAGTACAGACCGACAATTATTCCCGATTTTACGCTGTTTTTTATGCTGATTACTTGTAGGTACAGATTTTGCGAAAGATTGGTCTTACCTGTATTAATGTATTATACCACGATTTTAACAAATTATGTATTGATTTTACATGAAATATTTGGTATAATGACAATGAAGGCAGGTGAACTTTGTGATTAGAATTGCGGTAGTTGACGATGAAAAAGAATGTGTTATTAAAATTAAAAAATATCTGCAAGCAATGAATAGGAGCGATTTAGAATATTATTTGTATAGTGATATGTGTTCTTTAATTAATGAATATGATAACGGTAATGTGTTTGACATTTTGTTTTTAGATATAGAAATGGATTCACTTAATGGAGTTGACGGAGCCAGAAAGATCATGGAGTATACTGGCAAGGCGTTGATAATCTTCACTACTGGCTATCAGCAATATGTAAAAGAAGCATTTTACTTAAACGCTTTTCAATATATGTTCAAGCCTATTGAATTTGATGATTTTTCTTATGAGCTTAATCGTGCAATTGACGCTATTAAAATGAGAAATACACAATATGTTATTAATTATAATTATGAGAAAGTCTCTCTTGAATGCTCAGATATATTATATATCGAAATAAAAAATAGGCACTTAGTCGCAAAAACCAAAAATAAAGAGTATATTTTCAATGGTACAATAAAGGAAGAAGAACGAAAACTTATGGGATATGGTTTTGCAAAAACAGAACAAAGTTGTATTGTTAATCTTAGTCACGTGAAAAAGTTTAATCAAACAACAGTAGAATTGGATAACGGAGATATAAAGTATTTAAGCAAGCGTATGTATAAATCCTTTATTTCCGCTTATAACATGTATTTGTCGGGGTGTATGATATGAGTCAAATTCGTATAATAATTGATACTTTAAATTCCGTTATGGAAGTTTATGTTTTATCTGTATATTTCAAGATGTTTATGGATAAAAAAGATAAACATTCTGTATATATATGTTTTTTTATTCTTTCTGTCTTAGGAATAACTGCAGTTTCGTTGCTTTCTAGTTCAACCCTTATATCTATGATGGGAGGTTTATCATTTGTTATTATATATTCCTTGAATTTCAAATCAACTATATTAAAAAGAGTATATTGTGTTATTAGTGTTTATCTATTTATGATTTTATCAGAATCCATAGTAGGATTAATGCTTTCAATGATTCATCATATGAATATTGATCAAATAAAAAATGCAGATGCTTTTTATCTACAAGGGGTAGCGCTATCTAAAGTATTTCTATTAATGATTCTAAAAGTAATAGGGGTATTTAAACTTAATTCCACTCATGGAAATTTAGATATAAAGTCAATACTCTCGCTTATTATAATTCCATTATCAACAATTGTTTCAATATATTATTTTAACGTATTAGCATATGAAAATAATGTTATATCAGGAGTGCAAGCACTAATATTAACTATACTTTTGTGCTGCTCTTCTGTATCGGCATTCTATATAATGGAAAAGCAGATGAAGTTAAGAGAGATTGAGAGTCGGCTTTCAGAAATGAAAACCCAATATGAAATTCAGTCGCAATATTATAAAAATATGAAAAATATGACGTTACTGACAAATCGAAACGCACATGATATAAAAAATTTTCTTATAGGGATACGTTCATATTTGGGACAAGAACGTATCGATGAAGCGGAAAATAAAATTGAAGAGTTTTATAACAGTATTCCTTTAACATCTGGAAGAAGCTCCGGAAATGTGACAGTAGACGCACTGCTCACATCAAAAATGCAGGAAATAAGTAGTGTTAGTCCTAAAAACAAAGTATCAGTGATATGCACATTAGAAAATATAGATGAAATAGATTTTTGTATATTATTAGGAAACGCTATTGATAACGCAATTGAAGGAAGTCGTAGAATACAGGATATATCAAAAAGATTTATTGAAATAAGGGTTATGCCTTTTAATAATAACATTTCAATTTCAATGATGAATACAAAAGAAAGTAGTAAGAAATCAAGTTTAAAAACGTCTAAGTCAAATAAACTGTTTCACGGATTTGGCTTAGAAAATATGAAAGCAATATGCGAAAAATATCAAGGAGATTTGCAGATAAAAGAAACAGAAACACAATTTTATTTAAGCATACTTTTACCGAATAATCGGGAAACTTAAACGAATTTACAAAACTTATTGAAATGATATGAGGAAAGATGATATAATTTGTCTCAAGAGGTGGATTTAAAGTGATTCATACTTGGGCAGAGAATATATCATCTTTTTTTATTGATAAATCTGTTATATCTGAAAATGATAGAAAAGTATATAACTATTGTTTTGAATTACTCATATCAGAATCAATAAATATTTTAATTGTTTTGGTTGTAGCAATATTACGTAAGCAATATGTAAATATAGTTGTATTTTTGGTAGCTTTTTTGCTTTTGCGGAAATGGGCAGGAGGGTATCATGCAAACACTCATTATGGATGTACACTTATTCTTTTTTCTATTTTAATGCTTTTTCTTATATCGGAAGTTGTGTTTTCGTATAATGAAAAATATATATTGCAGTTTCTAAATATTTTGGCTTCATTGCCAATAATATGCTTGTTTGCACCTGTGGATAATCCCAATAAGCCCATAAAGAATGAGCAACGAAAGAAATTCAAAAATTATAGTGTGATTTTAATGTTTGCGCTGATAGGGTTAATGTGTATTTTTGATTTTATTAACTTTGAAAAGAGTTATGAATTGTCTTGTGGAATGTTAACAGTTGCAGTTTCCATACTAGCAACAAAATTAAAATGAAGTAAGCATTATCAAGTATAAATATTGATGTAAAAAAAGGAGTTTGTTTTATGAAAAAAGTAAGTAGTATCTTGTTAAAAGCCAGCTCAATGTTGACAGCGTTAGCGTTAACTATCGGAGTATCGTCTATGAATTCTGCTTGTATGATGTGGTTTAATCAGCCCAAAGCACCTGAAGAGATGGAAAAATACATCAAGTGATAATAAATCGCTGATAGTATTGGGAGGACATACATGGATTACGAATATTACTATTACGAATCAAGAAATAGATATTATAACGCTTGTTCTGAAGTAAATAATTGCGAAAACAGAGCAAATGAATTAAGATCTGAACGGCAGCAAAAAATTTCCTACATAAATCAGCTTAAAGCAGATTTGAGAAAGCATCAAAATGCTTCCTCTGATTTGAATACAGCTATAAATAAGGATTCGGAATTGCAGAGTGATCTCTCAAAAATCACTAGTAATATCAATCTGGCCTCTGAAAACTTCGGTAGCATGGCAAGTTCAAGTTCTGGGACAAAGCTTGAACAGCGTTTACAGTACAGAATCTTCCAAAACTAAAAACACATTAACCAGCGTTATTTCCACTCTAAAGAGTAAAAAGACAACTGTTGATAATAAAGTTTCCGAATTGCAGGAAAGCATAAACCGAGCAGAATCCGAATTGCAAGATATAGAATCGGGAATTTCTTCTGCTGACTCGGCGGCTTCCGATTGGAGAAGCGAAAGATGGAACGCTTCGTTTGATATGGAGTATTACCGACGTAAAATGTACGAAGAGGAATAGATAAATGTCAACTATTACGTTATACGCAAGCAAGATCAATCAGATGCCAAGTCTGATAAACGACGCTAAAAAATCTGTAAGAGAATATAAGTCTGATTTGAAATCGCTTAAAACAAAAGTGCTTACAATAGACAACAGCGTTTGTAACGTTGACGATGTGATTGATTCCATAAAGTCGTCTACGCAAACCCAAGGAGATAAGATCGATGCTCTTGATAAGCTCAAAAAAGATGTAAATGAATTTGTTTCCGATGTCGTGCGTATAGACGGTGACGCCGCTGATGCAATCAATAAGAGCAAGGACGATTTTTACGATGAATACTACTATCTGAAGCCTGAATGCGAAAAGAGCGGCTGGGAAAAATTCAAGGACGGCTGCAAAAAGGTCGGCGAGTGGTGCAAGGAGCATTGGAAAGCAATTGTTACGATTGTGATTGTAATTGCCGCTGTTGTCTGCTTATTTATACCGGGCGTTAATGCAGCTATTGCAGGATTAGCATTCGGAAAAATAATTCTAGGTGCAGCAGCCGGAGCTTTAATGGGAGCAATATCCGGCGGACTAATGGGAGGCATTACAAGCGTCCTATCGGGAGGTTCGTTCTGGGAAGGCGTTGAAGAAGGCGCATTCTCCGGCGCAATAACCGGTGCTATTTTTGGGGGACTTGGCGGTGCTGGACAAATATTAGGAAATTCCGTTAAATGTGCAAGTACTCTTGGAAAAGTGATAAAAACCACTTCAAAAGTGACGGCGGCAGTTTCCGGTGCCATGGGACTTTATGATACAGCCGCTATGGCTGTCGGGCTGTTTTCTCCGGAATGTGCTTTTGTACAATTCAATAAGAAACTCCATTCAAGCCAGATATACAACGCTTTTCAGATAGGCGTCAGCGCGCTTGCGGTGTTTACGGGTGCTATGTCAAAAACCATGACTTGCTTTGTTGCAGGAACGTTGGTTTTGACCGTGAACGGACTTGTTGCCATCGAAAACATAAAAGCGGGCGACAAAGTTATTTCAACAGACCCTGAAACAATGGAAACTGCGCCGAAAACTGTACTTGAAACCTACATAAGAGAAGATTCTAAGCTTATTCATTTGGTAATCAACGGCGAAGAGATCATAACAACTGAAACTCACCCTTTTTATGTACAAAGTAGAGGGTTTGTTGAGGCTGGTAAGCTGCTTGTTGGCGATAAACTCCTTGATGTAAACGGAAATGTTCTTTTAGTTGAAAATTTTGATGTCGAGTTGACAGATGAGCCTGTTACGGTGTATAATTTTCAGGTAGAAGATTTTCATACATATCATGTTAGTGGTTTTGGTGTGTTGGTGCATAATGCTAGTAGAAAATATTCTTCTACTAAGGAATTTAATGAAGCAATAAGTAAAATGGATACTAGTGAACGAGTAGCAACTGTTAAGCAAGAAGCTAGAGCAGTTGCTGATAACAATGGACTTTCTAAAAATAATAAATTGTCTAGAATAAACAATAGGGATGTTTACTCAGATCCTAAAACCAAAGATTTATATGCAGTTGATAGTCAGCATGGAACATTTGAGCATTGTAATCGCAGGGGAAAACATCTTGGCGAGGTAGATTTTGATTTTAATAATACAAAACCTGCTGATACATCGGGTCAACACGATTTAATAGTAAAGTAATGATATAACGAGGTAATATTTTATGCAAAATGATATAAAAAAAGCGATAGAAGATATATACATAAACGGAGATACAGAATTATTTATTTCAAAGTGCAGGGACACAGTTGATTTTCTTGATGAACTATTGGAAAAAATAAAGAACAAATCTGAAAATGTTGAGAAGCTTTTTGATTCAAACGAGCCTTCATTAGAGATCAAAATTATTGTAAATAAATGTACTTTTTCAGAAGGTGAAGTTGAATATGTTTCTCTGCTGCAAATAAACAAGATAGTTAAGTATTTCTATCTTCAAGATGAATTTTCTATTGCCAATCCTGATCCTGACGGAATGGATTTATATTTTGATGGATTCAGAAATGAGCCGTATAGTAAAAAGCAATTTGATGTTGATGAAACGATTTGCAATTATCTCAAGGAAAAAGGATATTCAAGATTATATATTAATGATATGGATGAAATATATCCAGGCATAAAAAAGTTTAAAGATAGAGAAGAAACAAATCAAATGACTGTTAATAATGCACTTTTTATGGATATGTGGAATTTGTGTAATGATGATAAAATATAGATTTTTACTGCCGTTTTAGATAAAAGCAACCTTTTATCTAAAAATGCATCAAGTCGACATATGGAGCCTATTACAATGTATAATTTTCAAGTAGAGGCTTTCCATACTTATTATGTTGGCGAGTGCGGGGTTTGGGTTCATAATGCAGAAGGATATAGTGAAAATTTAATACCAAATAAAAAAGATGGATTACGGCGTGAAAATAAAGTGCAATCTGAATTACAAGAAAAATATCCTAAATCTGAGGGTTACAAAATAGAAAGTGAGAGATTGTTGAGAGATTCCAATGGTAAAAAAGCGATTGATCCAGAAACTGGTGCCGGAAGAAGGGTAGATTTCGTTGTTGATAAAGACGGCAACATTGTTGATTCCATTGAAGTTACATCTAAAACAGCCGATAAGACCGCACAGATTGCGAAAGAAACTCGTATTAGAGAAAATGGTGGTAACTATGTAAAATTAAAAAATGGAGATATTGTGAAGATTCCTGAAAACATAACTACAAGAATTGAAAGAAGAGATTAATTATGATAATTATTGATAAAGCTGTATGGCAAATTGATGGTGGAGTTCCAGAGGAACTTGTTGTAAATCATTTTAAGACTGTATTTTTATGGTTAGAAAAGCATGATATGCTGAGTGTTGAAGGTAAAGAAGAACTTGAAGATGGTATTGATGATTGTGCCTCGCTTAATGAAGAGCTTGTAACTAAAGCTGGAATAGAATTTTTGGAGGCTTGTTATGATGATTACTTGAAAGTGGTAGCAAAAGATAAATATGGAACGGATTATAATGGTAGCGAACTGGAAAAAATATATGCCCAATATAAAGCGAATAAAAAGTAGTATGTAATTCGGAGGTGTAAAAATGCCAAGCAACCAAGAAAAAGTAGCACAATTGTTAGCCGATTCGCACTTTGCATTCATAAACAGCCAAAACAGCGAAGCTCTGCATTTGGCGAACGAAGCAATAAGACTTGCTCCAAAGAATCCCGACGCCTATCAGTGTGCTGGAAACGCATATATGTCTCTGGGGCAGTACGAAAAGGCGGTTGAGAGCTATAAAAAAGCGGTCAAGCTTGATTCGAATAACGGCAACAGGTATTTTAACTTAGGGTATGCCCTTGCCACCAGCGAAAAAGCGGCAGACGCTATAAAAAATCTTGCAAAAGCTGATGAGCTTGGTTGTTCGCCTGAGAACACAGTCCAGCTGTATAACCTGCTCGGAATAATTTGTTTTGATATAGGAAGATATAAGGATGCACTTGTAAATCTTGAAAAAGCGGAGCAAATCATCGGCGTAGATCTGGATATAATGAAACGTAAGGTCATTATTTACGGTATGAAGAACGATATCCGAAACGGACTTCTTACCACCAATCAGATGAAGCTTGTCGCGCCGTCCGACTACACTGGCTATCAGCTTGCATTTAAGCTGCTGTGCCAGGCAAACCGCCTTGAAGCAGCAGAACGGGAACTTGAAATGGCTAAGAAATATGCCGAGCTTTCAATGGATTACTATTTTGACTGTATGACCTTTGAGATTCAGAAGTATCAGACCGACAGGGACAAGCAGCGATATAACAAGGCTCTTGCATTTATTGAAGAAGCCTTGAAAACGTTAAAACCTACGTCTACAGAGGTGATCGAAAGCTATATCAACGCCGCAGAAATATATTTGCAGCTTGAAGATCCCGATAAAACCATTGACTGTCTGAATGCGGTACAGAATCCTGCCGAGTCATATAATCTCGGTTTTGATGTCATTGATAAGGAATTTGAGCCTGTTAATCTTACAGAATATGATGTTGAGGAAATGATCGAAGCCGACAAGGAACGCATTGCTGAAAAATACGGCGATTACGGTCTGGAAGAATTGGCTGAAAGCATTGAACCCGATGAAAACGGAGCAAGAGAATATCTTACGAACGTTGAAGATGAAGCCGATACCGAGAAAACGGCGTACAAGCTTGACGAAACGGAAGAAATTGAATTGACTCCCGAAAATATAGATCAGATCAATCGTCTGTATATAGGAGCATATACTCTGAAAAAGGAATTCAATAAGGTGATCGACTATGCAAGAAAATTGCAGAGCAGCGAAAGCGTTCAGAATTCATACATAGGAATTTACAGCGAAACAAACGCCTACAAGGAGCTTGGCTCGCCTGAAACAAAGCAGAAGTATGAGGAAACGATAAAATACTTCAGAAACTCTATGATCAAAGATCCAAGCGATATGGCGGCCGTGACATTCCGAATTCAGTGCTATATGGATATCGGTCAGTACGATGAGGCGGAGCAGCTTTGTAATCTACTGGCTAACGAACTGAGAAAGCCTCTGCTTGAGAAGATCGAAGAGGCAAAGTCCGGAGGTGAAAGCCATTGAGTCTGGAACAGGATATCAAGTTGAACAGTGAAGCATTTAAGACGGCGGCACGGGAAATGTCTTCTCTTAAAACAAGAGCAGAAACGTTAAAAACTACGCTGGAACAGATGTATAATGACTTGACAACGGCTTTGGATACACCAGCCGGAAAAGAAATCGAAATCGAGGCAAAGGACGTTCTTATCAAACCGATAGACGACCTTATCCTCGTAATTGACCAGATGTCAAAAACTCTTGACGATATAATCGATACCCCGTATTATCAAGGAGTGTTTGACAAATACGAACAGTTGATGCAAAATATTAAATTTAATTAACAGGAGGAATTAACTATGGCAATGGGAAGCACCGGTACGGTAAACGTAACGCCGGAAATGATCAACAGTGCAACAAGCGCAATCGAAGAGTATGAAACTACGGTAAAAACTCTGTATTCTCAGTTAGAGGATACCATGAGTGCTCTTATCCCCGGTAATTTCAGCGGAAGTGCAGCAGATGGTTTTAAGGTGTTTTATGATAACAACATAAAGGCTGTTGCAAATACAGATGATAAAGAATCCGGCGTAATGCAGATTATAACTCTTATGAAGAATATTGTTGATGGTATTTCTGAAGCAATACCTGCTGACAATGGTGTAGATGAATCTCTGGCAGCAGAGAACAGAAAAAATTAATGGGAGGTCAATAGATCATGGCAGGATGCAGAATAGTAAATGAAGGCGTTTCAAGCGCTGTAGATGCAATTAATGGCTATGCAACATCATACAGAACTGCAGGTGAAACGCTCATAAGTTCGCTTAACAGCGCTATTGCAGATATGGAGGGCGCCGCAAAAGACGCATTTAAAGCACTTATCGACGGAGATATTAATACTTTTGTAGCAAACGATTTGCCGAAGGCAATAGAAGGTATGGCAACTCTCCTTAATGCGAATAGGGAAAACTTTGAAAAGGTTGACCAGCAGATCGCAGATAATATAAGCGGCGGTTAAGTACATAAAAGCGCAGCCTGACATTGCTTTGTATCAAAGGTTTTAGGCTGCGCTTATTTTTATTTCGGGAGGTATACATATGGCTTTTAGAATACTTAATGAAGAAGAACTTTCGCTGCTTACTGACGAGCAGGCGGAGTATTATCAAAAAGAACTTGAAATATATAAGCAGAGAGAGGCTTTTGTAGAAAAGCTGACAAAACTTGAAAATGCGGAGATCAAGCCGTATAAACCGAACCTGAAATCAATCGATATTATCAGGGAAATTGAGTTTGCGCCTTTCATAAGTCCCGAGCGGCAAAAGCTCAGTCTGAAACCTATGCAAAAACCTGAACTCCCTGATGATCTTATCGGAAAAGCGAGTGAAAAAATCAATATATCGGAAGTAATTAAATCAAACGCTGTTCTTAAAGAACAAATTAGTTTCAATCATAAACTGTTTTCAAAGGCTGATAATTTCAGATGCTATAAAAAAAAGCAATATATATTGCCCGAGTTTTCAAAGCCGGTTATACCTGATGCGACCTTCACCAAGTTAGAGAATGTACTTTCAAATCCTGTACAGATCAAAAAGCCTGCCGAGTTAAAGCTGCAGAGCTTTATTGCTCCCGTAAAAAATAATGTAACTCTTTCAAAAGCAGCAATGCCGGAATTTAAGACCGGAGTTTTTGTTAAGCCCGAAGCACCTAAGCTTGACTTTGCAGTTAATGCAAAACCTAAAACAGTGATAAAACCCTTTGAAAAAACCGAATTTACTTTAAAAGCTTTTCCCGAAGTTCAAAAAATAAACGTTAATATGCCGACTTTCCAACAGCCGGAAAGAAATAAACCGAATATTTCTGTTAATGTGAGATCTGATTTTAAAATTGGAGCATTTAAAATGCCCGAAATTGCAGTTGCAGATTTACCTCAAATAAGAAAAGCTGACGTTGAAATAGGCAGTTTTCAGCCTCCTGTGCAGCCAAAGCTTGATATTAAGCTGAATACCGTGCCTGACGTTGAAGTAAAGGGTTTTGAAAAACCTGAATTTGAATCGGTTAGTATACCTGTGATCCGCAAGCCTGATGTAAGTCATATAGAGTTTCATGCTCCTGAAAAACGGGAAATCAAGCTTTCTGCTGTCGCAAAACCAAGTATTAATGTCAAGCCATTTAAAAAGCCGCAGGATATTAAGACAGAACTGCCTGAGCTTCCGAAAGTGAATATAAATATAGGAAGCTTTACAAAACCTCAGGAGATCAAACCTAAACTAAAAGCACAGATAAAACCATTTAAACCCATAACAAATTTTAAGAAAACCGAATTAAGCCGACCTGAGCTGTCTGATATAAAAGTTTGCAAAGGTTTTGAAACAGGAACAGAAGCACAGGACATACTTTCCATGCTGAATAAGGAAACTACATTATGAAAAACAACGAAATAATGATATCCGCAAGATTTGAATTTGACGATAAGAGCAAATGTCAGGAGCTTTCATTTCTTGTTCTTAAGGATATTACCCTCAAAGCTTTTATCGAGGCTTTGTATTACGGATTAAAAAAATCCCCGGATTATGAGAAATGTTTCGAGTTGCTTGAGCAATATATCAAAACCAGAAAAGAACTTCAGGTGCTGTATACGGCAAAGGGCAGCTATAATGTGATAGATTTTACAACAGATGTTGTCAAAGGCGGCGAAAAGGTCAAAATTTATAATGCAGAGCTTGATAAGCTGGGCTTTGTGACCTCAAGCTGCGTCCTGTTTACGATGAATGAGGAGATCAAGCCGTCTTATTTGTTTAAAAAAGAAGAAAACAGCTATATCTTAAAAGAAAAAGATACGCTTGAATATAATATAAGTACTCGCAGACTGAATGTCATTGAATCCTCGGTAATAGACATAATTCCGCCCAATGATATGCCCCAAAAGGATAAATCATCGCTTCTCGATGTTCTTATTCCCACCGTGCTTTCCACAGGAGGAATGCTTGGTGCACGTTTTCTTATTATGAAACTTGCGCCGAGTGCTTCATCTATGGGCAATACTATGCTTCTTATGTCGGGTGCAATGGGAGTAGTATCTTTGGTTACTTCATTCTACAGCTTTATGAAAAAAAGGACCGACTATAAAAAGAACGTTGAGGAATGGAAGAACAACTATGAGAACTACATTGCCAGAATTATCAGAACAATAAAAGAATGGCAGGAAAGCGATATTGTATATCTGAACAG
>ERZ791753.1675-NODE-1675-length-13348-cov-4.573986_pt1 | contig 13348 bp, 9 predicted proteins | sample MGYA00509951_ERZ791753 | MGnify/ENA primary metagenome ERZ791753 (study PRJEB30046, sample SAMN00792026) | human gut metagenome | study: EMG produced TPA metagenomics assembly of the A metagenome-wide association study of gut microbiota in type 2... | reverse complement strand
AACGCTCCGGCACTCTTATGACAAGAGTCGCCGCAGGGGAGCGATTCATGTCATTTCTCGCGTCAGTCCTTGCGGGGAGCGGGCTTTCGTAATCTTGCCCTGAATACCGGACTGAGTATAAAAAAGCCGGTTAACTGAAACTGTCCAGGTTTTGGTGGTCAGTTCATAAACGCCTTATCCGGCCTAAAAAAAACTAAAATTCAATAAATTGCACCAATGCGTAGACCCTATAAGCTTACGCATCGGGCAACTGTAATTACGCCATTGTCCCAATTGTCTTCCTGAATCTCAGCAGTGCGATGGTGAAAAACGCGCCGCCAATTGCCATCAGTGTCAGGAACTGCGGCCAGACGATTTCGAATCCGGCACCACGGTAGAGAATGGCCTGCGCGAGGCTGACAAAGTGTGTCGTCGGCATGGTCAGCATAATGTCCTGCACCGTCTGCGGCATACTTTCGCGCGGCGTGGAACCACCGGAAAGCATTTGCAGCGGCAGCAGCACCAGAATCACCAGCAGCCCCAGCTGCGGCATTGAACGCGCTATCGTCCCCATAAAAATGCCGATTGACGTGGTGGCAAACAGACTGAGCGCCACGCCCAGCATAAACAGCGGGATCGAGCCTTCAATCGGTACGCCCAGCACGCCTTTTACCATCAGCACCAGTGATAATCCCGATACCACCAGCACCACCAACCCCATCGACCAGATCTTCGCCATCATGATCTCAAACGGCGTTATCGGCATCACCAGTAAGTGTTCCACCGTGCCGTGTTCACGCTCGCGGATCAGTGCCGATCCGGTCAACACAATCGCCAGCATAGTAATGTTGTTGATGATCGCCATCACCCCGCCAAACCACGCGGGATCAAGGTTCGGGTTAAAGCGCATCCGGGTTTCCAGCGATACCAACGGTTCGCTGTTATCACGGTAGCGCGCGACAAAGCTGTTCACTTCACCGTTGATAATATTCTGGATATACCCATTGCCGGTAAATGCCTGGCTCATGCGCGTGGCATCGACGTTCACCTGAATATCCGGCTGGCGTCCGGCGAGGACATCACGCTGAAAATTAGGCGGAATATTTATCGCGAAGGTATAACGTCCGGCGTCCAGCCCGGCATCCATCTCATCGGCGGTGATCATCTCCGGTGGCAAAAACCACGGGCGATAGAAGCTGTTAACGATCCGGTTCGATAACTGCGATTGATCCATATCGGCTATGGCGATCGGCGCGAGGTTCAACGATCCTGGCGTAACGGTCGCTGACGAATACACCGACACCGTAAACGAGAAGACAATCAGCGTCAGCATCGCTTTATCACCGAGCAGACTGCGCAACTCTTTGATACCCAGATTAAAAATATTACGTAAATGGCGCATCATCCCTCCTGTTTTTTCAGCAGCAGGATGCTTAAGCCCATCACCAGCGGTATGGCTATCAGCAACGGGATAAAAAGTTGCCACAAATCAGTCAGATCCAGCGCTTTCGAGAACGTTCCGCGGGCGATAGTCAGAAAATGACTGGTCGGGTAAACCTCGCCGATCCAACGTCCTGGACCTTCCAGCGAAGCTACCGGATCGATCATCCCGGAAAACTGTGTCGCCGGGATCAACGTGATAATCGCCGTTCCGAAAATGGCGGCAATCTGGCTTTTCATAAAGGTGGAGATCAGCAGCCCCATTCCGGTGGCGATGATGATATACAGCAGCGCCGCCAGGGTGAGCGTCAGGAAACTGCCTTTATGCGGTACGCCAAATACAAATACCGACAGGGCGCAGAGCAGGAAAAAGTTCAGCATCCCCAGCGCAATGTATGGCAGCTGTTTGCCAAGCAAAAATTCGCTACGGGTGGTGGGGGTCACGTAAAGGTTGATAATCGACCCTAGCTCTTTTTCCCGCACCACGCTAAGGGCGCTTAGCATTGACGGGATCATCATCAGCAGAAGCGGAATCACCGCCGGAACAATCGCCGGCAGGCTTTTTACGTCCGGGTTATAGCGATAGCGCGTCTCAATATTCATCAGCCCGCTTTGGCTGGCGGGTGTGGACTGTCGGCTCGCCACATCCTGTAGCCAGCTCTGGTGCATAGCCTGCACGTAGCCTTTTACCGTTTCGGCGCGGCTCGGCATCGCACCGTCGATCCAGACACCGAGTTCCACGGGCGTACCACGCGCGATATCGCGCCCGAAATTGGGAGGGATCTCAATTGCCACCGTGATATCGCCCGCACGCATCCGACGATCAAGCTCGTCATAACTGGTGAGCGGTGGCTGTTCGATAAAGTAACGGGAACCGGAAAGATTGAGCGTCCACGCCTGGCTACTGACGGTTTGATCGCGGTCAAGCACCGCAAAGCGCAGGTTTTCCACATCCATACTGATGCCGTAACCCATTATCAGCATCAGGATCACCGTTCCCATCAGCGCCAGCGTCGAACGTACCGGATCGCGTCGCAGTTCCAGCGCTTCGCGGCGGCTGTAGCTAAACAGACGGCGCAGGCTGAATCCCTGACGTGGCGCGTGGGTGGTGTCGTGTACCACGGGCGGCGCTTCAGCTTCGTTGCTCTGCCCTGCCGCTTCCTGCAAACAGGCGATAAATGCCTCTTCGAGACTGGCAGCTCCGCGTTTCTCAACCAACTCCTGCGGTGTACCGCTGGCGAGCACTTTTCCAGCGTGCATCAGTGAGATACGGTCACAACGTTCCGCTTCGTTCATAAAGTGGGTGGAGATGAAGATAGTCACTTTGTCCTGACGCGAGAGATCCACCATCAACTGCCAGAACATATCCCTCGCCACCGGATCGACGCCAGAAGTCGGCTCATCGAGGATTAGCATCTCCGGGCGATGAATCACCGCCACCGCCAGCGAAAGCCGCTGGCGAATGCCGAGCGGCAATGACTCCGGCAGAACATCTTCAACGTCGTTGAGCTTAAAACGCTCGCTCATTTCAGCCACTCGCGCGGGAATTTCCGCTTCCGGGATGTGAAACAAACGGGCATGTAACTCCAGGTTTTGCCGCACGGTGAGTTCGTTATAGAGCGAAAACGCCTGCGACATATAGCCCACCCGACGGCGAGTATCGATATCTTTTGGATCAACCGGTTGCCCGAACAGCCACGCCTCACCTTCGCTGGCAGGCAGCAGTCCGGTAAGCATTTTCATGGTGGTGGATTTACCGCAGCCGTTCGAACCAAGAAAACCAAAAATCTCCCCGCGTGGAATGCGGAAATTGACGTGATCAACGGCAACGAAGGAACCAAAACGCATGGTCAGATCGCGCGCTTCGATGGCAATCTCTGCGTTTTCAGGTTGATATGGTGGGATCACTACCGCCTGATGCGCCTGGCGTTGCGCTTGCGGTAACAGATTTATAAATGCTTCTTCCAGGGTGGCGCTTTGCGTTTGCTGCCGCAGCTCTTCGGCGCTGCCGGTTGCCAGCACTTCTCCGGCATTCATCGCTACCAGCCAGTCGAAGCGTTCGGCCTCTTCCATGTAGGCGGTGGCGACCAGCACGCTCATATTGCTCTGCCGCTGGCGAATACTGTCGATCAAATCCCAGAACTGGGCGCGAGAGAGCGGGTCAACCCCCGTTGTTGGCTCATCAAGAATCAACAATTCCGGGTCGTGGATTAACGCACAGCACAGCCCAAGTTTTTGCTTCATCCCGCCGGAGAGTTTCCCTGCCGGACGATCGCGAAACGGTGCTAACCCGGTGCTGGTCAGCAGCTCATTGATTCGCACTTCCCGCTCCGCTTTGTCGTGACCGAACAGGCGGGCGAAAAAATCGACGTTTTCATACACCGACAAGGTGTGGTAGAGGTTTTTACCCAGCCCCTGCGGCATCCAGGCGATGCGCGGGCAAACGTCGCGTCGATGCTTCGGGTCGCGCATATCGCCGCCCAGCACCATCACATTGCCCTGCTCAATGACGCGGGCACCGGAAATCAACGACAACAAGCTCGACTTCCCGACGCCGTCCGGGCCAATCAGCCCGACCATGCAGCGGGCCGGAATATCGAGAGTGATATTGTTCAGCGCAACGGTTTTTCCATAATGCTGGCTCACGCCCGCCAGTTGCGCGACAGGCGAGACGGGAACCAGTTCCAGATGCGTCATTGCGGCAACCTCACCACCAGGTCGTCAGGCCACGGAAGTTCTTCATTCACCCGCACCCACGCTACGCCCGGCAAACCGGTTTTGACATATTCCAGATGCTGCTGGAGTAATTCCGGTGGGATACGCGCTTTGACGCGGAACATCAGTTTCAGCCGCTCATCGCTGGTTTCGACGGTTTTTGGCGTGAACTGGGCGACGCTGGCGACAAAACTGATGGTTGCAGGAATACGCAGATCTGGCGCGGCATCGAGGATCAGCCGGGCTTCACCGCCCAGTTTCAGCGTGCCCGCCTGTTCGGTTGGCAGGAAGAAGGTCATATAGACGTCGCTCAGATCGACCATATTCAGCACCCGACCGCCTGCCGCCAGCACTTCCCCTGGCTCGGCAACCCGATACTGCACGCGTCCGTCACGCGGGGCTTTCAGTTCGCTGTCATCGATATCTGCGGCAATGCGCCGTTCAGTGGCTTGTGCGGCTTCGACGCGTGTTTGCGCCTGAATGATATTGGTGCGTGCCGCTTCTATAGCGGCTTTAGAAGCCGAAACCTGGGCTTTTGCTGATTCCAGCGCAGCTCGGGCGCTCTCAGCGGCGGCGCGATCGTCATCCAGCTGTTGCGCAGAAATAGCCCCTCGTTGGGCGAGCGAGCGGGAACGCGTATGACGTTTGGCAACGGAGTCCAGTTCGGCCTGGCGTTGATTAACCAGCGACTGTGCGGCACGAGTTTCGCTTTGGCGTTGCTCCAGCAAAGCCTGCGCGGCGGCAACGGCGCTTTGTGCTTCTTTGATTTGCGCGATGGCTTCCAGTCGCTGTTCCTGCAACACGCGAGTATCCATCTTCGCCAGCACTTCACCTTCGCGAACAAACTGGCCTTCTTTCACCAGAATGGTGTCGATACGCCCGGCAATTTTGCTGGCGATATCCACTTCCGTCGCTTCAATGCGCCCATTGCTGACGGCAAAGCCTTCCGGCACACCCGCTGGGCGCAACAGCCACCACGCCACGATAGCGGCCACCGCCAGTAACCCGACAACCCACCACGCCAGATGGCGCTTACTCTTATCCATAATCGACCCGCCATAATCCCTGTAAGCAAACGACGCGTGTTACAACTGCCGCCGAACGACGTTCAGCGGATTCTTCCATCCGGGATAAGAAGGAAACGGCAAATACGACCAGCGCGCAGAGCATTGAGCGCCAACGTGGAAGGCTTAGTGAAAACGGGTAGTAATGTTGTCATCATCAGCATTCCTGGCCGTAAATGAAACACGCATACTCATAAGTGAAATCAATTAAATACTAACAGTTATATTCATGTTGTCTATTTGATTGCCATCAACTTGTGATACATCGCGATGTTCTTCCGTTCGCTGGTGTTTTTTCCAAAAATATTCTGTACAGGTTCACAGATTCTGTTGCACAGGTTTCCGTAACAGGGAAACCTGATGACTATCACATAGCGTTATTATCGCCTGATGTGCGAATAAATACCGAATATAAAATAATTTATTCTGAAAAGATGATAGATGATAAAGGCTCGTGGGTTTAATAAATTATTCCCTAAAAGATTCATTTAAAACAACAAAATAAGATAAAGATATTAATTCAGAGTTTATCTTAGGATAAATATTTATTTAATAGCATTAACTCACCGCTAAAAGTTGATCCCCATAACGCTAAATCCGATTATAGTGAAGTTACTTTTTTTAATTGATGGCATCTTATAGACATATTTAACTAACTGAAAAGACGAATCATATGTTTTTCGAAGTGTAGCAGAAAATATATATGGGGTTTAAAATGAATATATATATCGGATGGTTGTTTAAATTAATTCCTTTGCTGATGGGTATAATATGCATCGCATTAGGTGAGTTTGTATTAACCGGTTCTGGGCAAAGTGAATATTTCGTTGCAGGGCATGTTCTGATTTCTCTTTCTGCGATATGTCTGGCATTGTTCACTACCGCATTTATTATTATATCTCAGTTAACTCACGGCATGAATAAATTCTACAACAGGTTATTTCCCGTTATTGGTTATGCCGGTTCTGCTACAACTATGATTTGGGGATGGTCACTGTTGGCAAGCAATAATGTGATGGCAGATGAATTTGTCGCCGGTCATGTTATTTTCGGCGTTGGCATGATTGCCGCTTGTGTATCAACCGTAGCGGCATCTTCCGGACATTTTCTGTTGATCCCCAAAAACGCCTCGGGCAGTAAGAGTGACGGTACGCCATTGCAGGCCTATTCTTCAACAATCGGTAATTGCTTAATTGCCGTTCCCGTTCTGCTTACTCTCTTTGGTTTCATTTGGTCAGTCATACTGTTACGTAGTGCAGATATCACACCACATTATGTTGCAGGTCACGTACTAATGGGGTTAACGGCAATTTGCGCTTGTCTTATTGGCCTTGTCGCCACTATTGTCCATCAAACGCGGAATACGTTCTCAGTGAAAGAACATTGGCTGTGGTGCTATTGGGTTATTTTGCTTGGCTCACTTACCATTATTTTTGGTATCTACGTATTAATCAGTTCAGATGCAAGCGCCCGCCTGGCCCCCGGCATTATTCTCATTTGCCTGGGGATGATCTGCTACAGTATTTTCTCCAAAGTGTGGTTGTTAGCGCTGGTATGGCGACGCACATGTTCGTTAGCCAACAGAATACCCATGATTCCGGTATTTACCTGTCTGTTTTGTCTGTTCCTTGCTGCGTTCCTGGCTGAAATTGCGCAAACCGATATGGCTTACTTTATTCCTTCGCGAGTTCTGGTGGGCTTAGGTGCAGTTTGTTTTACACTGTTTTCCATCGTTTCTATATTAGAAGCGGGTTCAGCGAAAAAATAATAAAAAAGGCTTCAGATAAGGCGTTGGGCGCCTTATCTGGTTTTATTCAGGTTAATCCCTCTGGTATCGAGAGCGCATTTTGCTTCTTATTCTGCCACCAAATCCTGCGCACAAGCCCACGCACTCGACCACGCCCACTGGAAATTATAGCCCCCCAGCCAACCGGTGACGTCCATCACTTCGCCGATGAAGTACAGCCCAGGCACTTTGCGCGCTTCCATCGTCCGTGAAGAGAGTTCGTTGGTGTCCACGCCGCCGAGCGTCACTTCGGCAGTGCGATAGCCTTCAGTGCCGTTGGGTTGTACGCGCCAGTCGGTCAATGTGCTAATCAGTGCCTGTTGGTCACGCACGTTGAGCTGTTTTAGCGAAACATCCGGGATTTGCCCGAGTTGTTGTAAACGTTCAACCAACCGCTTCGGTAGATGAACCGCCAGTGTGTTTTTCAGGCTCTGATTCGGATGTGCATTACGCTGCTCATTCAGGAAGGTTTCGAGGTCCACATCCGGTAGCAGATTGATACTGACAAATTCACCCGGTTGCCAGTAGCTGGAAATTTGCAACACCGCCGGTCCAGATAAGCCGCGGTGGGTGAAGAGTAAGTTCTCACGGAAAACGGTGCCGTTTTCAGCGGTAATCACGGAAGGCACCGCCACGCCCGCCAGCACCTGTAACTCTTCGAGCAACGGTTTATGCAGAGTGAATGGCACCAGGCCCGCGCGGGTCGGCAGCACGTTGAGGCCAAATTGTTCGGCAATCTTATAACCAAACGGCGACGCGCCCAGCCCTGGCATTGACAGTCCACCGGTCGCGATGACCAGCTTTTCGCAACCGACAGTCATGCCGTTCAGTTCAAGCGTGAAGCCTGTTTCATCCTTCGCCACACTCAGCACTTCGCTACGCAATCTGAAGGTCACATTGCCCTTCTCGCACTCATCCACCAGCATGTCGACAATCTGCTGCGCGGAGTCATCGCAGAAGAGTTGCCCTAACGTTTTCTCGTGCCAGGTGATGCCGTGTTTATTGACCAGATCAATGAAATCCCACTGGGTAAAACGCGCGAGTGCAGACTTACAAAAATGCGGATTCTGGCTCAGATAAGCGCCCGGTTCGACATAAAGGTTGGTAAAGTTGCAGCGCCCACCGCCAGACATGAGGATTTTGCGCCCTGGTTTTTTACCATTATCGATCAGCAGAACCCGGCGTCCTGCCTGACCTGCCAGCGCAGAACAGAACATACCCGCCGCACCAGCGCCTATAATAATGGCATCAAACCTTTCCACGTTGCGCTCCTCTAAGAAAAAACGGGCGTGAATTGTAAAGATTCCTCAGTGGTCGCACCAGCATCAATATTACTAAAAGGAAGTATTTACCTGAATTATATAAGATAATTATTTTTTGAGTGAAATCCATACAGGAGGCAAATCAAAAAAAGTCTATATTTCACTTTGCCCGCGCCGCGAAAGTCACTGATAATGCGCCGCGTTCATGTCCTCAAAATGGCGTAACGTCCTATGCTACATTTGTTTGCTGGCCTGGATTTGCATACCGGGCTGTTATTATTGCTTGCACTGGCTTTTGTGCTGTTCTACGAAGCCATCAATGGTTTCCATGACACAGCCAACGCCGTGGCAACCGTTATCTATACCCGCGCGATGCGTTCTCAGCTCGCCGTGGTTATGGCGGCGGTGTTCAACTTTTTGGGTGTTTTGCTGGGTGGTCTGAGTGTTGCCTATGCCATTGTGCATATGCTGCCGACGGATCTGCTGCTTAATATGGGATCGTCTCATGGCCTTGCCATGGTGTTCTCTATGTTGCTGGCGGCGATTATCTGGAACCTGGGTACCTGGTACTTTGGTTTACCTGCATCCAGCTCTCATACGCTGATTGGCGCGATCATCGGGATTGGTTTAACCAATGCGTTGATGACCGGGACGTCAGTGGTGGATGCACTCAATATCCCGAAAGTATTAAGTATTTTCGGTTCTCTGATCGTTTCCCCTATTGTCGGCCTGGTGTTTGCTGGCGGTCTGATTTTCTTGCTGCGTCGCTACTGGAGCGGCACCAAGAAACGCGCCCGTATCCACCTGACCCCAGCGGAGCGTGAAAAGAAAGACGGCAAGAAAAAGCCGCCGTTCTGGACGCGTATTGCGCTGATCCTTTCCGCTATCGGCGTGGCGTTTTCGCACGGCGCGAACGATGGTCAGAAAGGCATTGGTCTGGTTATGTTGGTATTGATTGGCGTCGCACCAGCAGGCTTCGTGGTGAACATGAATGCCACTGGCTACGAAATCACCCGTACCCGTGATGCCATCAACAACGTGGAAGCTTACTTTGAGCAGCACCCTGCGCTGCTGAAACAGGCTACCGGTGCTGATCAGTTAGTACCGGCTCCGGAAGCTGGCGCAACGCAACCTGCGGAGTTCCATTGCCATCCGTCGAATACCATTAACGCGCTCAACCGCCTGAAAGGCATGTTGACTACCGATGTGGAAAGCTACGATAAGCTGTCGCTTGATCAACGTAGCCAGATGCGCCGCATTATGCTGTGCGTTTCTGACACTATCGACAAAGTGGTGAAGATGCCTGGCGTGAGTGCTGACGATCAGCGCCTGTTGAAGAAACTGAAGTCTGACATGCTTAGCACCATCGAGTATGCACCGGTGTGGATCATCATGGCGGTCGCGCTGGCGTTAGGTATCGGTACGATGATTGGCTGGCGTCGTGTGGCAACGACTATCGGTGAGAAAATCGGTAAGAAAGGCATGACCTACGCTCAGGGAATGTCTGCCCAGATGACTGCGGCAGTGTCTATCGGCCTGGCGAGTTATACCGGGATGCCGGTTTCCACTACCCACGTACTCTCCTCTTCTGTCGCGGGGACGATGGTGGTAGATGGCGGCGGCTTACAGCGTAAAACCGTGACCAGTATTCTGATGGCCTGGGTGTTTACCCTTCCGGCTGCGGTACTGCTTTCCGGCGGGCTGTACTGGCTCTCCTTGCAGTTCCTGTAATCGCACGCACCAAAACGAGCGGGTCAGTTTACTGGCCCGCTTTTTTTATGCGTTATTTTTGCTGAAGTGCTTAATGCCAAATCATCAATGCAATCAGACTGACCACCACCAGACCACACAATGCGCTGGTCAGAATAAACTGCCGACGCACCCGCTCACAGCGGCGAATAAACTCATCATCGTGATGATCGCGATAACGTTGGGCATAGATATACCAAACGAGACGCACCTGTTTGTTGGGTTGGCCATGTGAGGTAAAAAAGCCCCCTCCATCAACATATTGATAGAGCAATGGATCGCAGTTACGCAGTACCACTAACAACGCGCGTAGTGATGAGAAATAGCGCGCCATGTTAACAATGCAAACGACACATAAAGCCCAAAATAATGCGACGGTGCTTATCATACCTCCTCCCCGGCGACCTGCCCGCGGAGTTCCACCCCGGGGCTACCGCTCCCGATACGCTGCCAATCAGTTAACACCAGGTCCTGGAGAAACCGCTTTTGTGGTGACCAACATCCGAGCGGCTCTATAGATAGTGTAGGAGATCAGGTTGTTTTTTTTCCAGAAGGTTAACCACTATCAATATATTCATGTCGAAAATTTGTTTATCTAACGGGTAAGCAAGGCGGATTGACGGATCATCCGGGTCGCTATAAGGTAAGGATGGTCTTAACACTGAATCTTTACGGCTGGGTTAGCCCCGCGCACGTAGTTCGCAGGACGCGGGTGACGTAACGGCACAAGAAACGCTAGCTGGCCAGTCATCGACAACTTTATGGAAGGAGTAACACTATGGCTTATAAACACATTCTCATCGCGGTCGATCTCTCCCCGGAAAGCAAAGTTCTGGTAGAGAAAGCAGTCTCTATGGCTCGCCCCTACAATGCGAAAGTTTCTCTGATCCACGTAGATGTAAACTACTCTGACCTATACACCGGGCTTATTGATGTGAATCTGGGTGATATGCAGAAACGCATCTCTGAAGAGACACATCATGCGCTGACCGAGCTTTCCACTAATGCAGGCTACCCAATCACTGAAACCCTGAGCGGCAGCGGCGACCTGGGCCAGGTTCTGGTCGATGCAATCAAGAAATACGATATGGATTTGGTGGTTTGTGGTCACCACCAGGACTTCTGGAGCAAACTGATGTCTTCCGCACGTCAGCTGATCAACACCGTTCACGTTGATATGCTGATTGTTCCGCTGCGCGACGAAGAAGAATAATCTTCCCTCTACGACGTGTTCCTGAACGCCCGCATATGCGGGCGTTTTGCTTTTTGGCGCGCCTTGTTACCTTGCAGCGTAAACACCTTATCTGGCCACGGTCTGCGTACGCAATCAAAACCCCCTGCCAATACAACATTTAACACCATCATATTTTCCATCATTAGTGTGATCAGCTGGTTATTTTCTGTTGTAATAGTGTATTAATCTATTCACCGCATCAATATTAAGAATCTCTGACAGATGTAAACTTTTTCGCGCGTTATCCCTTACGCGTTCATACTTTTCAGGATGGTATTGGAAGGTTAATAAATATGAATACAACAACACCCATGGGGATGCTGCAGCAACCTCGCCCATTTTTCATGATCTTTTTTGTCGAGTTATGGGAGCGATTCGGCTACTACGGCGTGCAGGGCGTACTGGCGGTTTTCTTCGTTAAGCAGCTTGGATTCTCGCAAGAACAGGCTTTTGTCACTTTTGGTGCTTTTGCTGCGCTGGTCTATGGCCTCATTTCCATTGGCGGCTATGTCGGCGACCACCTGCTGGGGACCAAACGCACCATTGTTCTCGGAGCACTTGTGCTGGCGATTGGCTACTTCATGACCGGCCTGTCGCTACTTAAGCCTGACCTGATTTTCATCGCCCTGGGGACTATCGCTGTCGGTAACGGCCTGTTTAAAGCTAACCCAGCCAGCTTGCTTTCGAAGTGCTATCCGCCGAAAGATCCGCGGCTTGATGGCGCATTCACCCTGTTCTATATGTCGATCAACATCGGCTCGTTGATAGCGTTATCGCTGGCCCCTGTGATCGCTGATAGATTCGGCTATTCAGTCACCTACAACCTGTGCGGTGCGGGATTAATTATCGCGCTATTGGTTTACATCGCCTGTCGCGGAATGGTGAAAGACATTGGTTCTGAACCCGACTTCCGGCCGATGAGCTTCAGCAAACTGTTGTACGTGTTACTTGGCAGCGTGGTGATGATCTTCGTCTGTGCATGGCTGATGCACAACGTAGAAGTCGCCAATCTGGTGCTGATTGTTCTCTCCATCGTCGTCACCATCATTTTCTTTCGTCAGGCATTCAAGCTGGATAAAACCGGGCGCAATAAAATGTTTGTCGCCTTTGTCCTGATGCTCGAAGCGGTGGTGTTTTACATTCTCTACGCCCAGATGCCAACGTCGCTGAACTTCTTTGCCATCAACAACGTGCATCATGAAATTCTCGGCTTTTCCATCAACCCGGTCAGCTTCCAGGCGCTTAACCCGTTCTGGGTGGTACTCGCCAGCCCAATACTGGCAGGCATTTACACGCATCTGGGTAACAAAGGCAAAGACCTCTCGATGCCGATGAAATTTACTCTCGGCATGTTTATGTGCTCGCTGGGCTTTCTTACAGCCGCCGCTGCGGGAATGTGGTTTGCGGATGCACAAGGACTGACATCGCCGTGGTTTATCGTGCTGGTTTACTTGTTCCAGAGCCTGGGTGAATTGTTTATTAGCGCCCTGGGTCTGGCGATGATTGCTGCCCTGGTGCCGCAGCATTTGATGGGCTTTATTCTCGGGATGTGGTTCCTGACGCAGGCTGCCGCGTTCTTGCTGGGCGGCTATGTGGCAACATTTACCGCAGTACCAGACAACATTACCGATCCGCTTGAGACGTTGCCCGTCTATACCAACGTGTTTGGTAAGATTGGCCTGGTTACGCTGGGCGTTGCGGTGGTGATGCTGCTGATGGTGCCGTGGCTGAAACGCATGATTGCGACGCCCGAAAGCCATTAATTATTCTTGCAGAAAGCAGGGTAGCGATAACGCTACCCTGCTTTACTTTTACACCGGCGTTCCGGCATAAATATCAAAGCGATGCCCTTTGGTCACTACCGCGTTTGGCGTGGCGACATTCGCCAGCGGCGGCGCGTAGTCCGGGCGCTTTACCACCACGCGTTTGGTCGCCAGCAAGCGTGCAGGCTCCAGCAATCCATCGGCATCAAGATCCGGCCCCACCAGCGACTGAAAGACACGCATCTCTTTTTTCACCAACGCGCTTTTCTGCTTATGCGGGAACATCGGATCGAGATAGACCACCTGCGGGCGCGGAGTAATATCGGTCAGCGCCGTCAGGCTGGAAGCGTGAATTA
>ERZ791753.1670-NODE-1670-length-13372-cov-2.782233_pt1 | contig 13372 bp, 9 predicted proteins | sample MGYA00509951_ERZ791753 | MGnify/ENA primary metagenome ERZ791753 (study PRJEB30046, sample SAMN00792026) | human gut metagenome | study: EMG produced TPA metagenomics assembly of the A metagenome-wide association study of gut microbiota in type 2... | reverse complement strand
GCCTCTTTATCTTTCTCGTACATGCTGGCATAAGGTTCGGTATAGAGTTCCACCCGGTCGGTTCCGGCTTTTGCCGCATAGTCAAGCATCTCCAAATCAGTACCGATAAACACAGAAGTACGTATGCCGGATTTTTTAAATGCGTCGAGCACTTCCGAAAGAAATTCCTGATTGGCTTTTGTATCCCAACCCGAATTCGATGTCAGCTGGTCGGGCTTATCCGGCACCAAGGTTACCTGAGCCGGTTTTACTTTCAATACCAAATCGACAAACTCCTCACTGGGATATCCTTCTATATTGAATTCGGTTTTCAATACGCCTCTTAAATCGAACACATCCGTTCTACGTATATGGCGTTCATCAGGACGGGGATGCACGGTGATACCTTCGGCCCCATAAGCTTCGCAGTCTAAAGCGACTTGCACTACATTCGGATTATCGCCTCCCCGCGCATTGCGCAAAGTAGCGATTTTATTAATATTTACACTTAACTTTGTCATCTTTTCCAAAAAATATATTCTAAAAAGTGTATCTTTGCAGTATATCTTTTGCAAAAATAATAGGATTTATGTAAAGGTCGCCCTTTTGCAAGGAAAAGAATTATAAAATTAATTAAGTAAACAGAGAAGATTCATGAGATTTGCCTTATTCGGAAATACGTATCAGACTAAAAAATCCGCACATACCGCCACGCTGCTTGCTACCCTCCACGCATACGGGGCGGAGGTATATGTTGACAGTGATTTTTACCATTTCTTACCGACAGAACTCACACGGAAATATCCGCCATGCGGCATTTTTAAAGAGGGGGATTTCGATGCGGATATGGTTATCAGTATGGGTGGAGACGGCACGTTTCTGAAATCGGCGATGAGAGTGGGCAACCGCAACATCCCTATCTTAGGAATCAATACCGGCAGACTGGGGTTTCTGGCGGATATTTCTCCCGAGGAGATAGAAGAGACTTTCCATGAAATATGCAACGGGCACTATCAGGTGGAAGACCGGAGTGTGTTGCGTTTACAAAATAACGGCGAGCTGCTGCATGGTTATCCGTATGCCTTAAACGAAATAGCGATTCTAAAGCGTGACAGTTCGTCGATGATTAGCATCCATACACACATCAACGGGGCTTTACTGACTACTTACCAGGCTGACGGCTTGGTAATTTCCACTCCGACGGGGTCCACGGCTTACTCTTTAAGTGTGGGAGGTCCTATCATGGTACCACATGCCGGTACTATCGCCCTGACTCCGGTTGCGCCGCACAGCCTCAACGTACGTCCCATCGTTTTACGCGACGACTGGGAGATTACGCTCGAAGTGGAGAGCCGCAGTCATAACTTCCTGGTAGCGATTGACGGACGAAGCGAAAGTTGTAAGGAGGGAACCCGACTGACTATTACCAAAGCGGATTATTGCATCAAAGTGGTGAAACGATATAACCATGTATTCTTTAAAACACTTCGCGAAAAGATGATGTGGGGAGCGGATACGAGGGAGTGATAAGTGGAGAGTTTGTTAAGTGGAGAGTTGAGAGTGGAGAGTTGAGAGTTTTTAGTTAATTGAAAATGGAAAGTTGAAAGTTGAAAATGAAGAGGTTTCAGCTAATTGAAAATGAAGAGGTCTTAGCTAGTGGAGAATCAGAAGTGAAGAATTAAAGAGCATTACATAATTAATAAAAGAGCGCAGATTTACGGCAACAATTAAATTCTATTGGCGTAAATCTGCGCTTTTTATATGTATGTAAGAGGGAGTTATCTAATACATTATTTAAAATAGAGAGAATGAACGATAGCTTTGATTTTTAGATATTTGCCAACTGACAGATACGCTCTTGTCCCTTACACAAAAGAATGGAAAACGCCGAAATCACGTAATTACACCTTATATAAAGATGGGCTTTAATCCATTTCCAAACCTCTTCATTTTCAACTTTCAACTTTCCATTTTCAATTAACTAAAAACTCTCAACTCTCAACTCTCAACTTATTAAACCAAGTGCGCTATCAAATCTTCCCGGTCGCCGTAAAGCATGTCGATAACGGGAATCTCTATCATTGTGTAGCAACCGGGCTGCTGCTTCATCGAGGCACGGGCTACATTGACCAGTACTTGACCGGTAAGCGCCGGATTGTTGATTCTCATATTAAATTCAAGCAACTGGTTTTGCGTTTTTCCTGAAACACCTTTACGAGTCAAGTTCACACCATGTCCCATATCTTTTAAATCGTCTACACAATCCACCTGCATCACGTGAGTTTCGTCGCTGGCAAAATAGGCATCGGCTTTGATTGCCGCAGCAACCTCTTCAAACTTATAGCCCTCTTCCACCTCTATATATACCATACGGCGGTGAATACCTGTTCCAACAGGAATCGTCATAGACAAGGCCGCTTTCACTCCTTTTATCGCTTTCACCGCTACGGTATGTCCCATACTCATACCCGGACCGAAGTTGGTATAGCTGATACCTTTCGGAGCCAGACTCTGCATCAACGTGCGTACAATGGAATCGCTTCCCGGGTCCCAACCTGCGGAGATAATGGATACGGCGCCATGTGCTTTGGCTTCTTTATCCAACGAGCGGCGCAACTCCACAATTTGAGTATGGATATCAAAGCTGTCAACGGTATTGATGCCTAATGCCAAACACTCTTTTGCATACGTTTCCACGCTACGTGTGGGAGTGGCCAAAATAGCGACGTCTACCTGTTTCAATTCTTTGATACTCTTTACTACCGGATAGTCGTTCAACTCGGCAGGTTTGTTTTCGGCGCCATTACGGCGAACCACTCCGGCAATTTCAAAATCCGGAGCCATTTGAAGGGCTTCTAACGTATAATGCCCGATATTACCATATCCAACAATGGCTGCTCTAATCTTTTTCATTCTTTTATTGGTTTTAAATTACTATTTTCTTGTTTTTGCGCACAAAAATAAACATTCTTCATCACATTTACAATAAAACAAAGAAAAGCTGTTTGATGAATGAGGCTTCCGGTTTGACTTTTAAATTCTTTGCCTTATCTTTGTATCATTATAAACAAATGAAGAGACCAAAATGATTGAATATATTAAAGGAGATATTACAGAACTTACTCCGGCAACGGTTGTACTGGAGTGTAACGGGCTGGGATACGGGTTGAATATTTCGTTGAATACCTACTCCGCCATTCAGAACCTGAGCCGTGCCAAACTGTATGTGTACGAGGCTATCCGCGAAGATGCTTATATTCTTTATGGTTTTGCCGACAAACGGGAACGGGAACTTTTCTTACTGCTTATTTCTGTTTCGGGTATAGGCGGCAACACGGCACGCATGATTCTTTCGGCCCTCTCGCCCAACGAACTTTGCGAAGTCATCAGTACAGGTAACGACAAGCTGCTGAAAACGGTAAAGGGCATCGGACTAAAAACAGCGCAACGCGTCATTGTGGATTTAAAAGATAAAATCAAGATAACCGGAAACAGCGCCGGCAGCGAAATGTTTTCGCCACAGGCTTCTGAAATTCAGGAAGAGGCTATTGCCGCTCTCACTATGCTGGGATTTCCTTCGGCTCCTTCGCTCAAAGTGGTACAGGCTATCTTGAAAGAAGAGCCCACCGCTCCGGTAGAGAAAGTTATCAAGCTGGCTTTGAAGAGGTTGTAACCGATTCCTCCACATCCACCTATTCTTTTAAAGGATAGTTACTACGTTCTAAAACAAAAGAAAACGATATTCAAAACATCGTATATAGAACTCTAATTCAAGGCCTTTGAGTTCTCGTCCATTGAGAAATCCCTAAGATACAAGGGAAAGTGGAAATGGGAACTTAAGGAAAGATGCCGTACCTGCAATTTGAATTTCAACCTTATTTCCCTACATGCGATGTTTTCTTTTTTTGCCAGCACTCCAGCACCTTTTGTTCTAATCCTGTTATGCTTAGCGGCTTACGGGTTACGGCAAAGGGTGTTGGCAGGGTGTTGGCAAATCGGTTGCCAGCACCTTTTTATAAGCAACAAAACACTTATAACACTGATTATAAGCAATTAAAGCATTTTCTCACTTAAACGATTTATGTTCGTCTACCTCCCTTATTTACTCCTGTTTTTAAGATTATCATGCTCTATCTCTCTATAATTAGCCCAAAAACAGATAAAACACATTGCATCACGGAGGTTCGGATAACTAACAATGTTAGACCCCGGCACATAGTTAGTTATTTAAATAACTCTTAATGTGCCGGGGCCTAACTAACTATGTGGTATCAGGGGGGGGGATAACGTTGATAGCGCAACCTCGCAACGTCTATAGCGCAACGTCGTGACGTTGATAGAGGAATCTCACAACGTTCATAGCGCAACCTCACGAGCTAGACGGCGCAACCTCAAAAGCCTGCGATAACAGGAGCTGAAGCTATCTTGCTCCGAATGCCCTCCCCCAAAACAATTACTTATTCTGATTGGCATTCAGCCGTTCAGCCTCTACCTCTTTCATCTTTTTCAGCACCGACTCTTTCACTTTAAAAATAGTGCCGTGCTTGTGACCTTTAGGGATGGAAATCCTATCGTCGGCAGGCGTAAAGGTCTGAAAATCTTTGGTAGACACCGCTCCGTATCGGGCTTGACGATAGACATCGAAATAGATAATCCACTCGTCACCCAACTTGATGGCACACGGGCCTTCCGAGTAAGTGGGCGCAAACTTCTCCGTAGGATTGCCAAACGGACCTTCGGGCGACTCACCAAAAGCACAGAATAAATCACTGAAACCCGGTTTGCGGTTATCCTTTAATATATATACGTAGTCTTTCGGGCCACGCTTTACCAAGAAACCGTCGATGGAGTTGAATCCCGGATCGTAATAAGGTTTAGTCGGCGCAAATGTCTGGAAGTCTTTGGTGGTCGTGTAGTACGTACGGTGATTGCTGTTGGTACCCAAACTATCGGCCGCTGTATAAAGTTCCGGACGGATAGCCGACGACCAGATAATCATATATTGCTCTTTTTCATCATCATAGAAGAGTTCGGGAGCCCACACATTGTTGGTCAACGAATCGGCCATTACGGGTATCTTACGTTGTTCGCTCCAATGAATCAAGTCTTTAGACGAAGCATAACCAAAACTCTTTTCGCCGGACCAACCGAGTGTCCATACATAATGGAACGTACCGTCGGGACCTTGCAGAATAGAGGGGTCGCGCATCATGGAGTTGGGACAATACTTCGGTTTCTCCAACTTACCGGTAAAACTATTCACATACTCTGTTTTGTTTCCGATTTCTGGTTTCAACCATACTCCGGCCAAGCTATCCCAATGCAGACCGTCGTAACTATACAGGAAATGCAGTCCGTCCAATGCCGGTTCGCGATGGGAAGTAAACATATAGACTTCTTTTTCCTCTGTGGTGGAACATGCTCCGAAAAAGCCTAAAGCCATCACGCACAGTAACGTTCCGGCCAAGAAAGTTTGTAAAGTTCTCATACTTAGATTTAACGATTTATAAATTTATACTAACTAAAAAAAATCCGTAAGTTCATTTCCTTCCTTCAAAAGAACGGTTCCTTTGGAGGAAGGAAGGTTGTGTTCGGCACTTCAAACAACTCCTTTCATTCGTTGTTTCCGTCTATCATCTCCAACTCCCGAAACATCTCGCGATAAAAAGCCGCTTTCTTTTCGAGAGCCAGCGGATAGGCGCGCGAAGAAGAGGGCATCCGGTAGAGCCTCATCTCCTTGTTCCCCACATTAAACAAAGCATAACCGCCCACCGATGGTTGGGAGATTTCGAACAGTGCACAAAGCGTATCGGTCGCTTTCTGTCCGGTGGTACAAATAGCCCGGCATTGCGGCAGATGGCGCAGTAAAAGCTCCACATCCGTAGGTTCTACCACTTCCAGAAATTTATCCGAGGCATTGTCCTGCAACCGGCGTATCGCCGAAGCTGTATCGTAAAAGGCCAGTCCCCGCTCTTTGGCAAAGGCCACAATCTCTTCTTTCTTAAACACTTTACCCGATTTATCTACAAAATAGTCTTTGTCTCCATGAAAAAGGTAACCCATTATCCGCCACATATCATTCTGAAAGTTCGGGTAATAAAACTCCATAGACCAGCGTTTCTGCTGAGGTGGGAAACTCCCAAGCATCAACAACTTAGCCCCTTCCGGTAAGAAAGGTTGTAACGGATGTTCTTCTATTGGAATCAAACTATTCATGCTTTTTCTATTGTCCTTTTTATATCCGGAGGAACCATTTATCTTTATTTCGATGAAAGATTCTTTATCACTCGCTTTAGATACAGACACTCCATGTTCTTTCATCTTCTGGAGGAGTTTTTAGTTCTATTTACGAGGCGCTCTCTTATAGAGGTTTTTTATCAGCTCTTCACTTCTTCACTTTCCCCTTCTTTGCACCTTCCAAGCAATAAAGCCTACTCTACAAAATGGTTTTCTAGATACTTTTTTATCGATTCAATTTCCCGACTCACTGTTTTCCGCTTCATTCTTCTTTCATATTCCAAGCAATAAAGCCCTCAACACCTTCTTCCTTTTCAATTTTCAACTTTCAATTTTCAATTGACTTAATAGCTTCCCCTTCTTTCACCTTTCGGGTAATAAACTCTATTTTACGGTTAGCCTCCTGTTGTTCTTTCCTTATCTCCTCCATAGACGAAAGCACCTGCGTCAAGGCATAAACATCGGCAATGGCTTTTTTGTCCGCCGGGGTCATCGTTGTTTTATAGGTACGGTCTCCCTGATATTCCACCCGAATAGGATTCTCTTTATTCAACACGATGTAACCAATTACGCCCCCGTCTTTTCCAAGAGGATAGTCCGCCTTTTCAATCTTCCATCCCAAGTCGGTGGTTTCGTACATATCCGCCGAAGTCGGCGTTTCGGCAAACGTATCACCGGAGCTGACTTTCACCGATGTATGATGTATCGGACTCATTCCGCAATAGATAGAGGTCAAAAGCATTTCCCCTTTCTCGCTTACCTGAGCACGCAAAAAGGTCCGGTTCAGATTCTTCTCTACCGTTTGCGACGGACTGAAATAGTTTCCTATCTCCTGATACACCGTATCTTTTTCCAACACATAATTACCCTTCATCGCTTCAAAATCCTTCTGTTTCGCCTGATACAGGCTATCCAGATAGACCAGACTCTTCCGCTGTTCATCCAGCTCCACCTTTTGCATCAGTTTTACGCCCTGCTTACGAGCCTCAAAAGCTTTCGGATAAAGAATCCTCACACTGTCATTTTGCAGTTTCGCGCTATTATAGTCCCCAGCCTGCCAAGCACTTTCGGCCGCCTGCAAAAAGGTCTGCGCTTTCTCTTCATCACTATTGCCGCATGCACCCAACAAGCAGGCCATGCATACGATTCCTATTATCTTCTTCATCCCAGTATTTTCTTAATATAGATTCCAGATTATTCCCACAATTCCGTAAAACAACTTGTTTCCTTCTATGCGTCCCACGGAGAAAAGGCTCTCTCATGCACGGAAACGCTCTCTTTCCGGGCAAAAATACAATTTTATTCGTTTCTTTCCACAAAAAAGGCAGAGAAAAGAGGAAGGTAACAGGATGAAGCGTTTATTCTTATTCCGTTTTTCCCGATTACGGATGTTTACAAACCACCGGTATGGCTCTTTTTTGTTCGTAAACGGTTATCGAATTCAATTCCATAGCAGACTCATTTGTTTAGAGTAGAAAGCAAAATAAGGACATTTTTGTTTAGAGCAGAAAGCAAAAAGAGCTGTTTTTTGCTCAATACAGAAAGCAAAACAAGACTTTTCTCTTTGTTTCAGTCCATGTAACACGTACCAGTTTATCCACATTTCTTCTTTTCACCTCTCCTTATCCACGCTTACCTATATAATTATCGCTATTTATCTCTGCTTTCTGCCCCTACCAACCCTTTTTTATTTCCACAATTCCTTCTCGTTTTCTCTTTATCCCCTGTCCTTCCTCCCAGTCCTCCACCCTTTCCGATGTAATGAAATTCAACAAATTTGTCCGCCCCGTTTATCTCTCGCTTTCCCGGCCCATACCCTGTACAAGACGGAAATGTTAGAATTAATTTGGCAGTCCCCTCCCCTTGCACTAACTTTGCAGCCTCCTAGTGAAGTTTTTTATGAGAATGACAGAGTTGACACAAGAGGACTTGAAGAAATGTTTCGACGGCAAGATATTCCATCAGATTTCGGAAACTGCCGATGAACTCGGACTGGAATGTTATGTGGTTGGGGGATATGTACGCGACCTGTATCTGCAACGTCCATCGAAAGATATCGACGTGGTGGTAGTGGGAAGTGGTATCCAAATGGCCGAAGCGCTCGGCAAGAAATTAGGGAAAGGTGCACATATTTCCGTATTCCGCAACTTCGGCACAGCACAAGTAAAATACCGACAAACAGAAATAGAATTCGTGGGGGCGCGCAAAGAATCTTATCAGCACGATTCCCGCAAGCCCATTGTAGAAGACGGTACACTGGAAGACGACCAGAACCGGCGCGACTTCACCATCAATGCCTTAGCCGTATGTTTAAATAAGGAACGATACGGAGAGTTGGTAGACCCTTTCGACGGTTTGGAAGACCTCCGGCAGGGCAATATCCGCACTCCGCTCGACCCGGACATTACTTTCAGCGATGACCCGCTGCGCATGATGCGTTGCATCCGTTTCGCCACCCAACTCAATTTCTATATCGAAGAGGAAACTTTCGCCTCCCTGCGTCGTAACAAAGACCGTATTCAAATCATCTCCCGCGAACGCATTGCCGACGAGTTAAACAAAATCCTGCTTTCCCCCATTCCGTCGAAAGGGTTTATCGAACTCGACCGGAGCGAACTGTTGCCGCTTATCTTCCCGGAATTGGTAGCCTTGCAAGGGGTGGAAACGGTTAACGGACGCGCGCATAAAGATAATTTCTATCATACACTGGAAGTGGTAGACAACATTGCCAAACAGACCGACAACCTCTGGTTACGCTGGGCGGCCCTTTTGCACGACATCGGCAAACCTCGCACCAAACGTTGGGAGCCACGCATCGGCTGGACTTTCCATAACCACAATTTTATCGGCGAAAAGATGATTCCCGACATCTTCCGTAAGATGAAGCTGCCGATGAACGAGAAGATGAAATATGTGCAAAAGCTTGTCACATTGCACATGCGCCCTATCGTTATTGCCGACGATGTGGTAACCGACTCAGCTGTACGCCGCCTCTTGTTCGAAGCCGGCGATGACATTGACGACCTGATGATGTTATGCGAGGCCGACATCACTTCCAAGAACCAAGTACGCAAACAGCGCTTTCTCGACAATTTCAAGTTAGTACGCCAAAAGCTGAAGGACTTGGAAGAGAAAGACCGTGTCCGCAACTTCCAGCCTCCCGTTACCGGAGAAGAAATCATGGATGTGTTCGGGCTACAGCCTTGCCGCGAAATAGGAGTTTTAAAGAGCGCCATTAAAGACGCCATACTCGACGGAGTCATTCCGAACGAACACGAAGCAGCATATGCTTTCATGATGGAAAAAGCCAAAGAGATGGGGCTGGAGAAGAAAAAATAGTATCTTTGTAAGTATCACCATAAAAAGAAATAATTATGGATACTACGAAACAAATCTCAGCCAATAAGCATTACACTACTGTAAGCATCCTTACATTCATTTTGGCAGCATTAATCAGCAGTCTGGCTTGCGCAGGAAATCAAGCGGACGGACAGACGGAAAGGAGAAAAAAGATGAAAGCAACAAAAGAAATTTATCTGGCAGGAGGCTGTTTCTGGGGAACTGAACACTTTCTGAAGCTCATAGAAGGCGTGGAAGCCACACAAGTAGGTTATGCCAACGGCAACATCGCCCACCCCACTTATCAGCAGGTATGCACCGGGAACACGGATTTCGCCGAGACCGTAAAAGTACAGTACAATCCGGAAGTCGTGGACTTGCCTTTTCTTATCGGCCTTTACTTCAAGACGATAGACCCTACAAGCCTCAACCGACAGGGGAACGACCGCGGCACTCAGTACCGTACAGGCATCTATTATAACCAGCCGGACGACTTGCCGATTATCAAAGAGACCGTCGACCGCTTGGCTGTCGGCTACACACGTCCGCTAGTAGTAGAAATCAAACCTTTAAAGAATTTCTATCCGGCAGAAACGTATCATCAGGATTATTTAGACAAAAATCCGGGAGGCTATTGCCATATTCATCCCGAGCTGTTCGAACTGGCGCGCAAAGCGAAAATGCCTAAAAAACAGGCAGTAGTTTATAGCAAGCCGGACGATGCCACGCTACGTTCTCTGCTCACGCCGGAACAATACGCCGTCACCCAGAAGAATGCCACCGAGCTCGCGTTCCATAATGAGTATTGGAACGAGCACCGCCCCGGCATTTATGTCGACATCACTACCGGCGAGCCCTTATTCGTCTCTACCGACAAGTTCGATTCCGGTTGTGGCTGGCCCAGCTTCTCAAAGCCTATCGACCGTAAGCTTATTCAAGAGAAAACAGACACCACCCACGGCATGGTACGTACGGAAGTTCGCAGTGCCACAGGCAACGCCCACTTGGGTCACGTCTTTACAGATGGCCCGGCCAACAAAGGCGGTTTGCGCTATTGCATTAACAGCGCTTCCCTGCGTTTCATCCCCAAAGATAAAATGAAGGCAGAGGGATATGGTGATTACTTGGATTTAGTGAAGTAACCTCCCCCTGCGTTACAATTCTCTTTCCGAGAATTCAAACTATAATGCCTCATTTTAAATAAAGAAAAGGCCCAAGCATAAATATGCTTGGGCCTTTTCTTTATTTAATCAATAGCGAATATTATTTCTGAAGTGTTGTTTTATACCAATCGGCATCCGCACTTCCCTTAGTTTCTACCCAGTTTTCGTAACGAGGATATAATTTACTGATAGGAATTGTTTCATTTTTCGGATTAAGAAGTGGAGCAACATCAGCTTCTGTAGCACCAGAGAATTTAATGGCAAACGGATACCATGGACCATAGAGATTATTATCTATATTATTAGCGCGCAGATAAAACTCTCCGCTACCATCGTCCCGTACCGTAGCCGGGCGGGAAGCATCCGCATATTTGCTCCAGAGATTTCCAGGCATAATATTCGTCGGTGCTTCCAATGGAATATGTACTTCATAATAAGACGCCTGCTCCAACATCTCTTCACTGTTGCCACCATTGCGAACACATATAAAAGGCTTAAATATAGTTTCATCCTCCGAATAGGTTCCTTCTTTATAAATCAGCTCTACTCTCAGTTCTGCACTGACACCATTTTCATCTCTGAAATCACGTATATTGTTGATGAAATGTATGACGTTGCATTTACCTCCGTTTACCTGATTATAAATCTGCGAACCATGCTTTTTATAAATATCTTCTTCATGTAAACCTTTAAGAGGAGTAAATTCTTCAAAGTTTGCGACTCCCGGTCTCTTGATGTAATATTTGATATCATCCACCACTACCCCTGCAGGCAATTCTACATAGCAGGAAACCCCGTCGGTATAAGTGGCAAAGTTCTGAAACGTTTTCATGGTAAACGTTTCCTTGCTTATTTTGTTAGCCGGCGTTCTGGTCTCTTCTATAATCGTTCCATGTTCATCTTTCTTAGTAGTGATGGTATAAGGCATGGTTTTCGACTGGGTGCAGCTGATAATCACATCATTCATATCATAGTCTCCCTCCATGGGCCAGATATCCTCAAAGCTATACCAGCCTTTGTTGGATGTGGTGGTAAGGTCTTTTGTCGTTACTTCCACAATATTTTCGAAAGCATCCACTGGATTCGATTTCAGCGTAAACACCACATCCGCAAAGGTTTCATCGTTATTATGGTCTTCGAAGGATATCAGAATATAGTCGCCATCCTTATAAACTGCCGTACGTGGAGTATCGTAAGCATTTCCATCAACGCCTTGGCTTAATCCTGAAGAAGTGGCAGCTCTATATTTCTTATCCTCATGTAACCAAGACGCACTGTATGGCGGACGATGGGTCCAAGCATTGGTAGCCAATACAAAACCGATACGAGTCTTTGCCGGGAAAGTGAATGTACCTTCCGACGGGTCGTTGTTAGCAATATTCGGATAATATTTTAGCTGAACACATGTGCCGTTTATAGTTCCTATCACCTGTTCAGAAGCGTATAATTGTTCGTACCCTTCGTTCCAGTTTCCATTCTGTGTATTAGGAAATATCATCACCACTCTATCTTTGATATCATTATAGCTGACTGGCTTTTCACCATCTTTATACCAATAATAGCCCAAAGAACTCGTCCAACATGTAAGACCTCCCAAAAAGGTGATGGCTACTTCCGCGTCTTGTCCAACCAGCAAATCGGAACTCGAACGATATTCTTGAGGACACACATTTCCATTCTTGGGCTTGATAACAGTTGTATGAGATGCATACAGGTTCTGATAATCGTCTACTAACAAGTCTTTTCCTTTGTAATCATATCCGGGATGATATAGAGAAGTAGAAGTTTCAGTTGCCACTTTTCTGTCATAATATACTTTGGAGTCATTCCATTTCACATCAATAGGATTCCCCTTTTTATCATAGAATTTAGAGACTATTACGTCCCTCTTTGTTTCCGGATCTTGATAATAATAAATATATTGATATCCAGACGGTGCCCACGTAATCGATAAAGCATAAGTTCCTGTATTCTGTACCCGTTTTGTTTCATAAGTAGTAAGCGTAGAGCCCTCATTGAATCCGGTTACCTTTCCCGTAGATTCATCAAACTCTCCCAGCCATGTCTTCCATGCTTCGCCAGTAATAACAGCTCCATTTATTGTCTGGCTTGTATACTTTTCATTGCCGCTTCCGGCACGTACTGCTTTCACTGATTGGGCATATCCGTCCTTGGCGATGATGCTATTCCCCGACACTGTAGTTTCAATAAGCTTTTGAGCATAAAAGGCAGGAGTATAAATATATACAGTGTTCAAATACGATGGCAATGCAATCTCTTTATTAAACTTTCCATCAAAATCTGTAGAACCTGCATACAATGGCAAAACGTCATCCCGCTTTGGAGCGACGCCCTCCACTCCTTCCACCAGAGGATTGGTATCATACAATTCAAAATAAACAGAAGTACCAACGTCCTGATATTCCACAGATAGTCTATACACCTTTTCCGTTTCAAAAGTGTATTCGCAGTGCGGGCGTTCCCAATTAGGGTCATAATAATTCTTTTCGTCCTTGCAGGAGGAAATAATTATCGCCAACAGGAGTATCAATCCCCATGCACTTTGTCTCTTCAAGTTTTTCATTTTCATAGTTATATCTATTTTATCACTTATTTTCATTATCATTAAGTCCGGGAGGTACTTCACACAAAAA
>ERZ791753.1664-NODE-1664-length-13397-cov-4.877230_pt1 | contig 13397 bp, 10 predicted proteins | sample MGYA00509951_ERZ791753 | MGnify/ENA primary metagenome ERZ791753 (study PRJEB30046, sample SAMN00792026) | human gut metagenome | study: EMG produced TPA metagenomics assembly of the A metagenome-wide association study of gut microbiota in type 2... | reverse complement strand
CAGATTATCGATGGCGTCAGCCGCAACCAGCTGGACCTGGGGATCTGTTACCTGCAGCATCTGGATGAACGCCTGTTTAAGATCGCCCGGCTGCCGCAAACCCGGATGGGACTGCTGCACGATAAACGCCATTTCGGCTTCAGCTCCGGGACGCCGGGCTGGGATACGCTGGCGGCGCTGCCCCTTGGCTTTCTGACCAAGGGAATGTACTACCGGGAATCCATTGAAATCAGCTTTAAGGCCAAAGGGCTAACCCCGACGTCTGTCTTTGAAAGCGATTCAACGTTTCAGATTATCCAGGCGGTGCAGGCGGGGATCTGCTGCGCCATTATGCCGCTTAACAACGGCCTCGAAGCACTAAGCGATAATCTTGAGATCCTGCCGATCGCCGAAAGCCAGGTCGATTCGCAGCTGGCGCTGATTATGCGCCAGCAGGAGCCGGTCTCGTCCCTGGCGGAAAAATGCTTCGCCGAGGCGCAGGGGATTTTTGGCTGAGGTGGCGCGACTGGCCGGGCGGCTAGTCAGCAACCATGTCTACATAGTCCCCCGTGGGGGGCCAGCAGAGCTCCGGCAGGGCAAGGGCATGGGTAGAAGCGATAGTGCGGCGCTTCACACCAGTGTTCAAATGACACAAGCTTTAATGACCATCCTTTCTCCTTCCTGCGATATACATCACAAATATTAACTACGGCAACAGCCGTCATTTAAGTTAACAACAACCGATATGTATTACCCCATAATGATAGATTAGGCTGACTCCCTGGTTAGATTATGATGCATTAATGTCATGCCGGCATATGAATTGTTAAATCAGTATGTCTGAAAACTAATAACATTACGGACTGTTTACATGTCATCTCACACCCACATTCTACAAGAAAAGGCTTTGCAGATGATGCAAAGCATTGGTCAAAATATTTATCTTAAGTCCATTATGAGCGGTATGATGCTCATATTGCCTGTCACGATTATGAGTTCTGTGGCGACTTTGATTAAAGTTTTTCCCTTCGCACCGTATCAGGATTTTTTGTTACACCACAATTTAACTCGCTTCTTTGACATCCCGATCACTTTTACGAATAATTTTTTAGCCGTCATTGTCGCTTTCTCCGTCGCCTATACGCTAGCGAAGCATTTCGATGTTGATGGCTTTATGTCAGGCCTGATTTCCATGATCTCTTTCTTTATTCTAACGCCTTATGATGTCGGAGAGACAGGGCCGTTAGGACAATCCTTTTCAATTCCTGGTCAATGGTTAGGGCCCATGGGGCTTTTTACCGCCATTCTGGTGGCGATAATTTCAACACGAATATTTGTGGTGATAACCCGCAAAAGGTTAATTATCAAAATGCCTGAAAACGTGCCAGAATTTATATCCAAATCGTTCTCTTCATTGGTTCCTGGTATCGCCATCCTGACGCTGTTTACAATTATTTCCGCAGTCATTACCAGCGTGGGTTATGGTAGCATTCATGAAATTATTTATAAATTAATCCAGGTTCCTCTAACATCCCTCGGATCCGGTATTTGGTCAGTTATCTTTGTTGCTGTTGTCGCACAATTGCTATGGTTTTTTGGTCTACATGGCCATGCGATTACGCTCGGTGTCGTCGCGCCGATCTGGTTCGCCATGGATGCCCAGCAGCTTGCTGCGTATGCTGCAGGCGTAGACTTACCCAACATTACTGGCTTCGCGTTCTTTATGACCTATGGCGTTGCTGGAGATTTATTACCGCTGGCTATTATGCTCGCTTTTTTTGCAAAGAGCGCACGCTATAAAACGCTCGGGAAAATCGCCTTGCCACCGGCCATCTTCACAATTGGTGAACCGATGGCTTATGGCGTGCCGCTGGTAATGAATTTTACTCTGGCGATCCCTTATATTTTTATCAATGGCATCATGCTCGGCATTGCCTGGTATTTGACGGTCATTGGCGTATTGCCGCGTGTCGCCGGTGTCAGTACGCCAGCCGGTATGCCGATTATTATTTCTGGTTTTATGCAGGGGAGTTGGAAAATAGCCGCTTTCCAGTTTATAGGACTTTTTGTGCGGTTTGTAGGATGGTATTTCTTCTTCAAGGCTGCCGACCTTATCGCTTGCCGGGAAGAAAATCAGACGGATATCATTTGAATGTCCCAGAAAAATGCGCCAGCAACGCCAATTTAGCCATGGTGGGAAAGATGTTAAGTATCAATTACCAAACGGAAAATATTATTGTCGATCATCTGCCGATTATGGTGTGCTGGTCTACTGATTATCCTCAAAAGTCATTTTTGATAAAAGTTTATAAGGGTATTGAACAGATATCTCTTATCACAAGAGAGGGTAATGATACAATTATCACTCTCGATGCAATATCGTTACAATGCTTTACTTCTTATACGATAGAAGTTCTTACTCATGGTGAAAATGGTGAGAGCAATCTCTTTAAAAATAGTTTTACAACCAGTAACCTTGGTCAATTTTCCGGTCGTTGGGTAAGTGGAGGGCATCACTTCACCGATGATGATAATTACTATCGCGGTAAACGTAATGTGGTGATGAGAAAAACAATTTATCTTGAAGAAGAACTGCTCGATGCCCATATCAGCATTGTCGGACTTGGTTTCTATAAATTGTATATCAATGGTAAAGAGGTAACCCGCGGTGAACTGAATACTGACTGGACTAATTACGCTAAAGTTATTTATTACGATACGTACAGTATAAAACCGTTTATCAATAAGCCGAAAAATGAAGTGGTTGTTGAGCTAGCCGATGGTTGGTTTAATCCTGCGCCGCTTAAATTGTTTGGTAAATATAATCTTAGAGAGACATTAACCATCGGCGAACCACAGGTCATTGCCGATGTCCATATGAAATTTGCAGATCGCGAAATAACTCTCGGTAGCGATGCCGACTGGCAATACTGCGAAGGGGCTTATACCTTTAACAATATCTATTTGGGTGAGCGCCTGGATATGAATTTGTTTCGTGGAGACAACACGACTGATTTGCTGATGCCTGACTGGAAAAATGTGGAGCGGAGCAATGGACCTGAAGGCCGTCTGGTCTCGAGTTTTATTCCAAAAATTAACCATACATTATCCCTGGGGGCAGAGCATATCCACGTTGTAGACGAAGAGAGATTCATTATTGATTTCGGTGCCATCGTGACCGGGTTTATCGATTTATCCATTACCGCGTCTGAGAACCAGCGTGTCGAACTGCTCTATAGCGAACTCGTTGATGAAAACTACCAACTGAATACTGACTCAACCCTTGCGGGATTTGTTGGCAAAGAGGTTGCTGAAGGCGTGATCATTGGCGGCGGAATGGGAGCACCGGCGAGAGCGGAGCAGAAAGACGCCTTTGTATGCCGCAGTGGGAAGAACCATTTTGTCAATACCTTTACCTGTCATTCGTTTCGCTATGTGCAGATAAGCGGTATTAATATCGAACAATTAAATAATGTTCAGGCTCTTTCAGTACATACTGTACTGAGAGAAAACGGTGGCTTTTATTGTTCTGATCCTTACATTAATAAGCTTTTTGAGGTTGCCAAAAGAACTAAACTGAACAACATTCATTCGGTATTCGGGGATTGTGCACGTGAACGTTTCGCCTATGGCGGCGATCTCGTCGCGCTTGCCCGGTCGCAAGTGTATCAGTTTGACTCTGCCGCTATTTATAAGAAAACTATTTTTGATTTTATCAATGATATTCGCCCCTGTGGTGGGGTGACGGAAACCGCGCCATTTATGGGAATTAAAACCAATGGAGTCGGCGGGGAGGCGGGCCCTCTGGGCTGGCAACTGGTATTACCCTATTTGATTGCTATTCATTATCGACATTATGGCAATGTCAACCTGCTGGCCGAAAGCCTGCCATTTCTTGAAAAGCAAATCCTTTCACTGGAAATGCACAACTTCGAGGACCTGGTGACCTGCTGCCTGGGTGACTGGGGAAGCCGCGATCATGATATGCGTCATTACAAAAATGGCTCGCCGGCTCTCCATTTCACCAGTGCTTGTTTCTATTATTATCATTTGTTAATTATCGCAAAAATATGTGAAGATCTTGGGTTAAAAGAAAAATGGTTAAAATATATTAGTAAGGCCAATAAACTCAGAGAGAAAATTGTATCACTCTATAAGAATGCGGATGGCAGTTTTGCCGATCGTAGCCAGACCAGCTATGTTTTTGCAATCTACTTCGATTTGTGTGATGATGTCGAGGAATCATTGAACGCACTGATCGATCTCATCAAAAAAGAGCAAAATGTTATCACTTGCGGGATTTTTGGCCAAAGTTTTGCCTATGAAATATTTCATCGCTATGGTCATAATGAATTAATCCTTGAATGGTTAAGAGTCGAAGCCGGATTCAAAAAAATGCTTAAACATGATGCCAGCACATTGAAGGAATTTTTTGGTGATAATCTGAATGGTTCAAATAATCACGCGATGTTCAGTTCCTATACCAGCTGGTTGTTTCAAGCTTTAGGTGGTATTACCGTCGCTGAGGAGGCGGTTGGGGCGGATGTTATTTTAATCAGTCCATCTTTTACTGAGACGATTAACTTTGTGGATTGCTGGCATCAAACCATCAGAGGGCGTATTGAATGTCGCTGGCGGCGCTATAAGAAAGGAATTGAATTAGTCGTCAAAGTGCCATTTAACCTCAAAAAATGCACCCTTAAATTACCAAAGGCGTATCAACTTAATAAACAATTACCTGCGCCGATAGATTGTGACACCTATCATCTGTTTTATGACATTACAGATGCAGGTGAAATAAAAGTACTATTGTAATGATAGTGCATACCCAAACGTTCGCTCCAGTTAGGTACTTTTATGTTACATCATGATATTCATGAAAAGCTACTAGCTTATACCGATAGAGAACTCGAACTGCTTCGCGCTAACTATCAACTGTGTCATAAATTCAAAAGCCATATGGAGCGAAGGTTTTTCAAAGATAATTACATTCATATTGAAAAGCAGACCCGATTTACGAAAATTCCGTTGCATTCTCATGGGTTTATTGAGCTTATTTATATATATCAGGGTAAAATGCATCAGAAGATTAATGACGAAAATCTCACCCTGGGTAAGGGTGAGATCCTGCTTATCAACCAGTTTGCCAGGCACGAAATTGAAGCCGCAGGGCAGAATGATATTATCATCAATTTTATTATTAAGACTGAGTTTTTCGGGCGGTTGATGTCCCTTTTTGATGAAAATAACATCATCTCCCGTTTTATTCTTTCAGCAATTAATGGCAGGAAAAAACATGGAGAACATATTTACTTTAAAGTGGGGGAAATTGACGCAATTCAAAGCATTATGCATGTGATCATCAGCGAAATCTATAGCAATAACTCCTTAAAAGAGATTCGCGTCAATTTCCTGGTGGGACTGTTGATGACGGAGTTACTGTCGAATGTGCAAGCCAGCGATTATCATATCAATGGGAGTTACAATGAATCTCTTGCCATGGCCGTGTTGAGATACATTGATACAGATTACAAAACAGCCAGCTTGAAGGAGATTTCCTGTCGTCTAAATCAACCTAATTATAAGGTGAGTAAACTGATAAAAGACTTCACCGGTAAGAACTTTAGCGATTTGTTGGTTGAGAAACGCATAGATGTTTTAATCCACCTTCTTAAGCATACTAATCACTCCATTATTGACGTTATCAATATGACGGGTTATGAAAATGCTTCACATTGTTATAAAGTATTTAAAGAGAAATATAATATGAGTATTAAGGAGTATCGTGACCTGAACTCCTGAATGGTAAAATTGGCTCACACTGTCCTTACTATTGCATGTTTTTGTAATAAGTAAAATCGGCAACAACCGATATATAAAAAGGCAAGCAGGGTTATAACGCAGGTGGCATTCTTTAAATAAAATCAGTTAAGCAATAAAAATAATAATTTGATTTATTTATATCTCTTACCTGATGGAGTCAGAAGAATGAACCCCAGAATTATTATTCCAGGCGTTATCTCATGTTTACTTCCTGCTACCTTTTGCCATGCGGCAAATCTAAGCGACGACGGCAGCTTTAAATTAAATGGATATGGCATGGTCGCGGGAGATTTTCAGAGCGAATTAAATCGGCCAAAAAATATGTCGTTGCATACCGACCCCACAGGTCCTAATCAGGATCCCCGCGGCAAAATGGGCGATTTAGGAAACAGTTTCTGGCACGATTACTGGACATCCATGGCGATAACCAAAAAATGGCAGGGTCTGGTTTCCCCCGAACAATGGGCTGATTATACCTATGAAATGGTGGGTTATGGCGATAAAACGGTAGAAACGGCACAGAATTATGGGCGCTTTGGCGGACTCTCCTTTCTCCCCGAGGGCGCAAACATATGGGCTGGGCGTCGTTACCTCGATCAACGTATTAATATCTTCGCCTACAATACCAAAGAAGTACATATTGATTCCGGCCTCGGTTATAACAGTAAAAATTTTGATTTAAACGTTGGTACCGACCAGATCGACTGGTCCAGCGATACCGCGCCGCAGGCGATAGAGGGCTCGCGGCGCATCGTTGATATGGCTTATCGTTTCGATCAGACAGAACTGGGTATGACCTATGTTAAAGAAATTGATGACCCATTGGGTACCGGCAAGCAGCAAGCAATCAGTTTTTCCGCGAAATACAGCATGCCGTCTTTTTGGGGGGTGGCAAAGGGACAATCTACCGTCAAATTACAGTACGGCAAAGGGGTGATCGCTCCTTATTTGAACACCAGTCGTATTACCGTCCTTAGCGAAGAGGGCGATTCTTCAATGCGCTTTTCCACCGACGGAAACTTGACGTTGTTTGATGATTTTGCCGTCTCGCCGGCTTTCATCTATGAATATACTAAGCGTGAAAAAACGACTGACCGAACCACCTTTATACCTGATACAGGCTATTCAGGTGGGGACATGATCTATGGTTCCGCAAATGAAACTGGGATCTTTACCGGCGTAAATGTTAAGCAAAGTATTCATCACCAAAATCTTTCCATGTTGTATGAAGTCATGGTGAATAACACAATCAATAAAAATGGCGTCGAAGGCGCCAGCGGTGTCGGCTACAAAATTGCCGCCGGACCGGCACTACAGCTGGATGTCCTACCGTATGTTGCGCCAATTCTCAGTTTGACGGTCACCTACGCAGGCGGGGATAAAGAGGTCACGTTATTGCCGGAAGACTCGGAGTGGCGAGTCGGGTATCGAATGGAAGTCTGGTTCTGAATCATTACTACATCACTACAGGATATTACCCTATGAACAAACACGTCGCTGCTATGCTGACGATGCTTATTATTCCGTCTGCTTTTGCGCAAACACCTTTAACAGACAGCAAAACTATCGTTATTAAACCCAGCGCTCTGGCCGTCGAGATGGTGCCTGATATTGCCTATTCATTTACGCAAAATATCATGGGACGACCGCTCCAGTTAACGATGGATTTGCTCAAGCCTTATGCTGATAAACCGTTACCCGCAGTAGTATTTATTACCGGCGGCGGCTTTCTCGATGCGCCCAAATCAAAATTTATCGGTCAGCGGGTCGATATTGCCCGGGCCGGTTACGTCGTCGCCAGCATTACCTATCGGGTCGTACCCAATGTGACTTTCCCGGGCATGGTTGAAGATGCGAAAACGGCGGTCAGATTTTTACGCGCCAATGCTGAAAAATTAGGCATCGATCCCAACCATATCGCTGTGATGGGCGAGTCGGCGGGTGGGTATTTAGCCGCCATGGTGGGTACCACCAGCGGCCATAAGGAATTCGACCAGGGAGAGTATTCAAGTCAAAGCAGCGATGTGCAGGCGGTGGTTGATCTCTATGGCCTGTCCGATCTGACGAAAGTCGGCGCTGACTTTTCTGCGGACATTCAAAAAGCGCATCAGTCACCGGCCATACCAGAGGCGATGCTGGTTAATGGTATTCCCTGGCAAGGCGGTGGCGCGATCTCCGCCTATCCCGAAAAGGCGAAACGAGCTAATCCCATCACCTGGATTTCGAATAAAACGCCGCCTTTTCTGCTAATGAACGGCGATGCCGACAATGTGGTTTCACCCAGCCAGTCAACGCTTTTACACGAGGCGCTGGTAGCGAAAAAAATACCGTCCACCCATTACGTGGTGCAAGGGGCGGATCACGCAGGTTTGATGTGGTATCAGCCTGAAGTATCAAAAATTATTATTAATTTTTTAGACCAAAATCTCAAAGATAAGCATCAATAATACGTTACAGGAAAAGGTAAATAAGATGAAAAAAATATTTTTGTGCTGCGCTGCCGGCATGTCAACGAGCATGGTGATGAATAAAATGAAGCAAGCGGCCGCAGCGAAAGGCATTGCTGTCGATATTATTGCTGTTTCAATGGATGATTTTGACCGCACGTTACCAAATTACGATTGCTGTCTTTTAGGACCGCAAATTAAATATAAATTCGAAGAATTTAATAAAAAAGCCACTGCGGTGGGCAAGAAAGTCGCCATTATCGATAGTATGGATTACGGCATGATGCGTGGCGATAAAATTCTTGATGCGGCGCTGGCGCTGCTGGATGAACGTTCACTCAACAAGTAGGGAAACCGTATGGATATGGAAGCAACCGTCATGGAACTCATCATTAACGCCGGTGAGTCCCGCAGTCTGGCGATGCAGGCGCTGCAAGCCGCCAGAAAAGGAGTGTGGCAGGACGTTGATAGGCTGATGCAGGACGCCGCAGATGCCGCAAAACGCGCGCATGATGTACAAACCATGCTTATCGGTATGGATGAGGGCTGTGGCAAAGTACCGGTTAATCTTATTCTGGTACATGCCCAGGATCATATAATGACTTCTATGCTCGCGCGGGAGTTGATCGCGGAGCTTATTGAGGTTCAGCGCCAGCTGCAACATCGCAACTGATAAAATATGTCGCCGCCTGCAGCTCCGGCGGCGACCGCCATCAAATATTCTCCAGTCGAATGCCCCGGGTTCTCGGGCCGAAGATCCCCACCGACAGCATCACCATCAGCATACTGACGACGATAAAGCTAATCACCCCCGGCGTGCCGGCATATTGCAGAATAATGCCGATCAGGATGCTGGTCACCGCGGTCGAGAGACGACTGAACGAGTAGCAGAAGCCGACGGCGCGGGCGCGAATATGGGTCGGGAAGACCTCGGCCTGGTAGGCGTGGTAGCTGATGGTCAGCCAGGCGTTGGACCAGGTGATCATAAACCCGCAGATCACCAGCAGGATAGGATTGTTTTGCAGCGCAAACAGGGTGCCGAAGATGACGGTCATCAGCGCGGAGAGTACGATCTGCCACTTGTTCTCAAAGCGATGCACGAAGCGGGTGCAGAACAGGCAGCCCAGCGGATAGGCGAGGGTGATAAAGAAGGCGTACAGCAGACTGTGGGTGATACTGGCCCCCTGACCGGAAAGCAGCGCTGGCAGCCAGTTGCCAAAGCCGAAGAAACCGATCGCCTGGAAGAAATTCATCACCATCAGCATCAGGGTGCGCTGCCGATACTGCGGCGCCCAGATTTCGCGGAAGGTGCCGCGTTTGACGACGCTCTGTGCCGCCTGCGCATGCTTCGGCGACGGCGTCAGGCCGCAGCAGGCTTCCATGGCGCACATCACCGCATGCGCCTCATCATGCCGCCCTTTGCTTTCCAGCCAGCGGGCTGACTCCGGCAGCTTTTTGCGGATAAACCAGATCGCCAGCGAGAACAGCGCACCGAAGATGATCACCCAGCGCCAGCCGCTGAGGCCGAAGAGGGTGGTTGGCACCAATATCCAGGACATCAGCGCTACCGCCGGAACCGACAAGAACTGAATAAAGAAGGCAAAGGCGAAGGCTTTATTGCGCAGGTGGGTAGGTACCCATTCGCTGAGGTAGGTGTCAATGGTCACCAGCTCAATGCCGAGGCCGATTCCCACCAGAAAGCGGAAGAAGATCACCCCTTCCGCACTGCTCTGGGTCGCCATCAGCAGCGAGAAAAAGCCGTACCAGGCGAGCGCCACCATAAAGGTCAGGCGGCGCCCCAGCTTGTCCGCCAGCGGCGCCAACAGACTCGCGCCGATAAACAGCCCCATAAAGGTGGCGGAGGCAAAGGCCGCCTGATCGGCGATGCCAAAGATCCCCGCCGCGCCGGTGTGGAAAATACCCTCCGCCAGCAGGCCCGCGCTGATGTACCCGGTCTGGAACAAATCGTAGAGCTCAAAGAAGCCGCCGAGGGAGAGTAGGGTGATAAACGACCATAACCCGAAGGAGGCGGGCAGCGCGTCAATGCGTCCGGTTAAGCTGGCGTGCGGTTGTCCTGGCGAAGCATAGGGCGATTCGCCGAGAACCTGGGTGGTAGACATGGTGTTGTGTTCCTCAGGAAGAATGGTTTGCTTGCTAATGTTAAGTGATTGTTAATAGTTTTAAATTTTTAATCTTTAGCGTTAACGGCAATCTTTAGCGCAAGATCGCGCCATGCAGGGTAAAAGATGATATTCATGCTGGTTTTCGCCGCACGCTGAGGGAAGAATTGAAGTAAATCACCGTGGGGGGCAATGTTCTCCGCCAGGCGCTGTCGCGCTGCGCAGGGCCAGGCCCAGGGCCAGACAGAGTAAACGAATCCTCACTGGCGGCGTTTTCCCGCTTTACCCGCTATTGCGCCGGGCTATAATGTGCCCACTTTCATACAGGAGTCATGCGTTGGACAGTCATCCTTATTGTTATTCTCCGGCAAGTTAACGCGACTATTTTCGCTGCTTGCCGAACCGGCGGGCAGCAATCTTTGATTACCGGATTGCCTCCCTGAATGTAGTGATTCGCGACCGAACGCGAGAGGCATCGTTATGTTTCTGTTTCCCACCACCTTATTTCCTCCACCATCATCCGCCCGCTAATTGCCCGGCGCGGCTGAGCGCGACATCAATACATTTTTATTGCTTTCTGTTATCTGGAGGAAGGCGCGATGGTATTTCCTTATATGACACATTTACTCGCGGCAATGCTGCTGGGAGCGCTGATCGGCGCGGAAAGACAATGGCGGCAACGTATGGCCGGTTTGCGGACCAATGCGCTGGTGGCCACCGGCGCGGCGGTGTTTATTCTTAGCGCGATGTCGGCCTCGCCGGACAGCCCGGGGCGCATTGCGGCGCAGATCGTCTCCGGTATCGGCTTCCTTGGGGCGGGAGTGATTATGCGCGATGGCATGAACGTTCGCGGCCTCAATACCGCCGCCACCCTGTGGTGCTCGGCCGGTATCGGTGTCCTTTGCGGCCTGGGGCAGTTCTGGAACGCGACGGCGGCGACGCTGATTATTCTGTGCGCCAACATCCTGCTCCGCGAAGCGGCGCAGCGTATTCATGCCTTGCCGGGCGCCGGTGACGAAGAAAAACGCTATATCTTACGCGTCACCTGTTTGCGCGAGCATGAAAAGGCCGTGCGTCAGCTGCTGCTGAATATTGCTCAGCAGCAGAGGTTCACCCTGCAGGGATTACAGTCGGCGGCAGCAGACACGGCGGATCAGCTGGAGATTTGCGCGGAGCTGATTAGCCATAAGCAGCATCAGAAAACGCTGGCGCAGATTATGGCGCAGGTTGGCGTTCAGCAGAACGTCACCTCGGTACACTGGCGCGTCGGAGAAGCGTAGAGACAGGCGGCGGGGCAGCGGAAACGGCCGCTGGCCGCGCGATTCGCCAACCCGTGGGAAAGCGGCTAGAATGGCCTCCTGCCGGAGGTTATAAGAATGTTAAATAATGGATGTGTGCCGTCGGAATCTGGCCAGACTATGACGACGGCTGATTTTCGCTTTACCCGCGTGATGGCCGAGCAGGCGGCGCGTGCCCGTCTGACGCTGGACAACGATCAGCTGTCGCTCATCGCTCGCCTGGACGCCCTGGGCCAGCAGTTGTTGTCCGCGCTCGGCACGCCGCAGGGACTGTACGTCTGGGGACGCACCGGGCGAGGGAAAAGCTATATTCTCGACCACTTTTTTGCCAGCCTGCCGCTTGCCGCCCGGCGTCGGGTCCATTTTCATCACTTCTTCCGCGAACTGCACCAGCGGCTGAATGCCCCCGGCGCGTCCGGCCTGCAGACGGTGATGATGCAGATGACCTCCGGCTGCCGCCTGCTGTGTTTCGACGAATTTCATCTTCACGACCCCGGCGACGCCATGCTGATGAAGGCGCTGCTGGAACACCTTTTTCAACGGGGCATCGTGCTGCTGGCTACCTCTAACTACCCGCCGGAGATGCTGCTGCCTAATCCGCTGTATCACGATCGCTTTTTACCGTCGATCGCGCTGATCCGCGCCCACCTGGCGGTCGTCGCGCTTAACGGCGAGGAGGATTATCGCGAACGGCATCTGAGCCAGGATAACGCCTTCTGCAGCGGGCGGCTGTGGGTTAACCCGGGCGAATCACAGCGTCAGCTGTACGAGCTGCCCTCGCTGCCTGCCGAACCGGTCCCGCTGGAGGTAGGCTACCGCACGCTGCAGGCGGCCGCGGCGTCACCCGCCTTGCTCCATTTCTCTTTTGCCCAGCTCTGCCAGGCCGCCACGGCGGTGATGGACTATCTGGCGCTCAGCGAACGTTATGCCGTCTGGTTGCTGGACGAGGTGCCGCCGCTAGCCACGGTTGGGCCGGCGGCCCAGCAGCGCTTTATCAACGTGATTGATGTGTTGTATGAAAAGCAGATCCGCCTGCTGCTGGTGACCCGCTGCGACCTGGAGACGCTGGTGGCCGGGGTGGAACTGGAGGATATTCAGCGAACGCGGAGCCGCCTGCAACAGCTGCCGCGGGCGGTATAAAAAAAAGCCCCGGCGGGTGCCGGGGCGAGGGGATCACAGGTCGAAACGGTCGAGGTTCATCACCTTGGTCCAGGCGGCGACAAAGTCATGCACCAGCTTCTGCTGCCCGTCGGCGCAGGCGTACACTTCCGCCAGGGCGCGAAGGACCGAGTTGGAGCCAAACACCAGATCCACGCGGGTGGCGCTGTACTTCGCTTCGCCGGTTTTACGGTCGCTGCCGGTAAACAGCTCCGCCCGATCATCGGCCGGTTTCCAGACGGTGGCCATATCCAGCAGGTTGACGAAGAAGTCATTGCTGAGCACGCCGACGCGGTCGGTAAACACCCCGTGTTTGCTGCCGTCGTAGTTGGCGCCCAGCACGCGCAGTCCACCCACCAGAACCGTCATCTCCGGAGCGGTTAAGGTCAGCTGCTGCGCTTTATCGATCAGCAGGGTTTCCGTCGACACACCGCCCTCGATGCGACGGTAGTTGCGGAAGCCATCCGCCAGCGGCTGCAGCAGGTCAAACGACTCGACGTCGGTCTGCTCAGGCAGGGCGTCGACGCGGCCAGGGGTAAACGGCACGTTGACGCTGACGCCGGCCGCCGCCG
>ERZ791753.1655-NODE-1655-length-13433-cov-23.714980_pt1 | contig 13433 bp, 10 predicted proteins | sample MGYA00509951_ERZ791753 | MGnify/ENA primary metagenome ERZ791753 (study PRJEB30046, sample SAMN00792026) | human gut metagenome | study: EMG produced TPA metagenomics assembly of the A metagenome-wide association study of gut microbiota in type 2... | reverse complement strand
ACGATGTTGACAGCTGCCTTGACCACGCGCGCCGCATTCGCCATGACCTCCGCAGCGGAGCGGCGGTTCTGGTCATTCATCCGATGCCACCTCCTGCGTGTTCTCTTGCGGGCGCTTCGTCGTCTTCTGCGAGGCTTCATGCAGATCGAGATGCGACGGAATGGATTCCGGGGTTCTGCCGGTCAGCGGAACAAACGGCTTCTTGACCGTCTTTTCCGCAGCGGGCTTCTGCACCGCCGATGCTGCTTCCGTATTGATCCCAGCTGCGGAGGGCGCAATTCCTGCGGTACCGGGGCGATGATAGAGCGTTTGCTCCTTCTTCTGCGGCTCCGGCGGTGTGCCAGCCTTGCGTTCCTGCGGTGCCAGACGCTTGGCGGAAGGTTCCGCTGCTGGACTTCTTTGCGGCCCGCGCGATTCCTGCGATACCGGAGTCGGCGCAGTCACGCTGCCTGTGGGAGCCGGGGCGGGCGGTTTCCTGCTCTGCCGTTCGGAAGAAGCGGCGGAAACAGGAGAAGCTTGTGTGCCAGTCTGCGGTATCGGCTTTTCTGCGCTGCCGCTTGGGGCGGGAATTGGGCGCTGCGAAGCGCGCTGTTCTGCCGGACGCGCTACATCAGGCCGCGTGGTCGAGCGCGGAGGCGTACCAGTTTCGCGGTTGGAAGACGGCGCTGCCGGAGATACCGGCGTTGTGGGTGTAGGATGCTCCCGATTTGTAGAGCGGCCATCCATACGGACTCCGCTGGACGGCTGCACCGTGCCACCGGTCTGCTGCGCGGACACATGGTTCTGCTGTGTGATCTGGGTGTTTCCATTCGTGGAAACGCGCGTCTCCTGCTGCACCGGCTGGGTATAGCGTCCGCCGATGGACGTGCGCTGCGTTCCTGCTGTACCGGGCGCTGGCGTATTCTGCGGACTGCCCGGTTGCTGCGGCCGCGTACCAGTTCCTGCGGTATCGCGGATCGGTGCAGAATGAGAATCTGGTTGTTTTCCTGCCACACCGTTTTGTGCGGGAATTGACGGTGTGCTGCTGTGCGGCACAGACGGATTTCCTGCCATACCGGATCGCGGAGAAGCAGGCGAAGCCGGATGATCTGCTGCTGGCTGCGCGCCTGCCACGTTCGGAGCCTGCACAAAGGTACTGCGCTGCTGCGTCGTTTCTGTATGCGCAGACTGCATCTGACCTTTTCCTGCGCTGCCGACAGGCTGTGCCGGGCTGCGCGGAGTGGCAGACAGCGATGCAGGATTGTTTGGCATTGCATTTGGAGCAAATGCCATTCCAGGTGCTCCGCGTTGTGTATCAGGCGGCTGCACAAAGGTGCTGCGCTGTTGTGCAGACTCGGCCTGTACCGTCTGTCCCTGTGCGTTGCTGCTGTGATACGATTTTCCTGCGCTGCCGGTTGGCTGATTGGTGCTGCGCGGTGGATTTTGGCCTGCCGTTTTTCCCGCTGTGCCGCTCAAAACAGTCCCGCCGTGATTCTGCACTGACGCACTGCTGCGCGGATGGGATTCCGACTGGGAATGTACGGCCTGTTCCTGCTGCGTATTCTGCGTGACCGCGCCGCCCATGACGGGCTGCGAAGCTCCTGCGCGATGATACGGCGCGCTTGGTGTTGTTTTTTCTGCCGAGGGCGCGGCATTGTTCTTCGGTGCTGCCACATGTCCCGGCGCACGTCTGGTGCCGGGCGGCACGGCTGTTTTCCGCGTGGAGTTCGGCTGCTTGCCAGTTCCGGCAGGTGCAGCTTGAGGGAATGCACCTGCCATCTTTTCGGCGGCGGATTGTACGGTATCCGTCTGTGCAGCAACCGTCTGAGCCGAAATAGATTCTTGATTGAATGCAGGATTCGCGCTGTTTTGCTGCGCAGATGTGCTATGATGATAGCCGTTTGCGTGCGAGGGCGCATTGACATTGGAAGTACTGCCAGCGCCGCCTGTGCGCGGTCCAGTCGGTGCATTCGGCTTGGAATTTCCGCTGCCGCTGCGCGGCTGATTGCCGTTCCTGCCGATGGTATGTGCCGCATTGGACACCAGCGAACGAACGACCATCATCGTCATCGCGCCGGGGAGGCCGCGGCCTAATGGATCGCCCGTCATGGCAGGGTTCAGGCCGATGCGCGCAAGGATGCTGTCCGCTTTTTTCGCCACTTTGACGATGGTAATGACCAGCACCATCCATGGCAGCACGTCAAGGCCGCTCGGATAGTACGACAGCACAGATAAAAGCATCTTGACGAACATCACGTTCGTCGCCATGAGCAAACACATGGAGCCGAACATCCGGCACCAGCCATTAAAAATGTCCGACGTGTTCCGGCTGCCGCCCATGCCAAAGGCGAGGGGTGAGGTGATCGTCAGCACAGCGAGGATAAAATACCGCTCTGCCATTTCTATAATGAGTTTGAACGTCTGAAACATGACGATGATGCCGCAGATCACGACAAGCAGCCAAGAACCGGTCAGACCGCCGAAGGAGGCTTCATCCGCAAATGTAATATCCACGGCGTCCGGCATTTGCAGAAGCTCGATGACAGTTGATGTCATATTCAGCCCCAGCTCGCAGATCTGTGGGCTTGCCACCAGCAGAAACGAAAAGGCAAACGTCCGTGTAAAAAGCAGCTTCGGGTCCTCCGCGTCGAAGCCGAGCCCCGCTGCCATGCCGCGCATGGCCTGAAAGACGAGATTGCCGATGAGCAGCGCCCAACCGACACCCAGCATGATCTGGCGGATAGTATCAATGACGGGCATATGCTCCCGCAGATACGCGAAATCCAGACTCATGAGGTCAAACAGCACGGACGCAAAATACTCCCAGCATTCCAGGATCAGGCCATAGATCCATTCGATAAAGCCCTGAAAGAGCAGTTCCAGCAAGCGGCCCGCACCTCCTTTTCCACCGGATGATTCTGTTTAGCCTTGGATCGTTGCAAGACCCTGAAACAGCGGTGCAACATAGGCGATAAACGCGCCGATGCCGTTGATGACCGCCCACGCGATCCAGATGCAGCGCAGCCAGTCCCACGCCTGATCGACTTTGTGCTGGTTGTTGGAGAGCTTCGCACCGACGACCGCGACGGCGGACATCAGACCGGCCAGCACCGTACTGATGCCTGCAATTTTGCTGTAAACGTCCACAATGATGCGGTTTGCCGCCGTCCACATATCTTCGACAGCAAACGCCTGCACACAAAACAGGCTGACGCACAGCAAAAGCAGCAGGCAGAGTGTATAAAAACGATATAGCTTTTTCATTGATTCCTCCAAAAAAGAAGCGCAAACCTGAGAACGGAAGACCCGTTCTCAGGTTTTTGATTATTCACCGCCCCATTCCAGCACAAAGACGATGGAGAGGACCTCCTGCTCTGTGACCGCTTTGGATACGGCGCTGACAACGGCATCATAGGAGATCGGGAGCTTGCCGTTTTCTGCAATATCCCATGGCCCACGCAAAATGAGCGTTTCTGTATCGCCGGTTTTTGTCGTCACGGAATCGTTGATCTTGAAACCAAGCTGTTTCGCATCGACTTTAGCGTGCGCCATATCGGTATCAAACGGAACAAGCTGCCAGCCGTTTTTGGTGGAAATTGAAACGCTGGATACAATGACCTCGCCGGTAGAACCGTTGATAATTTCTGCTGCGCCGGTGTGAACCTCGCCGTTTTCATCGACCGTTAAAGGAAGGACAACAGGCACCGTGACCGAGAAAACTTCGGTGATCTCCCATTGGGCGTAATACGTTTTATCTGCGGTTTCCGTGAAAACGTCATTCGCCGTTACCTGCGTACCGCCGGTTGCTTCGGTGAACCAACCAAGGAACTCTGCATTTTTACGTTCCGGCTCGGTCGGCAGCACCAGCTTTTCACCGTAGGTCTGATTTGTGGTTTCCGTCTTGCCGGTGCCAATATCCCATGTCACGACGTATTGGTTTGCTTCAAACTGCGCATAAAACGTTGTGCTGGCCGTGATCGACGTGACAGTGTTGTAGAGCTTGCCGCCTTCTTTAGCCGTGTACCAGCCTTTGAAGCTGTGCCCCTTTTTGACCGGGAGCGATGCAGGGATCGTCGGCTTGCTGTTCGGCTGGACGGTTTCGCTGTACGCTGTCTTGCCGTCAATCAAACCGCCATTCGCGCCTGCGTCCCATGTAACTGTCAGCGAAACAGTGGCACCGCAGTCGTCGCATTTGCCGTCGCCGTCGGTATCTACATGGTCGGCATACTCATAACCGGGGTCTCCGCAGGCCGAGCACGTCTTGGTGCGCTTATGCTGCGTTTCGCTGTCCGATACCCACGAGCCATAGGAATAGCTGTGGTCAGCATAGTCATAGGTCGATGCGCCGCAGCCAGAGCAGGTTTTTGTACGCCGGTGCTGGGTATCACTGTACTTGCTCCAAGAGCCTGTCGAATAGCTATGACTGCTATACTCCGTTGTGGAGTACCCGCAGGTGCGGCAGGTTGCAGTACGGCTGTGCTGACTGGAGGAAGAATTGCTCCACGCTCCATAACTCATGCTGTGGCTGGCATAATCATAATCCGTTGCACCACAGTTACGGCAAGAACCGGTGCGCCGGTGCTGACTGGACGAATACTGCTCCCAGCTTCCATAACTGTAACTATGGCCGCTGGAATAGATCGTCTCACTCTTGGTCTGCCCGCAAGCACAGCTATAATTACGGTATCCGTTGCTGGTGCAAGTAGAAGACTGCTGGCTTTGAAGCACCCATGTATGGCTGCCGCAGTCCGGGCAAGTGCCTGATCCGTAAGCTCCGGAGCCATGGCTCTTGGTTGTGTATGTTCCTAAATATTGGACATAATGGCACGCATTGCATTCGTTGTAATTTGCGTGGCCGCGTGACGAATGTGCGACTTCAACGTACACGCCTTGGAATGAATATTTCCCACAGCTTGGGCAGTTACCGATAATCGAGCCGGTGGAGGTCAAAGAAACATCTGATGCGCTCATAGTTCCGCCAGAATTGGAACCATAAAGGTCATAAAAGTAACGCTCATTTCGGTTGGAACTGCTCCAATCGTAATCATGGAACGGCACGGACGATTTGGGGTAGCCGATCAGGTAGCCGATATAAAGGGTATCCCCACTGTCCGTCTCGCGCCAGAACGCATCTTCGCCAATGGATTCTAGAATATCCTCGCCATAATAAATCGTGAGCGTAGACAGCTTCGGGCAGTTGTAGAACGCATGGCGGCCAATGACCGGTGTGGTACCGGGGATCTCAGCCGTGGTCAGATTGACGCAGTCTTCAAACCAGTACGCAAGATCAGTGATATGCAATGCGTCCATATCATCAAACCAGACCTGCGTGATCTGATCCCGGACAGTCGCCCACGGCTGATCGTCCTTGCTTGTGAACGGGTCACAAGCGCCGGAGCCGGAGATCATCAGCCAGTTGTGCTCATTCAGCTCCCACTTGATCTTGCTGCCAGGGATCGTGCCGGAGGTGACCGTTTCGGAAGAAGCAGCTGTGTCTTCATCAGGGGCGCTGTCATAGACCGTATGCACGTCTGCTTCCGCTGCAAATGCGGCCACGGACAGTGAGAAGATCATACAGAGGGTCAGAAGCAGGGCTGTCAGTTTTCTAATCTTCATGCGTTATCCCTCCTCCATGACGGCAGCAATCGTGAAGATCACGGTCGCTGCGTTAATGTTTGTAACAGCTTCGCTGGCCGAAACTTTTGCTTTGTATCGGATTGCAAGCGACTTTTCAGCACCAATCACCGGAAACGCGCCGTCAACGAGCGTCAGAGCGCCCGCGCCCTTCGTGTTGCAGCCATTGATGGACAGTGCAATGCTGTTCTTCGCCGCCGCAAAATCGTCAAAATTGCCGATTTCAAATGAACCAGGTTGAACGTCCACTTTCATCACCTTAATACTTCCTGTCTTGGCGGTGTTGACGATCGAAGCGTTATTCGCACAAACAACATAGCCATCCACAAGCGAGATGGGCAACGCAGCCGGGACAGTACACGAAATCGGTGCAACGGTGTTGATTACCGTAAGAGTGACGGGCACCTTTGCTTCGGTCGTTTCAGCCGCCGAAGCTGTGACAGGAAATGCAAAAATGAGCGCCAGCGCCAGAAGCAGCGCCGCTGCCTTTTTAACGTTGTTCATCACTGCACCTCCTTCGGCCACAAATACGCCGCGTGCAAAACGAGCTCTGTCTGCAAGGAGCCGATCTGCTTGCCGTCGCGGTAAGAAGTAATTGTGACTGTACAATCCACGTTGCCGAACTCCGGAATTTCGAGAAGCGTAAGCGTCGAGATAGATTTTCCGGCGGCAAGCTCAAAAGCGTCGGCAATCAGTGTATTGTCCTTGTTGCGGCAAATCTCAATTTTGTAGGTGTCCGATTTGCTGTTGTTGGTAAACTCGGCTTTTACGCTGGATTCTCCGACCAGAGCATATAGATGAGCAGGAGCAGTAAGAGCAATCTGATTGTCCGCGACGATGGCATTGAGCTGCTTCTGGGCCTCTCTAAGACCGGAAACGTCGTAAAAAATGACTTCCGTTTCCTTGTGCTGCTTCGCACGTTCCGTAATGCGAACCTTGATCGTGTCGATCACAGCCAGCGTACTGTCCCGGTCATAAATGACTTTGACCGCATCGTCTACGTGGGCTACTACAACGGCGGGCATATTCGTCCCATTATTGCAGTAAATGGCTTTTGTACCGCCGCCCCAGACAAGCAATCTGCCCTTGACGGTCACATTGTCCAGCACAATTTTACCATCCGCCGCGCCGCAGCCGATGATGAGATCGCCGTCCACGGTCATGTTCTGGAGCGTTACATCGTCGGCGCGAATCAAGGCGCTGCCCTGAATATCCTTGTCATAGGTTCCTTTGGCAGTGATATAAGTGCCGATGATGTTGAAAAAAATCTGCGCAAATTCTGACCTGGTGATGTTCTCCAGCGGCGCGAGAATCTTCCCACGACCGTGAATATAATCTGCGCCCACCATCGCGCGCACATAGGGCAATGCCCAACTTGAAATGTCGCTGCGGTCAGAGAACGCGGACAAATCCGTTTTGGAATACGAATCGTAGTCCAGCTCCAGCGCGCGGGCCACAACGGTCATAGCCTCTTGTCGTGAAATCGGCGCGTCCGGGGCCATCGTAGAGCTGCTGCGTCCGTTGTAAGTGCCCATCTGCACGGACATTCCAATATCATCGAAATACCATTTGGATTTGGACACATCCGTGTACTTGGAAATGTCCGCTGTTTTATAACACCCGAACGAGCGGTTGATGATTGCTGCCATCTCCGCACGGGTCATGTCGCCGTTGGGGTCGATAATGGTGCTGGATTTTCCATAAAGCAGGCCATTATCCACGGCGGCACTGACCGCTTCGGCATACCATGCGGTACGGTCATAGTCCTTGAAATCTGCGGCCTTGCGGGTGGTTGCGCCTGCCGCCGACGCGGAAACTGCCAGCGATAAGCAGGATACCGCCGCGAGGAATAATGCGAGGATTCGTTTTTTCTGCACTTGAATACCTCCTTGAATCAGGTAAGGGGAACGCTTTTGGCGTTCCCCTTTGCAATAGTGAATAGATTAGACTGCGTCCCACGCGATAACAAAGAGCACGGACGCGACAGAAGCATTGACAACTGCTTCACTGACGGGCGTAACGATGGCATCGTAAGTGATGCCGATAGAGTTGGCAGAAGTGTCACCCACGCCGCTCATGTAGCAGCCTTCAACAGCAGCCTCCAGAAGCGTCTGCTTGGAAGCGTTCTTGTTATCGGTGACCTGCGCAGCGCCGTTGCCGAGGGAGATGGAGAAACCGAACTTGTTGCTGTCAACCTTTTCCTTGGCAAGCGTAGCCTTGTCGCCGAACGCGGTCAGGTTCCAACCCTGCGCCGCTTCAATGCTTACGGAGTTGACCTTAACTGCGCCGAACGAGTTGTTGGTGATTTTTGCGTCGGAAGCGGTGGAAACGGTGCCGTCGACACCGACAGCAACCGGGAGGACGGTCGGGACGGTGACGCTCATCTTAGTAGCTGCCGGGTCGCCGCCGATGCTGCCATCGGCAGTCGAGGACAGAGTAACGGAAGACGTGCCTGTGCCGCCCGAAGCGTCAACGGTATTGGCCGCAGAAGCGCCGATTGCGAGGCTTGCCATCAGGCAGACAGCGAGAACGAGGGAAACAATCTTCTTAAAGTTTTTCATGGTATTTACTCCTTATAAATCTAATTTTTGATAGTGATGGTGATGATGGCCCCGGCCGTGCCAATAATATCGCCGGTTTCGGGGTTCAAATTGTGAAAATACGCGGTACATTCGTATGTCCCGGCGGGCAGGTCAACGTCCAACTTCGCACGTTCGATTTTACTGCCGACGGCGATAGCACCGGATTCGTAAATCTGTTCGCCGGTGTCATTGCGGACGATCTGAACCTTTTGGGGATAAAGATTGATACTTTCGTTTACGAGCATCAAGTTCCCCTCCGATGCCCCATCTTCAAAGATGGGAGCAGTGTTGGCGGAAATATTTATCATTCCCTCCGCAACTTTATTGTTCAGTGCCGCTTCGATCTCTTCCGGCGTCATTTGATTCCAGCCGCCTTCGACGGCAGAAGAATCATATACGATGCCGGTTTGAGCACGGGCTTCTTCCTTGGCCAACGGCTTGCTGACCAGACGGGTGATAAGAAAGATGCCCGCGCCAATGGCACAGGCGAGAAATGCGACGGCAAGCACAACACGAATGCTGCCCTTTGCCTGCTTGGGATGCTCCTGATATGTTTCGTACATAGAAACAGCTCCTTTGTGTTTTGATTTGCATTCTAGGGTGGGATACGGTAGCGACACAGCAGGCAATACAGGCCGTCTGCTGTGCATGGGATCTGATTTCCGGGCAATTCGATACCTCCTCCATCTAAATTTGGATATAAAGAAACACGGCCTTACGAAAGGTCGTGTAACTTTATGACAGCAACTCTAAAAAACAGGACTTTGACGATAAATGAACAGACTATATGGGAAAAATATTGGAATTGAAGAAGAACAAATGCGTTAATTCGGCTTGTTAGAATGTACCGCATCTGTTATAATAACGTATAAAGGAAAACAATATTCCGCTGCAAACTGTGCCAGTACTTGCAATTGATTTATTCTGCGAGAAGCGGCAACCAATTCAGCAGTGGGAAGAGGTGTTGGTTATGCAGATCGATAGAATTGAAATTGAAAATTTTCGCTGCTTTGAACATTTCACAGCGAAATTTCATAAGGAATTAACGGTGATCGTTGGTAACAACGGCTGTGGAAAGTCAACGCTTCTGGATGCGGTTTCTATTGCCATTGGTACTTTCTTGACAGGCTTTGATGATGTCGGCGGATATGGCATTTCAAAAGATGATGCGCTCAATAAATGTTATGATATGGGAAGCGTTGTTGAATTGCAGCCGCAATTTCCAGTGGCAATCGAAGCATCCGGTTCATTGTGCGGACAGCAAATTACATGGAAACGTGAGCTTCATAGCGCCGAGGGGCGGACCACAATCGTAGATGCGAAGGAAATGACATCTATTTCGTCAAAGCTTCAAAGCAGAATTCGCAATGGCGAAAAACCACTTCTTCCGTTGATTTCGTATTACGGTACCGGGCGGCTGTGGGCGCAGAAGCGCGAAAAGCGAAATATGGGGCTTGCAAAATTCAACCGCCAGATGGGCTATATGGACTGTCTGGAGGCGGCGTCCAATGAAAAGATGATGCGCAAATGGTTTGAAAAAATGACCATACAAAGCGCTTCCAGCGGAAAAGTTGCTCCAGAGCTTACAGCTGTAAAATCGGCGATCGCACAGTGCTTTCAAAGCATTACAGGTTATCAGGATGTAGAAGTTCAGTTTAACCTTGATACGCACGAATTGGATATCGTTTATCGGGACAATGATTTAGGACACAGACGGTATCCCATGAAAAGCCTGAGCGACGGCTATAAAAACACGCTGAGTATGGTCGCGGATATTGCATACCGTATGGCTGTGCTGAACCCGTGGCTCTTGGAAAATGTCCTTTCCGAAACAACCGGCATTGTGCTGATTGATGAGGTTGATCTGCATCTGCATCCTCGCTGGCAGCAGCGTATCCTTCGGGATCTGAGAACGATTTTTCCAAAAGTACAGTTTATTGTGTCCACGCACGCACCGTCTGTTATCAATTCTGTGAAGCGGGAAAATTTGCTGATCCTTTCGGACAGACAGGAAGCGGATATGCCGCAGAACGAAGTGTTTGGCCGGGATGCAAATTCTATCTTGAGCGGCATCATGGATGCAGACGAACGTCCCGCAGAAGTGAAGTGTATGTTCAAGCAGGCATATGATGCGATAGATGCTCAGCGCTATGATGCCGCTGCCGCTATCCTTCAGCAAATAGAAAATAAAATTGGTTCGGCAGATCCGGAATTGACAAGTGCGCAAGTGACGCTTCAATTGGAACAATTGTAGGTGAACAGTATGCTGTATATAGAGAAAAGCCAAGAGCCAGCAGAACTGACACAGGCAAAGCGGGATGGATTGTCACGCTATGAAGATTTGTCTGGAGAGCCTAAAAAGGCGGTGCAGCAGGCGCTTCTGAGGGAACAGGGAGCGGTTTGTGCCTATTGTATGAAGCGTGTCAGCATTGGAAACCTTCAAATTGAGCATTACATTGCGCAGAACCCAGAAGACAGCGGCTATGATGCGGCGCTAACAATTGACTACAATAATATGCTCGGTGTCTGCACGGGAAATAAGTTTGGAACAGGCGCACGCGAACGGTTGACATGCGATCAGCATCGCGGAAATGCAAAGCTGACCGTAGACCCGCGAAACGAGACCTCTGTTGCGAAAATCAAATATAAAACCGATGGGACAATTTATTCGGACGATGCCGATATTCAGCGAGATTTGGATGTAATTCTGAATCTAAACTGTTCTGCGGCGCATTTGAAAGAGAATCGAAGAAGCGCATTGGATGCGTTAAAAAGGGATATGCTGAAAAACTTCCCCGGAAAACAGGTAACGAAAGCCTATTTGGAAAAAAGGCTTGCATTTTTCCGAGATGCTCCCGTCAAAACTGAGTTTGCGGGTGTCTTGATTTGGTATCTCAATCGACAACTTATGCGATCGTAAATTCTTGAAGTACATATGAAAAAGGTCAGCGTACCAAGTCATCTTGGAAGGCTGACCTTTTTATTAAATAATTAGGTTTGGACAGAACTGCGCTGCCGGAGAAACTCCAGAAACAGGTCTTCGATCTCCTTGTCGCTTTTGAACTTGCTCAGGTACGGTGCAAAGCGTTTTCGGTCAAAGCTCAGCTTTTTCGGCGGCGCGGCAGCCCGCGACGTTGCCTTTTCTCGTGCCTCCCGCCATGCGACGTAAATTGCCTGTTGGTTCGCTGATGGCGGTGGGCATTGTGCCTGAATAAACGCCATTGTCTGTTTGTTCAGTGCATAGCCATCGATCCGGCACATCTCAATGAACGCCGTCTGCGCAGACTCATCATAATCTGCGATCAAGTCAGCGCAGGCCAGATTCAGCTTCTTGGGCTCATTCTCCACGATCTCAGCAAGCGGCGGGATCAGCTGCGCCAGCTTGACAGCCTTGCGAATTTCATACTCTGTCACACCAAAGAACTCGGCCACGATTCCGCGGGCGGAATACTTCTGGCGAGATTCGCCAGAAGTTAAATCCGTGCGGAAACCGTGCCGGTTTCTTGCATCCAGCAACGCTTTATACGCCTTGCCGCGCTCAATGATTGTAAGATCCTGCCGCCGCAGAAGATTCGTTGCAATCGCAATACTGATGGCACGCTGATCGTTGACGGTCATGACCGTTGCGGGAATATCCGTCCAGCCCGCCAACTTTGCCGCCGCTGTGCGGTTATGCCCGGCCAGGATTTCAAATTCATCCGTTCCTGCAATGGGACGCACCAGAATCCGCTCATACAAACCATTCTCCTTCAATTCTTCCGCAAAGGCTTCCAGCTTGGCGTGGGGGTAGGGATGAAAGCCAATGTCAGCGGTATAGAACGGGTGTAGCTTGCAGACCGGCACGTCACGGAATTGCGTTTCCGTTCGCGGTACCGGCATCTGAAAGATCTGCTCATACGCCGCGTCGCCGGTCTGCTGCTCGGAGGCCTGCTGTGTAGCAGACATCCGCTTGCGCAGCATCTCGTTCATGTTCGCTCTAGCCAAGCCGCAGCACCTCCGAAGCGAGATTCCGATAGGATTCTGCGGCGGGATTGCCTGGCTCATAATCCAAAATACTCATCCCGGCCATGGGACACTCTGCAATGCGGATGGTGTATTCGATAGGGCGGTCAAAAACGTGCAAGTCGTCTCCGTAGACCTCACGGACACTCTGCTGTACGCTTTTGCAGAGCTGCGGCCGGGACTGGTACATTGTCAGTAAAATGCCCGCGATCTTCAAATCCGGGTTGAAATGCTTCTGCACCGAACGTACCATATCAAGCACATCCGGGATGCCCTCGGATGCGAGGAAGTGGGACTGCACCGGAGTAATGCAGTAATCCGACGCGCTCAGCGCATTGACGGTCAAAAGCTCCTGCTTGAGTCCGCAGTCGATGATAATGTAGTCGTATGTGTCGCGCAGCGGCATGAGTACTTGCGCCAGCATCTTTTCCGCGCAGCGCCCAGCATCATTCGCGGCGCTGTACTGCGAGATCTGCATAACCTGAAGCCGCGCAGCTGCATCCGATAACCGTCGGTTCGCGGGGATCAGATCCGGTTTACCGTCTGTGTGCAGGATGCAGCGCGGCAGATGGAGGCTCAGATCCTCCGGATAGTCGATAGCAGCAAGCAGAAGGTTCGCCAGCGTATATTTCTGCTCGGCTGGGGTGTAACCCATAGACGCAGTAAGATTGCCCTGCGGGTCATTGTCGATGAGAAGTACATGCTTGTTTTCGTCTGCCAGGGCAGAGGCAAGATTCAGAGCAGTCGTCGTCTTACCGACGCCACCTTTTTGATTGGTGATTGCAAAAATTGTACTCATAATAAGCTCCAGAAATAAAGATTCGAGTCAGCGTTCTGAACCTACTGTGCAAATCTCTGTTTGCAATTCATTTGCAAATAGTGTAATATAACTTCAAAAAGAATAAGAAAAAACACGAAAATGCTTTCTCACGAAATATTTGCGATTTGGTTCATTTTTTGTTGTAATCTCGACAAAAAAATGAACCCTCGACCTCTGGATTAAGAGTCACCTTAAAGGTAGCTCATAACCCGGAGGTCGGGGGTTCAAATCCCTCTCCCGCAACCATCAAGCTGCACCAAAAAAGATGCCGCTGCGAAAAGCCTAGAAGTTTCAACGACTTCTGGGCTTTTTTGCACCCATTTTTAGAAGCGTGACAAAAAGATGCCAAAATAGACTTTGCCAAATTCGATGGACCTGTACCTTTACCCAAGGCTTTTTGAGCCGCTTTTCTGAGG